>Ga0111538_10013463_pt1 | contig 10792 bp, 9 predicted proteins | sample SoiMethybrSBSTD1_FD_79669 | JGI IMG/M metagenome (GOLD analysis project Ga0111538, IMG submission 79669) | Bulk soil microbial communities from a Populus tree surrounding site in Tennessee, USA - Soil MetaG P. TD hybrid SBSTD1 (version 2)... | ecosystem: Environmental > Terrestrial > Soil > Tree... | reverse complement strand
TCTCCTCGTCGAACTCTTCTCCTTCTTCGCCTTCTTCTTCGCCGCCCTCAGCTCTCTCACGAGCCAGGTGAGCCATGAGCAGGTTGCGCACCCGCCGCTTGCGCAGGATGCGACTGCCGATCAGCGCGCGGACGACCTTCGAGTCTTCGTCGCCGCCCGTTTCCTCTTCGCCGCCTTCGTACTCATCCGCTCCTCCCTCGCTTCTCTCACGGAGAAGCTTCGCGAGCAACAGGCGTTTGCGGCGCTGACGGGTGACGCCTCTCTTTGCGACTCCGAGTCGCGAAAGTTCTTCGGTTTCGAATGTGGTGGACATGATCATGACCTTTCCTAGAAAAGAGGTGGGAGATTAGGAGATTCGGGTGGTCATTTCGCCGGAACCGGCGCCGCGCGATCCATTCCACTCCTATTTGGAGGGATCACCGGGAGTTTCAGGACTTGGCTTTATGGAGTGTTGAATCAGGGTCTGGAAAATCACGCGGTCCAACACGTCGCGCCGCATCAATCGATGCGCCGGACTCTGTTGGATGAGTGGAGCCACGAGGACATGGCGGAGCTCCGCGTCCTGCGCTGACGCTTCCGCTTCGTCGGGTGGCGCCTCGTCGCCGAGGATGCAGTCGATGCCTGCGGCGAACGCTTCCTCGAGAGCCACTTCGAGCGGGACGCTCCCTCCGCTGGCCAGGCTCGCCTTCTGCTGGTCTGAGACCTCGTGACGCGCACCAGAGGCATCAAGGGTCTCAACCTTGACCACTCGTGCCGTGGTCCGATCAATCGTGAAAGAGTAGAAGTCGTCAGCACTCTGCTGAGTGTCGTCCGTCATCTTTCCCTCCCTTGGTCTCGGCTTGCGATTTCGAGCAGCGGACTTACGCGAACGTGCGGGGCGACGACGGCGTGCAGGCATCGTTCTCAGACTCCTTCAGGCTGGCGCACTTTCGCTCCCCTGCGCAAACGGCTTCATGGACGGCGATGCGTGGCCAAAGCATGGCGACGCCAGAGAGCATTGACATCGGAAGGACGTCGGCTGGCGACCTGGTGCGCCGGGGGGCAGTGTGCACCGCAGGGGAGAACCTAGACACCTTGGTGGTCGCTGCCCCTTGGACGTTGGTGCTACACGCGCTGGAGCGTAGGCGCATGATTGCGACGTGCTTCTGTCGCGGAACTCATTGTGGCACCCGCGCATTCCGCCGCCGCCGCCTAACGACAGCCTGGTCGTGCTTGCCGCGTTCTGGATGGAGGCAATCGGGCTCGACGTTCCGGACCCAGGGGTCGAGCCCGGCCTAACGCGATACGGTCGAGTCGTCGAGGTGGGCGGTGCCGGCGATGGCTTCCGGGGGACCGGCGCGGATCGCGCTCCTGATCGCGCCAAACAGGACGTCGGCATCGATCGGCTTGCTCAGGCAGGCATAGGCGCCCACCGCGCGCGAGCGGGACCGCAGCTCGTCGTCGTCCCGGCCAGTGATGATCACCGCGGGGATCGAGATCCCGCATTCGCGCAACCACGCCTGCGCGTCGACGCCGCCGTACCCGGGCATGTGCGCATCCAGGACGAGGCAGTCGAAATTCATCTCCTCCAGCGCCACGAACAATTGCTCCACCGACGCAAACGCACTCGCCCCCATTCCGTACGCGTGGCACAACCGGCGGAGTGCCACGCGCACGGAGTCCTCGTCATCCACCACCGCTATCGAGAGCCGTCGATCCATTGGATGACTCCGTGTGAAGGATCAGGTGAAAGGTCGCGCCCCGGTGCGGGTTGTTCTCCGCCCACAACCGGCCACCGTGCGCGGTGACGATCGACCGGCAGATCGAGAGCCCGAGCCCCAGCCCGTTCTCCTTGGTCGTGAACAGCGGATCAAAGACGCGATTCTCGACGCCGCGCGGCAACCCTGCTCCGGCATCGGACACCATCAGCTCGACATATGATCCGTTGACCGGCGCCGCGTGCATCGTCAGGCGCCGTTCGCCAGGCGGAAGGTTGCCCATCGACTCACAGCCGTTCACGACCAGGTTCAATACGACCTGCAGGAGCTGCACCGGGTCTCCGCGCACGTGAGGCAGCCCAGGCGGAATCTTCGAGTCCACCGAGACTTCGGAGAGTTCGACCGTACTGCGACTCAGGGCCAGTGCGTCGCGCACGACGGATTCGATCGCGACGGGCTCGAACCGCGACGGGCCCTCACCGACAAACGATCGCATCCGGCCAATGACGCCGGCCGCGTGTTTGTCATCCTCGGCGATGTCCCTGAGGATCTTCCGTACCTCGGGCACGTCAGGCGTTTCCAGGGAGAGGAGCCGGGTGGCTGCCTGCGCGTTCGCGAGGATCGACATCAATGGCTGGCGCAGCTCGTGCGCCAGCGCACCAGACAACTCACCAACCGTTGCGAGGCGTGTGACCTGCGCGAGCTGGTTGCGTTGCTCATGCAACGCTTCCTCTGATTGCTCTCGCTCCCTGATCACCGCAGCGAGCAACACGACCGGTGCCCACATCAGGATCCAGAAGAGATGCAGGGACAGCACCCGATCGGAGTCCGCCATGGCGACGAAGGGTCCCAGTTGCCTCGCGGTTCCCCAGATGGAAAGCGCCGCCGCACCCAGGACCGTCGTGCTCGCGCCCAGCGGCCCGGTACGGACGGAAGCCCAGAGCAGCGGCAGGAAGACCAGCAGCAGCAGCGACGGAAACCGCGTGATTTCCTGTCCGATGCCGAATGCCACCAGCCCGATCGCCACGAGCGACCAGATGATGCCGGCGCCCTCGACCACCTGGCCGGCTTTCGCCTGGCTCAATTGTCGAATGCCGTCGTTCGCCCAGAGCACGGCGACCGGAACGATCATCAGGATCGCCGTCGCGTTGGTCAGTGTCGTCCGCAACAGGGCGCCGGCGGGGTCGAAGACCACCTCGAGACCTAACAGCGATCGCACGAACACGGGCGTGGTCACCGCGAAGAGCGCCGCCGCGACGAACGTGATTCCCGCGAATGTGAATACCTGGCGCCGGCTCTCGAGGTGCAACGGGAGGCCCGCATATCGTCGCAACATTTCCGCCGTTGCCATGGTGAACGCGGTATTGCCTGCGATCTGCCACAGCCATCGCCACGCAGGCACCGTGTCATTCATAACGAGCGCGTGCACCGGGGCGATGACGATGAACACCGTCCACCAGCGCTTCCGGGGCGTCAGCAGCAGTGCCGACAGGAACACGGCATTGGCCGGCCATACCACGCCGATCTGGGAGTTCGCGAAACGGAAACCGAGCCCCAGCTGCGTGGCGAGAAAATATCCCGTGCCAAGGACCATCGCCTCTGCGACGACGAGCCCGGCGCGTTTCAGCGCGACACTGTAATCACGGACAATACCGGCCCTGGCAACAAAGACCGCTTCGTTCACGGTTGTGCCCCCTTCCCCTGGTGGTCAGCGACCTTCGCTTCGTCCCCGGCCGCTACCTACCGGAAGGAACGGGCCTTACGCCGCAATCCGGTCGAGCATGGTCCGGGCCCTGCTTACCGGCCCGAGCCAGCATGACGGAAAATCGGGGGCATCCTCCATTGGACCATGGGGGCATACGCCCAATGGAACGTGCGCGGGGGCACGTTATGCGCCGGCCGTTAGGCACAGAAGGGAAGTCCGGCCCCCGGTTTACTGCTGACGCGGCTGCCCGTCGTGAGGCAGGTCGCCCGGCGGCCCGACCTCCACGATGTCACCCGGGCGCCAGGCATGCTCGAAAAGCGGCTCGAGCGGGCTGTAGAACCGCAGGCAGGGGAACCAGCCCCTTCCCGCTTCGGTGCGGATCCAGTTGCGCTCGTTCCCGTTCGGCGGATTGGGCCCGAACCAGAGGTCAACCGAACCGTCGGCGTTAGGTTTCGACGTGTAGGCGCTCAGGATGGGGCACGTCTTCCCATTCCTGATGGTTGATCGGCTCGACGAATCGAACGCGGCGACGGACCAGAAGATCTTTACCGTCGTGTCGGCCGGCAGGTGCAGCCGATACGTCCTGCCTCCGTCGAGGTATTCGCTATTCGAGTGCTGCGTCCACACGAGATGCACAACCGCCCCCGCAACTCAACAATGACTCACCGCGTCGTCCCGCCTCGACGCAGCACCAGTCGACATGAGCCCCGCCAGGTGCTCCCGATGGCTCCGCGCATGGTTACGGCCGTGCGAATCCGGTGGCCATTGGCGGTTGGTGTACATCGGCGGTTCCGGACGCGTGAGGCGGATGACACACGCACGCGGGCGCTGAGGCTGTTGCCCCGGGAGGCGCTGAGTCATACTGTTCCGCTGCATGTCGACATGCGTTCACATTGTCGAGGAGGTCCTGATGTCTGATACCTGCAATTGCCCGGGCTGTTCCGGCGACTGCTGCCCCTGCAGCTGCTGCGAGTAAGCCCAGACGATGGGGATACGAAACGGCGCCTTCGTCAGGCGCCGTTTCCATTTCCGGCCTAACGCGCGTCTCGCTGGCCCGGTCCTGCGTCACCCTGCCGCACAAGGGTGACTTCAGGCTATCCTGCCGTATGCACTCACGAGCAAGCCTGGCCAACGACCTGCGGGCACTGGGGCTGCGTGCCGGGGACGGCGTCATGGTGCACTCCTCGCTGAGAGCCATCGGAGAAGTCGCCGGTGGACCGGACGAGGTCCATCTCGCCATCAAGGACGTACTCACGGACGAAGGCACGCTGGTGATGTATGCCTCGTGCCCGCGTTATGTGGACGAAGTCGGCCGAGGCAACCTCACCGCCGAGCAGGAAGCGGAGGTCCTGGCCACGCTGCCGGTGTTCGACGCCCTCACCGCGCGCTCGGCGCGCGACAACGGTGCCCTGGTGGAGTTTCTCCGCACGTGGCCCGGGTCGCGAGTCAATAATCACCCGGCGCGGTTCGTGGCGTGGGGCCGGCATGCGGACCACCTCTTCCTCACGCAGCCCTGGAACATGGCATTCGGGAAGGACTCGGCCCTCGAGCGTTTCACGCAGCTCGATGGCCGCATCCTGCTGCTCGGCAGCGATCATGACGCGGTGACGTACCTGCATTACGCGGAACACATCGGCGACTTCCCCGACAAGCGCATCGCGCGCTTCAAGGTGCCGGTGCAGGAGAACGGCAAACGTACGTGGCGTGATATGGCCGAAGTGGACACCTCCGGGGACGGAGCCCACGAGAACTGGCCCGACCGGTTTTTCGCGCAGATTGTCGACGGCTACCTCACGGCCACGGGAAACCACGGCGGCCAGGTGGGCAGTGCTACCTGTCATCTGTTCGCGGCACGTGGGCTGCTCGAATACGCGCTTCCGGTAATGGTGAGCAAGGCGACCGACGCCAGATGAGTTCGTCAGGCACATAGCGGCGAGAACGTTCGCCCTCTGGCGGCTCGCCATTCGTCGGGGCAAGAATCCGGGGCGCCCGTGTAGCAGGGCAATTCCTGACCTCGAAAGCACCCAGGTCGCACTTCGTACCAACTATTCCGGGGAGCTCGTTATGGCCATCGCCAAGATCACCGAAATCCAGTCGTCGTCGAAGAAAGGCTTTGAGGATGCGGTGAAGTCGGGCATCAATCGCGCCGACAAGACGCTCCGCGGAATCACCGGCGCGTGGATCAAGAGTCAGCAGGTGGTCATCGAGAAGGGGAAGGTCACGGAATACAGGGTGCTGATGAAGGTGACGTTCATCCTTCAGGACAGCAAAAAATGACGCGACGGGGACGGGAGTAAATCGAGCTCCTGCCTCCCTTGAACGCCCCCGGGTTCGACGTCCGAAAACGGCGAGACAAGGCGGGTTGCCGGCTGTAAGCTTGTTCCATGCTGCTGGACCGAGAGAGCTGCAACCGGGCCGTTGAGTCGGCCGACGCCAGGTTCGATGGGGTGTTTTTCGTGGGCATCACGTCCACCACCATCTACTGCCGTCCCATCTGCCCCGCGCGACGGACGCTGCGCAAGAACCGGCGTTACTTCAGCAGTGCTGCCGCTGCTGAACGCGCCGGTTTCCGTCCCTGCCTGCGGTGCCGGCCAGAGCTCGCGCCCGGACGCGCGCGCATCGATGCCGTGCCGCGTCTTGCCCAGGCGGCCGCGCAACGGATCGCGGCGGGGGCGCTCAACGGAAACGGACTCGATCGCCTTGCGCGCGACCTCGGCGTCAGCGGCCGTCAGCTGCGTCGAGCGATGCAGCAGGAACTCGGTGTGTCGCCGATCGAGCTGGCGCAGACGCATCGCCTGCTGCTGGCCAAGCAGCTGCTGACCGAAACACGCCTGCCGATGACGCGCGTCGCCGACGCCAGTGGATTCCAGAGCGTCCGCCGTTTCAATGCGCTGTTTCGCGAGCGGTACCGACTGAACCCGGACTCCCTGCGCCGCCGCGCCGTGAAGCCGTCGTCAAACGGTACGCATCGCGCCTCGTCAGGCACGGACGAACCGCGGGAGCCGAATCTCACGCTGACGCTGGCGTACCGTCCACCACTCGCGTGGCGTGCGCTCCTCGCCTTCCTGGGTGCGCGCGCCACGCCGGGCGTTGAACAGATCTCGTCAGGCACGTGGACGCGCACGGTTGCCATCGACGGCCGGGCGGGCGTCATCCGGGTGCGACAGCCGGAGCCTGGCTCCGCGCTCGCCGGCCACGACGTCCTTGTCCTCGAGGCTGACGCGTCACTGGCGCCGGTGTTGATGCCGCTGTGCGCCCGGGTCAAGCACCTGTTCGACCTCGTGGCCGAGCCTGACGCGATCGAGCGTCACCTGGTGCGGAGCGGGTTCGGACGGATCGGGCGTGGTGCGCGCGGGCTTCGCGTCCCGGGTGCCTGGGACGGCTTCGAGCTGGCGGTGCGCGCGATACTCGGCCAGCAGGTCTCGGTTGCGGGCGCGACGACGCTCATGGGGCGCCTGACGCGCTTGTTCGGCACTCCGTTCGAAGGTGGTCCTGACGGGTTGACGCACGTGGCTCCGACCGCGGAGCGAATCGCGGATGCAGGTGTGAACGCGATCCGCGCTATCGGGCTGCCGGCGGCACGGGCAGCGACCATCCACGAATTGTCGAGGCTTGTCGCCACCGGCTCGCTGTCGCTGGAGCCTGACGTTGATGTGAAGTCGTTGATGCGCGCACTCACGGAGGTTCGCGGCATTGGACCGTGGACCGCGGAATACATCGCGATGCGCGCGTTGCACTGGCCCGATGCGTTCCCGGCGTCGGACCTGGTGCTTCGCCGAAACGCGGGAGGATTAACGACCGCGCAGTTGACCCGCGTCGCGGAGTCGTGGCGACCGTGGCGGAGTTATGCGGCGATGCACTTATGGCAGCGGGAAATCGGGAATCGGGAATCGGGAATCGGGAATCGGACATCGGAAAAGGCGCCACGTAGTCACCCGTAATCCGAAAGCGCCAAAGCCAAATCCAAATGGGAGAACAGGAAAATGCCCGCACACAATCGGGGGAGCTTGAACACGCTCAGCAGCAAGGTCTTCGCCGCGTCGCTCATCGCCATGCCGTTCTTCGGCACTCCGGCCACAAAGGGGAGCAACGATGAGCAGGCCATCCGGGACCTCAACGCCGGCTATGTCCGTGCCTTCATGAACTCCGACGCAGACTGGTACGACCGGCACCTGACGGCGGACTTCATGTGCATCCTGACCAGCGGCACGGTGGTCGATCGCGCCACGTTCCTGGCGAACGCGGGGAAGCCGCACACCACCCTTTCCTACGACCTGAGCGAACTCGGCATCCGCGTCCACGGGGACGTCGCGCTGGTGACGGCGTTAGGCACATGGACCCGGAAGGACGGCTCGACCGGTCGCACGCGCTACATCGACGTGTGGGTCAGGAAAGACGGCGCGTGGAAGGCGGTATCCGCCCAGCTCACCGCCGTGAACTAGGCCGGCGCGTCGTTCCGCGCCGCCACGCTCGCCGGCCTGGTTTGCCGAAGGATCTCCTCCACCTTCTGCGCCAGCCGGTCGGGCGTGAACGGCTTCTCCAGGAACTCCGCGCCCTCTTCCAGCAGTGCACGCTGGGACAGGGAGCCGCCCGTGTACCCTGACATGTAGAGAATCGCGGCGTCGTTCCCGCTCGAGCGGAGCCGTTCGCCGAGTTCACGGCCGCCGAGTCGTGGCATGACGAGGTCCGTGATCACGAGGTCGATCGGCACCTGTTCACGCGCGATGACCGACAGGGCGGCCTCGCCATCGATGGCCTCGAGCACGCGATGCCCGCGCTTGGTCAGCGCCTTCAGCGCGGCGACGCGAACGAGGTCGTCGTCCTCGACCAGCAGGATCGTCGCCGGTTTCGTCTCGACCGCAGCCGGCGTTTCGGCAGAAATGTGCGACTCGTCAGGCTCGTCATGCCGCCGGAGGAAGATCTTCACGGTCGTGCCGCGACCTGGCTCGCTGTAGAGCCAGATGCTCCCGCCGGATTGCTTCACGATGCCGTACACGGTGGACAGGCCGAGGCCAGTGCCGTGTCCCGCCGCCTTGGTGGTGAAGAACGGCTCGAAGACGCGCGCCTTCGTCGCCGCATCCATGCCGACACCCGAGTCGGACACTGAAAGGACCGCGTAGTCGCCAATGGCGGCGTCGCGATGCCCTTCGCGGATGTACGCCTCGTCGAGCGAGGCCTGCGACGTGGTGATCGTCAACGTGCCGCCCGTTGGCATGGCGTCGCGCGCGTTGACCACGAGGTTCACGAGGATCTGCTCGATCTGCACCGGGTCGGCGCGCACTTGCCAGAGATCCGGGTCGAGGAAGCTGTGCAACGCCACGCTCTCGGGAATCAGGCGGCGCAACATGGGCACCAGGTTCCGAACCACGTCGCTGAGATTGAGCACTACGGGCTGCATGACCTGCTGTCGGCTGAACGCCAGCAGCTGGCGGATCAGTCCCGCGGCACGCTGGACCGCCTGACGAACCTGGACCAGGTCATCGACTGCGGCGTGGCTCGATGGCAAGGCGCGGATCGCGAACTCGGTGAAGCTCGCGATTGCGGTCAGGATGTTGTTGAAGTCATGCGCGATTCCCCCGGCAAGCCGGCCGACGGCATCCATTCGCTGGGCCTGCAGGAACTGCCGCTCCAGTCCCTTGTAGGCGCTCATGTCAACGAGCACCGATCCAACGCCGACGACATCGCGCCCTGTCGTGCGTACGGGGAACATCGTTGCCAGCCACTCGCGTGTCGGCTCACCGCGCTTGGGGCTCGGGCCGGCCAGCTCGAGGTCGAGCACCGGCTTTCCGGTTGCGAGCGCGCGCGACAGGCCTTCCTCGATATCAGCGCCGATACCTGGCAGCACATCGGTTGGCCGACGACCCACGATCTCGGACGGACTCCGGCCGATAGCCGTCGCGAGTCGGTCGTTCACGCGTACGTACCGGAGGTCGCGATCGTGGAAGGCAAATCCGACCGGCGCGCTGGTAAGGACCGCGTCGAGTTCGGCCATGGTGCGCGCGTTTTCTGCCAACGCGTCGGACAACTCCGCGCCCCGCTTTTCGACGTCCTTCGCGTGCGCCTGCAGCTTGACCCGGGCGTCGCCAATGGCGTCCGCCATCATGTTGAACGCGCTGGCGAGGTTGCCGATTTCGTCGCCCCGACCGGTGGGCGCACGCCGACTGTAGTCGCCGGCGCGAAGTCCTTCAGCCGCCGAGGCCAGGTCGGCGATCGGGCGTGCCAGTGAACCTGCGAGTGTCAGCGCCATGAAGGCGCCGACCAGCAGGAGTGCGAGACCAAACACCGCCAGGCGCCAGCCAAGGCCAAGGATGGGCTGCACGATCTCGGCGTACGGGAATTCGATCGAGACGATCCATGGCGAGCCGACGATGGGAGCGCGGCTCGCGAGGACGCGATCCCCATCGCTGGTGACACCGAGGAAGGTCGTGTCGGCGGCGCCGTTCGAAGGCAACGCTGGCGCCGGGACGCGGACGCTCAGGTCACTCCAGAGGTCGCCTGTGGCGTTACCTAACGCCAGGCGCGACCGGGCGCCGATCAGGTCCGTCACCGAGCGCGAATTGTCGCGCGAAGTCACCCGGTACCAGACCGCGGCCCAGGCGAGCACCGGCCCACCCATGCGGATCGGCCCGAACGTGGGGAATCGCAGGGTGTCGTTTTCCAGCCGCATCGGACCGATTGCCGCTGAATCGGTGGCGGCCAGGGTTCCCAGCAGCTGCCGACGCGTGGCGTTGTCGGCGGTGCCGATGTCCGCGCTGGAGGAAAAAATCACCGCCCCGGCCGAATCCCAGATTTCGATGGCCAGGATCGAGTTCGAGCTGGAATCTGCCCGGTGGATACGGGCGATGGCGCTATCGCGTGCCACGCCGTCGCCGCCGCGGGACAGGAGCTGGATTCCCCGGTCGCGCGCTACCCCGGCGAGCTGGGACTTCTGCGAGGCAATGTTGGCCGCGAGAAGGTCAGCAATGCGGTGGGTGACAAACTCCAGTCGTGTCTCGGCGGCGTCGATGGCAGAAGACCTGACTTCATTCCAGGTCACGAGCCCGAAAACAAGAATGACGACGGCCAGTGTTCCGCATATGGCAAGCGCAAACCGCTGTCGTAACGACAATGACCACCACGCCACAGCGGGTTACCTCCTCACGCGGCCGAGTCTGCCGGCCGGGATGCCTGACGAGTCATGAATGCCTGAGGCTTGCATCCGGGTCGCCGCAAAATGGCGTGTTTTACGGCGTCTGGCCACAGTGAATCATACCGGCGACCCCAGCCAACGAATCGGGACATGGCGTTTCGGGTTTGCGAGTGATCTCCGCCAGCATTTGACTCAAGCAAGTTCAACCGTCTCGCGTTGATACCATGTTTAAACGCAAACACCGCGCCAAGAGACGCGGTG
>Ga0111538_10013462_pt1 | contig 10793 bp, 9 predicted proteins | sample SoiMethybrSBSTD1_FD_79669 | JGI IMG/M metagenome (GOLD analysis project Ga0111538, IMG submission 79669) | Bulk soil microbial communities from a Populus tree surrounding site in Tennessee, USA - Soil MetaG P. TD hybrid SBSTD1 (version 2)... | ecosystem: Environmental > Terrestrial > Soil > Tree... | reverse complement strand
GCTTCCGGCGGCGGCATGCTGATGACGGCCGGCATTCATGCGCTCGATCTGCTGATCTGGCTGATGGGCGGCCAGGTCGAGGCGGTTTCAGCGGCCACCGCAAAGCTGTTCCACGCGCAGGCGGCCGACGACAGCTCGATGCTGCTGCTGCGCTTTGCCGACGGACGCTTCGGGCAGGTGGCGAGCGTCGGCTATCGCGACGGTGGCACGACCTACGGCATGGACCTGGTCTGCGAGCGAGGTACGCTGCGGATCGATTTCGCCCGCGGCGTGGCGATCGGCCGCGATGGCTGCTGGAGCGGCGTGCCGGGCTCGATCGAGCCCGAGTGGATGCTGCGAGGGGTCGAGCGGGAGTGGCAGGCCATGGCTGCCGCCATCGCCGGCACCGCGCCCGTTGCGGTCACCGGCGCCTACGGCCGGCACGTGATCGCCTGCATCGAGGCGGCCATGGCCTCGAGCCGCGAGCGGCGCGAGGTGCGCGTGGAAGCGTGACCGGCCCGGGTCTAGTGCAGCGTTGCATAGATTCCGGCCTCGCGGAACGCTTCGAGAATGGCGACATGGAGGTCGGACTTCACCCGGCCGCCGGCATTGACATTGGAGAGCGTGACACTCAGTGAGAAATCGATGTTGCCGGGTCCGAATGCTTCCAGCACCGCCATCGGCGCCGGCGTTGCCTGAACCAGCGGCTGGTCGCGGGCAGCCTTTTCGAGGATGGCGATCACCGCCTTTGGACTGGACTTGATGTCCGTCGTGATCTTCAGCACCAGGCGGCCCAGCATGTTGCGGTGGGTCCAGTTGAGAACCCGGCCCGAGACCAGCTCGGAGTTGGGCACGATGAGGCTCGCCCGATCGAAGGTCTCGATCTCGGTCGAGCGCACGGAGATGCGCCGCACGTTGCCCTGCTGATCGCCGACCACGATCCAATCGCCGACCTTGATCGGACGCTCGACCAGCAGGATCAGCCCGGAGACGAAATTGTTCACGATCGACTGCAGGCCGAAGCCGATGCCGACCGACAAAGCGCCGGCCACGATGGCAAGGTTCGTGACATCGAAGCCCGCATAGGAGGCGGACATGAGCGCGGCTACACCGATGCCGGTATAGCCCACTGCCATGTCGATGGAGTTCGCGACGCCCGCCTCCATGCGGCCTTGCGCCAGAACGCGCTCGCGCAACCAATGCTGGATCATGCGCGTGAGGAACAGAAGCGCGATGAACAAGACGATGCCGAGCAGGATGCGCATCAGCGATATGCGGAACTGGCCGACCTCGAATCCGAAGAACAAGGACTTGGCCCAGTCGCGAATGTCGGCTCCGGCAAAACCCCATTGCAGCATGAGCAGCGGCAGCGCGACGAGGACGAGGGCCAGCATCGCGGCAACCTCGCCGAGCTTGACGATCTGGCCCTGGCGCGTGCGGTCGATACCGAAACGGCTTTCGAGGAGTGCGCCGGCGGGGCTGGTCGCGCCGTCTCTCCGGCGCGTCACGGCGCGGACACCAAGATAGAACAGGCCGCCCGCGGCAAGCACGGTTCCGGTCAGGACGATCTGCTGTGCGATGTAGCGACCGAGCGCCACGTAACCGACGGCGGAACTCGCGACGATGACGATGGCGAGCACCAGCAGGGGCACTTTCACCGACAGCGGCGCGAGCCGTTTCGGCGGGCTGCCGTCCAGCCTGTCGAGGTGATTCACGGCGCGCAACGGGCCGGTCTGCGGGACGAAGGGCCTGACCAGGAGCAGCCCCAGCAGGCCGGCAGTCGCGATATTGGTGATGAAGCTCTGCGCGACGGTTATGACCAGTGGCGTATAGATCGCGCGGCCGAATTCCACGAGCACGGTGTCCAGGATGTAGACCGCGAGAATGGCCTTCACGAAGTGCAGGATGTACGCGGCCGTCCCGTCGTCGACGGGGATGAGCCGCCATTTCGGCTCGCGCGGAGCAAGCGCGACGCTGGCGAGAACGGAGCCCGCAACGTAGATCAGCACGCCCTGAAGAGCCGTGTCTGCCGTGCGCTCCCAGGGCGAGAAGAACATGCCCAGGCTGTCGAACCCGGCGTAGAGGATCACAGCCGCCGCGGCCGGCGCCAGCATCCGCGCCGGCGCCACGCCGGCGGCGAAGGTGATCCGATCGAAGAAGCTCGGGATGCCCTCGAAACGGTCGCGTCTCTTCGCGATCACGCCGTTGATGGCGGCACGGATCAGGAATGCAGCGGCCAATGCGCCTACGATCACCGCCAACAACGCCCATTTTTGTGTGCGACTGCGCTCGAGCCAGTCTGCGCCGTAGTATTGCGCGCGGCTCGTGATGCCCGGCATGCGCTCGGAGACGTCTTGCCACACCGACGGGAGCAGCGGGCTCGCGCGCCGCTCGAACAGGTTGCGCGAGAATATCTGGTAGCGCATCACCGTGATGCGATCGATCAGCTGCTTGGCCCGCACCCAGGCGAGCTCCGTAGTCTTGATCGCCCCGTCGAGCGCCCCGGCAAGGGCGTTGAGGCGCGCACGTTCGGCGGCGATGGTGGGCGTTTCCGGCTGGTCTTTCGGGACCGGCCCGAGCCGCTCGATCTGGCTCTTCACCTCGGCGAGTTGCGGCCGAAGCGCTTCGGCTGTGGCCGTCGATTCGTAGATGACTTCTTCGACTTCGGAGCGCAGGCGCTGGAGTTCGCCTTCCAACTCCTTGAGCTGCTGGATCGACTTCTCGGCCGTCTCGATACTCTTGGCCATCCTGTCGATGGGCGTTGTCACTTCGGATGGCAACAGGGGAGCGGGAGGCGGTGTCGCCGCCGGAGCCGGTACGGGTGGCGATTGCTGGGCCGATGCTCCCAATGACAACGCAGCCACGAATGCGACAGCAAGCGCGATACGCACGCAACGGACCATGTCGAGGGCCCCCCAAATTTCCGACCGGCCAAGAATGGCGGCAAAACTGGCATTATCTTGGGCACGGTTTGACGATAAGCCATAAATCGTCGCGCCCGGCAGAGCGCGGGTCCGGCAAGGGCTGACTGGGGGCGATCGGCCTTCTTGTTGTGGCCGCCTCACGGGCCCGGGGCCTGGCGGGGGCGGGCGCCCGCCGCGGGTCGGCTACGCAATTGCCGGGTGCTGCAGGCTGCTGCATAATGTAGCAGGCGAGCGCCGGGTGGCCTACCCATGCCACGGACGATCCTGCAGGTTTCGCGACTGATGTGCGCCCTGATGTGCTCGGCGGCGCCGGCCGCGTTTGCCGAGGCCAAATCTCTCACTCTCACCGGGCAGGCCGGATATCTCGGCGAGTGGGAGCTGACGGCCGATGTCGCCGAGACGCCCGCAGGTGGCAAGCGCGAGTATCACGGCGTGCTGACCATGAAGCATACGGGATTGTGCACGCGGGATGGCCCGGAGCTGAGGACCGGCGAAATCCGGATTCGCCTGTCTCGCTCCGCCTCCCACGCCACGGCGACGCTCACGTTCGATGGCACCGCATGCTCGTTCAGCGGCCGGAAGGACGATGCCTACAGCGGCGTCATGACCTGCCCCGACAGACGCGACGTTCCCCTGCTGCTCTGGCTGAAGTAGGTCGGCTTCCGCCAGGCAGCGGGGCAAGTGAGCTCTCGGCCCCCGACGCGAGGGTCGTCAGCGGACGCCGGCGGCAGCCGTCCTCGGGTTCGTCAGTTCCAGGACTTCCGGCCGCTTGGTGTCGGCCTCACGCGTGAGCGCCGACACCTTCCCGGTGTACTGCTTCACCTTGATGGGCATGCGCGCCACCTTCGCAGCTTTCGCGGCGCCGACGTAGGCGGCAAGCCGGTTCGGCTCCTTCTTCAAGGTTGCCTCGAACGCGACCAGAGCTTCCTGCCCCATGCCGCGGTCGAGCAGCATGACGCCGTAAAGCTCCCGCGCGGGGGCAAGCGGCCCCGGAGTGATCGGGTGCTTGTCCGTCTTGTCCTCCGCATCGGCGGCAGCGGCGAGCGCCTTCAGCGCCTCGGCGTGCTTGCCTTCGGCATACAAGGTCCAGGCATTGGCGACCTGCCATTGGATGTCGACCTGCCCGCTCCAGTAGGCGTCGTTGCCGGCGCGCAGCTTGTCGCGCAACTCGGCGAGCTTTGCAGTGTCGGCCTTCGCAGCCTCGATGTTGCCGGAACGGGCGGCGCCGAGCGCCCGCGCGAAGTGCGTGACCGCGTCCACGTAGGCAAAATCGCTGGGGCGAACCTGTAGCTGGCTTGCGCCTTTCCAGTCGCTGCGCTCCACCATGTAGCGAGCTTCGCTGGCAGCCCGCCCGAAGTACCCCGCGTTGCGTTTGAAATTCGGTACTGCCAGCATCTCATCGACGACGGCGCGTGCCTTCTTGTCTTGTGCCAGCTGCAGGTGCGCGTAGACGAGATAGTCCATCCCGTGGAGCTGGTCGTCAGGCTCCTTGTCGAGCTTGGCGATGCGCGCCGATTCGGTGTTGGAGGCAATCGAGTCTTTCCAGTGCCCCACCCGCGTGAAGATGTGCGAGGGCATGTGCTGGGCGTGCGGCGCGGCCGCTGCGATCTGGGAATAGCGTCTGGCGGCGGCCAGACCCTTCTCGGCGATCGGCGGATAGTCGTAGGTGTGGATGAGGTAGTGGGCGACGCCGGGATGTTGCGGCTGGCGCTTGAATATCCTCTCCAGGATCGTGGCCGCCTTGAGCTGGTTCGCATAGGTCTTGTCGGCAGGCGAGGCGCCGACATTGAGGGCAAGCGCGTAGAAGATTTGCGCCTCGTCATCCTTTTGATTGCGCTCCGACAAACCCTCCATCGCCTTCACGAAGGCTTGCACGCGCGTGCGGTGGTCGACCTTGTCATGGTCTGTATAGAAGGCTCCGAGCGCATTGATGAAGTCGCGCTCACGCTCGCTCTTCGCCCCGATGCTCTTCGCCTTTTGGATCGCCGCCAGCCCCTCGGGAAGATGGGCGGCCGGCGGCGGGCTGAACGGATTGAGGAGCAGGCTCTGCGCCACGCCCCAGTAGGCAATCGCGCAGTCGGGATCGGTCCGGATCACCTCTTCGAAGGCCTGTTTGGAGGCGCGGTACCAGAACGAGTGCTGGTACAGCATGGCGCGGTCGAACAGCTTCTGTGCTGCCGGCGTGCACGTGGTGGCGAAGTGGACTTTCCCGAGCTGCTTGGCCGGCGGCTGAGCCCAGGCGGATCCGTGAGCCGCCAGGCCAGTCAGGAATGTCACGGCGAAGATCCAGGCAAGTGACGGGTCTGCTCATGGCGTCCTCCGACAATCAGTCGTCTTGAACGACTTGCATCACCGCGCAGTGCCCTTGTTACCATCAGCATTCGTCCCATGCCGAGGGACTGTCAAGACTCGAGACCCCTGCCGCTTTTCACATTTTGGCGGCGTTGGGCGGCGCGCGTCCCATCGCCCGGCGCCTCGCCATGAGCGCAAGCCGGGGGTGGGAGGCGCCTCACCGACTCGTTACCAACGCGTGTTTGAACCGATCGCGCGCGCCTCCCGTATCCGGCCCAGCTCCATGATGGAGCCGATAGCGTCAAGGGAGAACCGCAATGTCCTTCACCAAGTCCGTCAACGGCGTACTGGCTGTCACAGCAGCAGCCCTGGCCGCAGCGTCCGCGGGTGCGCCCGCCGACGCCGCCACGATTGCAGGCCTCAGGAACGGCAACTACATCGTGTGGATCGACACCGAGAAGAAGAAGGCCACGGGCCGGGTCAAGCTCGATGGCGGCGCCAGCCTCGTCGGCATCGACGTCCGGCCGGTCGACGGCAAGCTTTACGGCGTCACCCCCGATGGGATGATCGTCATCGTCGATCACAGGACCGGCAAGTGGGAGAAAAAGAGCCAGCTTTCGGAGGCCCTGCCCAAGGGCGCAACGTTCACGGTCGATTTCAATCCGGTGGCGGACCGTCTGCGCATCCTGTCGAGCACCGGCATGAGCTATCGCATCAACGTCGACGACGGCAAGACCACCGTCGACGGCTCGCTCAAGTACGCGGAAGCCGACGCCAACAAGGGCAGGCAGCCCATGGTGACCGCCGGCGCCTACTCCAACAGCTTCGCCGGCACCAAGGAGACGGCCCTCTACGATATCGATGCCGCCAACGGCGCCTTCGTGCGCCAGGCTCCCCCGAACGACGGCATCCTCAACACCCTCGGCAAGCTCGGCACCAAGGTCAACGGCGACGTCGCGTTCGACATTCTGGCCGACGGCAAGGGCGGCAACACCGGCTGGCTGCTCATGGGCGGCACGCTCTACACGGTCGACATCGCGTCGGGAGCGACCAGATCGGTCGGCAAGATCGGGGGCCTGACCGGCAAGGTCAGCGACATCGCTGTTCTCCCGGCGATGTAAGGATCGCCTCCGTGGGCAGGACGGCGGTCCTCGCCGTCCTGTTCCCCGGTGCGCGCGATGAGGGAGCCCGCGTCATGCCTCGCCTGTCGCCCTGCGGCGAGCGCCGCCTGCTGCAGTGGTCTGTGGCCGTTCTTGCGCTCGTCCCGGTGCTGGCGGGTGGTGCAGGCGTCGCGTCCGGATTGAGTCTCTTCGGCGTGCGCGCGAACCTGCCGCTCGGGGGGGACAGTCATGTGCGTTACCTCTCGGGCCTGATCCTGGGCGTTGGGCTCGGTTTCTGGAGCACGGTGCCCCGGATCGAGATCCAGGGAGCTCGCTTCCGGGCCCTGACCGGCGTCGTGCTGATCGGCGGCCTCGCCCGGCTCTATGCGCTTGCCCGCTACGGCGTACCTCCACGGCCCATGCTGGCGGCGCTTGTCATGGAGCTGGCCGTGACGCCGGGTCTCGCGGTCTGGCGCGAGCGCGTGGAAAGGCGGCTCGCCCGCGGTCGGTGTTCCCGGCAAACCCTGCCGGGACGCTTTGCCCGCAAGGCCGCGCGCGCTACACCGTGCCCATGGAGTGGAGCGACGAAGGCGTGATTCTGGGCGTGCGCCCGCACGGCGAGACCGGCGCCGTGCTCGAGCTCTTCACGCGCCGGCACGGGCGCCACCTGGGCCTTGTGCACGGCGGCCGCTCGCGCAAGCTGCGGCCCGTCCTGCAAACCGGCAACCACGTCGATGCAACCTGGAAGGCGCGGCTCGCGGACAACCTCGGCCACTTTGCCGTCGAGCTGAGGAAGGGCTTCGCCGCCCACGCCATGGACGATGCGGCGGCGCTCGCGGCTCTCACCTCGATGTCCGCGCTCGCCCGTCTGCTGCCGGAGCGCGACCCCCATCCCAACCTCTACGAGGTCACGCTGTTCGTGCTGGGCTTTCTCGACGAGCGCGAGGTGTGGCCGGCCCTCGTCGTGCGCTGGGAGCTGGCGCTGCTCGAGGAACTGGGCTTCGGGCTCGATCTCGCCTCCTGCGCGGCGACCGGGAGAAGCGATGATCTGATCTACGTCTCGCCGCGCTCGGGGCGTGCCGTCTCTGCCGAAGCCGGCGAGCCCTACAAGGACCGCTTGCTGGCCCTGCCGCATTTCCTGGCACGCCGCTCCGGCGACCCTGTGACGCCCGAGCACCTGCGGTCGGGCTTCGCACTCACGGGACATTTTCTCCATGCGCGCGTGCTGCGGCCGCGTGCCATCGACATGCCCGAAGCACGCGCGCGCCTGCTGTCCTACCTTGGGCGAAATTCCGGAGTCTGATCGCGCTCTTCTCCAGCTGACGGAGCCTCCATGCCGGCAATGACCCCCCGCAGCATGATCCGCGAGCGGCCGGCCGAGGTTCTGGCCACCCTAGGGCTGGTTTCCGGTACGCTGTCAGCGACGTGGGGCCACTCGCTCGAGTTCGAAACCCTGCAGCCGCTGGCCATGGCCCTCCTGTTGACCCCCGGAGCGCTGCCCATCGGGTTCTTCTACGGCATGGCCATGGGGCTGGGCGTCGCGGCCTGGGCGCACAAGGCGTGGGCCGCGCTCGTCGTTCTCGTGGTGACGATGTATGCGTGGAGCGCGGCAATTCACACGGCCATCCGCCTCCAACGCAATGCCGGCGACGATCCTCACCTGCTGCTTGCCAGCCTGTGCGCGGGGGCTGTCGGGGCAGGCCTCACGCACCTTGGCTGTGCATTCTTCGCCAGCGGCTTGCGCCAGCCCTGGCGCATTGCGCTGAGCTGCGTCATCGGTGCCGCGGCGGGACTTCTCTTCTTCCTGGGCGAGCGCAAGCTCGTCGACGAGCGCCTGCTTTATCTCGTTTGGCAGCCGGCGGTGGCCTATTTCATCGGCCTCGGTCTGCGCGAACCGGATGTGCCTACCCCGCGCTGAGCCTCTCGATGCGCTTCTTGATGTTCGCACCCGTCCTTCGACAATCTCAGGAGTGAGCCGGTGGGCGCGGCCGCTCACTTGCGCTCCACCTGGATGCCCTCGCCGCGCGGCCGCACGATGAAGCTTTCCCCGTTGCGCGGCGCAAGACGCTGGGCTGTGGCGCCGGCCTGCTCGAAGGTGAGAAGCTCGGGATCGCAGCTCGTGTGCGTGGCGATGCTGCGTATGGGCAGCGTATGCGTCTCCTCGCCCAACGTGTAGGTGACGGCCGTCCCCGCCTTGTTCTCGATGCGGAACTCCACCTTGAGCGATTCCGGTCGGCCGAACAGCTGCACGGAGATGAACTTCGGGCTGCGATGGGGCGCGCGCACCACTGCGACGCCGATCTCCGTGACGGCCGGCTGCAGCATGTTGGCGCGGTGGCCGGGTGAATTCTTCCAGCCCTCGACGGCCTCGCGTGCGAGCGCCCGGGTCTCGAAGCCGCGACTGTCGAGGTTCATCGCCAGGTTCTCGGAGATCGAGCAATAGCGATAGCCTTTTGCCTCCGCGCGATCCGCGGGCTGGCGCCCATCGGCCTCGTGCGCGAACTTGCCGGTCCTGGCGAGATATTCGGCGAATGCGCGCGCCGCGGCCGTCAGTGCCGCGTTCGGCTTCACCTCGCCCAGCCGCATCTCCTTGCGAAAGGCGTTGGTCATCTCGATGATGGCGATCTCGGTCTTGGGCAGATCGGGAAGCATGGAGTTTCATACCGAGTATTTTCGATGTGCGAAACGGACTGTCGACAGGTGACGGCTGATGGCGGTCGGAAGCCCGCTCAATGAGCTGGGCGAGCAACGGAGGCAAGCATGAGCAGCGATGGCGTGGGTGCGGGGCAGGATGTGTTCGACGTGACGATTGCGGACGGCGTGGCGCACTTGCGTCTCAACAGGCCCGACAAGCTCAACACGATGAACCGCGCATTCTGGGGTGTGTTGCCGAAGATCGTGCGCGACATCGATGACAACGCACGCGCTCGCGTGATCGTAATTTCGTCGGCAGGCAAGCATTTCTCCGCGGGCATGGACCTCGAGGTGTTCGCCGAGAACGGTGCGCTCGCGGCAGGCGCAGATACCGACCCCCATGTTGCCAACGAGGCATTCCGCCACAAGGTGAAGTCTTTGCAGGACACATTCTCGTGTCTCGATGCGGCGCGAATTCCCGTGCTGGCGGCAATCCAGGGGGGCTGCATCGGCGGCGCGGTCGACATGACCTCGGCGTGCGACATCCGCTACTGCACGGCGGATGCCTTCTTCTGCATCCAGGAAATCAACATCGCCATCACGGCGGATGTCGGAACGTTTCCGCGCCTGTGCAAACTGATCCCGGAAGGCTGGGTGCGGGAGCTTGCCTACACCGGCCGCCGCCTGACGGCCGACAAGGCCAAGGCCATCGGCCTCGTCAACGAGGTGTACAGCGATCACGCCGCGATGATAGCGGGCGTGCTCGCCACCGCGCGCGAGATCGCCGCCAAGAGCCCCCTGGCCGTGGCCGGCTCCAAGGCGATGATCAACTATGCGCGGGACCACACCAACGCGGACGCCCTCGACTATATTGCTCTGTGGCAGTCGGGCATGCTCGCCCGTGCCCACATGCGAGAGGCTTTCGCCGCCCAGCAGGACAAGCGCCCGCCGCGATTCCCTGACCTGGCGCCGCTCAAGAAGGGGCTTTAGGCGGGCCCGGTCGGAAAAAGCCCAGCAACTCATAGCGTGAGCCTTGAAATCGCAGCAGTATTCAGGCGCAGGCGCCTGTGGCGCTGCGACACTTGAGGCCGCCCGCCCGCACCGCTAACCAGCATCATGGCCAAAACCACGATTCTCCCGCCACCGCCTCCGCCCATCGAGCCCATCAAGCTCAAGGACGCGCTGGAGGAGCGTTATCTCGCCTATGCCCTCTCCACCATCATGCACCGGGCCCTGCCCGACGTGCGCGACGGCCTCAAGCCCGTGCATCGGCGCATCCTCTATGCCATGCGCGAGCTGAAGCTTGATCCGGAGGGCGGCTACAAGAAGTGCGCCAAGATCGTCGGCGAGGTGATGGGCAATTTCCACCCGCATGGCGATCAGGCCATCTACGACGCCCTGGTGCGCCTGGCCCAGGATTTTGCCGTGCGCTATCCACTCGTCGACGGCCAGGGCAACTTCGGCAACATCGACGGCGATAACGCCGCGGCCATGCGCTACACCGAAAGCCGCATGACCGAGGTTGCGGGTCTGCTGCTCGATGGCATCGACGAGGACACCGTCGACTTCCGCCCGACCTACGACGGCACCAACCAGGAGCCCGTCGTCCTCCCCGCCAACTTCCCGAACCTGCTCGCCAACGGCACGTCGGGGATCGCGGTCGGCATGGCGACCAGCATTCCCCCGCACAACGTGGACGAGCTGTGCGCGGCGCTGCTGCATCTCATCAAGCATCCCAACGCGCACATCGACAAGCTCGTCGAGATGGTGCCGGGCCCGGACTTCCCGACCGGCGGCGTCATCGTCGAGCCGCGCGATCAGATCCTGGAGGCCTACAAGACGGGCCGCGGCGGCTTTCGGCTGC
>Ga0111538_10013460_pt1 | contig 10793 bp, 7 predicted proteins | sample SoiMethybrSBSTD1_FD_79669 | JGI IMG/M metagenome (GOLD analysis project Ga0111538, IMG submission 79669) | Bulk soil microbial communities from a Populus tree surrounding site in Tennessee, USA - Soil MetaG P. TD hybrid SBSTD1 (version 2)... | ecosystem: Environmental > Terrestrial > Soil > Tree... | reverse complement strand
CGCTACGACGCGATCGTCATCGGCGGCGGCATCAACGGCCTGACCTGCGCAGCGATGCTGGCGAAAGGCGGCATTCGCACGCTGCTGATCGAGCAGCGCGCCGAGCTGGGCGGCTGCGCGGCCGCGGGCGAAATCACGGCCGGCTTCACCGCGCCGATTCTCTCGCACGCCACCGGCCCCGTCCGCCGCGACGTCGTCGAAGAGCTGCAACTGAACGCGCACGGTCTCGCGTTCAGCGATTCGGCGATCCACATGAGCACGCTGTCGCCGGACGGACGGCCGCTCGTGATTTATGAAGACGCGCAGAAGACCGCCGAAGGTCTTCGCAGCTGGTCCGCCAGGGACGCGGCGCGATGGCAGGAATTCCAGGTCACGCTGCGGCGCATCGGCGCGCTGATCGGATCGCTCTTCATCACCACCCCGCCATCGGTGGATTCGCCATCCGCGCGCGACGTGTTCTCGATGATGCACTTGCTGCGCGATTTCCGATCGATGCCGAAGGCCGATCAATGGCGGCTGCTGCGATGGGGGCCGATGGCGGTGGCCGATCTGGTCAGCGAATCGATCGACACCGAGCAGCTGCGCGCGACGGTGGCGGCCGACGGCATTTTCGGCGCGATGCTCGGGCCGTGGTCGGCCGGCAGCGGATTGCAGCTGCTGCTCTCGTACGCCAATCGCGCGCTCGAATGGCCCGCCGGACGTTTGATTACCGGCGGACCGGCGGCGCTGGCCAGTTCACTCGGAGCCGCGGCCACGCGCTTCGGCGTCGAGATCAGGACCGGCAGCCAGGTCTCGCGCATCGACGCGAAGGACGATCGCGCGATCGGCGTCACGATCGATGGCGGCGAGCAGATTGAAGCGCGCGCTGTGATCTCCGGCGTCGATCCGAAGCGCACCTTCCTCACGCTCTGCGATGCCGAATACCTGCCGCCCGAGTTCCTGTGGCGCATGAAGCACTATCGATCGCGCGGCACGCTCGCCAAGGTCAACCTCGCGTTGTCGGCGCTGCCGTCGTTCGCCGGCGCCACACGCGAAATGCTCGGCAGCCGCGTGCGGCTGGCACCCGATCTCGACTACCTCGAGCGCGCATTCGATCATGCGAAGTACGGGCGGTTCTCAGACGCGCCGTGGATCGAGTTCACAATCCCGTCGATCGGCGATCCCTCCCTCGCGCCGCCGGGGGCGCACGTGCTCTCCGCCTACGCGCAGTTCGCGCCCTACGCGTTGCGCGACGGGAATTGGGAGTCATCGCGCGATGCACTAGGTGACACCGTCGTCAAGACGCTGATGCAATACGCGCCGGATCTCGGTTCGCTGATCGTCGATCGCCAGACGCTGACGCCGCTCGACCTCGAGCGCGGCTGGGGACTGACCGGCGGCCACATCTTCCACGGCGAGCTCTCGCTCGATCAGTTCTTCACCATGCGGCCGCTGCTCGGATTCGGGCAATATCGGACGCCGCTCAAAGGCCTGTTCCTGTGCGGCTCAGGTTCGCACCCGGGAACGGGAATGACCGGCGGATCGGGGATGAACGCCGCGCGAGAAGTTCTACGGTCGTTCTAAGGTCGTTGTGTGCAGGCGTTCCACGATCGGGGCGTCCGGAATTCCAGAAACGTCGTCTAATAGCCTGTCGTAAGTCGTACGTAGAACGTCTGACGAACGTACCTAGAACAACCGTCGAACGCGCGGGAGTAACGTGATGCGACCTTTCGCCTCTTCGTTCGCGATCGTTGTCAGCCTGAGTCTGATTCTGAGCGCTCAAGCTCCGCAACCGGGCCAGCAAGTTCAGCAGCCTCAGCAACCGGCACAGCCGTCAAATCCGAATAACCCACAGCGCATGCCGGCGCGGCCATTGCGCCCCGGCGAAACGCCTCCGAAAGGCACGGCCGTGTTGAAGGGCCAGGTGCTCGCAGCGTCGGGCGGGCCCGTGCGGCGCGCGCAGGTGCGCGCGATGTCGATGGAATCGCGCGGCGGTGGCGTCACGAGCACCGATGCCGATGGCCGCTACGAGATCAAGGACCTGCCGGCCGGCCGCTACAACCTCACCGCCACCAAGGGCGGATTCGTGCAGGCCGACTACGGCCAGCGGCGGCCCGGCGAGCCGGGTACTCCGATCGATCTGAGCGATGGCCAGACCGCCGACAAGGTAAACTTCGTGATGGCGCGCGGCGGCGTCATCTCTGGAAAAGTCGTCGACGATGGCGGGGAGCCGGTGTCGGGGACGATGGTTGCGGCGGTGCGGTATCAGTTCATGGCCGGTTCGCGGCGTCTCATGCCGGCGCGCGGCGAAGGCAGTACCCGCACCACCGACGATCAAGGCTCGTTCCGGCTCTTCGGCCTTCCGCCGGGCGACTATTACATCAGCGCGAACAATCGCAACATGATGATGGTGATGCCGGGGGTGAACAACACCGAATCCGAAGGCTTCGCGCCGACGTATTACCCAGGCACGCCGAACGTGGCGGAGGCCACACGGGTGACGGTGCGGGCGAACCAGGAAATGAGCGGCGCCAACTTCGCGCTCGTCGTCGCGCGCATGGCAAAGGTGAGCGGCCGCGCCTTGAACTCACGCGGCGAGCCGATTGCGAGCTCGATGTTGATGCTCATGCCGGACGAGCCGATCGTGATGTCGATGAGCTTCAACAACGCGATGGCGGCGGGCGACGGCTCGTTCCAATTCACGAACGTTCCACCGGGGCGCTACAACCTGCAGGTGAGGCCCGGCGGCATGCCGAACGCGAACAGCGAATTCGCGACGGTGAAGGTCACGGTCGGCAACGACGACATCGAAAACCTGATCGTCACAACGTCAGTGGGAGCGACGGCGCGCGGCGTGGTGTTGACCGATGACGGATCGGTGCCGACGTTCCGCGCGGATCAAGTGTCGATCTTTCCGCAGCCGGCCGAGCCCGGGAGCTTCATGGTGAATCCGGGGCAGAACAAGATCAACGAGGACTTCACGTTCGAGCTGACCAGCCTTTCCGAGCGCCGCCTGATTCGCGCCAACATCGGGCAAAACCTGGGCTGGTACTTGAAAGCGGTGATGCATGAGGCCACGGATGTCACCGACAGCGGCATCGAGTTCGCGCCGGGCCGCTCGTACGACGGACTGCAGATCATTTTTTCGCGGCAGACGACGGATCTCTCCGGGCTGGTCACCGACGATCGCGGCAGGGCGGTGCTCGATGCGACCGTCGTGATCTTTCCGAGCAACAAGGATCTGTGGACGTATTCATCGCGCTACGTGCGAACGGCGCGCCCCGACACCAACGGCAAATACACCACGAAGTCGCTGCCGCCGCTCGAGGACTACATGATCATCGCGGTGCAGAACCTGGAGCAGGGACAAGGCAGCGATCCGGAATTCCTGGCGCGCGCCCTCGAGGAAGCGAAGAAGTTCTCGCTCAACGAGGGAGAAACGAAGGCGGTCGATATCAAACTGTCGAAAATGGTTCCATAGGTTCCAAGGGGTTCCAGGGGTTCCAGAGGTTTGGTGACTAAGGTTCACAGGCAGCGCAAAGGCAATTACTCCTGTCAATGGAACTAGTACGTGAATTGCGGCGGCCGTCATGACCATCTAGCGGCAACGAGGCAGAGCTATCCCACAAAGAATAGTAGGTTTCAGTTTGTCCTGCGCAAAGACAGCGTAGCTATTGTGAAAAACGGGTGGGGGCCTGCCCGGATCTACAAGGTGGAGGCCCGAATGATAGCCGCTATCTATGCACGCGTTTCAACGGACGATCAGACTGTAGATAACCAACTACTGGAACTGCGGCGATACGTCGCCGCTCGCGGCTGGCAGGTCTTGGAGTATGTGGACCACGCGGTCAGCGGCGGCAAAGAGAGCCGGCCGGCGCTCGACGCGATGCTCAAGGACGCGAAGCGCAGGCGGTTCGATGCCATTTGTTGTTGGCGTCTGGATCGGCTGGGGCGGAATTTGAAGCACCTTATTCTTCTCATCGACGAATTGAACGCGCTCGGCGTCGCGTTGATCTCCTTGGGCGAATCGATCGACACCAGCACGCCAGCAGGCCGGTTACAGCTTCATATCCTCGGTGCCATTGCGCAGTTCGAGCGCGAACGGATCAGGGAGAGAGTGCGAGCCGGGCTTTCCCGAGCGAAAGCGCAAGGGCGTACACTCGGGCGCCGACCCATTGCAGTAAACCCTGATAACTTCGAAGCCGTCAGCGGCTTGTGGCTTCGGAGAGCTGCCGAGATGTTGGGAGTGTCCCACACGGTGGTCCGAAGACACCGCCTGTTACGAAAACCTCGCGCCAATTAGGCGACTTTCGGCCCTATGCACACGCGGTTTTTTTTGGGAGAGGCGTGTGGCGAAACCACTGGTTTCCGACACGGACAGTGCTGGGATACGACGATACGTCGCATTCAGACCCGAGGCGTCGATTGTCTGGTCAGCGCCACCGGATATCTAGCCTTTACTCTTCCTCGTGCTCGCCGAGCAGCTCAAGAGGGGCACTGAATTCACCCCAGATGATCTGTTCTTCGTGGCTCGACCCACCTTCGCCTTTGGTCACTTCGGCCGCGTCCTGTACGTCGTTGATTTCCGGGGTTTCATACACTTCCAGGTTTTTTTCCATATCAGTTTCCTTTTGCCTAATTGGGTGACTGTTGCGCGCCGACCAGACTTCGTTGAAGCCACGTCTCCAGCGATAACGCTGAATAGACATACGGCAAGTCGCGACCCTGGCCACCTTGGGACCAGTGGCTAACGCGGTCAAGCAGCCGTTTTGGCTCAATGCATCCGCAATCCGCTAAAATTGATTGCCTCATTAACCGTTCGATGGCCTTTCGTTCACGGCCGAAAGCCCACGGGATTCTCAACGCAGGCGGACCCTTGCTTCGCCGCTTCCTGATTCGGTCAGGAAGCACACCCTTCATCGAGTTCCTGAGAATTGGCTTGTACCAGAATGATCTCGCTCGTAGGTGCACAGGCAGGCTCAGAACGAATTCGACAAGGTCTTTGTCGACGAACGGATGTCTCGTCGCCATACCGTCGAGTCGATGCCACCCTGAGACGCACGATGAGGAGAGGAGCACTGACTTAATGACCTTAGACTGGTAATACTCTCCGCGATGACCCGACAAGGCGTTGAGGCTTGCCATGCGCCGCCGCAAGCGCTGCTGCCGTTCAAATCGAGCACAGATGAAAGACAGTTCCGGAGAACGCTTGGTCTCTCGATACAGAGACAGCCGTGGAGACAACAGCGGCACAATCACCTGCGAGATCAAGTCGGACCACATCGATTGACCCCGGCAAAGTGACCAGTTTCGTAACTCGGTGATTGCGGCGGTGAACTCCCCGCGCCACGCAAGATCAGCGCTGATAGGCGTTGATCCGATGAATAACTGATCAGCACCTCCGCCGGTAAGCAACACTTTGCCACCATCATTCAACATGAGCGCCGCTACGACGCGATCGCGGGCGTACATCGGAAAATTCGATGCCGGTTGATCAAATAGTGGCGGCGGCGCTCCGTCGTCGCGCCATGGCCAGTCATCTCGGATCACTCGAGACGCGAGGTTGAATTTCTCGATTACCTCCTGCGCGAAAGGGAACTCGCCAGCGTGGATATACGAGTCCGTCATTGTCACAGCGCCGCCGAGCTTCAGACCTTCTTCCTGCACAATTGACGCGGCAGTGGCCGCTACTGACGACGAATCGAGCCCACCCGATAAGTGACACCAAGTCTTTTCAGGTGCATCCATTCGTTGGCGAACGGATCGCCTGAACAGCTCACGAAATCGCGCCGCGGCATCATCAGCAGTTACATTGGCATCTGGGCGAATCGCCTGCGGATTCCAAAACCGTTCAAATGAAAGCACGCCTTTCTCTAGTCGAATCGCCGTCGCGGGAGGCACCGCATGTATTCCGGCCCACACGGTCTTATCGAGGGACCCGCCGTGAAACGCCAAGAAATCCGCGACAAATTCATTACTGACGCGCGGTTGCAGCAACCCTTGTAGAACTGCGAGTCGATTTGAAAGAAGAAACACTCCGTCAGATAGCGAGTAAAACAGCGTCCGCACACCGAAGTGATCGCGTGCGGCAATCAACCGGCCCGTTGAGAGTGACCATTGCGCAATGGCAAAATCTCCGTCCAGCGCGGACAAAGCGTCGCCGCCCAAGCGTAGTGCCGACGATGCCTCTGCCAACGCGAAAGCGCGTCGGTCCGTTGTGTCGATGTCGGCGACGACGATCGCCTCTGGCGTTTGCAGGAACTGTTTGTTTCCGTCATCGGTGTGAAACATCGAACATTCAGCATCAACCCAACGTACGATTAGCCGTGAGCCAATCCGCATCGTCCTCGGCTGCGCTGACGAGCCGATTGACACCTTCACCAAGAACGCACTCAAGGGAGGACCTCGGTTCGACCGAGTGGCACGAACGTCTTGACGTGTTCAGGATGGTCATTTAACGGCTCGCCATCCGTTTCAAGCCAGGCATGAGCCGAAAAAGGGTGAGGACGAACGCCGAAATGCAAACTAACGGCGCCGCCGCGCTTTCGCAGCGCCCATAACAGACACAAAGCTCGTTCTAGGCATTCTGCTCGCAACGGACTTAGCGGCGCCGCGAAGGCCACTGCGCGAGCCGACGCTATCAGATCAGCCTTACGTAGTGGGCGAACTGAATTCGAATCAAGGCGAGCCAACCACGAAAGAGTCGAACGAAGGACCTAATAGAAGAATGCTGGCTCGAATTAGCACAAGCATCGTAACGACCATTAGGGTCGCGGGCATGCGAGTTACTGGATTTCCATCGACGGCTCGAGGCTTCGCACTGAGCCAGTCTTGTACCAGACCGCGAGCAGCCGACTCCGTCGTAATGAGACTGCGCTCTGCTAACCCTTCAAGGACGTTGCTGACGTCACGCTCGAGGGTTAACACGGGGACTGTTGGAAACCTTTCGGATAAGCGCTGTACGAGCTCGCGGTGGTCGGCCCCCTGAGTAATATGTGCCCATATCAACGCCGCCGACTTATTGAAGTGGTGAAAAGTATTGGTATCGAGACAGAGCACGATCGACGTCTCGTCGATTGCACACCACAGGACGTCAGACGCAGGCCAGTAGCGCATCAGCGTTTGGGTCATACGCTTTGTTGGGAAGAAAACGATGCGGATCTTCGGTGATCGCTACCCTCTGAACAAGTGAAATGTTCGTGACGCATCTAGTTTGTGTGCAACTAAGAGACCGAGTTTGAGACGTCTATTTGAGATTGAGTTCTTTGATCCGACGACGGCGGTTGCCGTATCAACCTCGATGAATCTGCATTTTATGAGCGCCGTAACTCGTAATTCCGCCGTTTTTCGGCGGTTTTTAACTGTCCTTCGACGCTGAAATAGAATGCCGCAATGCCAAGTGGACTTCTCGACGATATACGTTTAGCCGGTAGACACCTTCGGCGGTCCAGGACCTTCGCGACTGCGGCTGCGTTGAGCCTCGTTCTGGGTATTGCGGCGAATACTGCGGTTTTTGTAGTTCTTTATACTCTTCAATTCAAAGAATTGCCTATCAAAGACCCGAGTGGTCTTGTTGCTGTTACCGGCCGCAATGATCGCGATCAAATCCGTGTGACGCCTATTCCGGCCGTTGACGCTTTGAGCGGTCCACGCGCGTCACTGCAAGCAGTTTGCGGCTACAACGGCGGAGTAATAGTTGGCGCCGAGGCCCGCAAGGTGCCCTTTCAGTTGGTTACGGCCTTAGTTACGGGAAATTGTTTCGAGACTTTCGGCGTCAATCCAATGCTTGGCCGAACTATTAATGCTGAAGACGCATCTTTGTACATGCAAGGTAAGCCCGTCGCCGTCATTAGTGAGCGTTTTTGGCGCCGAGCCTACGCGGCGGACACGTCTGTAATTGGGCAATCTCTGCGGGTTGATGGTTATGAGCTGACTATTATCGGAGTGATGCCACCTGGATTTGGAGGCCTCCACGTAGATACCGGCATTGATCTCTTCGTACCCTTCGATAGTATTTTTCCAGCAAGAAAGGACAGGCGGCCGGGAGCGACACACATAATTGGTCGGTTAACTCCAGGAACTACGCTCGATCAGGCTTCGGCCCAACTTTCTGCGCAGTGGTCGTCGATCCTGAGCTCGGTCCTGCCGGCCGAACTTGCTGCCTCCGAGCGGGCAGACCTCTTAACCGTTCGCCCGAACGTCGTATCCATCTCAAGAGGAATATCGACGTATCGACAAACGTATGTTCGCCCCGCCTCGATAGCCTTGGGTCTGACCGGCGTTCTCCTCATCCTTGTCTGCGTCAATCTCGGCGGCCTGTTGATGACGCGGATGGCTGCACGCAGCCAAGAATTTACGCTGAGATTTGCACTCGGTGGCTCTTGGCGCAGATTGACATCGCAGCTTTTTGCTGAAAATTTCATTTTGGCACTTGGCGCTACTATTTTTAGCATCCCGACTTCCCTTGCGCTTCTCGCGGTGTTAGTGCGAGCCTTGCCTGCGGGGACCACGCAGCCGACACTGACGTTCGAGCCCATAAGAATGGTGTTGTACGCGTTATTTGTCGGTCTCACGGCGGCGGTCTTAATGACGATCTGGCCGGCGCTGAACCTGAGGCGCCACCGCTCGAGCGTGCCTTCTGCTCAGCGAAGCGTAACCTATGCCAGCGGCAAATGGGGACAAGGCATCTTGGCCGTGCAGGCGACTTTTTCCGTGGTGCTTATCGTTGGCGCGGTATTTTTGGCCCGCTCACTGTATCTGCTCCAACACGCGGAACTTGGCGTGCGGACTTCCAATGTCACCGTTTTGCGTCTGCTGCCACTTCCAGGAGCCTATCGTGATCTGAATACCGCGGCCTATTATCCGGCCCTTTTGGATCGACTTCAGGCAATGCCTGGAGTGCAGTCCGTTGGTTTCTCCAGACTTTTCCCGCGGCTAACGAGCGAGTCTGCCAATCAAGCTGTACAGCTACTCGGCGAAGAAGTGTCCGACATCCGCGCCGTTTTAGAAACGACTTCACCTGGCTTTTTTGACACGGTGGGCATCCCGCTTCGCGATGGACGATTCCACTCATGGAATGATCGCCAGACGACTCAACCAGTTGCAATCGTGAGCGAAAGACTTGCAACCGCACTTTCACCCGATCGCAGTCCAGTCGGACGAAGGATTCGAATTGGAGGAGATGCGGCTAACCAGAACCTGCTAATCGTTGGCGTGGTTGGCAACGCATCGACAGGAAACCCTCGAAATGCAGAGGCTGCTGTCGTCTACCGCCCAGCATTGCAAACTGGACGGCTTGCGACGTACCCGAATCTGCTTGTACGGTCGGAAAGACATTCGCAAGATATTGAAGCTAGCGTCGCCGCAATATTGAATGAGTACGGGAAGGAATATATTCATGATGCCGAACCATTGAAGGCTCTGTTTGACCGAGCGCCGAGCGCTGAGCGGATCAGTACCACAGTTGCAATGGCGACGGGCATGCTAGCCATCGTGCTGGCCTTTGTCGGCATTCATGGACATGTCTCGATCAAGGTGTCGCAACGATGGCGCGAGCTCGGCGTGCGACTGGCTCTCGGCGCGCAACCCCGACAGCTTGCGAGTTGGATTCTTCTAGAATCGCTGCTCCCGACACTAGTCGGGCTGGTCGTGGGGGTCATATTGGCAATCTTCACATTGCCCGTTCTCAAGCAGTTGATGTACGGCGTTGACCAATCCGATTCGATCTCGTGGCTATTTGTCGCATTGTCGATACTCAGTGCAACGGTCATAGCGACGATTGCGCCTGCTCGTCGCATCTGGAGTTCGCAACTTGCTGACGTATTGAAAGTAGCCGAATGAATTACGTCGGCCACATTGCGTGAGACGCTGATATGGGGATGGCGAACGTGCTCTCAGCGTCGAAATCAATTAGAGAGACACGGGAATTAGCACGTGATTGGAATTTACTAGGTTAGCCGACAGCACAACTGTCTCGCGTCTTTACAGCTCAGAATGTCGCCTGCCTCCTTTCGCCTTGGCAGCCTTCTTGTTGGCTGACGCTCGCCGTTTGGCCCAGTAGGCTTTCATTCGCTTGCTTACTGAACGTCTCTCGGCTGGCCCCATTGGCCCGCGGCGACGTCTATTTGCGAGACTGGGATTGGGCGGCCCAATGGCCGCGAGCGCCGCTTGCACCGCGCGTATCTGATTGTCGATTTTGGCCCTCTGCGCCTGAAGCTGTTTCAGCGTGTTCTTCAGAGCCAATTGCGCGTTTTCAACCATGACGTTCCCCGCCCAAAACGTAGACTTCTGGCCTGAATACAGCCAGTGAGAGTCTTTTGTGATTTGTCCGTCTATATATCTGGGTTGTTTTGTATTTTGTCAAGCCGGCCACAAACCCGCGAGTGAATCCGTAGCAATGCGATGAGCACGCTTCTTAATTACCTCGATCGAACGTTTGAATTGCACAAACCGGAGAACGCGGTCACGACTTTCAAGTCGCTGATGACACCGGCTTGGCGATATCCGGTTAAGGGTTATTAGCCGCCACCCCGCGAACAAGGTCGATTTCGCCACCAATATGCGCCGCAAGAGGCTTTCCAAGATCTCTCCACGATGTGGGTGGAAAGCCGTAGACACACGACAGGCCAAGATGCCAGCGACTACGTCAAGTTAAACCGGTTCAACAACTTGCGCCAGAACTCACACGCCATCAATGAGTTAATCAAGTTGCCGAACTAAGGTTTCACAGGTGCCATTAGTGACAGGGGTTAGACTCACAGCGTGAAGAGGTTTTTGATCTTCGTCGTGCTGTTAACTGTCAGCGCTACCGCGCT
>Ga0111538_10013459_pt1 | contig 10793 bp, 6 predicted proteins | sample SoiMethybrSBSTD1_FD_79669 | JGI IMG/M metagenome (GOLD analysis project Ga0111538, IMG submission 79669) | Bulk soil microbial communities from a Populus tree surrounding site in Tennessee, USA - Soil MetaG P. TD hybrid SBSTD1 (version 2)... | ecosystem: Environmental > Terrestrial > Soil > Tree... | reverse complement strand
GTGATGGCGTGCCACGGCGATGAAGTCCTGCCCCTGCTCGCCGACGCCAGCGATCGCGAGCGCGAGGTGTTTTCGTCGTTCGAGACGACGACCAACCAGGCCTGGCTGCATACTGACGCATCCATGCTGCCGATCGAGCCGCGGGCCCGGGCGTCGTGGAACTATCGTCTGTCAGCCGATCCGGCCGCGCCGCCGACGGTTACCTACGATCTCAACCGCCTCCAGGGACTGACCACCTCCACGCAATATGCGGTCACGCTGAATCCCTGCGGCCGCATCGACGATCGACATGTCCTGCGGCGGCTCAGCTACGCGCATCCGCTCTATACGCGTGCCGCGATTCGTGCCCAGGCGCGATGGGAGGAAGTGAGCGGTGTCGGCGGCATCCACTACTGTGGCGCCTACTGGTCGTACGGCTTTCACGAGGACGGGCTCACGTCGGCGATCCGCGTGGCTCGCGCGCTCGGCGTGGAGTGGTGAGGTGAGCGGCGAGGCGCTGGCGATGGACGCGGGCGTGTTCACGGGCTGGCTCCGCCACCGGCGGTTGACGCCGGTTCCGAATGAGTTCAGGTACCCGATATTCATGGCGCTGCTCGACGTGGACCGGCTCGAGCCGCTGATGCGGGTCTCCCGCTTCACCAGCTACAACCGGTGGAACTGGGCAGCGTTCGACGAACGCGATCACTTCGGCGATCCGCGGGCGCCGCTGCGCGAGCGGCTGGAACACGATGCGCGCCGTGCCGGCTGCGAACTGCCGGACGGCCGCATCCTGCTGCTGACGCACCTCCGGTATCTCGGCTACTGCTTCAACCCGGTGTCGTTCTTCTATTGCTTCGATCGTGGCGGACAGATTCGGCTGATGCTGGCCGCGGTCAGCAACACGTTCGGCGGCAGCCACAACTACTGGCTCCGTCCCGATGGAGCGGCAGCGGGAGAGTCGGGCGCGTTTCGCGCGGCCGCCGCGAAATCGCTCGACGTGTCGCCGTTCCTCGAGCCCGATCTCGACTACACCTTCGCGTTCACGCCGCCGGCCGATCGCGCAGTGGCGCATATCAAGACGCTGAAGCGGGGGCGGCTGGTGCTGGATGCGACCCTCGCACTCGACCGGCGGCCGTGGAGCGCGAAAGAAGTCCGCCGCGTCCTGATCCGCCATCCCGCGATGACGTTGTCGGTCGTCGCGCGCATTCACTGGCAGGCGCTGCGGCTCTGGTCGAAGGGCGTGCCGGCCTACGAACGATCGACGCGGTAGAAGCGAAAGAGGAGGGCGGCGCGTATGGTGCGCAGTTGGGCGAAGGCGGCGTTCATGGCCGGACTCGAGGACGTCAAGGGTGGAACGCTGACCGTACACATGGCGGACGGCGCGCAGCACGTCGGGATGCTGTCCGATCTCGATGCGACGCTGGCGATCCACGACGACCGGTTCTTCCTGCGGGCGATCGCCGGCAGCGACATCGGCATCGGCGAGTCGTTCATGGATGGCGACTGGTCGTCACCCGATCTGGTCGCGCTGATTCGCCTGATGGTGCGCAACCAGGCGATCCTCGATCGCGGCAGCCGCCTGGCCGGCGTCGCCGGTCGTCTGCTGGGAGCCATCGCCCGCCGCTGGCGCGACAATTCGATCGGCGGCAGCCGCCGGCACATCCGGCACCACTACGATCTCGGCAATGAGTTCTTCCGCTTGTTCCTCGACCGCGAACTGCTCATGTACTCGTGCGGCTACTTCGAGACCGGCGCCGAATCGCTCGAAGCGGCGCAGATCGACAAGGTCGATCGCATCTGCCGCCGTCTGGGGCTGTCGGCCGGCGACCGGGTGCTCGAGATCGGATCGGGCTGGGGCGGGTTCGCGGTCCGGGCGGCGACGCGTTACGGCTGCCACGTCACCACGACCACTATCAGCGAGGCACAATATCGCCACGTTCAGCAATGGCGTGCGCGAGCGGGAGAGCCAGGCGACCGGATCGACGTGCGCCTGTCGGACTATCGCGAGCTGCAGGGCCGCTTCGACAAGATCGTCAGCGTCGAGATGTTCGAGGCGGTGGGGCTGGCTCGCTACGATGAATACTTCGGGGCAATCGATCGCCTGCTCGCCCCGGACGGGGCGATGCTGTTGCAGACGATCACCGTGAGCGACCAGCACTTCACCAGGTACCACGGCTCAGCGGACTGGATCGAGAAGTACATCTTCCCGGGCGGCGAGCTGGCGTCGGTCGGCGAAATCGTGAAATCGCTCGCCCGATCGACCGCCATGTCGCTGTACCACGCCGAGAACTTCGGGCAACACTACGCCTTGACGCTGCATCACTGGCGCGAGCGATTTCACGATCGGCTGCCGGATGTGGCGGCGCTCGGTTTCGACGATCGGTTCGTGCGGATGTGGGATCTCTACCTGGCCTACTGCGAGGCGGCGTTCCTCGAGCGCCACGCCGGCGTGTTTCAGATGATGCTCGTCAAGAACGGCTCGCCGCGCGCACTGTTCAACGAACCGTGGTCGCAGGACGCCGCCGATCAGATCGCTGAAGCCGCGGACGTCGCGGCCGACCTGCGCGATACGACACCGGAGCGCTGAGTCAGCGATCTCCGCGGTTGCTTGTCGTCCCTTGAGCCTTGCGTGCGCATCGGCCTCTGTGGTTGATTGTGGTGCCGGCCTATTTCGCGGAGAGGCGGATGAACGCCGGTCCCTTTCGATCAGGATGCAGGAAGGTGTACCCGTAGATCAGATCCAGCGAGGGCGCGCCGGTGAGCGCCAGCGTCGCCAGTTTGCCGCTCATCACCGCGCCCTCGAAGCTGCCGACGTTGAAGCCCGTGTAGATCCAGTCCCCCGCCAGCACCATGTTCTCGAACTTCGAGTCCCACGCCTCGAGCCGGTGTTGTACCGACCCTTTCACCGACAAGGTGTAGCGCTCGTTGGGATCGATGTTGGCGCGGACATACTGCTGATCGAACTGACTGACGCCGCGGCCGCGTCGCGCGGGATCGTGCGCCGCCAGCAGATCGAAATCGAATGACGGCGACAGGATCGGCCGCGTCGTTGCGCCCGGCAGCAGCCCGTCGATGTTGCGCAGGAACTGGATCGTCGCCCACTTGATGCGCTCGCGCTGCCGCGCCGGGAAGCCGTGGTCGGCGAACTCGGGAATCGGCTCCGGGTCGCTGAGCGCGCCGATGAAGTAGATCAGCCCCTGAGGACGATTGTCCGCGGGCCACAACTCGGTGTCGATGATGCTCGAGAAGTCGCAGAACGACGTCAGGTCCTGGTTATAGAGCGGTCCCACGTAGCGGTCGGTCTTCCCGTCCGTGGTGACGTCCCAGCCGAGCTCAGCGGTGGGCCGGTTCAGCCAGATCTGCACCTGCTGGCTCGCCGATGTCTTGATCGCGCCGACCATGTTGCGCCACGCGCTGCCCGCCGCCGGATGCTGAATCACCGCGCCGCACGTATGTTGCAGCGTGCCGATCGGTGTAGCCAGCACGACCTGGTCGAAATCCACGCCTTGTTGCAGGACGCGGCGCCCGACCGGCGGCCACGGCGTCCACCACGACTCGAGATCGTAGCCGCCGCGGCTGAGCTCATCCCCTTCGACCAGCTGGTCGTAGTTCGGGCGATCGGGCCAGACCAGCTCGCCGTTCGCCATGCGGCGCAGCGGCTCGTACGAACCGTCCTTCACGGTCGCCTGCAGATCGAACTCGAGCCGATCGATCCGCGCGCGCCCGGCATCCGGGACGACCGCGGTCAGCTTGTGGAAGAAATGCACGCGGACGCCGCGCTGGGCCAGCAGGCGGTACAACGGTTTCATGACCGTTTCGCCGGTGCCTTCCGCAAAGAAATACGCGCCGGCGCCCTTGCCGAGCACCTGCCGCAGGAAAAAGCTCACGAACGCCATTGCGGACATCGACGGGATGGCAGTGGTGTCGCCGTACTCGTAGGAGAGCGCGGTATTCGGATACACCTGCGGCGCGCCAGACGCCAGTGTCGTCGCCGACGCGCCGTGGCGTTCGAGCCACTCGCGGTAGTTCTCGCCGTCAATCGAGTCGATGCCCTTGACGACCAGATCGTCGTCGATGATGCCGCGCAGGGTCGTGACCGCCAGGTCGATATTCAGGAACGTCGCGCGGAGTGCGGCATTCGAGGGATCGGCCTCAGACAGACGCTTCGCCAGCGCGACGGCGTCGGCGAGCAGGTTCAAGACTTCCGCGTGCTCGGCCAGATTCTGCTCGCCGGCTTGCTCCTCCTGGATGATCCGATCGCTGACCGCCGTTGCGATGCGCGTCAGTTCATCGCCCGCGAGGCGATCGACGCTCTCGATGATGCGGTGAAGCCACCCGGCGTTGGGATGGTCGCGCCACTCGATCATCCGCGAGAGCCTGTGGCTGACCAGGTTCAGGACTTCGACCGTGATGCCGTGCGGCAGCGGCCAGACATTGCTCAGCCAGGGCCGTCCGCGATTGTCGGGGAATCGTTCGACGTCGCGATGCCACGTGGCGTCGAAGTAGTCGGTCATCAGCGTGAGTGTCGACGGCTGGAACGCCTCATCCATCGTCCGATAGCGGTCGTGCTCGTCCCAGGCGAGTTCCTGGTAGCAGCTCTGCATCATCCGCAGGCTGTTGAAATACATGTTGCCGAAGACATGGATACCATGCTCCTGCACGCGCTCGCAGGCGTCGATGTTGCGGCCGGTCGCGCCCTTGCCGCCGACGCGCCACCCGAGCTGATAGATGTCCACCTCGTAGCGATCGGCCCAACCCGGATTGGTGGATGGATCGGTGAGGAAAAACGCTGTGGACAGGCCGGCGGGGCCGGCGCCGACGATGGCGATCTTGGCCTTGCTCATGCGGCTCTCTCTTTCGCGAAGGGCGTCAGGGCCTCGTCGACCATCTGGCTCAAAGGAACCGCGGCACCGTCGGCCGCGGCGGTACGGTAGAAATCGGGATCGCGACGGCGGACCTCCTCGATGCGCGCCGCCCGTTCCTTGCGCATCACTTCCCAGTGCCCGTAGCCGCGCGCTTGTGCGAACGCGTCGACCGCGCCCCAGAGCCGCGCCGCCGTCTGGTCGTGGCCGCGCACAGCGGCTGACCACGCCGCGAACTCGAGCGTCACCCAGCACGCCCACAAGTGGCCCATCTCGCGACCGAGTTGCAGGCCGCGGCGCCACCACTTATCGGCCGCGTCGATGTCGCCCGCTGAAAAGAACGCGAGGCTCCCCGAGGCCGCCGCGAGCAGCAACCGGAAACGCAGGCCAAGCCGTTCCATGTCTTCGAGCCCCTCTGACACCGCCGCCAGATCGCGCGCGCCCTCGAGGACATCGGTGACGCCGCGATTGAGCGTCAGAAAAGATGGGAACCACTGTTGGACTGGTGGCGGCAGCGCTTCAGCGCGCCGGTACGCGTGCCGCGCCTGCTCGAACAGTCCGGCGGACGTGGCCGCGTTGCCGGCGCTCAGCCAGACAACACGGCAGCGGGCCGGATCCGCTTCCAGTTGTTCGCCAGCCTTCGACCACAACTCGAAGGCGCTCGTGGATCGGCCGGCGGCGCTTTCGATGAAGCCAAGCGCGAAACGCAGGTTGCCCGCGGCCATGTCCGGCAGCGGCGCACTGAGCACCGCCCGCAGGGCGACGGCGCGGCGTTCCGCCTGCTCGAGTGCGCCCGACATCGTTTCGAGCGAGACCAGCGTGCCGATTTGCGCCAGCATCGACGGATCGCGCGGACTCGTATCGAGGATCGACTGGAGCACCGTCGCGCCGACCGCGACATGCCCGGTCTCCACCCAGTAGGTGTGCAGAGCGCGTGAGAGTGTTGCGGCGTCGCCGATATCGCCGTCCGCGCGCGCGCGTTCGATGGCGGCGAGGAAGTTTTCGTGCTCGCGGGTGAGTGACGCGACCAGTGCCGGGCGCGGCGCTTCGTCGAGCTGCCGCGCGCTCGCCACCGCGACCTGGAGATAGTGCGCGAAATGCGCCTGTCGGGCCGCCGCCCGCTGTCCGATCTCATCGAGCCGTTCGCCGGCGAATTGGCGAATCGGTTCGTGCAGGCGGTAGCGGACCACCGGTCCGGCCGTGTCAGCGGCGACGAGAGACTTGTCCACCAGTGACTCGATCAGGTCGAGCACATCGGCGCCGCACACGCCTTCGGCTGCGGTCAGATCGAAGCCGCCGACGAAGACCGACAAGCGCGCCAGCAGGGCGCGCTCCGCCTCGTCCAGGAGGTTGTACGACCACCGGATCGTGGCTTCGAGCGACCGGTGCCGGTCGCTGCCGCTCCCGGCCCGCTGGCGCAGCAGCTTCAGGGCGTCGCCGAGGCGCGTGGCGATTTGCACGGGACCCAGCGTGCGGACTCGCGACGCGGCCAGCTCGATCGCCAGGGGCAGCCCTTCGAGACGAACGCAGATTTCTTCAACGGCGGCGCGCTGCTCGCCGCCGTCATCGACCTTGCCGCCGGCCGCCGCCGCACGTTCCCTGAAGAGCGCTGCCGCCGGCAGCAAGGAAAGCGGCGCGAGGGGTATCACCTGTTCGCCGGTCACGCCAAGTACTTCGCGGCTCGTGCTCAGGATCGACAGGCTCGGGCAGCTGCGGCTCAGACGCGACACGATCGACCGCGCGACCGCGGCGACGTGTTCACAGTTGTCCATAATCAGCAGCGCCGATCGGCGCGACAGGTAGGTTTCGACGGTGCCGATCGGATCGTGCGTGCCCTCGGCGCGGGCCAGCGGCGCGTCACCCAGGACGACGGTGGCCACGCGAACGCCGACATCTGCCGCGCCGCCGTCCGCCAGCTCGATGGCGAAGATGCCATCCGGAAACCGTTCGCGCATCTCCATCGCGGCCTCGTAGGCCAGCCGCGTCTTGCCGGTGCCGCCGCCCGCGACCAGCGTGACCATCCGCGGCTCACGGAACAGCCGATCGAGCGCGGCGAGTTCGCTTTCCCGTCCCACGAACACGTCGCGATAGCGGGGGACGCGGACGATCGGATCCGCCGAAGCGGAGACCGCCTGGCCGGCAATCGCACGACGCAGGTCCGCGGCAAAGTCTTCCATCGACGCGTAACGGTCGTCGCGGCGTTTCGCCAGCCCGTGGCGCAGGATCGCATCGAACGCCGGCGGAATGCCGGGTCGAAGCGACGAGAGCGGCCTGGGCTCGTCATTGGCCAGACTGTGGAGCACGGCGATCATCGACGTGCCCTGGAAGGGCCGGACGCCGGCGATGAGCTCGTACAACATCACGGCAAGCGAGAAAATGTCTGCCCGGCCGTCGACCGCTTCGCCACGTGCCTGCTCGGGCGAGAGGTAGCCGACCGTGCCAAGAATCGAACCCTCCACGGTCAGGGGCGCGGTCCTCGTGACGTCGTCGTCGAGCTGCGGCTCCAGCGTCGTCCGCTTGGCCAGGCCGAAGTCGAGAATCTTGACCGCGTGATCCTCGGTGACCATGACGTTGCCCGGCTTCAGATCCCGGTGCACGATGCCGCTCTTGTGCGCTTTCCCGAGCGCCGCGGTCATCTGCAGCACGTAGTCGAGCGCGCGGGCGATCGGCAGATCCGCGACGTGGCTGAGCGTCGTTCCCCGCACGTATTCCATCGCGATGAAGTCGATCCCGCGATCGACATTCACTTCGTAGATAGTGACGATGCCGGGGTGATTGAGGGCGCTGGCGGCCTTCGCCTCTTGAAGGAAACGGCGGCGGCCGGGCTCGCGGGTGCCGTCCGGCGGCAGGACCTTGAGCGCGACATCGCGGTCCAGTTTCTCGTCGCGGGCGCGATAGACCACACCCATGCCGCCCTGACCGAGCTTGGCCGTCACGCGATAGTGCAGGAGGTGCTCGCCGATCATGGCTGGCTACGGGTTCGACAGCGCCCGGGCGAAGACCGCCGCATTGTCGATGACGGTCGCGCACGACAGGTGACTGAGGAGGCTCGCTTGCTCCGCGGTCAACTGAACGAGCGCGTGACGGTTTTCGAAATCGGTCTTGTAGTGCGGAAAATCGAGGAGCGGTCCCGTGGGCGTCGGCGGCTGACCGGCGTCGATCAGCGCGCGCAGATCGGCCGGCAGCCGGTTTTCCCAATTCGGTACGCGATCGTTGTAGATCCAGGAGACCTGTACCTGCCAGCCGGCGTCGATGCCCCACCAGGCATTGGCCTGCACGGCGAGCCGCGTCGTGGCAACGGCGGCATTGCCGGTCCGCTTCGCATCCTGCAGCGCCCGCACCACGGTCACGAAATCCTCCTGGCTGAACACCTGATTGGGCGACGGAGTCGAGCCCGGTTGTCCAAAAAGTTGCGCGAACGACGCGTCGAGATCCGTCGGACCGGGTGCGCGGCCCGGATCGTAGTCCAGATTGAGCGCCACGTAGGTGTTGACGAACACCACCAGTCGCTCGACTCTGCGTCGCAGCAGGGCGAGGATCGCGGTGTTCTCGAGGCTGCCGCCGTCGGCGAACACGAAGTCTTCGGCGGTGGGACTGCCGGCGCCGCCGACCGGCCAGCAGGAAACATGCGGCGAAAGCAGCGTGCAATCCAGATGATCGAGGAGCGCCGAGTAGGCCGAACTGCTCGTGCCGCTCGCGTCAGCGAGCGTGAACAGCCGCTTCGGCGGCACGACGCGGACGCGCCCGTCAGGGTCCGGAGCCGCAGCCGGCGGCGCCGATCCGACGGCAAACGGCTCGATGAAGCCGCCCCCGACGACCCGTGTCCTGGCGATATCGAACACCGACGCTGTGAGCGTCTGCAGCAGCGGACTGCCGACATAGAGTGGGGTGTATTCGCAGCTCACGCGTTGTTCGGCTTCGAGCACATTGTCGGGCCAGACGATACACGACGTCATGATGAGAAAAGGACGCGCGACGTCAGACCGGACGGTGTGGAACGTCAACGCAGCCAGATTGGGATTGGCTCGCCGGATGGCGTCGACCGTCGTTTCGTTCAGGCTGAAGCTGGCCGGGCGGGCGGGATCGTGCAAACCGTAGGGGGCGAGAAATGTCTCGCCGACCGTTTGAATCCACAGTTGATCGGGCGGCGTGGTGAGACGCTCGGCGATCCGGATGAGGGTCGCCTGGAAATCCTTGGTGGCCGGAAGCAGGAGGCAGAGAGCGTCAATCTGTCCCAACGCATCGATTGTTAGCTGTTCCGGCGGGACCACGGCGCCGAGAAGGACCGAGTCGTCCGCGGGCCCGGCGTAGTACGTGTACGGCACGCATGGCCACGAACTGCCAGAGACGCACGAGATGTAGCGGATGTTGCCTATTAGCCCGAGATGGGTCAGGGCGCGAAGCTGACCGACCGTGGCGGCGTGCGAACGCGCGCCGCCGCCAGAAAAACAGACGCCGGTGTTTGGCGTCGGCGGCAGGATGCCCGGCCGCTGTTCGGCGAACGCAAACGTGGTTCCGCGGCTCGGCCAGGTTTGCGTGGTGACGAGACCGTCGGGCGTGGACTCCATCTCGAAGCGTCTACCGGTCGCAGGCAACAGGCGGCGAAGACGCGGCGACTCTATCACGAGCGGCCAGCGACCCCCGGCTCAGAAGGCCGTTCCAAGCCGTTTTGAATCTCCTGCTTTTCAGCGCTTCGCGAACTCATGCGCATTCAATGAGTTGAAGAAACCTGAGGGCGGCGTGAGTGATTCCGCAAGCGACCGCCATCTTGGGCCTGGGTCTTCTCGGGACTGTGTCTGCTACCGTGTAGACGAATGTGGCCGTATCTCCTGGTTCTGCTGGCTTCGGTCGCCGTCGATTGCGTCCCGGTCTTTGCGCCTCCTGCCTGGACGCTCATGCTATTCCTGATGCTCAAATTCGACCTCAATCCGTACGTGACGGTGATCGTGGGCACATGCGGAACGGTGACGGGCCGGCTCATCTTCTCCTCGATCATCATTCCGTGGCTTGGCGCAAAGACACTCAGCCGCGACAAGGAATCGGATCTCCGCTACCTAGGCACGCGCCTCAGCGACAAAGGGGTCGCGACGTTCGTCTTCATCTTCCTGTACTCGCTGCTGCCTCTTTCCACTACGGCGCTTTTCACCGCAGCAGGCCTCGCGGGCGTACGGATGATCCTCGTGCTTCCGCCGTTCTTCCTGGGTAACTTGATCGGCGACGCATTTCTTCTGTTGTCAGGAAAGGCGGCCGTCGGCTCGGTCAGCGAGCTGTTCAATGGTGCGTGGAACCCAAAGGACATCGCCATGATGGCGTTCGGGCTCCTGGTCGTTCTGGCCCTGCTCTTCGTGGACTGGCGGACGCTGCTGCGGAAAAAGAAACTGAAGTGGAAGTGGACGTTCTGGAAATGATTTCAGCAACCTCTGAACCCATCACTACCTCTCTGCAACAGGCTATCGCACGTGACTCGAAGTCGACCGTCCCTGGCAGCGGCGTGCAGCGTTCGTACGTGAACGCCAATGAGTCGGGCGAGCGTAGCGAACGGCAGCAAAGCGTGCGGGCTACTGCGAAGCGCGAGTTCAGCGTCGCCCTGGTCAGACGAAGCTCGCGTGCTCACCGAATGACCCGTCTGCGGACAACGTCTGCGCCGACGCCAGGGACAGCCCGACGACGCTTCCCGCTGCGCCCAGCAGGGTGCACAAGAATCTGCCTTTCACGCGCAGCCGGAGAGACAATCATGGGCGCTTGGGCCGTCGCGTGAAAGACGGTGTCTATGGTCTCGGGGGAGTCTGGCCGTGGAATTCCGACATTTCGTGCAACTCATCGCCATCGGGTTACAGGCCCGTATCCCGATGCACATGACCGGCTTTCCCGGCGTCGGCAAAACGGAGTTCACCAAGAGCCTCGAAGCGGGATTCGATCGCGTCGGGATCAAATGCAGGGTGGTGGTCCTGG
>Ga0111538_10013457_pt1 | contig 10794 bp, 9 predicted proteins | sample SoiMethybrSBSTD1_FD_79669 | JGI IMG/M metagenome (GOLD analysis project Ga0111538, IMG submission 79669) | Bulk soil microbial communities from a Populus tree surrounding site in Tennessee, USA - Soil MetaG P. TD hybrid SBSTD1 (version 2)... | ecosystem: Environmental > Terrestrial > Soil > Tree... | reverse complement strand
GCGCCTCGCCGAAGCTCGGCAGCCCGGCCGGCACGATCATGAACTCCTGGATGTCGAGGTTGTTGTCGGCGTGGGCGCCGCCGTTGATGATGTTCATCAGCGGAACCGGCAAGAGCACCGCGCCCGCCCCGCCGAGATAGCGGTAGAGCGGCAGGCCGTGGGCCTCGGCGCCGGCCCGCGCCGCCGCCAGCGACACCGCGAGCAGCGCGTTGGCGCCCAGCTTGCTCTTGGCCGGCGTGCCGTCGAGCTCGAGCAGGGCGCGGTCGATCTGCGCCTGGTCGTCGACGTCGAGCCCGGCCAGCTCGGGGCCGATGACCTCGTTGACGTTCTTGACCGCCTTCTGGACCCCCTTGCCCAGGTAGCGCTTCTTGTCGCCGTCGCGCAGCTCGAGCGCCTCGTGCTCGCCGGTCGAGGCGCCGGAGGGGACCATCGCGCGGCCGGAGGCGCCGCCGGCGCTCACGACCTCACACTCGACGGTGGGGTTGCCGCGCGAGTCGAGGACCTCGCGGGCGTGGATGTTGACGATCTCGGTCATGCGGGCGGACGCTACATCACTACTCGCCCGGCGTGAAGCCGATCATCCGGCGCGTCACGGTGCTGTCGTGCTCCTTCACCTGGCTCGTGCTCTCCACCTCGCCGATCCCCTTGAGGTAGACCGAGCGCATCACGTGGGTGCTCGGGTGCTTCTCGCCGTTGAAGGTGGTGGTCGACCTGGTGACGGTCTCGATCTCGAAGCCGTCGTGCATCTTCCGGTCCGGCCCCTGGCGGCGGACCTTGCGCAAGACGCGGCCGGTCGTGTGCGCCTCGACGACCGCGCCTTCCTGCGTCCACCTCTGCGTGTTCGTCCAGGTCTGGCCGACCTTCATCTTCTTCGGCAGACCGACCCCGGTCGTGTGAACCTGGACCGCGGGCGGGTGATCGAGCTTTTCGGCGGTGGTCATGAGGACGCCCTGCCTGCCGACCTCCTGGACGTGGTTCGTCGTGTTGCTGTGGCCGTCCGACTCCCAGGTCTGCGCCACCTGCGCGCGGAGGACGCCGTGCTCCACCCGCACCTCGCCGACCCGCTGGGTCAGGAGACCCTTGCTCCTGGTCGCGCCGGCCGACATCTCGAGATCGAACACCCGCACGTCGCCGGTCCTGGTGGGCATGAGCGAGTGCTGCATGCGATTGACCTTCTTGAAGCGGCCGAAGAACTTCTTGATGCCGGTGAGCCGCCCCTTCTTGGGCGCCCGCTTGAGGGCGGAGCGCTGGATTCCGCCCCGCTTCACCTTCAGGCCCTCGAACTTGACCTTGTTGCCGGCCGCGCCGGCGCTGTCCGGGACGGCCGCGACCGAGACCGCGAGCGTGGCGAGGATGGCGAGTCCCATCAACTTCGTGCGCATGCAGCGGAGTTGTGCAACCGGGGTGCCGGGTGCAGTTGCGCGAATTCCCGCGGGTGGCAGGCCGAGTTGCCGGCTCGGGAGGCCGCCGCCGGCCTGTGATACAAGCGGGAATTCATGCGCGAGATCGGTGTTGGCCTCCTGGGCCTGGGAAACGTCGGCGCCGGCGTGGTCAAGCTCCTGGCCGATCACGCGGCCAGCATCGAGGCAAGGGTCGGGGCCCGGCTGGCGGTGCGCGCCATCGCGGTGCGCGAGCTCGACAAGCGGCGGCTGGTCGACGTCGACCCGGCGCTGGTGACCACCGACGTCGCCTCGGTCATCGACCGGCCCGACATCCAGATCCTCTGCGAGCTGGTCGGCGGCGAGCGCGAGGCGCTCGACTACACCCTGCGCGCCATCGCGCGCGGCGTCCACGTGGTCACCGCCAACAAGGCGCTCCTGGCGGTGCACGGCGAGGAGGTGTTCGCCGCCGCCGAGAAGAAGGGCGTCGACGTCTACTTCGAGGCCGCGGTGTGCGGCGGGGTGCCGATCATCCGCGCCCTGCGCGAGGGTCTGGCGTCGGACCGCATCGAGGCGATCTACGGCATCGTCAACGGGACCTCGAACTTCCTCTGCACCACCATGGCCGAGGAGCGGCGGCCCTACGCGGAGGTGCTCGCCGAGGCCCAGAAGCTGGGCTACGCCGAGGCCGACCCGACCCTCGACGTGAAGGGGATCGACGCCGCCCACAAGCTCGCCATCCTCATCATGCTCTGCTTCGGCGTCCCTCTCCGGGTCGAGGAGCTGTTCGTCGAGGGTGTCGATCGCCTGCACTCGATCGACTTCGAGATGGCGGCGCGCTTCGGCTACGTCATCAAGCCGCTGGTCATCGCCGCCCAGCACGACGACGGCATCGAGGCGCGCGTCCACCCGGCGATGATCCCGACCGGGTGGCTACTCGCCGCGGTGGCCGGGGCCAAGAACGCGCTCTACGTGAAGTCGAACGCGCTCGGCCCGTCGCTCTACTACGGCGCCGGCGCCGGCATGATGCCGACCGCGATGGCGGTGGTGTCGGATCTCATCGAGGTGACCCGCAACATGGCGGCCGGCGCGACCGGCCGGCTGCCCCTGCGCAGCTACCAGCGGCTGCAGGAGCACCCGGTCCGCCCGATGGATCAGCTGACCAGCCGCTACTACATGCGCTTCGCGGTGCTCGACCGGCCGGGCGTGCTCGGCCAGCTCACCACCGTGCTCGGAGACCACGAGATCTCGCTGGCGCAGGTGGTGCAGGAGGGACCGCGCGACCCGGGCCGCCCGGTCAACGTGGTGATGCTCACGCACCGGGCCCGCGAGGGGAACGTCCGCCACGCCCTGCACCAGATCGGCAAGCTCGCGGTCGTGGTCGAGAGCCCGGCGCTCATCCGGATCGCCGAATGATCCATCAGGTGCGGGTCATCTTCGGCGACACCGACCAGATGGGTGTCGTCTACTACGCCAACTATCTGCGCTGGTTCGAATCGGCGCGCGCCGCGCTCCTGCGCGAGCGCGGCCTGTCGGGCCGCCACCTCGTCGATCTGGGGGTCTCCTTCCCGGTCGCTGAGGCCTTCTGCAAGTACCGGCGCCCCGCCCATTACGAGGACCTGCTCGACGTGGACATCCAGGTCACCCAGCTCGGCCTCGCCAGCATCCGCTTCGGCTACCAGGTCCGGCGCGAGAGCGAGCTCATCGCCGACGGCCATACCGTGCACGCCTGCGTGGATGGCAGCGGCAAGCCGGTGCGTATTCCGGAGCCGCTGCGGGCGGCCTTCGCCCCCGCCGGTTGATGCGGTCGGTTTGCTGGACTAGGCTGCCGGAATGCTGAACGACCGCAATCTGGCTCTCGAGATGGTGCGGGTGACCGAGGCAGCCGCGCTGGCGTCGGCCCGGCTGATGGGACGCGGCGAGCGCAAGCAGGCCGACCACCTGGCGGTCGAGGCGATGCGCCGGATGTTCGACACCATCGACATCCGCGGCACCGTCGTCATCGGTGAGGGCGAGCGCGACGAGGCGCCGATGCTCTTCATCGGCGAGAAGGTCGGGCACGGCTGGCAGACGCCGGAGGACCAGACCTCGCCGCGGGTGGACATCGCGGTCGATCCGCTCGAGGGCACCAACCTGTGCGCCACCGGCCAGCCGGACGCCATCGCGGTCATCGCGCTGGCCGACGACGGCCAGTTCTTGAACGCGCCCGACACCTACATGGAGAAGATCGCGGTCGGTCCCGAGGCGCGCGGCGTCATCGACCTGCGCGAGAGCTGGACCTGGAACCTCAAGCAGATCGCCAAGGCCAAGGGGATGCAGATCGAGGACCTCACCGCGATCATCCTCGAGCGCGATCGCCACGCCGACCTCATCGGCGAGGTGCGCCAGGCCGGCGCGCGCATCCGGCTCATCTCCGACGGCGACATCTCGGCGGCGATCATGACCTGCAAGGAGGAGTCGGGCGTCGACGTCCTGTTCGGCACCGGCGGCGCCCCCGAGGGGGTCATCTCGGCCGCCGCCCTGCGCTGCGTGAACGGCGACCTGCAGGCGCGCCTCAAGTGGCGGAGCCCCGAGGAGCGGGCACGCGGCCACAAGATGGGGATCAGCGACGACGACCGGATCTATCACCTGGACGATCTGGCCAGCGGCCACGTGATGTTCGCCGCCACCGGCGTCACCAAGGGCTCGTTCCTCGACGGCGTCAGGTTCTTCGGCGGCGGCGCCCGCACCGAATCGGTCGTCATGCGCTCGCGCTCCGGCACGGTGCGCACGCTGCAGTCGACCCACCACTTCGAGACCAAGCCGACGGTCTCGTGGATGACCGGCCTCGACTGAACTGCCCGGGCGAGGCGCCGGACGGCGGCGCGCAGGCCAGGGTCGCTCACGGCAGGACCGCCTCGATCGCGTCGGCCAGGACCTGGTCGCCGCGCGCGCTCGGGTGGATGTCGCAGGTCCCGTCCGGCAGCGCGATGATGAGGCCCGCGGCGCAGGGATCGGCGTCGCCGGCGGCGCTCGCGAAGGCGCCTTGCCCGTCGGCGACCAGGGCGTCGTGCTGCTCGGCGCGGACCGCGAGGGCGCCGTTCAGCCGCTCGATGCCGAACTGGTAGGCGGCGTCGTCCGGCCTGGGGTTGTAGATGGTGACGGCGACCAGCGGGCCGTCGTAGGCGTCGCGCAGGGCGGCGAAGATGGTGTCGAGGTTGTTCGAGTAGTCGAGCAGCATGGGGCCGAAGCCGTCGAGCAGGCAGCCGATCTCGCCGGCGCACAGGTCGTTCAGGCGCGAGACGTCGTTGCCGCCGAGATCGATGGTGACCAGCGCCGTCTCCGGGTGGTCGGCCAGGAAGGCGAGGGCGAAGTCGAGCTGGGTGCCGTGGTAGGCGACGTGCAGCGGATAGGCGGCCTTGTTCTCGCGGCAGTGGTTGTCGGCGCCGGTCGGCGAGATGAAGCCGCCGCTCGCCTCGCCCGGGCAGGAGGCGTTGGCGATCAGGAGCTCGCGGCGAGCGGCCAGGACCTCCGGGTAGCCGGCGAACTCGGCGGTGCGCTGGGTGTCGACCAGCGGGTCGAAGCCGAACGCGAGCGAATCGCCGAGCGCCAGGTAGGCGGGCGGGGCGCTCGGGCCGGCGTCGGGCTCTGCCGCCGGTCCGTCCCCCTGGTTCGAGGCGCAGGCGGCAGCGACGCAGAGGGCGACCAGGGGGGCGGCGCGCATCGCTTGCCGGTCCTGCAGGCGGCGTGCCTTTTAGAAAACAAACACTCGTTTTCTAACTACACGGGACCGCTGGCGGGCGACTGGCCGCCGGCCGCTCGCGCCTGGCGGGTCGACCTGCCAGGCGTGACGACCTGGCGCGGCCGTCCAGCCCGGCTCACCAGCTCGGGAAGGACTGCCAGGCCGGGTTGAGCGTGGCTCCCGCGATCTCGCAGTCGCAGCCGGCGAACGACCCCGAGCTGCTGCAGGCGTCCACCATGCGTCCGCCCGGTGCGTAGGCCCGCGCGATGGCGCCGGCCAGCGCGTCGGCGATGCGGCGCAGGGCCGCCGGGTCTTGCCCGGTCGGCGGCGCCCAGGCGAAGCCGAGCCGGCCGTCGGGCACCGAGTGGTCGGCCGCCCAGGCCCGCTGCGAGGCGACCCCGAGGCGGAGGAAGCGCTGCATCTCGTCCTCGCTGATGCGCATGTCGCCGTAGAGCGAGTTCTGCCAGGCCGCGCTTTGCAGCGGCAGGTAGGAGCGGCCCAGGTAGGAGCGGGCGGTGGCGGCGCAGGTGGGGCCGGCGCCGGCCATGCGCGCCAGGTGCTCGAGGTAGGCGTCGAGCGCTGTGTTGCGCTCGTCGACGGTCTTGCCGGCCACGCAGACCCGGGTCGGGCTGGCGTAGGCCTCCTGCGCGAAGAAGCGGACGTGCTTGTCCATCGCCACCCAGAAGGGGGCGTCGCACAGCCAGTCCTCGAGCGCGCTCTTGTACTCGGTGAAGTAGGTCATCTGGATGCTCATCCCGACCACCAGCACCGCGCCCTTGATGTTCGGCGTGGCGCCCTCGTACAGCCCGCGCACCACCGCCATGGCATTGCTGCGCCCGCCGAGCTGCCCGGCGCGCACGGTCGAGGGGAACTCGTCCACCACCCAGGTGTCGCCGGCCACCGGGTCGTAGCCGGCCTCGTCCATCCGGCGGCGGAACTCGACTCCGGCGTCGTACCAGCTGCCGCCGGTCGCCTGCACCCAGCCGTTCCAGCTGGTCCAGTGGAACTCGGCCATCGCGCGGATCTTCACGCCGCGGTCCTGGAGCGCGTGGATCTTGTCGAGCACGGCCCCGTTGCGCGGGATGGTCTTGCGCCCCGCCTCGTCGGTCAGCGGCGGCAGCGAGACCCAGAAGGTGGAGCAGGCCGTCCGGTTGGCCGTGATGGCGTCGATGATCTGATCGAAGTTGCGCGTCCCCCAGATGACCACCTCGCTCGGCTGCTGGCAGCCGGCCGCGGCCTCCTCGTCGAGCTCCGGATCCGCGTCTCCCGCCACCTGGGTGGCACAGCCGGCGGCGCTGAGGACGGTGGCGATGAATCCGGCGGCGAACCCGAAGAAGAATCCGGTGGCAGGGCGCATGGCGGGGACGATTAGCAACCGTCGTTCCCGCTCTCGGCCCACGAAGACCGCGGGGTTCGGCCGCGTCCCCGGGGGCGGGCCTGCTGCGCCGGCGCAGCACTCGCGATCAGCGGCTCGCGGTGGCGGATCGATCTTCCAGGTAGACGATGCAGGTCCCGTAGAAGCCCTTCCGCCCCTTCGGGTTCTCGACCAGCCAGGTCTCGACGTCCTTGACGCCCGGATCGCGCGACGACGCTCCGCCCAGCACCACCCCGTCGCAGCCCATCTTGGCCCCGCGCTCGCGCAGCGCGGCCAGCATGTCGGAGGTGTCGGCCAGGCTGAGGCCGCTCGATTCCTCCGCCTCGATGACGGCGACGTCGACGTGCGGCCGGGCCGGCGCGCCGCTGGTGAAGATCTCGACCGTGGCCGGCGGTCGCGGGGCCATGGCGTGCGGCGCCGGGTTGACCAGGGTGGTGCGGGTCGACGTGCCGCAGCCGGCGATCCCGATGAAGGCGACGAAGGAGGCGAGGGCTTTCATGCTCATGGCCACCGCCTCAGCAAGCGCCACACCATGCGCCGGCCGTCACAGCCGGTGGCGAACTCATCGACACCGCGCCTCCGTCACCGCCGGTCGTGAACCGGCGGGCGTGGCGCGCGCGCGCCACCTGGGCGGTCAGAGGTCGTCCGCGCAGCGGAAGCCGAGTCCCGACCCGCCGACATCCGGGTTGTAGGTGTCGGCCCGGTTGCTCGTCCGGGCCAGGGCCGGCAGGTTGCCGTAGGAGCCGCCGCGGTAGACCCGGGTGGTCCCGCTGTCCGGGCCCTGCGGGTCGGGTGCGTCGTGCGACGCGTAGGTGTCGGCCGCGTAGTAGTCGTGGGTCCACTCCCAGAGGTTGCCGGCCATGTCGAACGCGCCGTACGGGCTGGCGCCGTCGCGGGCGGTGGCGACCGGGTGCACCAGGCCGTCGCACTGATCCGTGTTGGCCCGATCGCAATTGGACTCGTCTCCCTCGCCCCACGGGTAGAGCCGCCCGTCGGTGCCGCGCGCCGCCTTCTCCCACTCGGCCTCGGTCGGCAGCCGCTTGCCGGCCCAGGTGCAGAACGCCACCGCCTGGTCCCAGCTCACGTTGCGCACCGGCAGGGTGGGGGTATCGTCCGGCGTGAAGTTGTCCGACGGCTCGGTGCAGGCCGCCAGCGTCACGCACCCGGCGTAGGACGCCTGGGTCACCTCGGTGACGTCGATGCGGAAGGCCGACAGCGTCACCTCGTGGGCGGGCTGCTCGTCGGTGGCCGGGCTGATGTCGTCGCTGCAGTCGTCACAGCCCATGGTGAACGCACCCTCCGGCACCAGCACCATTCCCTCGATCGGCGGCGCCGCGTCGCCGGTGCCCGGCGCGGCGTCGGCGTCGACCTCGACGTCGGCGTCGATACGTGCCCCGTCGCCAGCGCCACCCGAGCCGCATCCGAGGAGCGAGATCGCCGCCGCCGCCAGCGACAGAGTGAAGGTCCGCATGGCGCCCCACTCTAGGACCGCGCGCGCGAGAGAGCAACGGCGGTCACGCAACCCGCTGAAACGGGACGACCCCCGCGCGCTCACAGGCTCTCCTCCTCCCCCACAGTCAGGAAGGTGGAGCCATCGACCTGGTTGGCGTACTCGGCGGCGATCCACTCGGGGGGGCGCGGCGCGATCGAGACGTGCACCTCGTCGACCGCGCCGTCGATGCAGTAGCTGGAGTTCCAGGTGGCGCATCCGATGTAGAGCGGGCCACCCCGTGCATCGAACCGTCCCGGGATGGAGGCCTCGTACGACAGCTCGTATTCGACCCCGTCGCGGAAGCCGCGCAGCCGCTCGGAGCTGGTCGCCTGCGCGCCGTCATAGACCATCGCGAAGTGGTGCCAGGCGCCGGGCTCCGGCTGGGCCTCGGCGCTCCAGCCGCGCTGGGTGGGAGCCCCGTCCATCGCGCGTACCGTGAAGTCGTACTCGGAATCGATGCCGAGCGCCCAGCCCTGCCGGTTGCTGAGGGTCGACGCCTTGCTGATGAAATGGCTCCACATCCCGAGCGCGTCGTAGCGGACCCAGGCGGTGACCGTGAGGTACTGGCCGGCGTCCACCTCGGCGGGCAGATCGCTGCCGAAATCGATGTGGTCGCCGCCGCCGTCGAGCACCACCGCCTCGCCGAGGTATCCCTCCCCGAGCTCGGCGGATCCGGTCGCATCCACCGCGGCGTGGCCGCCGCCGCTCGAGTCGATCGCCTCGTCCGGATCCTCGTTGAGGTGCCACACCATGGCGAACTCGTCCTTCCAGACCGCCGCCGGATCACTCAGGTCGCTCTCGCCGCGCTCGCCGTAGTGGAGGAAGAAGACGGTGTCCGGGCCGGCGGCGATCGCGCCCGGATTGACCCAGGCGCGCAGCTCGCCGGTGGCCGGGTCCCACTCCTCGCGCTCGAAGGGGACGAGAACGCCACCGGCGTCGCGAAAGACGATGTCGAGCCCGTCCTCGGCGGCGTGGGACTTGAGCGCCTCGTCGCCCGGCAGCCTGACCAGCACGGGAAAAGCGTCGAGCGGCGCCGCCACGCTGGCGCCGGCGATGGTGATCTGCCGGCGGTACCCGGTGGTGCCACCGACGTCGGCGTCGGGATCCTCGCCGTTGCCGAGGGACTTGGGCGGCACCTCGAGGCACCCGGCCAGGAGCAGCCCGAGCGTGGCCCCCAATGCCCTCATCGGCCCACTTTAGCACCTCGAAAACGTCACTCGAGCTCGAAGTCGAGCTTGGCCGCCTCGCCCGACTTGATGGTCACCGTCTTCTTCACGTTGGGCTTGCCCGGGTGCTTGAACACGAGCGTGTACTTGCCGGGCTTGAGCTCCTTGATGAGCGGGGTCTGGCCCAGGCGGCGGCTGCCGAGATACACCTCGCTGTAGGGCCGGGTCCTGATCTTGAGGACGCCGTCCTTGGCCGGCGGCGGCGGGCGCTTCTCGATCGACTTTTCCTTCTCCTTGTCCTTGTCCCTGCTCTCCTTGCCGTCGCGCTTCTTCTTGCCGTCCTCGTCGCGGCCGACCGGCGCCTTCGCCACCGGGTCGAGATCGAGCTCGAGCGACCGGTGCTCGCCGGCCGCCAGCTCGACGCTGCGCGCGAGCGTGGTGTGGCCCTTGAGCTCGACGCGGACGTCGTAGCGGCCGGGCGGGACCTTGTCGAAATGGGCGGGCGAGACCAGCGGGCGGAGCTCGCCGAGCGCCACCTGCGCCCCCTCCGGCCGCGTCACCACATCGAGCGTCGCGTCGGAGGACGCCTCGGTCCCGGGAGCGTGGGCCGCCGCCGGTGCCGGGGCCTCTGCCTGCGCGGCCGGCGCCGGGGCCTCGACCGGCGCCGCGGCCGGCTGCGCGGCCACGTCCGCCTCCGCCTCCGGCTCGCTGCGCGCGTCGCTGCCGTCGCTCGACAAGAGGACGGCGCCGAAGACGGCGGCCGCCGCGCCGGCCGCGACCAGGATGGCGATGCCGCGCCCGCGCCCGCGGGTCAGCGCGCCGGTGTGCCCGCTCGAGGGCACCACCCGGTTCGACCCGGTCCCGTGCGACAGGATGCGGGTCAGGTCGTTCTCGGTGCGGTCGCCCTGCGCCACCGTCATGTCGCTCTGCTCGCCGTCGAACGTCTCGTCCATCGAGACGGTGTCGGGCGAGCCGACCCGCTCCTCCTCGACCATCCACTCGTCGTCGATGATGACCGAGCTCGACTGCACCCCGGCCAGCGGCTCCATCACCACGCCGGCGTGGTGGCGCGCGTGGGGCGAGCCCCACATGGTCGGTCGCTCCTCGGCCGACAGCGCGATCACGTGGGCCGAGGTCGACTCGCCGGTGGTGGGATGGCGGCGGAAGCCGGCCGGCGGGCTGGCGGCGGGTAGGGCCGGCAGCTTGCCCGGCACCGATGCGCCGGTCAGGCTGGCGGCGGCGACCGGCTGCGCCGGCGCGCGAATGGCGGAATCCACCGTCGGGCTGTCCTCGTCGTCGTCCTCCTCCTCGGGCGGCGCCGCGCGGGTGGCGCCGGTCGCCGGCCGGGTCCCGGCCGGCTCGCCGCCCTGCAGCGCCTTGTGCGACTCGGACAGGTTCTCGCGGGGGAATCGCTCGCGGATCCACTGCGCCAGCTCGAGGGACGAGCCGATGCCGTCGGCCGAGTTCTTGATGAACTCCTCGAGTGCGCGGCCGAGCTCGACCGCGGTGGCCCGCTCCTCGCGCTTGTTCTTGAGCGCCCGCCCGATGGCGCCGGCCAGGTTGGCCGGCAGGTCGGGGCGCTCCTTCTCGATGGGCGGGAAACGGCAGTCGCGGATCATCCGCATGCCGTCGACCGGGTCGGTGCGCGGCACCATGATCTT
>Ga0111538_10013455_pt1 | contig 10795 bp, 10 predicted proteins | sample SoiMethybrSBSTD1_FD_79669 | JGI IMG/M metagenome (GOLD analysis project Ga0111538, IMG submission 79669) | Bulk soil microbial communities from a Populus tree surrounding site in Tennessee, USA - Soil MetaG P. TD hybrid SBSTD1 (version 2)... | ecosystem: Environmental > Terrestrial > Soil >... | reverse complement strand
TGAATCAGAATCCATTGGGCGCCTCGCCCCCCGCCCGGTCGAAACAAGGCGAGCCACGGGCGTTTGAGAGACTTTTGAATTCTGCGAAAGACCCGGCGGGACAGCGTCATGTCCTCCGTAATTGCGAACACCGCCGTGAGGGTCAGGTGCAGGCCTCCAAAGATGCCGAGCGCTTCGAGGGCGCCGGTTTTCGTGTAGCCGGGTGCTCCCGCGATGGTTGGGCCAACGGTGCAGGCGACAATCAGCAGGAATTGTATTAAGAATCCGACGCGCAGCGCTGTCGACCGATCTTCGATAGCGAGCGCGAGACGATTCTCCGCAAGCAGGACAAAGTTCGCCATGCTGGTAAAGCACAGTGCCGTTGACGCAGCCAGGCCCCAGAAAATTCCCGAGAAAGACGAGGCGCTTGGGATTCCTGCCCCTGCAATGAATATCAGAGGCGCGCCGGTGGCAAGAATCCACAGGAAGGCGATCAGCATCCCCACAAAGAAGACCGCGGTCATGGTTCGCGATTCGGACGCGGAGGAGAGAAAGAGGCTTGCGGCACACATCCACATGGACCACATGAAGAGGACCGTGAGGGCAATCAGAATCGTCAACAGATCGATGCCACCGAGCAGGAAGCTCATCGTGATGAATGGGGCGAGCCCGGCGAACAATGTCGCGAGCTTCACCCATTGCGTGAGCAACTTCCCGACGACGATGCGCCGCGGCGACAAGGTGGTCTGCGTGATCAGTTCCAGCGTCTGATCCGCGCGCTCGTTCCGGAGTGTGCTGAAGGCCCCAAGTGGGATGACAACGAGTCCAAGCAACGACAGGCAGACCATCAACGCCACGAAGACGCGCGATCCTGATGTTCCTGTCGCGTTTGCGGCATCAGCGAGGCCTATGAATGCAACGAGCATTCCCACAACCATGCTGGCTCCAAGGGAGTAGTTGAACTCTCGAGCCCGCACCATCTGGCGAATCTCCTTCACCATGATCGGACTCAGCCGATCGCTCCAGTCATCAAACCTGGCAAGGAGCGTCGTCATTGCACTTTTCCTGCGGTAATTTTCATGAACACATCCTCGAGTCCCGCCGCTTCCGAATTGAATTCCAGAATCGGAAAGCCCGCCGCGATGAGTCTCCCGAGCAACGCCACCTGGGCCGCATCGTCGCCGGCAAATTCAAACTGAAGACGATCGTTCGCATCGACAACGCGTTCCACCGCCGGCTGCTCCAGAAGGAATTTCATCGCGCCTTCCTTCGGCCCTGCCAGCCGAACGGACAACAACCGGTGCGCCCGCAATCCGGTCATGATTTCCTCGACCGTGCCCGTTGCGAGCACCTTTCCTTTTTCGATTACGGCGACAGCGTCGCAGATCTCCGAGAGTTCCGTCAGGATATGAGAGCTGAGCAGCACCGTTTTCCCGTCTGCCGCAAGTTCGCGGATCAAGGTACGGAATTCGATACGCGCGCGTGGATCGAGGTTGGCGGCGGGTTCATCCAGTACCAGCAATTGGGGGTTGTGAATGATCGCGCGACCCAGCGCCACACGCTGTTTCAGCCCCTTCGAAAGCTTTTCGACGTGACGCTCACGAAGTTCGCCGATTCCCATGAATTCGATGACGCCGTCAACGGCGCTGCGACGTGCGACACCGTGCAATCCGTTGCTGCGCGCAAAGAAGTCCAGATACTCCTCGACAGTCGTTGTTGAATAGACTCCCGCATAGTCCGGCATGAAACCCGTCAGCTTGCGCGCGGCCTCGGGTTCTTCGATGACCGATATGCCGTTAATGCGCACGTCCCCTCTTTGGGGCAAGTCCAGCGTTGCGAGGATACGCATCGTTGTCGTCTTGCCGGCGCCATTGGGTCCGATGAACCCGAACACCTGCCCACGTTTCACCGAGAAGGAAATGTCGTCCACGGCGCGCAACTTGTCGAAATGCCGGACCAGTCCGTCGATTTCCAGCATCGTGGTACTCATGGTTGTTCGTCCAGATATCCGAGAACGAGATGAAAACTCTGACGTTCGTCGGCGTTTGCGACACCGGGATCCCAAAAGGGAGATGTCTCGAGCACGGCCAGGTAGGAATGATCCGGCTGGTTGTCGACGATGTTCTGAAACTTTGGACGCGTCACGCCGGCATCATTCAAGTATTTACCAAACATATCGGCGGGCTTGGACTTGTCGGCCTTCAGATCTGCTTTTCCTCCGGCGGATACCTTCGTGCCGAGTGACCAGGTCTGGCCGCCATCTCGATAGACGAGTTGACGGAGAGGTGCGCCCAGGCCGTTGACGACCTGCAATCGATCCCCTTCCCGACGGATACTCATGCGTTCGCGCGCCGGCCGAACGCTGATCTGGTCGAAGTTGCCCGGCGTTCTTGCCCGGAGAAACCCTGTTTGCCAGCGTTGTTCCTGTGTGAGATCCAACGTCATGTTCCCCCGCGGTCCGGTGCCGTCGATTCCCATGGGAAAGATGGCGGCATCTGACGTAAATCGAACCCCGCCGCTTGGTCTGAATCCACCGGGGTACAGCGATGCACTGGATCGCGTTGCCGCGCGCTTCGAATTCTGGTCGAGGACTGTGAAGGTGACGACGCGGGAACGAACGCCGAACCCCTGGAGGAAGAAGGCGTATCCGGTCAACAATGCGATGAAGGCGATGGAGAATAGCGGAACGGTCACCACCAACAGGACCTGTCGTTTCTTGCGCCATAAGTAGATGTAGTTCAACGGACCGATGACGAGCACGAAAAGGAACAGAATCAAAAGGTAGGCCCGCGTGGGAACCTCACCGACGCCTTCAATAGGTAAGCGGAATCCGCGTTCTCCGATCCAACTCCAGTCTCGCGAACGAACGGCAGGCAAGGACATGTCGTATATCGGCACGGCACTGTCGACCGCGAGCAGCGTATTCTCGAAGCCGCGCTCACGGATGTCCTCGGATTTCAGGAGATGAAGATGTCCAAGAAAATAAGGCAGCACCGAACTGAAGTGGCCCAGTCCGATTGGCCGCTGATCGGCAGGAAAGATTGTATCGGGCGTCCCATCCACGAGGAGAAGATCCCCACCCGCCGCAGTCCATGTGCGTAGAGCTTCCTGTTGCGCAGGATTCAGTTGTCTCCACTCGGATGGACCAATGAGAACCGCGCGCAGCGACGTGAATCCGATCCAGTTGGTCGGCAGGCGTTCCGGCTCCAGGGAGAAGTCCAGAGGAGGGAGGCCAGGGACCGGCGATGGCCCAGTAGCAACAGCGATGATTCCGCCGCGCCCAGCCGCTGGTGGCGGCATTCGGGTGGGCATTGGAAACATCCCGGAATGGTAAATAGGGCGAGGTGTGACAAGCAAAGCAAGGGGCGACGATGGACTTGTCACGGTGAGCACAGGCGATTCTGAGCTCGTGTGGCCGCCCTGAAACGACTCCGAACTTGAAAAAGCCTGGACCCGGCGTCCGTTTTCCTCGAGGTGGAATTGGAAGCTTTCCTCCGCAAACACCGGCAAGGCCATGGTGAACTTCACACGGTCGCCGCGCTTGAGGGATATCGATTGCCGTATATCGATTCGTCCGTTATCGAGCGCTCCGAAAACGCTTCGGCTCTTGGTGCGGAACCAATGCTGTTGCGTCGCGATGAGAACAATTTCGCGCGCTTCGCCGAGGTTCGTGATGTCGAAACGCACCGGGAAATAACCGGAAGCGCCCTGTTGAGCCCAGTCGCTATCGATGATGATGCGAAGGGACTCCAGGTCGATGCTGCGATGTTCGGCGTGGGCGGAAGTCACGAATGTGAGAAGCAGGCCGAGGAAACCCAGGCATCGGACATGGGACATGGGACATTTGACACGTGACATTGAAGGGAAACAGGCTCGAAGACTGTCAAATGTTAAACGTCCCACGTCCCATGTCGGATGCACATTCCCCACAATCCTCACCCTTTAGCTGCCTCCATCGTTTGCGGCAATCCGCGTTCAACGTCCGGCACAGCGTCCAGCAGCGCGTGGATTACCCGGTGACCGTCCCAGCCTTCCAGTTTCGCGGAGTAATCGAGCACAAGGCGATGCGCAAGCCCCGCGACGGCGACGCGTCGCACTTCGTCGAACCCGACATTCGGCTTGCCGCGCAACAGTGCGAGTCCTCGCGCGGCAGCGCCGATGGCAATGGCGCCGCGCGGAGAACTGCCGTACTTGACGAAATTACTCACCGCTTCCGGTGCGCTTTTCGTTCTCGGATGCGTCGCCGCCACAAGCCGTGAAATGAAATTCGCGACAGCACGGGGCAGATGCACGGCATCGGTCGCACGGAACAGATTGTGAAGCTCCGATAAGTTAAGAACCGGCTCCAGATGTGGCGCCTCGCCGTGCACGCGCGTCATGAGGATTTCTTCGAGCACCGGCTGATCGACGCCGATGATGTCCACTTTGACCATGAATCGGTCGAGCTGGGCTTCCGGCAACGGATAGGTGCCTTCCAATTCGATGGGGTTTTGGGTCGCGAGTACGAAAAACGGATCCGGCAAAGGCCGCGTTTCGCCGAACGTTGTCACGCGGCGTTCCTGCATGGCCTCGAGCAGGGCGGCCTGAGTTTTCGGTGACGCACGATTGATTTCGTCGGCCAGCAGGAGATTAGTGAAGACGGGACCCGGATGAAATGTGAACTCTTTGCGTCCCTCTCGTTCCTGGAGGATGTGGCTGCCGGTGATATCCGTGGGCAACAAGTCCGGTGTGAATTGAATCCGCCGGAATTCGAGAGACAGAAGCCGGGACAGCGCCTTCACGAGTTCCGTCTTACCCAGACCAGGAAGGCCTTCGAGCAGGACGTGACCGCGGGCAAGCAAAGCCGCGACGACCTCGTCGATCATCGCTTCCTTGCCGAGGATCACGCGCCGCAATTGGTGAACGAGCTTTCCGATCTGGTTTTGTGCGGCTGTAACCTCGTCCTGAGTTAACAGTGTCCTCGCCTCTGGCGTCATGTGTGCAGGGACTCCTTTCGCGTGCTATCCACTTAACGTTTAACGCGACTTCGAGTTATCGAAATATCGTTTAACGGCGCTGTAATGCCGCGGCGACAGCGTACGTCGCCATGCGGTCTGGCCGGCTGTTCCCGAGAATTGCATGCCGGAAGAAGCACCACTCAACTCGGGAGCCTCCTGTGGTGCACCAGGAAGAACCGTAACAGGAGACCAGTCATCCGGACTTCGAACGGAACCGGGTGGAAGTGCCGCCGATTTGAACCGATCGAAGGGCAGGGACTCATCGCCCCAGGTCAATTCCGCATCTCCGCGGCCACGATTGATACCACCGGAACCGGGAGGCCCATTACCCTCGGGACCTTGTTCGTAATTGAACTCGCCGAACTCCGAAGGATTGAATCTTCCGGGTTCTCGTGGAAGCCGACGGATATTGCCGAATCGCGCGCTGCGGTCGCCCAGGTGTTGCGCGAGCGATGCGGCAAGGCGCCGAAGAGCTTCGGGATCTTTCGGCAGCTTCACGTTGCCGCCGGCAAGGGCATCCTTACCGCCGAGAAGTTTTTGGAGATCCGAGGGTGCGTCGCTCAGGAGTCCGTTTTGAGCGAGCTTCGCGATCGCATCCGCAAGTTCCTCAGACTGAGCTGAAGTCGGTGGGATGCCGGCCTGCGCCGCAGCTGCGTAGTGAGCCAGGCTTTCTGCGGCCCAGTTCAGAGCGTCTTCCTTCTGACTCAGTCCTGCCGCCATCTTTTCGCGCAGCGCGTCTGCAGCTTCCCAGGATGAGGAATCCATCCTATTGAGAGCATCCTTTCGAATGCGCTCAATTTCCTCTGCGAGGTTCTTTTCCTCCTCGGGTGTTAACAGTTCCTCACTCTTCAGTTCCTCTACAGCGGTTTTCAGATCGGCAACGACGTCGTTAGCCAGCACCGTTCGACCGTCGGCTGCAGGGATGCGTTGTGGCACGAGAAGCGCGACGACCAGAAAGCCAGCGGCGGCCAGAACCGCCCACAGCTTTCTCCACGGCCGCAGGCGCGGCATGCGAAATTGAGACATGGTGAATGGATGTGCTGCGCCGGTCTCGAAGATCGTCAGCAGTGTTCCGTGCCCGCCACCGAGAGAATCTGCGAGGGCTGCGATTTCAGCCGGACGATAGGCGTGGCGTGCGCACAGGATCAACGCAGGAAGCAATGCCAGAAGAGGGGCTATCCAGAGCCAGGGAAGGATGGAGGCTGCTGATGCAAAAAATATTCGCGCCAGCAGAGCCAGAGTACCTGCAACCAGGAGACTGCCTGTCGCCCAACGCGGCCAGATTTCGAGAAACAATCCTACGGTCAGACGCCGTTGGAGTCGCTGCAGGAGAGGCCTGATCGAAGCCGGCAGATTTGTCATCCGTGTGCTCGTTTCCCAGCGAGTTTGCATTATTTGAGACACCGCAGGCAACACGAAGGTTTCCGAAATCAGGCGGCAGTCTACAATGAGGACTCATCAGAGGAGGCTTTTAAGAGATGTCCGAGAAGATTCATGGCGAAACAGAGGTTCCCAATAGCTATCCGCAGACCATCCGACTTCGCAAGCACACGCTTCGTACGGATGTATCTGAGAGCTTGGGAAGCACCGATTCTGCTCCAGGGGCTCATGATTATTTTGATATTGCGCTGGCTGCCTGCAAGACGCTTACAGCGACCTGGTATGCAAGGAAGAATCAGATGCCGTTGGAACGCGTGGAAGTGGATATCGAACGGGATGATACGGAAGAGCGAAAAGGGAAGTACGTGCTAAAGGTTCGCCTCGGATTTCACGGTCCTCTCACCCCCGAACAGCGGACTCGTATTTACAACGCCGTGTCTGCATGTCCGATCCACAAGCTGATGACAACATCCGAGGTCGTCATCGAAACCGCGCCGCTGGAGTAACGCGGATTACGCGGATTTCATCCGCGTAATCCGCGGTTTCTACCTCATCGTCGCGTACAGGTTGGACGGTGGGCTCTTTACGATACGCACCTTTTCGTAAAGGCGGTCAATCTCGGCAACGGAGACCAGGCGGTGAGCGATGGCGTTCGCAAGGTCTTCCGTATGGAGATAGGGGTGGTGTGTGAATATCCACACGTGTCCCAGCTCATGGGCGATGGCCGCTGGCAATTCTTCCTCATCGAGCATCGCGAGGAATGTGGCGTCGAACGAGATCCGGAAGGCATCTTTTCGGCCACGAACGGGTGCGACAGAGACAAGAAGTTCGTCTTCGGCCACCACTGCTGTGGTTATCTCTGCATTGATGTTGAGTTGCTTTTTCAGGTCGGCAACAATGTCTTTAATCTTTCGGGCATTGTGTTGCAGTCGATTCCAGCCTTCGACGGCTGAGGATTGAACCATCAGAATCAGGGACACAGTGATCCACAGACGTAGAGCACGGTGACTCCATTCCTTTTTCGTCACGCATTCCTCCTTCTTAGGTGCAGCAAGGGCTCTCGCTAACCGAATGTATTTTTTGCAGGCTGACGTTGTTACCCGGCGAAGAGGAGCAGGAGTGCGGCGCGCGCTACAACAAGACCGGGCTACGTCTGATCGAGGATTTTTTCCATGAAAGGCGGTGGGCCTACAGGGCAGTCTCACATCGATCCGTTGCCGAATTTGCCAGCAAAACCGAGACTAACATGGTGTTTCTGAGATTCGCTAGGAGTTTGGAAGGGCTCGTGCCAAACAGACAGAGCTTAAGGAGGTATGCGTACATGAGATCGTTCCTTCTGGCGCTGTCGCTCTGTCTGATCACTGGGCTGGCCGCTTGCAGAACGGATGAAACCAGCACCCAGCCTCCAGTTCAAGACAAAGAGCAGGCATCGCGTCCCTCAACCGACGCCCCAACGCCTGCGGCACCCGTGGAACTCACCGTCGAAGGAGAATTGCGAAGCATCGATCTGACCGCTAAGACACTCGTCGTAAAGGACGTTAACGGTAGCGAGCGAACATTTTCCTTTACCGACAGCACCAGCGTTATTGGAGCTCCAGGAGTCCAAGGTTTGTCGGGCAAGCAAGGAAGCAAGGCCAAAATCGGCTACGTCACTCAAGGCGATGCGAACGCGGCAACGTGGATCGAAATCTCGCCTGTAGAGAAAGAGCCGGCGCGGAAATAGTACCAGGGATCTCCTGACTCGAAATGAGGCAGGAGGGAAACTTTTCCGCACTTCTGTTTGGCAACACTCACCGCCGAGTGCCACTCACGAAATCGCTGATCAAGCACACGAACTCGGACACCGGCATACGCACGGATTGTGCACCTGCATGATTCACATCGAAACCATTAGGAGGTCACTAATGACACGCTTTGTAACATCAATGGCTGTTTGCTCTCTTCTGGTATTCAGTCTCGCGGCGTTTGCACAGAATCCACCCGCCCCTCCGGCGGGAGGACCCCCGGCTGCGCAGCAGCCGGCCGCTGAGAAGACCTATGTGGGGACACTCAGCAAGGTGGACCTCACTGCCAAGGAGATCACAGTCAAGGGCGCTGACAACAAGGACATGGTCTTCACGTTCACTGACAAAACCCAGATGAGCGGCATTGAGAACGCGCAGGGATTGAGCGGAAAGACCGGATCCAATCTGAGAGTCACGTACTCGGGGAATAATGTGGCGACAAAGATCGAGGTCGCAGCCGCCCCGAAATAAGCATCGCCTACGCAGAAGGGCAGCAGGACATTGTCACTGCTGCCCACTTCAGCAGCAACCCATCCTATTTTTCAGGACTTTAATGATTGCAACAGTCTCAACACCCTTACCCGTTCTGGCGAACCGTTGGGCTCACCAGAACGAGTCATGAGCGTTCACCGTCTCAGGCCCCCGACGTCGGACTTCGCCGAGCCCAACGGTGATCTGGATCACTGAGTTCATCCTCGAAAAGAATCTCGGTAGTGACTTTGTCTTCCGAAGAAAGAGCCATCACTTCCACCGGTTGACCTGCATCCAACTCCTGTAGTCGGACGCGCACACCACTCGCGAATTCGACGGCATCCCGATAGACCGCGGCATCTGCGGAAAGTTGCCTGAAGGTCACGAGTTCCGAAGCTCCGAGGCCATGTTGCTGCCGGAGCCAGGATGACATTCCCGAAAGCCGGAGTTGCGCCCCATCCGGAATGCAAACCGCGCACTCCTGAGGTTGAATGGCGAAGAGCCATTTCAAGGCGTTCAACCAGCCCTTGGGAATCTCAGCCGGTCGTATGTAGGTCGGTGAGGTGAGTCCTTTCGAGCCCGTGGAAAATCGATGCACAACAAGAGTCTCGCCTTCTTCAGCAAGGCGATTCCTAATACCTTGAAGCGAATAATCGCACATGCTTCCTCCTCCTCTAATTGTTTGTTCAGATATCCAGGGTGTGCGAGAGACGGGCTGAGCGCATGCGTGGGTTGCGATCGTACTCTTGCAACAGGCCCCCCGGGAATTTTTCAGATCAGTGATTTTAGTCTACGCCGCGACTGTAAGAGGAGCAACCCTCGTGTGGGGACAATTCCGAAAAGATGAGCACTGCGCGAAAAGACAGTGGACGGGTTTTGTGTTCGCGCGGTTTTAGAACAGTCTCACGGATGGAATCCGCGGTCCATCAAGCCATCCGTACGATCGAAGCCGGCCATGATGTTGAGATTCTCGATCGCGACTTGAGCGCCGCCTTTTCCAATGCTGTCGAGCACCGACAGCACAACGATGCTGTTCCGCTCTTCATCAATATCGAGGCCGATGTGGCAGTAGTTTGTTCCCGCGACTGCGCTCACCCACGGATACGGACGGTAATTCCAGGCCTCGCCTTCGCCCCGAGGTTGATCGTAGACCTTGATGAAAGGATGTCCGTCGTAGAACTCCCGAAATAGTTCGAGCGCACTCTTGCGATCGATGGGCTTCAGCGGGAAGCAGCGACAGATATCCACGATGCCGCGAACAATCGGAATGTAGCAGGGAGTGAAATGCACGCGAACCTGCCGTCCCGCGATCGTGCTGAGTTCCTGTTCCATCTCATATGTATGACGGTGCCCGACGACATTGTAGAGAACAACGTTGTTTCCAATCTCGGCATGATGGATCGCTCGAGATAGATCCGCGCCTGCTCCTGCGGTTCCTGAAAGCCCATCGACGATCAGCCGTTCGCAATCGACGAGGTTCGCTTTGAGCAGAGGAGCCAGTGCAAGAATTGCAGCGGAAGAGAAGCATCCGGGATTGGCAACAAGTCGAGCCGCTTTGATTCTTGCTGCGTGCAGTTCCGGAATTCCGTACACGGCTTCGTCTGCGAGAGACCACTGGGGATGACGTTGTTCGTAGACGCGCTCCCAGGTTGCACGATTACGCAGGCGGAACGCGGAGCCAAGGTCAATCACGCGAGAGCCCGCCGCGAGAAAACGTTCGGCGATTTCCGGAGTGGCCGATGTGGGGATCGCGAGCATCACGAAATCCGCGTCACCTGCGTCTTCAAGACGAACAAAGTTCAGGCCGGCTTCGTAGAGGTTGGGATGAACCTGCTCGACCGATCCTGGTGTTCGACTCGTGACCCAGGCAATTTTTGCACGCGGATGCTTGAGGAGAACACGCAGAGCTTCTCCACCCATGTATCCACTGCCGCCAACGATGCCGACGCGTATCACGGTATGAAAGATAACCTAACAGGCAGCGGAAAAACTCTCAGGAAAGAAAGCTCACGTCCGACCATTCGACCGCGCAGACCGGCTTCTTCAATTTGAGTTGTCCGCTGTCTGCTGTCCGCTGGTGCGCCAGGCAAAGCCTGGTCCATCTCGTAAGCTGAAAGGAGCTTACCGTTGAAATAACCCGTTCATCAACGTAGCCGAGCAAGCGTGTGGAATTGGAGAGATCCG
>Ga0111538_10013454_pt1 | contig 10795 bp, 7 predicted proteins | sample SoiMethybrSBSTD1_FD_79669 | JGI IMG/M metagenome (GOLD analysis project Ga0111538, IMG submission 79669) | Bulk soil microbial communities from a Populus tree surrounding site in Tennessee, USA - Soil MetaG P. TD hybrid SBSTD1 (version 2)... | ecosystem: Environmental > Terrestrial > Soil > Tree... | reverse complement strand
CGCATGCAGCGGCTGTCCGGCAACGCCTATGTGATCCTGCACGAGGACGCGACGGACGAATGGCCGCACGGCAACACCGGCGTGATCGTCGGCAAGACCGGCCTCTTCGTCATCGATTCCTGCTACTTGCCCTCGCGCGCGAGAGCCGACATTGCCCTGATCCGGAAGCTCACGCCCCTGCCGGTGCGTTTCCTCATGACGACGCACTGGCACTTCGACCACAACAACGGCGCGGTCGCCTACCGCGACGCGTTTCCGGGCGTCACGCTCATCGCGGAGCGAAACACCGCGCGCTGGATCGAGCTTAACCAGGAGTACTGGAAGGCGCTCTCGACCGCGGAGGGCTCGCCGCGGCGCGAGTCGCTCGCGAAGCTCGTGGCCGAGCTCGTGAAGGGTGCGGGCGAGGACGGCAAGGCGTTCGACGCGGCGGAGCGCGCGAAGCGAGTGGAAGTCATCGCGCGGCGCGCGGCCGAGCTCGCCGAGCTCACGACGCTCGAGGTCGTCACGCCTACGCAGTTGTTCGACGGGCGACTGAGCCTCGACTTCGAGGGGACGGCGATCGAGATCGAGAACCGCGGCCCCGCGAACTCGCCCGACGACTCGACGATATGGCTGCCGCGCGAGCGCATCCTGTTCGCAGGCGACATCCTCGTGAAGTCGCCGCTACCCTACGTGGGCGCCTCCTGGCCCGTGCACTGGGCACGCGTCGCGCACGAGCTCGAGTCCGTGCCCGCCGCGCTCATCGTGCCGGGCCATGGGCCCGTGATGACAGACCACGCCTATACCCGGACCCTTGCCGACCTCCTCGACACGACGCTCGTTCGCGTCGAGGCGCTCGTGCGCAAGGGCCGGAGCCTCGCGCAGGTTCAGGACGAGCTGAGTCTCGACGACATCCGCGCAAAAGTGCCGGAGTGGAGCGGCGGCGACGTCAGCGAGGACGACTGGACTTACACCCACCGGACGCTCGCGGAGCGCGCGTTCGTCGGGATACGCGGTCAGGGCGGGCTGTAGGCCCGCCGCTGGTCAGACGGAGTCGGCCGCTTCGGGCCCCTACTGCACCCAAGGATCGGGGCAGCTGGGCGAGTTCGGGGGGTTCTTTTCCCTGCAGAAACCCGCCGTGGTCATCGAGGCCAGCGTCCGCGTGTTGAAGACGTGGTTGATCACGTCGACGCGCATCCTGAGCTCGCCGACCCGGTTGGCGATGTCGCGCACCGGCGTCGTCGCCGGTATCGCGGCGCGGTAGTTGCTCAGCTGGCTGAGGAACGACTGGCAGTTCTGGTCGGCGGTGCTCTGCTTGGGCTGGAATGCAGCACCGATACAACTGTTGAGCTTGGTCTTGCCATTCGCCCATTTGCTCGCGAGCGTGTTGCAGACCGAGGACGAGATCGGCGGCTGGCCGCTCGTCGCATCTACTGTCTTGCACGCCTCCTCCCGACGGACGAACTCGAGGTCGTCGTAGAGGTTCTGGACCAGCCGCGCGAAGACGGCGTCGTTGCCCTCCGTGACCACCTTGACCGCCGGGGAGAGGATCGTAAACCCGTAAGTGTCCTCGTTGACGGCGAGGTTGTAAGGAATCAGCGAAATTCCCTTCTGCAGGGTCTTGGTCGGATTGCGGCAGCCGACATTCGTGAGCGTGTCGACGTACTCGCCGACGTTGTCTCCATTGATGGACGTGGAGCGATAGCGCTCGTTCACGTTCGTCATGATGTCCCAGGCGATCAGGTTGGCGGGATTCGGCTCGCAGCCGAGACTCGTCGCCCCGCCCTCGAGCACCGGGACGTCGAATTCCGCGGTGAACGTGTCCTGGAATTGCACCCCCGGCTCGGTGACGTAGAAGAACGCATCGAACAGGAAGTCGGTCCTGCTGGTTGCGATGTACTGCCGTGAGATCAGCAGGTTCGGCAACCCTTCGGGCGGGACGCCGCTGGCGTCGAACAGGTCGAGGATGTCGCGCGGGAACAGGGCCGTGACGTTCAGGAGCTGTGCGGCCGGATGGCCGACGTTGTCCGGATCGACGACCGCTTCGGGATGGGCATCGCACACGGCTTTCGCGTCCGTTGGAAACCCGACGTTGTTCTTCTGCCGGCAGTCCGGGATGCCTATGATCTGGAACACCGTCGCGTTCGATTCACTGCCGGTATTCAGCTTGACCGCCACGAATGAGGCAGCCGGCGTGCCCGCTTCGTTTTGCAGGTAGGTACAGTTGACGACGCAGTCCCCAAGGTCGATGTTGTTTCCGCCAGCGAGGGTCGGACCGCTCGGCGGATTCGTTTCGGACGTGTTGGCCGTCGCGAGCGTCAGGTCCTCGGCCAGCGAGGTCAGCGGCGAGCCGACGGGAGCAAGCGCTTTCACCTGGCAGAAATTCTTGTCGGTCGCGTAGACGTGCCCGCTCGTCGTGCTCGCACGGATGCCGTATTTCTGCGTGTCGGAGTTGCACGCGATCGAGGCTGACGCCCGCTGCGCGGGGATGTTGTAGACCGGGAATGCGCTGCCGGCAGCATTGGTCCTCTTGGCGAGGATGCGGCCGGCGCTAGTCGTCAGCAAGACGTAAGTGTCGGTCGCGCTGCCGTTCGGCAGCTGCAGCACCGCGCCGCTCTGCAATTGCTCGTTGCCGGAGAGGTTCAACGCCTGTTTGCTCGCGATCTCGATCGGAAGAGTCGTGGCTGTCGGCTTCGGGTCGGGGAAGAAAACGACGGTCTTATTGTCCGCGAGGCCAAGGATGCCGGACTGGACGGCGCAGGCCGGGCAGGGCATGAACGCGGCGCCCACGTCGCCGTCGATCGGGTCCATGTCGATCAGCTGCACGGTTCCCGCGTACAACACCTGCTGGCAGTAGCGCCCGCCGGCGAAGCTCGTCGTTCCTGACGGACAGCCGGCACTCGGCTTGGCGATGACCTTGATCAGGTTGTTGCTGTTCGTCTTGCGCCCGGCGAGATAGATGGCTCCCGACAGGCCGACGGTCATGGCCGTGCAGGGATTCGTGCTTGCGAGCTGGAGCGCCGCATCGCCGCAGCTGAATTCGTCGATCGACGTCCCCGGCTCGTCGGTGTTCGGCCAGTGCCGGATGATCTTTCCGTCGAGACAAAATAGCCCGTCGAGCGCGGTGAGCTTGCAGGCCGTGATGCTGGTTCCGGTAATCCCCAGGTTGATGAAGTCCTGGGTACGGTCCGGATCGTGGAATTGCATTTCCAGCACGGTCGTCGGATTGAATGAAACGATCCGATCGAGGGTCTGGTGCGCTCCTTCCGCCCATGCGACGGTCGTGACGAGCGAGATGCACAGGACGAACGCGGAGCGCGCGAAGCGCCCGCCGGTTGCCATTGGCATGGTGGTCGTTCCCCTTCTTTAACTTATTCCTGTCCGCCGCGCGGCGCAGGTAAAACTTAGCCGGCCCGGTACTTACCGGCCTTCTCCGGCTTTCCCCACACAGTATATAGCGCCGCGAGCCGCGCGCGCCCGGTCTTCTCGAGTCCGGGAAGAGGCGAACCTTTCAATTTTGGAAGGCTGGAGAGCAGGAGCGCTTCGGCATTTTCGTATTGGCCGAGTCCCGCGAGCGCGGCTCCCTCGGCGTTCATCGCCATCGCGACTTGCCAATGATCCGTAGGCAGGTTGGCCTCCAGGATGCTGCGCGCGTGCGCCGCGACCTGTCGGGCATCGGCGAAACGCCTTCGGGCGAGGAGCAGGTTGGCCTTGACAGTGAGCGTGCCTGCCACCTGCGGCGAATCTTCGCCGAGGGTTCTCCTACGGATGTCCAGGCTCTCCTCGATGAGCCGCTCGGCCTCGGCGTAGCCGCGCTCGGCGACCAGCAAATAAGCGAGGCCCGCGGCTCCGGAGGCAATCGTAGGATGGTCGGGAGGGAGTTCGCGCCTGTTCATGTCCAGGCTTTCGCGCAGCATGTCGATGGCTGCCCGGTGCTCGCCCTTGGCGTACAGCACGTAGGCCAGGTTCGTCAGGTTGGCGGCAATCTCCGGATGGCTCTCGGTCTTCAGGCGTTTACGGTTGATCGCCAGGGCCTCGCGGTAGGCGTCTTCCGCGCCGCCGTGCTCGCCCAGCATCTCACGCGTGTACGCCAGGTTGTTGAGGCCCGAGGCCACTTCCCAATGGTCATCGGGATAGAGCTTGCGCTTCATGGTCAGCGCTTCCCGAAAGAGGGGCTCCGCTTCCGCGGGCCGGTTGAGGCCAATCAGCGCCCACGCCAGGTTGTTCAGGGCCTCGGCCAGCAGGGGATGCGCCGCGCCCTTCTGTAATTTGCGCTGCATCTCCAGGGCTTGCCGGAGATACACCTCCGCCTGCTTGTAGTCGTCGCGATCGCCGGCGTTGACGCCGAGGTCGGCGATGCTTTCCGCGACGGCTGGATGCAATTCGCCGTACGCCTTGCGGCGGATGCGCAGGGCCTGCTGGATCAGCGGTTCGGCCTTCTCGTATTCGCCGGTTGCCTCGAAAACGTCTGCCAGTCGGGTGAGTGTCTTCGCGACTTCGGGATTCCAGGGGCCGAGCGCCCGGCGCTGGGCTTCGAAGGCATCCTCGAGCATCCGCGCCGCCTCTTCGTAGTCCGAGCTGAGCGATAGCGCTTCGCCGAGGTTGCTCTGTGTCTGCGCGACGGCCGTGGCCGTGTCGCCGCCCGGAAGCGCCTTGCGGCGCTCGAGCGCCCGACGCATGAGCGGAATCGCCTCCGGATAGAGCCCGAGCCCGGTATAGACCGAACCCATCGTGTCCATCAGCGTCGCCTGGATGGCCGGCTGGGTCACGAGCTCGGTATCGATGCGCGCCACGCCCTTGTCGAGGATTTCCTTTGCCGTGATCGAATTTCCGCGTGACTCGCTGGGATCGGTCACTTTGAACAGGTCGACCATGAATTGGGTCGTCTGCTTCGCGGTCTCGGCCTCGGTTTCCGCGATGACGCGCTGGCGCTCGGCCTCGTTGCGTGCGAGCCAGGCGGTGACGGCGAGTCCCGAGGTGATCAGCATGCCGACGATCGACGCGGTCACGAGGGCGATCGTGCGGCGGCGCCGGCGGCTGGCGTCGCGGCGCATCAGCTCGTCGAGCCCGATGCCGAGCATGCCGGCGAGGAGCTTCAGCATCGCCGTGTGCGGGCGGTCCTTGCGCGGGCGCACGTCCGCCGCGATCGGCTCGCCGCGCTCCGCCGTGAGCTCGCCGTCCGCGCCGATCTTGTAGATCAGCGCGCGCGGGAAGCACTCCATCTCCTCCATGCCGGGGACCAGCGAGGTTCCGGGCTCGCCGTCCACGATGAGGGCGAAGATCCGGTCCTCGCGGCCGAGCCGCTTGAAGGTCAGGATCTCCTCGTTGACCCAGCGCGACTTCGCGGACTTCGGCGAGCAGATGACGATCTGGCAGGCCGACTGCTCGAGCGCGGCGACGAGCGTCGCGCCGAGGTTGGTCGCGGTCGCGAGCTCCTCGCGGTCGCGGAATACCGGGTTGAAGCGGTGCGGTACGATCCCGAAGCTGGTTTCGCGCCCGACGACGCCCTTCGGCAGGCGGTACATCTCGAGGCCGCGGTGCAGCCACCGCGCCCACTTCTCGTCGCCGTGGCTATAGCTGATGAACGCGCGGTACTTGTGGGTCGTACTCACGAGCGTGGCGTCAGTGCGATGAGCTGAAGGCCCGTGACGAGTGCCACTCCATGACCTCGTGTAGGAGCGCACGCTCCGTCCGGAGGACGACGCGCTCGACGCTCGGCCAGGTGCGGCACGAGGAAACCTGCGTGCGGCTCGAGTCGAGCAGGACCCGCATGTCCTTGAAGCGCGAGACCCGGCGCTGCAGGTCGTTGATCGAGATGATCGAGATGACTGCGGCCGCGAGCACCGGCAGCGAGATCGAGAGGAAAACGAAGGCGGTCGCCTTCACCCACTCCGGCATCGGCAGCTCGAACGTGCGGCTGATTGCGTGGAAGGCGGTGACGCCGAACGCGAGGATCGTCCCCGCCCAGAAGCCCAGCTTGAGGCGCTTAAGCAGCGGCTGCGCGCGGCGCAGCTGCTTTTCGAAGTACGCGTGCTGGTCGTCGATGCGCTGGACCAGGTAGATGCTCTTGAACTCCTCGAGGCCCACCGGGTTCTTCGCGGCGGAGCGCAGGTGAAGGATGTGGAGCGCCCGGGTGATGCCCTCGGTCCCGTCGAGGTCGAGGTCCTGCAGGAGCGGCGCGGCGCGCGGCAGGCCCCAGGTGGCGAGCGCCGAGCGGCAGAACTCCGCAGCGAGGCGGCAGCGCACCCAGCTGTGATGGGAATGCAGGTGCCGGTTGAGCACGAGTGCGGCGCTCAGCGCAAAGCTCACGAACAGGAACTCCGCCCATGGCAGGGCGAGCAGGTGCAGCCCGTAGGCGGTGACGGCGGCGCTGATCAGCGTCGCGACGACGTGCGCGAGGACCGTCGACACGATGAGGCGCCGGTACTGCGGCGCGCCATGGCTCGCGTAAAAGTCGCACTTCTGCTGGAAAAGGTGCACGGCATCCGGCGCTGAGAAAGGATTCTGGGAATAGGCGCTGTGGGCCTCCGGAAGGCTGTTCAGGTCCTTGAGCGCGGGATCTTCGCGGCGCAGATGGTTCCAGTTCTCGCGCCGCACCTTGTTCGTGACGGCATCGACGATCAGGAGCGGCTTGTTGATGGAGCGCGCGTACTGCACGACGTCCGCGGTGCCGCCTTTGCCGCGTGCGCGGTCCCCGTCCCACACCGCGAGCAGGACGTCGGCGTCGTTGACAGTCTCGATTCCGCAATCGAGATAGCTCTCGTCGCGGTCGCCGGTCTCCTCGAGGATGCGGACGTGGTCGGCTGCTTCGAGCGTCGTCTCGACGTCCTGCCACTCCGCCTCGGTGAAGTCCTTGGCGAATTCCGCGCGCGGCAGAGGCAGGATCGCGTGCCAGGAGAGGCCGAGCAGGCGCGCCTGGTGCACGAAGAGGCGGTCGCCGCCATCGGCGATCGAGGATAGAGCGACCCATTCGCCGGAAAGCTCGCGGCGCAGGAGCTCGAGTGCCTCGCGAATCGCCGCGGCCGCGGCCTCGATGTTGGTGAGATGGCGGTGGCCGGTGAAGCCGACCACGTGGAACAGGGGGAGCCGGCCGATCGTGGATGCCTGCGGCCTGGCGGCTGGGACCGGCGTTGCTTCGCTGGCAGTTACGGGTTCGGGCCGCATGGGCCGCTAGCTTACCGGGACCCCGTCGGCGCGTGCACCGCCGCCTCAGACGTTGAAGCGGAAGTGGAAGACGTCGCCCTCGCGGACGACGTAGTCCTTGCCCTCGAGCCGGAGTTTCCCCGCCTCGCGCGCTCCCGCCTCGCCCTCGCAAGCCACATAGTCGTCGTAGGCGATCGTCTCGGCGCGTATGAAGCCACGCTCGAAATCAGTGTGAATGGCGCCGGCGGCCTGCGGGGCGGTCGCGCCCGCGCGTACGGTCCACGCGCGCACCTCCTTCGGTCCCGCGGTGAAAAAGGTGAGCAGGCCGAGCAGGCGGTAGCCCGCGCGGATGATGCGGTCGAGGCCGGGCTCAGCGAGGCCGAGATCGGCGAGGAAAGCGGCGCGGTCCGACTCATCGAGCTCGGAGATCTCCGCCTCGATCGCGGCGCATACCGTGACGACGAGCGCGCCCTCCTCCGCAGCGAGCTTCTCGAGCGCGGCGAGGCGCGGGTTGCCGGCTAAGCCGCCCTCGTCCACGTTCGCGACGTACATGACGGGCTTCGCCGTGAGGAGCGATAGCTCCCGAAGGCGCTCGCGCTCGAAACCGTCCAGCGCCATCGCGCGCACGGGCCTGCCCTCGTCGAGCCACGCCCGCATCTTCTGGAGCGAGTCGCGCCAGCGGATCGCGTCCTTGTCCATGGCTTTCGCGGCCTTGTCGGCGCGCTGCGCGGCGCGCTCGACGGTCTCGAGGTCGGCGAGCGCGAGCTCCGTGTTGATCGTCGCGACGTCGGAGGCGGGATCGACGCGCCCGGAGACGTGCACGACGTCCGGGTCCTCGAAGCAGCGCACGACGTGCGCGATCGCGTCCACCTCGCGGATGTGCGCGAGGAACTTGTTGCCGAGGCCCTCGCCCTGCGAGGCGCCGGCGACGAGGCCCGCGATGTCCACGAACTCGACCGTCGTCGGCGCGATCTTTTCCGGATTCGCGATCGACGCGAGCGCCGCGAGGCGCGGGTCCGGCACGGGCACGATGCCGACATTCGGGTCGATCGTGCAGAAAGGGTAGTTCTCCGCGGCGATGCCGGCGCGCGTCAGCGCGTTGAAGAGCGTCGACTTTCCGACGTTCGGCAGCCCGACGATGCCGCAGCGGATGCCCATTGCGATGCGGGTCCGGGCTTCAGTGCGGCGCGTCGCCGGCGGGCGACGCCGTATGCAGCCGATTCATCATCTTCTCGGCGCCTTCGGTGATCAGGCGCGGGAACTCCGCGATCGCGAGCTCGATCGCCTCGCGCATCAGGCGCTCCTCCACCGCGCTTGCCCGCTCGAGCACGTGGTCGATGACCTGGTCGCGATTGCCGGGGTGTCCGATACCGACGCGGATCCGCCAGAAGTCCTCGCCAAAGTGTGCGATGACGTCCTTGACGCCGTTGTGCCCGCCGGCACCACCGCCCTTCTTGAGGCGCGCGACGCCGGCCGGCAGGTCGAGCTCGTCGTGCACGACGAGAACCTCTTCGGACGGGATCTGGAAGTACTCGGAGAAGGAGCGCACGGACTGGCCGCTGCGGTTCATGTAGCCCATCGGCTTCATGAGCCACAGCGGCGTGTCCGCGATCGTCACGCGGCCGACGTCGGCGTTGTAGCGGCGCTCCGCCTTCAGGCGGCCATCGTGGCGGCTCGCCAGCTCGTCGATGAACCAGAAACCCGCGTTGTGGCGCGTGTCCTCGTGCTCGACGCCCGGATTGCCGAGGCCGACGACCAGTTGCAGCGAAAGTCCCGCCACACCTTACTTCTTGCCGTCGCCCTTCTTCGCGTCCTTGGCGTCCTTGCCGCCCTTCGCGACGGGTGCGCCGGCGGCACCGGCGGCCGGGGCCGCGCCCGGGGCTGCGCCTGCCGCGGCACCCGCTGCAGGAGCCGCGCCCGGGGCGCCTGGCGCTCCCGCGGCGGGAGCGGCACCGGGCACGCCTGCGGCGGCGGCAGCGGCGGCGGCCTCGTCGACGGCCGGCGCCTCCTCCTCTTCCACGCGCGGCATGTGGATCGAGGCCACGGGACCGTCGCGCTTCGCGAGCAGGTCCACGAGATCGACGCCCGCGGGGAGCTTGAGGTCGGAGAGCTTGATCACCTGGTTGATCTCGAGGCCCGAGACATCGACCTCGACGAACTCCGGCAGGTCCTTCGGCAGGCAGCTCACCTCGACGTCGTTGCGCACGTGCCCAAGCACGCCGCCCTGCTCCTTGACGCCCTTCGACTCGGCGCCGCCCCTGAAGTGGAGCGGAACGCGCATCTTGATCTTCTCGTCCTCCAGCACGCGCTGGAAGTCGATGTGCACGATCTGGTTCTTGTACGGGTGGCGCTGCACGTCCTTGAGGACTGCGGCCTGCTGCTGTTCGCCGACCTTGAGCGCGAGGATGGTCGAGAAGAAGCGCTCGTTGTCCATCAGCTGCGAGAGCTTCGTGTGGTCGACGACGAGGGCGCGCGCGTCGCGCTTGCCCCCGTAGAGGATCGCCGGGACTTTCCCGAGGTGACGCAGGCGGCGGCTCGCACCCTTGCCCTGGTCGTCCCGGAACTCGGCGTCGAGTTCGAAGGAAATCTTCATGTCATGTCTCCAGTGTTAATCCACGTACAGCGAACTGACGGACTCCTCGTCGCGAATCCGCCGCATCGTCTCCGCGAGCAGCTCTGCGACCGAGAGCACGCGGATACGCTTGCACTTCCTGGCAGCCTCGCCGAGCGGAATCGTGTCCGTCACGACGAGTTCGTCGAGCGCGGAGGCAGAGACGCGCTCCACCGCCTTGCCCGACAGCACCGGGTGCGTGATGTAGGCGATCACGCGCTCGGCCCCTTCGTCCTTAAGCGCCTGCGCCGCCTGGCAGAGCGTCCCCGCGGTGTCCACGAGGTCGTCCACCAGGATGCAGGACTTGCCGCGCACGTCGCCGATGATGTTCATCACCTGCGACTCGTTGGCGCGCGGCCGCCGTTTGTCGATGATCGCGAGGTCCGCGTTGTCGAGTCGGCGAGCGAGCGCCCTGGCCCGTACCACGCCGCCGACGTCCGGCGACACCACGATCATGTTGTCGTACTTCTGCTTCCACACCTCGCCGAGCAGCACCGGCGACGCGTACACGTTGTCCACGGGCACGTCGAAGAAGCCCTGGATCTGGTCCGCGTGCAGGTCCACCGTCAGCACGCGGTTGACGCCTGCAGCGCCGATCATGTCCGCGACCAGCTTTGCCGTGATCGGCACGCGCATCGCGCGCTGGCGCCGGTCCTGCCGCGCGTAGCCGAGGTACGGGATCACCGCGGTGATCCGTCCGGCCGATGCGCGCCGGCAGGCGTCCGCCATCACGAGCAGCTCCATCAGGTGCTCGTTCGTCGGCGGGCAGGTCGATTGCACCAGGTAGACGTCCTTGCCGCGGACGTTCTCCATGATCTCGACCTGGATCTCGCCGTCGCTGAACCGCCCCACCAGGGCGCGGCCGAGCGGCTGCATCAGGTGCCGCGCGATTTCCTGCGCGAGCACCGGATTCGCGCTGCCCGTGAACACCGCCATCGTGGACTGGTCCACGCGCCTCTCCTCACGCGTCCGATCTGGCTGGGGTGGAAGGATTCGAACCTTCGTATGACGGGATCAAAACCCGTTGCCTTACCACTTGGCGACACCCCAGTCTTCAAACCT
>Ga0111538_10013452_pt1 | contig 10796 bp, 6 predicted proteins | sample SoiMethybrSBSTD1_FD_79669 | JGI IMG/M metagenome (GOLD analysis project Ga0111538, IMG submission 79669) | Bulk soil microbial communities from a Populus tree surrounding site in Tennessee, USA - Soil MetaG P. TD hybrid SBSTD1 (version 2)... | ecosystem: Environmental > Terrestrial > Soil > Tree... | reverse complement strand
GAACCCCGGGTTGGTAAAGGTGTCATTCTGGTCCATCAACTCAGGATTGATGTTAATGGTATTACTTGATCTATTCCCCGCAGGGATCCTTCAGTTCAATGCAGTGGCTACAAAGGGGCTGTGGTTTGCCCGGGCAGCAGAGTTTATTGAGCAGGATTCCTTTCAAATGCTCACGTGGTTAAGAATAATTGGTGGTTCCGTCTTCTTCATTGGAGGAGTACTCCCACTGATTAAAATCATCTTCAATACCCAACAGCATTTAAAGCCGGCTAAGACCGTATCAAAAGAAATGGCGGAGGAAGTTGAGAACGCTGCAGTTTATTAGAATATACAACTGACTTTTATCATAGAATAACCGGCACCTTAATTAGTTCTTGCACCAAAATTTAACAATGACTTCAGTTCACCAATTTCATATTCCCGTAATGGGCCTATCATTCACGATTGATTCGCCCATTAAAGTTGCTCATTACGGCATCGCGTCCACCATCTCGATCATTGAAGATCGATTGGTGGAAATAATGCGTGCTCACTACTACAAAAAACGGAGAGAGCCGTACGTGCCCATAACCACGAATCAGGAAGACTACCGGGCAAGAAGGATCACTGACTACCTGAACCTTGTTAATAGAATTGTTAAGGAACAGATCGAAAAGGTCAGGGCTTCAGCATTTGAGGCTGGTTCTGAAATCTCGAAATATATCGAGATGCTCCCCTCAAGAAGTGAGATTCGTCAGATCTACAACAATATGATCTCCACAGATCAACCGATAAAAGGTGTTCTTGAAGAATTCCTCAGAGAGAATATTGTGGCAGGTGCAATCGATGTGAACATCATGACTAAAGTGGACAAGGATAATCCCACCCAAAGTGGAGAGAACCTCCCCTATTCCTCTGATGCATTGGCAGCGTTGCGCGGATATGCCAATAGCGATTAAATAAACTCCTCCATCATTTTTTCGGCCGGTATGAACCCGCGCTTGTTCAATTACCTGGAACAACTTAAAGCATTTGATGCCCTTGGACCGGGCTTGTTCAAAAAGAAAATTGTAATCAAAGTAAGCGATTACAGATCAGCGTTAATCCAGGGAAAGTATCTGGCAAAAAAAGGATTTTGGGTTAGCGAATTCAGGATTGAATCTGGACTTAATTGTGGAGGGCACGCTTTTGCGAGTGACGGAAGTTTGTTAGGACCAATACTGGAGGAATTCAAAACAAAGAGGCAGGAGTTGATACAAGCTTTGTTTCAATTGTATAGACCAGCTGCCGAAACACGAACAGGCATTTCCTTCACCGAACCTCATCCGCTTAAAGTTACTGTTCAGGGTGGAATAGGAACACACGAGGAAGCGGAGTTCCTTTTTCGTCAATACGATGTTGAAAGCGCTGGTTGGGGTACTCCGTTCCTTCTATGTCCCGAAGCAACCACCGTGGATGATGAAACATTGAAGTTGCTGTGCAAGGCGAAGGAGAAAGATGTTGTCCTCAGCAATAACTCGCCGCTCAATGTTCGGTTCAACTATTTAAAGGGCACAAGCTCAGAAAAAGAAAAACTGGCACGAATTCAAAAGGGAAAACCTGGAAGTCCATGCACTGAAAAACACCTTGTTTCCAATACTGAGTTTACTAAAGAACCCATATGCACAGCATCACATAAATATCAAAAACTAAAGATTGAACAACTAAAGACTCTGATGCTTTCCGCTGAAGAATACGAGAAGCGGTATAAGGAAATAACCGATAAGGAATGTTTGTGCGTCGGTCTCAGTAACTCGGTCGTGGGTGCATATGGTGCGCAGCCTCTAAAGGGCCTCAAAGCCGTAACTATTTGTCCCGGACCGAATATCGCCTACTTTGATCAAATTGTCACGCTTCGACAGATGACAGATCATATCTACGGAAGAACAAATATTTTATCTGATCCGGACAGGCCGCACATGTTCCTGAAAGAACTCCGGCTGAATATTGACTTTATTAAAGAAAAAATTCCTGCAGCGAGTGACGATCGAAAAACTTTGAAAGAGATTCATGATTTTTCAAAACAACTCCTTGTGGGTATCGAATACTATCGATCTATTTCAGATCAAATAGGTGAAAGTGAAAATTTCAATATTCACCTGGATCTCTTTGAGGAGGAAGTAAGAACGATTTGTCTGGAGGAGCACACGGAGGTATAGGGTATAGGGTATAGGGTATAGGGTATCAGGTTTCAAGTTTCAAGTTTCAGGTTTCAGGTTTCAGGTTTCAGGTTACAATTTTGGAACAAGAGTTTTCATGGAATCGTTATAATTATACAACCCACCCATGCCCAAATCCCCTGCTCACGATTAATCCTACTTTGTCAAGTTTGATTAAATTGACCTCGTTGTATCGAGAATATACACATCATTTTTTTTTAACGCAGAGCTTTTTTAAATCAGTGCTGCTTCTTCGTGTGTGGCACGAGAGGCCAAATTCACCTGGCAGAATGGTTCGCCTAAGCGCAAGGGGCGCGGAGGTGGGCGCGCTTCGCTTGCAGATAGCGCTTCAGAACTTTCATGCAACACTCTAGGCCGTCTTGCCCTTAAAGTTCTGATACATCACATCCAAGCAAAGCGCGACTTCGCCTGATAAGACCTACGCATTGCGCCCCTGCGCGAATCTGATAATTTTAAGAAGCAGATGGGCTTAGCTCCCCGTGCTTCTAAACGAATTAGCCGCACTGTTGCATTCAATACCCTCTGCGGTAATGCCCGCCCGAACGGATCGTTCGATTCGGGCGGGCATTTAAAGAATCCACGTAACAACTTCATCATACGAATTTTGGTAACATGACAAAGTAGGATTAACGGATAACGGCAAACTGATAACGATAGGATACGCAAGCGCTCAGTGATGTGAAATATTTCCACCGACAATACTCCAAGCCGCTTGAATTTCAGAACCTGATCTTATGACCCTCCAGATGTAGTTTGCCACCTTTCTCCATTTTCTTTATTGTCCTGATAACGGTTTCAACGCGAAGGCCTGTCATGTCCGCCAATTGTTGCCTGGTGAAGGGTATGATTGTTTTATCGGCCGGTTCTTTTTTGATGAGCTTTGATCTCAAATATTTTAGCAGTGTTGTGATCCTGTGCTCAGGGTCGTAGGAAGACACTTCTGTAAGTATCATCGTCTTATACTGCAAGCGCTTACAAAGCACCTGGTCCAGTTTCATATGGATGTCAAAATTCTCTTTGAGCAATTGAAGAAACTCAGGTCTTGGAAGGCGCCAGACTTTTCCGGCTTCAATTGCCATAGCGCTGCTGGGGTAATTGAAACCACCTAACAATGCGGGCTCACCAAAACTTTCTCCGGCATTGAAAATACCTTGAGTGAATTCCTGGCCATCAGGATTGATGATATACATTTTAACCTGGCCTTGAGCGACCTGATAGAAGTCGCGCGCCGGATCTCCCTCTTCAAAAAGAACATTATCCTTTTTAACGTTTACCAGACGAGCACCGTATTTTTCCAGCAGTTGATCAGGGATCACTTTCTTTCTTCTTTGTTCCAAAAGATGGGACAAATCAATGGGATATGACATGACAAAAATCAGCTTCAAAAAAATAAGCCGGCAAATCGTATCTGCCGGCCTATCATTCAAAAACCAGATGCTATACAATGCTGCAAGCCCCTCCCGCGCACGCTGCCTCTGCCTTGTGATCAGTTTCATCATCCACTTCGATAACCATCGTCAGATCAATGGCCCTCAGACTGCGCTCTAATATCTCAAACTCTTCTTTCGGAATATCCTCGAAGGGCGCCTGTTTGTAGTTACCATTGTCGAAGGGAAGAACACTCAATCCGTTGTACGAAGCTTTGTTCTGCCACATCCATTCACCCACCTCTTCCCACTTTCCGTGCGGCACTGAAACGGTGGCTGAAACATTGTTGGCATTGCTTCCTCTACGGAATCCGTTACGAACCCATTCTATATTAAACTTCCTGATTCTCTCCAGCAAGTCCATTGCACACTCTGTCCGAAGTATACTTCCTGCCGGCGCTTTCTGGGGTATTCGAATGATTGCCTGTTTGCTATTAAGTAAATCGTCTTCCAGCAACTCCGGATGTTGATCAATAAGGTATTGATAGAGCGCTTCATTCTTCCCAATGCGGACTCTTCTTAAATAGTAATCATTATGCCAGGCATGGATTCCTGAAGAAGTCCCCAACACTAATGATGTAGTGCCTGACGGCTTGATCGTTGTACATCTCGCAGCAAACTCAACGTCGATCTTTCCTGAAAGGGTCATGTTCATTCTTTTGGCCGCCTCGGCGGTTTCCCGTAGATCGAACAGTTCGATCTTACGACTCGCAATGCCCGTCATACCAACGCCGATCAATGCATCCTGTCTGGAAGTGGTTCTCCATTCATCCCGCAAGTAATGGAAGTCAGTAAAGCCTGCTTGTAACGTGCCAAGAAATGAAGCAGCTCTTGCTCTATCATTCAAGTCTTCCTGGCTCTCTATATCGGATACATTCACTTCACAAAGATTGCAGAACTGGAATGGCCGAAGTGCAATTTCACAGCAAGGATTCGTTCCCCAATCAAGATCGTTCGTGAAATAGAATCCAGGTTCACCACATCCTGACAATTCTATTTTTTTCCAAAGATTAAAGAATTCAGCACGGGTTGTTGTCTCTCTGCAGAGGACGACAGAATTATTTGCACGGCCTCGTTGCTCATTGAGTTCCCACCAATTTCCAAACTTGCAGGTCAGCATTTCTTCATCCTCGAGCGAGAACAATGAGATCATGGCCGATCTTCGGATGCCCCCGGCTAACACCGCATTAGCAAGGTGACACATAATGTCATGACATTCCAATGGTGTGAGCTTTTCTCCATCTCTCTTCCTTTCCAGCAGAGACTGCACATGAGAAATACATAGTTTTAATGGCTCTGGTCCTGGTGCTTTCCCACCTGCAGTAACGAGTCTTGCACCTTTTGGCCGGATGTCGGAGAAATCGAAATCAGGAAGGAATTGACTCATACCGAAGTACGCTTTAAGCAGCACCTTGATTGCATCAGCCCATCCTTCGAGGCTATCGCCGACTAAAAACTTTCTTGTCTTTTCCGCTTTCTTAATAGAGGGAAGCTTTTCAACATGATGAAACTGTACCGAATAACCGACCCCTGTTCCGCCCAGGAGCAAGAACATTGTTTCAGAAAAAGCACGAATATCATCCACAGGCAGGTACGCGCAATTATAGATACGGCTATGATTTCTGGCTATTGCTGAACCGGCAAATTGCATGGCACGCATGGACGGAAGCACTTTTCTGTCACGGACAAAAGACATCCAGTGAACTATCTCTTCTGTCAAAGAGGGATGTTTTTCAGTCATCATGTCCTCGTACCGTTGGCAAATCTCCATCCATGACTCTCTGCGCGACAGTTCAGGGAGATATCGCGCATATTTCATGTGAACAATGATGTCACTAAGAATTTGTTGATTAAGTTCCAATTATACAGGGGTTTAAAGTCAAAAATCAAAAACCAAAAATCAACAATCAAAAATCATTTTGCTTTGGGAAAGAGAATGTTGTTTTCAATATGAATATGTTGCATCAGGTCATCGTCGAATTGCTGAAGCATCACAAATGTCATCCTGAAAGTCGGACATGCATACACTGGTGGGGTATAGTTATCCGTAAGTGCGCGAATAGATTTGATAAGATCCCCGGCGCTATCGTGTTCATGTTCCATTACAAGGATCGGCGCGGTCAGATCAAACTCCGTTTCACCTGAATGTTTCTCATCATAAAACGACGCCCGCATCGCCGGAAACAAGATCGCTTCCTCTTTGTGCATATGTTGAATCAACTCATTCGCGAGATCAGAAAAGTTTTCCCTGATCGTATATAGGTTCGGAGTGTCATCTCCGTGTACTCCGCAAACTTTTTCGAGCAATTGCTGGATCTCAGGGATCGAACGTCTGACATAGTCGTGGTGATGTTGAATAACAAAATCAATCAGCAACGGCCCATCCCACGCGTCGAAGCGTATCCGGCTGTCAGCGCCATGATTTGCCTTCGCATTCAGAATTTCCTGCCACACATTAGCAGGCTCGACCCCCGCTTTGCGACATGCCTCTGAAAAAGATTTTTTGCCTCCACAGCAATAATCAAGATTGTAAGCTTTAAGAATATCCACGGCTTGCGGATAATTAAGTGCAACTTCTGCTATGGATACTTTGTCCATTTCCAATTGTTCATCTACTAGTGTCATAGTTTTATCATTTTGTTCTCGTAATCTCACTCGTTTGACTTTTATGCGTTATGATTCTGATCGTACGAAGCCTTTTACCAATGAATTTAACGGAGGCGAAAAATCAATGAATCATTTCATTCAAAGATGAGACATGCGTCGACAAATTTTTATGACTATGATCATACTGGTGGCCTGTTCTTGTGAAATAGTTTGTAAAAACTGCAGATTTTCGGGCTAACAAGAGTTTTAGATTCATCTACGCTCCTGACATAGGGTTGTCAGCGACCTTCTTCAGCTTTGAGTCAAAATATAATTGATGCTATGAAGGCCTTCATTGTTCTAATCGTAATTATGAGCTTCGATTCACAATCACAAAACCCTATCCAGTACCAGGATGCGTACTCGGTATATATCACAACGAATCTGAAAAAGAGTAAAGAGTTCTACCGGAAATGGCTTGATTTTGAAGTCGCCTTCGAGGCAAGCTGGTTTGTTTATTTGCGCTCACAGGGAGATCATAAGATTTCTTTTGCGCTAATTGATGAAGATCATCCATCCACGCCTCCGTCGTATGGTGCGTTCAATGGCCGGGGGAGTTTCCTGACCCTGCAAGTCAGTGATGCAACTGCGGTTTATAATAAGCTCAAGGAAATGAATGCTCCAATCAGCTACGATCTTAAAAAAGAGGATTGGGGACAAATCCGTTTCGGGTTAACAGATCCCAACGGACTCTATATTGACATCGTTCAACAGGTAGATCCTGTTCCCGGTTACTGGGAACAATACATGGTTAAGTGAAACTCGGGATGGCTCCTCGACAAAAGACCATAACATTGCAAGAAACTCTACCTGCTACCTGGGTTCGGGACAAACCTAAAACCTGATCACCTCGCCTTTCTTTCAAACCACCTTTACCGCTACGTGTGTCCGCTGGTGGACTTCATTGCTCAGTTTTGAGAAATCGTAATTGTTCCACCTGCCGGAATCACCCCATCCCAATTTCTGCTCTATAAGTTGTAGGCATTGGAAAATGCGTATTGAACGCTGTTTTTCGGACCTGTCTGTTCAATTCACGCTTGAAATGTTTTTGAACCAAACTTGAACAGGGAAAACAGGGCGATTCGATCGGTTTTTGTAGGCGGTGGTTGCGGAGTTAAACGAAAATTTATAAAGCACACTTCTATGAAAAAACTAATTTTTATCGTCGTCCTAAGTTGTTGCTGCCTGCAGCTATTCGGCCAGAAGAACAAAAGTAAAAGTGGTTCTTCGTCGCTGGAAACAAAAATTCCGATGACCGCCGCTAGCTGGGATTTCCCATCCGGAAGCGCGGAATTCATTGATCACAAGAACGTGCCGGCAATGAAAATTCTAAAAGGTGACAAGGTAGTCTTAAAGAATCTTCAATTCTCTGAGGGCACAATAGAGTTCGACATCGAACTGGAGCAAGAACCTTTCGCGGGTATTTTCTTCCGCATGGCCGACAACAACGAATCAGAATATTTTTATCTGCGTGTAGCCCGTGCCGGAAACAAAGCTGCCATGGATGCAGCCCAATATGCATCGTTCGTAAAAGGTGTGCTTTTGTGGGATCTGATGGATCACTACCAGGGCCCGGCTGACTTCAAAAAAAATGATTGGACCCATATTAAGATGGTGATCTCCGGCCTCCAAATGTTAGTGTTCGTGAACGAAATGGCGCGACCAACATTGGAGATCCCGCGACTCGAAGGCAACACAAACAAAGGATTGCTAGCTTTCAATGGAAGATGTGTTATTGCAAATCTCGTAGTGAAACCTGGACAAGTGGAAGGGTTGCCAGCACGTGAAGGATTCGATCCCACTTATCACGACCCGCGCTACATCCGTTCATGGGAGATTACGGAGCCGTTACCGCTGCCGCGCGGACGTGAACTTTACGAAGCAGATTTTCCAAGACTGGCAGTAAAGTGGCAAGAAGTAGTTGCCGAACGCAGAGGGCTTATGAACATGACACGAATGTTTGGTGCCAGCGAAAGCAGACGCTACGTATGGCTTAGGGCTAAGCTAACGTCTGCAACAGAACAGGTACGAAAACTTTCATTGGGGTTCAGCGATGAAGTGTGGGTATACGTTAACAAGCAAATGATTTTTGTGGATAAGAATACTTACACTTCACCACAGATGCGAAAAATTCCAGACGGACGTATTTCAATCGAGAACGCACAATTTGATCTAAGATTAAAAGAAGGCGAAAATGAATTGCTCATTGGAGTGGCTAACGACTTCTTCGGCTGGGGCCTCATCGCAAGACTTGACAAAATGGATGGTATTGACATCAGTACCGATTTTCCTCCACCTGTTGAACAACCAAAAGATCTCAACCGATACACAGGTACGTACAACTCCAGCGACGGTAAACTTGTGTTCACTGCCGTAAATGATGTATTGATGGGGCAGGCTGCGGGACAACCGTCTGTGGCGCTGGAGTATTTCGATAAAGATAAATTCCGTCTGGAGCAAGCCGGTGTTGTGCTGGAGTTTTATCCAGAAGAAAAGAAACTAATTTTAAAGGAAGGGAATTCAGTGCAGACATTTATTAAAGAGTGACCATACCAGAGGTTACTTGATGGAATTTCCATTAAAGATTCCCTAAATGATATCCCGTATAATGACAAAAATGAGGTGGAGATCCTTGTTCGAACCAAATCAGACGTACCTTTTCGGTTAATGAAAAAAGGAATCAATCCGGATTTGGAGTATGACCGCGAATTCACATTCCCGCAAAGTCATATTACCTCGTAGGTGTAAAAATTAAAAAGGAGGTACGCCGGTAGTACTTGACTTTGAAGTTCAGAACTTATTGGTAAAGCCAAATCAGGGAATGGATTACCAACTGGTGTTGGAGGTGAAGAAATGATTTGACTTACCATTAACGTGTCGCGGCACGCGAAACAATTAGAAGTTAAAGCGTCAATGTGCTTGTTAAAGAATAAAGTATCAGAATACTACTCTCGAGAATGCCCGACTGACAATAAACTCTTTTTTTAAGAACTTCGAAGATTAATTTAATGCCTTAGCGAAGTACTATCGCCGTGGCGATTCCATGATTACCTCCATCAGTAAGGGCAATGGGTACGCTATTCTTCCAGTATTTGGCAAGGGAAAATCCGGCCGAATTGGTCTCTGTTCCCACAACATAAACATCATCCCCCACCACATCAATGGCATTCGCCGCGGCAAGGGTTGCACCATCAGTCAATATTACAGGATCTCCGTTTTTCCAATATTTAGCTACTCCTAAGTTCTTGCTATTGTGTTCATAGCCGGCAACATATACATCGTTTCCAACAACGACAATGCCGTTACCCGCTCCTGGGCCGAATTCCGGACCTAAGAGGATCGCCTCTCCATTTTTCCAGTACGATACACCAGCACCTGGTCCTATTGACCCCGTTGTATAAACATCATTTCCTGAGACAAAGATGTCCCAGATAAAAACGCCGGTAGTTAAAACGTTTGGAAAGCCATCCTTCCAATAGGTCGCCTTTTGATCTCCAGTAATGTCCATGACATTCCCTCCCACATAAACATTTTGCCCATCCACTGCGATGCAAGACGTAAAGGCGTAAGTAGAGCCATCCGTTAAATCAATCGGATCGCCATTTTTCCAGTATCTGGCAACAACTTTTCCTGTTGAATTCCCCTCATACCCCGAGATATAGACGTCGTTCCCATCGATAACAATACTTTCGGCAACAGAGAAATTCACGTCATCGCTAACCTGCATTTCCGTGCCATTTTTCCACCACCGGGCTACGGCAAATGAACTAGTGTATCGGTACCCCACAACATATACGTCATCATTTACAATGGCAATATCCTGTGCGTAAGTATTCTGACCAGTTCCCGCTAAAAAGGTAGGAACGCCGTTCTTCCAATACGCTGCCCGCGAGTATCCGGAAGCGTCAGTAACATATCCGGCAATAAATACTTCGGGCACATAGTTAAAGTTAATGGCAGCAGGCACGCCATTCACAATCACCGCACCCGAGCCTGCCCGGGCCGGCACGCTAACGGTAAGGCTAGTGGCAGATGCCGACTTTACAGTGCCAGGTACTCCATTAAAAGTAACCACGTTTGCCTCGGGGCTAGAAAAAAAATTAGAACCAGTAATGGTGACTGACGTGTTATATCCGCCCGTGATAGGAGTAATATTAGATATTTCTGCAGGAGATGTTAGCACAGTAAATATCACCTGATTGAGAGCAGTTTTGCCTCTTACACTAACAACGACCGGACCTGTCTCCGCTTCTTCCGGCACCACAACAGTTAACTGCGTTGATGAGGCATTCGAGACCAACGCATCTTTTCCATTAAAGGAAACCTTGTTTTCACTGAATACATGACTAAATGATTTTCCTGTGATGGAAATCAGTGTGTTTGGCAATGCGGAACTGGGGTTGATCGCTGTGACTTCAGGAACAGGAGGTTCGTCGTCGTTATCACAGGAAAATAAGAACGCGGCTAAAAGGGAAACGATCAGAAAATAACGAAACCCTGAAGCGAAAAAACCAAAGGGGCCCAT
>Ga0111538_10013450_pt1 | contig 10797 bp, 10 predicted proteins | sample SoiMethybrSBSTD1_FD_79669 | JGI IMG/M metagenome (GOLD analysis project Ga0111538, IMG submission 79669) | Bulk soil microbial communities from a Populus tree surrounding site in Tennessee, USA - Soil MetaG P. TD hybrid SBSTD1 (version 2)... | ecosystem: Environmental > Terrestrial > Soil >... | reverse complement strand
GAGGCGATGCCGGCGTGGCTGCCGACGTCAGTCTTCAACCGTGAGCGGGGCACGGACAAGCCAGCGCCGCCAGAGCCGTAAAACAGCATGCAGGAGCAGTGTGGAGGGCAGGAAAAGCTGCCCTGACCCTGCTATCTGCCCCTGCCCCTAACGTTAAGCATCCCAAAAGGTTGATCCGGAGTCCTGGGTCAACCTTTTCATCCATTCCCGTTAAACACGCCGGAATCGCCGTCTGTCACCACGGCGCTTGCATACACCCAGTTGAATATCCTGAAAAGTGTGCGGTTTTTGTTGGGTATTGTTCCAAGGTGAGTCAGTGGTGCGTACCATTTTCAGCCTTTCCCCGAAAGGAGCTTTCCCCGGAGATATGCCTGCCCGACATACGAGCCGACTCGCTTGGCACAAAGTTTGAAATGCAGGCCACAAGTCTGGAGGAGGAGAGAAATGAGGGCAATTAGAAAAACAATTTTCATGACGTTCCTATTGACGTTGGTGACCGCCGGCATGGCTACTTCCGGCCTCGCTCAACTCGGCACTAACGAATCGGCTGTCAGAGACACAGTGCGACGGATTCAAACACGCACGGACTCTCTACAGCGCGCAGTCCAAAATGCTGCGGATCGAAACAACTATCGTATCGATGATATTGATCGTTTGATCCTTGATTTCGAGTCCGCGGTAAACCAGCTCGATCGCCGGCTGGGTTCGCGCCGGACGAGTTCGTCAGACGCGCAAATGGTGCTGGATCGAGCCGCGTTGATCGACAACTTCTTCGCAAACAATCGGCTCGGATGGGGTTCTCGCCGTGAGTGGCAGATGATTCGCACCGATCTCGATCAACTCGCAAACTATTACAACCTGAATCCGCGGTGGGACACCGGCGCCGGCACGGGAACTGACAATCCCAACTTGAACGACTTTCAAATGCGCCAGTTGGTAGAACGGCTTAACGTTCGCTCCGCGACTTTCAGCCGCAACCTGCGCCAGGATGTGAATCGCACCTCGAACGGCGGCTATTCCATTGACGAAGTTCGCCGGCAGTTAAGCGATTTCGAGATGGCGCTGGTCCAACTTCGCAATCGCGTCAATAGCCGTCAGGTCACTTCATCCGACGCTCGCAACGTGCTCGAGCGCGCCGCGTACCTCGATCGTTTCATCGCCGATCGACAGTTGTCGTATCAAACCGAGAACAACTGGAGCAGTCTGCGAACGGACCTCGAGCGTCTGGCGAGCGCGTTTAGTATCGCGTGGAACTGGTCGGACGTTCCGAGCGGTCCGGGTGCTCCGGGCGGAACGCGTCGCGATTTGACTGGCACTTTCCGCCTTAATACGAGCCGTGGTGACGACGTTCGCAGGGCTGTAGACGACGCGACGAGAAACCTGTCTCTTGCCGAGCGGCAGCGCGTTTACGACTCGTTGTTGAGGCGATTGGATCCGCCACAGATGCTGGCGATCGATCGTCGTGGAAGATCGGTAACCATTGCTTCCACGCGTGCGCCGCAGATCAATTTCGTTGCGGACGGCCGCGAACAGGTAGAAACGACACCTCGCGGGCATAGCATTCGTGTCCGAGCTGATCTGTCAGGTGATATGCTGACGATTACCAGGACAGGTGAACGTGAAAACGACTTTATCGTTACCTTCGATCCGACGAGCGATGGCCGGGAGTTGCTGGTAACGCGCACGCTCTACTCCGATCGTTTGACGCAGCCAGTTATTGTCAGGACCTACTACGATCGGACTTCTGACGTCGCCGAGTTAAACATCTACGACACGAATCGAGAGGGTGGTACTGTTACTGGTGAGGTGGCGACGGGAACTTTCGTGGTTCCGAACGGAACGCAACTGGTCGGGGTGCTCAATAACGATCTCTCGACGCAAACCGTTCGCGAAGGTGAGCGGTTCACGATGACTGTTCGCTCACCGGGGCAATACGATGGTGCGACAATCGAGGGATCCGTACTTAGCGTCAGTCGCGGCGGTCGCGTCAGCGGTCGCTCGGAGATGACGCTGGACTTCGACACGATCAGGTTGAGAGACGGCAGAAGCTATCGATTTGCCGGAATTCTCGAAGCTGTTCGCACGCCGAATGGTGACGTCGTGCGTATCGATAACGAAGGTGCGGTACGCGACAGCGACCAGACCAAGCAAACCGTGACTCGCACGGCCATCGGTACGGCAGTCGGCGCCATCATTGGTGCGATTGCAGGTGGTGGTAAAGGTGCGGCGATCGGTGCTGTGATTGGCGCCGGCGCTGGCGCAGGCTCGGTTTACATTCAAGGTCGAAACGATCTTGACCTTGGCGCCGGGACTGAAGTGACGGTTAGGTCGACTGGTCCACGAGGGTAGCCGCAAAAAGGCACACAAGTAACAAAAGCTTCTTGTGTGCCTTTCTAATTAATCTTGATCGTTGCAGGTTGAGGCAGGCGTTCGACTGTCAGTGTTAGTTGTTCGCCTGACCTCACTGCGCTTTTATCGGGAGTTTGGAAAAATAGAAAGCCCTGGCGGCGCGTATCGCCGGAAGACAACGGAGTCTTCAAATCGACGGCGTACGCGCCGAACTCTTTTTCAAACTGTTTCCGCGAATGGGGATTGTAAAGGAAGACGCCATTAGCCTTGAGAATGCGCGACGCAGCGCTCTTCGCCGACAACAGTTTCCATTCCCTGTTTTGACTGTCGCGCAAGCGAAAGCGCGCACGCTTCACTTCCACCGGTAAACCACTCTGAAAAGCTAATTCAACGCGCACTGGCAAAACCCCGCTGAGCGGCAGGTTCGCTTCAAACAAATCCTGACTCTCTTCGTCGGTGAGCAGCGGCGCCACGCGAATCGTCACCCCGCCCGCATCCGCGCTTCGTGTGTTGGGCGGAAGTGGAGGAAGATTCGTTACGGGTTTCACTTTGAATAATGAACCCGTGCATGAGGTCGACAGTAGAGCGATTAGGAGAATGACTGCGCGTCGGGTCATGGACTCAATTTAGCACTATGTTACTATCTCGCCAAAATCATGATTAGACCGTTTCGAGGGGTTCACCCGCAGATTCACCCAACCGCGTATGTCGAACCCAGTGCTCAGGTTATAGGTGACGTACACCTCGGTGAAGAGGCTTCGATCTGGTGCAACTGCACGATTCGCGGCGATATTCATTACATTCGCATCGGCGACCGGTCCAACGTCCAGGACAATTCGGTGATTCACGTGCGTCATGGATCGCATCCGACGATTCTCGAGGCGGAAGTGACGGTTGGACATAGCGCGACACTGCACGGGTGTTACGTCGAGCAAGGATGCTTGATCGGCATCGGCTCGATTCTGCTCGATGATGTGCGCATCGGAGCGAGGTCGCTTGTTGCCGCAGGTTCGCTTGTCAGTCCGGGGACAGTCATCCCGCCGAGGTCGCTGGTGATGGGATTTCCGGCGAGAGTAAAGCGCCCGCTGACTGATGAAGAGGTCTCAAACCTGGAACTGTTTTGGAAGAACTATGTTGAATACACTCGTGAGTATCGACAAGAGATGTCGCTCTGATGCCGTCAGCTAAGACACAACCAGCGCGCGGCATGCGCGACTTTCTACCCGAAGACGTTCGCAAGCGCGAATACGTTATACGTGTGATCAAGGAGGTCTACGAGCGCTACGGTTTTGAGCCGCTGGAGACGCCGGCGGCGGAAAATATCGAAACGCTGATGGGGAAGTATGGTGATGAAGGTAATCAACTCATCTTCAAAATTCTCAAGCGCGGTGTGCATGAGGGAAGTGGTGAAGCCGATCTCGCATTGCGTTATGACCTGACGGTGCCGCTCGCGCGCGTCGTTGCAGAATATCGCGACAAGCTGCCGAAGTTTTTCAAGCGTTACCAGATTCAACCGGTGTGGCGCGCGGATCGGCCCGCACGCGGCAGGTTTCGCGAGTTTTACCAGTGCGACGTCGACGTGCTTGGCTCGCGTTCGATGATTGTCGAAGCGGAGATTTGCGGCGCGGCAAGTGAAGTCTTAACGAAGCTCGGCTTCAACGATTTTTGTCTGCGACTGAATCATAGGATGGCATTGACGGGAATTCTCGGCGTCGCTGGTGTGGCGTTGGAAAAACATGACGCCGCGCTGATCGCTCTCGACAAGCTGGACAAGATCGGCGCCGATGGAGTTAAGAATGAGTTTGCGACACGTGGCATCGACAAGGTGGTGGGCGACCGTTTCCTCTCATTCTTTTCAGACTTGAGCTCGCTGGAAAAAGCCGCGGATATTGCTGCTGAAGACAAACGCGTGCAAGCCCTGAACAAGGCCGTGCTCGGACGCATTGTCGAGTTTGTGAAAGACAATGAATTGGGCGCGAAAGGCGTCGATGAGCTGCAATCGATTCTTGATTATGCGGACACGATGGGAATTTCGAATCGTGTGAAGATCGATCCGACACTCGCTCGTGGACTTTCGTACTACACCGGCGCGATTATGGAGATCAACGTGAAGGATCTTGCCGGCAGTCTCGGCGGTGGCGGGCGTTACGACAATCTGGTAGGAATGTTTTTGGGCCAGAACATTCCCGCGTGTGGTTTTTCACTCGGGCTCGAAAGAATCCTGGTCGTGATGAGCGAGAGGAACATGTTTCCCGCTCGCGTTGCTTCAGCGCCCGCGGATGTGATGGTGGCGATTTGGAATGAGCTCTCGATTGGCGACTCCATCGCGTTGGCGCAGGAGCTGAGAGCGGCCGGTTTGCGAGTTGATTTGTATCCTGAGGCTGATAAGCTCGGTAAACAGTTTAAGTATGCGTCGTCAATCAATGTCCCGTTTGTCGCGGTGTTAGGTGAAGAAGAAGTTAAAAAGGGACAGGTGGCAGTGAAAGACATGCGCTCCGGTGAGCAACACGAAGTGAAGCGCGGCGAGGTGGCTGAGTTCATCAAACACGCTTTATCGACTTCACAGGATTTACAAGATTTAGAGGATTAACATGTCAAGCGAAGCAATTGTTCAGAACTATTTCGAGGATGCGCTTTCGGCGTTGAGGGCTTACAAGAAACTTACTGAAAAAGCGATCGCGCAAATGCAGGATGAAGAGTTTTTTGTGACTCTCGACGAGGAGTCGAACAGCGTTGCCGTGATCATGAAGCACATGGCCGGCAACATGATCTCTCGTTGGACCGACTTTCTAACTTCCGACGGAGAGAAACCAAATCGCAATCGCGACATGGAGTTCGTGATCGAGTCAGAGACCACCAAAAACGACGTGCTCGCCTACTGGGAACGCGGCTGGGCGAGCGTCTTCGAAGCGCTGGAGCCTCTGCGTCCTGAAGACTTTGAAAAGAAGGTCATGATTCGTGGTGAGGAGCACACGATCGTACAGGCGATCAATCGCCAGCTCATGCACTACGCTTATCACGTCGGCCAGATCGTGTTTCTTGCGAAGCACTTCCGATCAGCGGAGTGGAAGTCACTGAGTATTCCCCGAAATCGATCGGCGGAGTTTAATGCTCACCTGAAAAACCAGCCGGGTGTTGCCGATCGAGAGAAGCAGTTTGATGCCGCCGCCGGTTTCTTCGCCCAACCGCCGGAGAAGAAATGAACGCCGCAATTCATCACGTGAACGTAACGGTTCCGAGAGCGCTCGAAGACACTGCGAAGCACTTCTACGGCGTTGTGATGGGTTTGCAGGAGGTGCCGAAGCCTGAGGCGTCGCGGGGACGTGGGGGAGCCTGGTATCAACTCGGCCCGATTCAGCTTCACCTCTCGATTGAAGATGGCTTGGGGGAGAATTGCACTAGCAAGCGGCACGTTTGTTATACGGTCAGCGATCTGGCCGAAGCTGAACAGAAGTTTCGAGATGCGGATGTCGAGATCATTCCCGACGACATTCCCACGCCCGGCTGGTCGCGATTTTACGTTCGCGACCCCGGAGGAAATCGATTGGAGATTGCACAGGCGATTTGAGCATGTTGGATAACCTCGGAAATTTGGAACGCACGCACTCGTGTGGAGATCTGCGTGCCGGCGACATCGGTAAGCAGGTGGTGCTGATGGGATGGGTCGCGAGGCGTCGCGACTTTGGTGAACTCACGTTTGTCGATCTGCGCGATCGATCGGGTATCACGCAGGTCGTCTTTAACGCTGAGCTCGCGCCGGAAGCGCACGCAAAGGCGAAAGACTTGCGCGGCGAGTACGTGATTGCTGTTACCGGCACAGTCGTCGAGCGTGCTGAGAACACACGCAATCCCAAGCTCGCTACCGGCGACGTGGAGGTTCACGCACAGGAAATCCTGATCCTCAACGACGCGCGCACTCCTCCGTTTCAACTCGACGCGGGGCCGGGTTCGGTCGCCAGCGAAGACCTGCGTTTGAAGTACCGCTATCTCGATCTGCGACGTCCGCAGTTACAGGCAAACCTGCACCTTCGTCATCGCGTAGTCAACGAAATCCGTCGGTACATGACAGAGCAGAGGTTTACTGAAATCGAAACTCCGATTCTGATCAAGTCGACTCCGGAAGGCGCACGTGACTACATCGTTCCTTCGCGGATTTTTCCCGGGAAATTCTTCGCGCTGCCGCAGTCGCCACAGCTCTTCAAGCAGTTGTGCATGATTGGCGGTCTGGATAAGTACTTTCAGATCGCACACTGTTTTCGCGACGAAGATCTCCGCGCCGATCGACAGCCGGAGTTCACGCAGCTCGACGTCGAGATGAGCTTTGCCACGCTCGATCAGATTTACACGTTGATCGAAGGTCTCTTTACCTCGGTCTTCAAATTGATAGACGTCAACTTGCCGGTGCCGTTTCCTCGTTTCAGTTTCGCGGAAGTGATGAATCGTTTCGGTTCCGACAAGCCTGACCTGCGAATCCAGGGCCTTGAGTTACAGGATCTCGCACAGGCAGTAGAAGGCACAGACTTCCAGCTGTTCGCATCAGCGTTGTCTTCGGGTGGACAAGTCAAAGGTTTGGTTATATCCGGTGGCGCAAATCTCTCGCGCAAAACGCTCGATGAGTTGCAGGAGTTTGCGAAGCGTTACGGCGCCGGCGCAGTCGCATGGATCAAGTTGGGTGATGAGATCACATCATCGTTGCTGAAAGCTCTGGGCGCGGATGTCGTCCGAAGGATGGCGGATGTTGCTGGCGCGAAAAAAGGCGACGCGGTTTTGATCGTCTCAGGCAAGCCGAAGATCGTCGCAGCAAGTTTAGGCGCATTGCGAAACGAAGTTGCGAAACGAGAGAACCTGATCCCAGCAAACGTGTACGCCCCGCTTTGGGTGACTGACTTTCCGATGTTCGAGTTTCACGAAGAAGACGGTCGTTACTATTCAATGCATCACCCGTTCACATCTCCAGTCGACGAAGATCTGCATTTACTGGAGCGAGCGGTTGAAGGTGGCGAAACAGACTTGCTGGCGCAGATCCGGACCAAAGCCTACGACCCTGTTATCAACGGTGTTGAGATGGCGAGTGGCTCGATTCGTATTCACCGGCGCGATGTGCAGCGTCTTGTCTTCAAAGCATTGGGAATGACGACGGAAGAAGCGCGCGAGCGGTTTGGGTTCTTCCTCGATGCCCTCGAATATGGAACACCACCACACGGCGGCATCGCCCCCGGAATCGATCGACTGATGATGGTCTTAGCCGGCACGGACAACATGCGAGACGTGATCGCGTTTCCGAAAACGGCCTCCGCAGCAGACCTCATGATTGACGCGCCTGGAGAAGTCGATCCCAAACAGTTGGAAGAACTGCATCTTCGCGTTGTGCAAGACTGATCATGCCGCCGATTCAACTCCGCCGCGAACATGTGGAAGCAATGATTGCCCACGCTCGCGAGACCGCTCCTGAGGAGTGTTGCGGATTGATCGGCGGAATCGAAACACAGGCTGCAAGTCTTTACCCGCTTCGCAACGTCACACTAAATCCCGAATCAGCATACGAGGCAGCCCCCGAGGAGCTTTTCGCAGCCCAACGCCAGATGCGCGAACGCGGGGAAGGCCTGCTCGCCATCTACCATTCCCACCCCAGAGCGGCCGATCCGAGCCCGTCTGAGACCGACGTCCGGCTCGCCTACTACCCTTCAGCTAAATACCTGATCATCGGTCTCGGCGGTATTGAGGCCGTTATAAAGGCGTTTTCGATCTCCGAGCGAGAGCAGCGGTGGGAACAGGTTGAGTATGAGATCGCAGACTAGTAACATTAGAGACCGGAGGCAGGGACACGGAGCAGGAGCAGTAAGAACCTGCTCCTGACACTGATGGAGACGAAGAAGAGCAAATACGACACTAACCCCCTCGACCCCGACGTCGAGCGTAAAGCTGAGGAATCCTGGGGTGAAGGTCGCGGTGGGTCGACGCAGGAGGTAAGGGGCGCCACGCGTGAAATGGGCCAATCGCCCAACGAGCAGGCGCGGCAAAACGTTTATTCAGAAGCGCCGACGCGTCGCTATGACAATCCACCGCTGGAAGCTCCGTATCCGTCAGTCTTCGTGCCCCCCACGTACTCACCTCCGGCTCAATATCAGCCCGGAAAGAACATCTACCAGGCTCCTCTACCTGGGGTCCCAACATCCAGACCTGTTCTCGGCATCGGCATACCCGAGAAGTGGGCGGTGATGCTGCCCTATGCGCCTTTTTACCTTGGGCTCATCGTTTCGCTGCTCGAGTTATTTCTGGTGCCCCGCAAGGAACTGAAGGTACGCTTTCATGCGTCGCAGGCGCTGGCTCTTCACATTGCTATTTTGATAGTTCATACGTTATTTGGCGTGATCAGCACCATTACCGACAGCTCGCTGGGCGGCACGGTTTTCAAACTGGCAGCCTTTGTATTTCTGATTATCTCGATGATTCGCGTGTGGAAGGGAGAGCCCCATCGAATTGCTCCGCTTTCGGAACCCGCGCAATGGTTTAACGAACACATCGAGCCTCGCAATCAGGGGTGATTCCCGACAACTGGCATTTTCATTGCATTACTCTCCCGACAGGTCGGTTAGTCGGTTAATTAGGCGAAATTCACGAAGTAAAACCGGTCTTTAGGGGCTGTAAGCGCGTTTCGATTTGGTGCATGGAGCCCGTAAATGGAATGCGTATCGGAGGTAAACGATGATTAGCAAATTGGTGTTTAAACGACAAATTTTGGTCGCGTGGATAACGCTCGTCGCCATCAGCGTGATGCCGTTGTCCGTTTTAGCGCAGACGCAGATCAAGTATCACAGCAATAAGTACAGCGTCCAGGACGATGTCCAACTGGGACGGGAAGCTGCCCGACAAGCGGAGTCGCAGTTTCCGCTGCTCCGAGATTCTCAAGTCCAGAGCTATGTCGAGGATGTCGGACGCAGGCTCGTCACTGCGATTCCTTCTCAATTTCAACATTCCGAATTTCAGTACTATTTCAAAGTCGTCAATGCGCGTGACATCAACGCCTTTGCGCTTCCCGGTGGTCCAATTTATGTCAACAACGAAATGATCGAACAGGCGCGTACCGAAGGCGAAATGGCCGGAGTGATGGCCCACGAGATCAGTCACGTAGCTTTGCGTCACGGTACGGCGCAGGCGACTAAAGGCCAGAAGTACGGTTTGCTCGCTGGCATTGCCGGAATCGCCGGAACGATCTTCGGTGGTCCTGGTGTGGGCCAACTGGCCCAGGCGCCGTTCGCGGTCTATCTCTTGAAATTCAGTCGTGAATATGAAACTGAAGCCGACGTGCTGGGCGCTCAGATCCTGGCGCGCGCCGGATACGACCCGCGCGATCTCGCGAACATGTTTCGCACTCTCGAGCAACAGGGCGGCGGCGGTGGTGGCGGCTTCTTGAGTGACCACCCGAGTCCGAGCGATCGTTATGCGCGCATCAACCGCGAAGCGCAGATGCTACAGGTGAATGCAGGCATGCGCGATTCGCGCGAGTTTGCTCGCATTCAACAAAAACTGCGCGGGTACGGCACTGCACCAACAATGGCCGAGATACAACGCAGCGGACAGCGTTATCCTGTAGGTGAGAACACAGGCAACAACTACCCGAACAATCCGCCGAGCGGACGTGTTCAGTATCCGTCATCGCGCTTCCAGACGGTTTCAATCTTCAATGGCGGCGTGCAAGTGAGTGTTCCCAGCAACTGGCGCGAGCTCAATGAAGGAAATGCAGTCTGGTTTGTACCGGAAGGTGGGTACGGCCAAATCAACGGTCAGCCTGTTTTCACGCATGGAGCGAGTTTCGGTGTTTACCAGAACAGCAACCGCAATTTGCAGCGTGCAACTGAGGAACTGGTAAACAGTTTTGCACAGGGAAACAACAATATGCGTGCGACTGGTGGTCAGCAGCGAACCACGATGTCAGGGCGTACCGCGCTGTTTACGACGCTGAGTAACGTCAACGAAGCTACGGGACGTCCGGAGAATGTGAGACTGATCACGACGCAACTGCGAGACGGGCAAGTGTTCTACATGATTGCCGTTGCGCCACAGAACGAACGCAACTTTGAAAGTGCGTTTGAGACGATCCTGAGATCGATCCGGCTCAACGACTAGCGAAAACCTAGCCACAGATTACGCGGATTTATCTGCGTAATCTGTGGCTCTCTTTGCCTCTTGCCACAACTCCTCAAGCTCATCAATTGACGTCTGGTCGAATGGCTGCTTACGTTCGTGTAGTGCGTTCTCGATGTACTCGAACCGCCGGCGAAACTTTCGATTCGTCAACTTCAAAGCTGCTTCCGGTTCAACCTGCATGTGCCTCGCGATGTTAGTCGCGGCGAACAGCAGATCGCCGATCTCTTCCCTCACGCGCGCGTGGTTCGCTTCGTCCTTGAGTGCTGAATGATCCTTGATCGCCGCACGCAGCTCCTCGAT
>Ga0111538_10013448_pt1 | contig 10797 bp, 10 predicted proteins | sample SoiMethybrSBSTD1_FD_79669 | JGI IMG/M metagenome (GOLD analysis project Ga0111538, IMG submission 79669) | Bulk soil microbial communities from a Populus tree surrounding site in Tennessee, USA - Soil MetaG P. TD hybrid SBSTD1 (version 2)... | ecosystem: Environmental > Terrestrial > Soil >... | reverse complement strand
GCACCCGGCTTCACGAAGTCGCGTGTCACCAGCCCCGGTCGTCCGACGGCGGCGACAAGGATGTCCGCCGCGCGGCATACTTCCGCGAGGTTGGGCGTCTTCGAATGGCAGATCGTGACGGTCGCGTCGCGATGCAGGAGAAGCATCGCCATCGGCTTGCCGACGATGTCGCTGCGTCCAACGACAACGGCGTGGTGGCCGGCAATCGGGATCTGTTCGCGCACGAGCAGTTCGATCACCCCCGACGGCGTGCACGCCACGAGCTTCGGACGGTTCTGCACGAGCAATCCGACGCTCGCCGCCCCGAAACCGTCAACATCTTTGGCTGGGTCGATGGTGTCGAAGACCGCCTGCTCGGCTCCGCGTCCCATGCCCTTGGGCAGCGGCGACTGAACGAGAATGCCGTCGTGATGCGGGCTCGCGTTCAGTCGTGTGACGAGCGCGAGTGCATCCGCGAGTGACGCGGTCTCGGGGAGGCGCTCGAGGTCCACGCGAAAGCCGGCGCTCGTGCCGGCCTTGACCTTGTGGCCGACGTACACCTCGGAGGCTGGATCGCTGCCGGCCAGGACGATGCCCAAGCCCGGCGGGCGGCCATGTTGCTTTGTAAATGCGGCGACCTCTGGCTTGATCTCTTCTTGCATCCGGGCAGCGAGCGCCTGCCCATCCAGGATGCGTGCGGTCATGCAGTTTCCATTCGGCTCTGAGTCTCCAAACGACTGTGTCTCCGCGCGTAGCCGAAGAACAGAAACAGACCAATCACCAGCCAGGCCGCGAGTCGCACCCAGTTGGTCCAGCCCAGGCCATAAATCATCGCCCCGCAGGTGACGATGCCCAGCACCGCGACCACCGGCAGCGCCGGCACGACGAACCCGCGCGGAATATCAGGCCGGCGGACGCGCATGATCCAGACGCCGGCACACACCAGCATGAACGCAAACAGCGTCCCGATGCTGGTCATCTCGCCGACGATGTCGCCGGGGACGAAGGCGCCAAAGAGCGCGGTCAGCACGAAGAAGATCATGTTCGACTTATACGGTGTCTTGTAGCGCGGGTGGACATCCGAGAACGCCTTCGGCACCAGCCCGTCTTGACTCATCGCGTAGAAGACGCGCGACTGCCCGAGCAGCATCACCAGGATCACCGACGAGAATCCAGCGAGAATCGCCACCGTCACCAGCGGCGCCAGCCATCCATAGCCGGTCATGTACTTGGTGATCGCGAACGCGACCGAGGCCTCTCGCCCCGTGCTCCGGAAGTCTTCGACCGTCGCGACGCCGCTCAGCACGTACGAGAAGAGCACGTAGAGCACGGTACAGACGACCAGCGATCCGAGAATGCCGAACGGCATGTCTCGTTTGGGATTCTTCGTCTCCTGCGCGGCGGTCGACACCGCATCGAATCCGATGAACGCGAAGAACACCACGCCGGCCGCGCCGAGGATGCCGAGCACGCCGCCATAGTTGTGCGTCACGCCCTGTGGCGTGACATAGGTCGTCGCCGCGGGAATGAACGGTGTGTGATTCGCGGGGTTGATGAACTGCCAGCCGATCACGATCACCATGAGGACGATCGACAACTTGGTGATGACGATCAGATTGTTCACGAGTGCCGATTCGCGCGTGCCCCGGATGAGCAGAGCGGACAAAATCCCCAGGATGATCACTGCGGGGATGTTCATGGTCCCGTAGACGCCATCCATGTGCTCGAAGGGTGAATGACGCCATTGATACGGGATGCTGAAGCCGAGGAACTCGAGCACCCGGTTGAAGTACTCGCTCCAGGCAATGGCCACCGTCGCCGCCCCGACCGCGTACTCGAGGACGAGGTCCCAGCCGATGATCCACGCCACGAACTCGCCCATCGTCGCGTACGAGTAGGTGTAGGCGCTGCCGGCGATCGGGATCATCGAGGCGAACTCGGCGTAGCAGAGGCCTGCGAACAAACAGCCGACCGCCGCGACGATGAACGCCAGGGTGACCGACGGTCCGGCGCGCTCCGCGATCGCGGCCGCGGTGCGGACGAAAATTCCCGCGCCGATGATCCCGCCGATGCCCAGTGCCACCAGCGACCAGCCACCGAGCGTCCGCTTCAGGGTGCGTTCGCCGGTCGCTCCGGCCTCGGCCAGGAGACGGTCGATGGACTTGGTCCGAAACAGTGAACTCGCCACAGTGTTCCTTTCACCTGGCCGCTCCTCAGGAACGGCCCTACGGGACTATACGCGATGTTGCTCGAGACGCTGCAGATACGCTGCCACGCGTCCTTGTGGATTGCCGTGCATCAGCAGATCGCCAATGACCGCCACGGATGTCGCTCCGGCCTCCAGAACAGACGGTGCTGTCTCGAGCGTGATTCCACCAATCGCAACAACCGGAATCGCTCCCGCCAACCGTACCGCAGTCGAGACGAGGGCGAGCCCGACGGCCGAGTAACCGGTGTCCTTCGTCGCGGTGCCGAACACCGGCCCCACCGCCAGATAGTTGATTGGCTCTCGAATCGCCGCCTCGATCTGCTGGACGGTGTGCGTCGAATAGCCAACGATGCCGGTGGGCCCGACCAGACGACGAGCGTGTATTGGGGCCAGATCTTCCTGGCCGACGTGAACCCCGGCTGCTCTCGCCATGACGGCAAGGTCAGCGCGATCGTTGACGATGATTGACGCGCGGTAGGGCGACGTCATGCGCACGAGCTCGTCGCAGAGATCCAGGAACGGAGCGGACGGCAGACGTTTGGCGCGAAGCTGCAGCAGGCGTGCGCCGCCGTCGAGATAGGCGCGCGCCAAATCGGGCGGCGCCCACGTGGCGTGCGCCGCCACATCCACGTCGACGATGGCGTGTAGCGGGAACAGATTCGTCGAGATCTAGGCGCTCTCCGCCAGACTCGTCGGCTTCTTCTGCTTGGGCATGAAGCGCTCCATGAAGCCTGTGCTGAGCCGGCCGGCCTGGAAATCCGCCTCGTTGAGGATCTTGAGATGGAGGGGCACCGTCGTGCGAATGCCCTCGATGACCGTCATGTCGAGCACGCGGCGCATGCGGGCGATGGCTTCCTGCCGGTCGCGCCCATGCACGATGATCTTCGCGATCATCGAGTCGTAATACGGCGGCACGGTACATTCCGCATGCGCGAACGTATCGATGCGCACGCCCGGTCCGCCCGGGACGCTGAACGCGTGAATCGTGCCCGGCGAGGGTGCAAAGGTTTCGGGGTCCTCGGCATTCACCCGGCACTCAATCGAGTGGCCGGTGAACGTCACCTCGCTCTGCTTGAACGACAGCCGCTCCCCTGCCGCGATCCGAATCTGTTCCTTGACGATGTCGATGCCGGTCACCATTTCGGTGACGGGATGCTCGACCTGGAGACGCGTGTTCGTCTCCATGTAAAAGAAGCGTCCGTCACCGTCCATCAGGAACTCGAACGTGCCCGCGTTGGTGTACTGCACCGCCTTGGCTGCATCGACGACGATGCTGCCCATCTTCTTGCGGATCTTGTCGCTGAGCGCCGGCGACGGCGACTCCTCGATCAGCTTCTGATGACGCCGCTGGATCGAGCATTCACGTTCGCCCAGGTGCACGACGTTGCCGTGGTGGTCGCCGATGATCTGGAACTCGATGTGGCGGGGATTCTGGAGGTACTTTTCGACGTAGACATCGCCGTTGCCAAAGGCGGCCTCGGCCTCACGCTGGGCTGTGCGCAGCGCGTTGGGCAGCTCGCCGGGGTTCTGCACGACTCGCATGCCCCGCCCGCCACCGCCGGCCACGGCCTTGATGATGATCGGATATCCGATGTCCTTCGCCACCTTGAGTGCCTGCTCTTCGCCGGTGACTGGCCCATCACTGCCCGGAAGCATCGGCACGCCGGCCTTGCGCATCGCCTTCTTGGCGCGGGCCTTGTCGCCGAGTAGTTTGATCACGCTCGGGTCGGGGCCGATGAATCGGATGTGGCAGGCCTCGCAGACCTCGGCGAGGTAGGCGCTTTCGGACAGGAAGCCGTAGCCCGGATGGATCGCGTCGGCGCCGGTGATCTCCGCGGCGCTGATGATGGCCGGCACGTTCAGATAACTGTCGGCGCTACGCGGCGGCCCAATGCAGACGTCCTCGTCCGCGAACCGGACGTGCAAGGAGTTCTCGTCGGCCTCGGAATAAACCGCGACGGTCTTGATGCCCAACTCGCGGCACGCGTGAATGATGCGCAGCGCGATCTCACCACGATTGGCAATCAGAATCTTTTTAAACATGTGGTTTGATGGCGAAAAGCCGCTCGCCGTATTGGACGGCCTGGCCGTTCTCCACGTAGACCTTGATGATCTCGCCGTCGCATTCGGCGTTGATCTCGTTCATCAGCTTCATCGCTTCGATGATGCAGAGCACGTGCCCTTTCTTCACGGTCTGTCCGACCTCCGCAAAGGGCTTCGCTCCCGGTTCCGATTGGCGAAAGAACGTGCCGACGATTGGCGACTTCACGATGGCGAGGTCAATGTCCTCGTTGGCAGGCGTCAGGACCGGGGTCGGCGTGGCGCCATCGTTGCTCGCGCCAGGCATGGCCGTCGGCGGCACGAAGGTCACCTGCGGCAGCGGCTGCACGGCACCATTCCACTGCTGGCCCATGTTCTTGCGCAGCCGCAGTTTCACGCCATCCCGTTCGAGCTCGAACTCGGCCAGGTCGTGCTCGCGCATCATTTCCAGGACCTGCTTGATCTCGTCTAGATCCATTCGGCGTCCTATCCGCACACCCGCAGGTCGCGAGGTACAGATGTCAGGACTTCGCATCCAGTCTCGGTCACCAGGACATCGTCCTCAATCCGGACGCCACCAAACCCGGGAAGATAGGCTCCAGGCTCGATGGTGAAGACCATCCCCGGTTCGAGCCGCTCGGGCGGAACATCAGACCGCGGCTTCGAGACACGAGGCTCTTCATGGACGTCGAGGCCCAGGCCGTGACCCGTGCCGTGCCCGAACGCCTCTCCCAACCCATGCCCGACAAGCACCCGTCGCGCGGCCCCATCCACATCGGCCGTTGTCACCCCGGGTTTGACGGCATCGATCGCCGCCGCTTGCGCCTCGTGAACCGCGCCATGGAGTCTACGGGCCTTTAGTGACGGATTCCCGACAGACACGGTTCGAGTGAGGTCGGAGCAGTATCCGTCCAATACCCCGCCAAAGTCCAGCACCACCAGGTCACCAGCGTGCAAGACCCGGTCGCCAGCCCGATAGTGCGGCAGCGCTGAATTCGGCCCGGACGCGACGATGGTGTCGAACGCCGGACGCTCATAACCGGCGCGTCTGAGAGCGGTTTCGATCACGGCAGCGACCTCTCGCTCGGTAACCCCGCTGCGGACCGACTCGATCGCCGTTCCGGCGACAGCCGTCAGTCGCTGCGCCGCTTCTCGAAGCACACCCACTTCCGACACATCCTTCACGGCCCGGAACCGTTCGATGAACCGTTCGGTTGATCGCAATGTGACGCTGGCCCCTCGGGACTGCCAGGTTCGCAGTAGCCATTCGTAGCGCGCCACGGTCAGATGCCCGGCCTCGGTCCCGATGACCCTGGCCGGCGACGCCATCGTCGCCGAGACCAGCGCCTCGTCGTAGCTGTCTGGCACGTCGTAGATCTGGAGCCCCGGGCAGCCGGCTGCCGAGTCCTGTCGCGATCGGACAGCCTCCTTGTAACGGAAGTCCACGAGGAGCTGTATGTCGGTGCGCGTGATGAGCAGGGTGCCGGCGGACCCGATGTGATTGGCCAGATAGCGGATGTTGGCCGGTGTCGTGACGATCAGCGCCTCGAGCCCCTTGGCCTCGAGCGCGGCGCGGACGCGAGCATGCCGGGCCGCGAGGACGTCAGATCCGGGTAACCCGAGTATCACGTTCGTCGGCAAGGACAGCCAACCAGGCTTCGAGCTCGGCGATCACCGGATCGATCACTGGCGGCGAAGACTCCGGCACGGCGGCAGGTTTGACCTCGACCTGCGTCGCTCGTGCACCCCTACGCTGCTGGATATCCGCCAGCTCGCGCGTCGCCGTCAGGTTGTCGGGTGCGGCCTTGAGGACGTATTCGAACTCGCTGACCGCTTCGTCGTACCGTCCCATTTCGAGCAAGGCACGGCCAAGCGTGATGCGAGCGGAGAGATACGCCGGGTGTTGCGCCAGGCCGTCCCGGCAAACGCGAACGGCGTCCTCGAACTGGCCTGCACGCCGATGCTCTTCCGCGAGCTGCGCAAACGCAATCGACGCCGGATCCTTCTGGATCCGACGTCGAAGTTCTTCAATCCGCGGGTTGTCCGCCACCAACGCTATGGTATATCGATGGTGGTCGCCGTAGACCGGCTGGTCCGCCCGTAGTTGTCGGTGATCGTCAGCGTCACCTGATGCGATGTCGCCGCCGCAAACCCGCCGGCCTGTGTGTACGACGAGGTGGTGCCGGTATCGACCGCCACGCTGTCGATCGTCCAGACGTGCTTACTGATTGAGACGCCCAGTGGGAGCACGGATACAGATGAAAACACAATCGACTGTCCCGCGGCCGGGTTGAGTGGGTTCATCGTCAGCACCGCCGTCGGTGCAGGCGGAACGGCGATCCGCACCGGTTTGGTCACGCTGCCTGTCGTGCCGCCCGTCAGCGAGGTGACCGTCAGTGTCACGTTGAACACACCCGCCGACGAGAACGCGTGCGACACACCGAGGCCGGTCCCCGACGACCCATCGCCGAAGTCCCACGAGTAGCTGCAGCCGGCGAGGCAGGGGGCGTTGGCCAGCCTCGAGGTGCTGGCGTCGAAGGAGATCAGATCCATCACCGACGCGGTGGTTGGCTCGAACGTGAAGTTCGCAACCGGGACGTTCGGCCCGCGCAGTTCCAGCACGACCGAGCTGGCATGGGTGCTGGCGCGATCGCCGGCTTCGATAGGAGTCACGGCGATTTCCACGGCGGTCACCGGCTCGTTCTGCGACGGCGCGATGTAGACGACCGAGGCTCGGCCGTCGTTCGCGGTGAGCACTTCACTCGCGAGCAGCGTTCCGGTTGGTGCAGTGAAAAGCAAGCGGCGTCCCGCCATCGGCGAACCGTCGGCATTTCGCGCGGTGACCGAGATGGTGGACATCGAGCTGCCGTCACGAGGCAGGACTTGCGGCGCCGCCGTCACGATCAGCGACTGGGCGAACCCTGACGGTCCGGCCAGTGCTGGCGCTTCCTGGTTGTCCACTGCGCATGCCGAGGCGAAGACCGCCACCGACATGACCGCCGCACCGCGACGAAGAATGGCGAAGAGTCTGCTGCGTTCCATGATCATCCCTTAGTCTTCGTCGGCGAAGTCGCCAAAATCGACACCCATGAAGCTGGTGGCGCTGATTTCATTGCCTGCCTGATCCCGGCCGAAGAACGTCACCTCGGCAATCGTGGAGATGATGTCGCCGCTGAACCGCAGGGAGCGAAGCGGCGCTTCTTCCTTGGCCGAGTGTCGGACGATTTGAAACGTGCCCTCGCCGACGCCGGTGGCCGGCACGGTCATCGTGAACGCGGAATCGAAGTCATACGGCACATCGACTCCAGGCACGTTGTGTCCGTCAGCGCGGCGGAACTTCACGCGATAGCGTTCGATCGTCACCTGGTTAAGGAGACTCGGCGAACTCGGCGCCGCCGGACTTCCTGGATCGCGCAGCAGGAGCGTCAGCTCCACGGTGGCCATGTCATTGAAGACCGATGCGCACGGCGACGTCGTGGTACACGGTGCCGGCGAGGTGACCATCCGGATCACGTCGGAGAGCAAGGTGTTCTGCTCCTTGGATTCGAGGTTGCTGACCACCAGCCGCACTGGCGACTGGCCGTCGCGGACGAACTCCCCGCCGCAGCCGGTCATCGCGGCCGACATCGCCAAGGCGCCGAGGCCAGCGGCCAATTTCTGAAGTTTCGCAGTCACAGTCACGTCTCCCCTACAGCCTCATGACCTTCGGCGTAATGAAGATGAGCAGCTCGCGGCTCTCATCCGTGAACTCGTCGCGCTTGAACAACCACCCGAGCAGCGGCAGGCGGTGCAGGGCCGGCGTGCGGTCCTGGCTGCTCTGCTCGCGGCTCACGTAGATGCCGCCGATGACGGTGGTCTCACCGTTGCTCACCAGCACCTGCGTCAGCGCGCGCTGGGTGTCGATCGGCGGGATGCCGTTGACCGCGCGGCTGAAGTCGGGCGCCGAGTTCTCCATCGCGATGCGCATGATCACGGTGTTGGCCGCGGTAATCTGCGGCGTGACGCGCAGCGTCAACGCGGCATCGCGGAACGACACCGTCACCGTGTTGTTGGCGACGGTCTGAATCGGAATCTGAATGCCCTGCGTAATCTCGGCTTCGATGTTGTTCTGCGTCGAGATCTTCGGCGTCGAGAGGATGCGGCCCTGTCCCTGACGCTCGATGGCCGACAGCGCGATGTCGAGGTTCAGGGCGCCGTTGATCGACCCGAGCGCCAGACCAGCGGCGCTGGTGGCGCCGCCAATGCCCATATTGACCGCGTTGCTCACCGCATCGCCGCCATTACCCGGCCCCTGCACGGTGCCGGTGCGGCCGCCGAGCTGCACCTGATTCGGGAAGGTGGTGGGCAGCGTGTTGCCAAGAGCCGTCGTTGCCTGGCCGTTGAAGCCCCACTGCACACCGAGTCGGCGCGCAAACTCACGGGTCGTCTGGACGATGCGCGCTTCGATCTCGACCTGTGGCTCGCTACGATCGAGCGTCGTGATCAACGCCGCAGCTCGCTCGAGGCGGTCGGCTAAGTCCTGGATAATGATGGTGTTGGTCCGCGTATCGAACTGGATCGACCCGCGCTGCGACAGGATCGTCGTGGTAATGAGCTCGCGCAGATCCTGGGCCCGCGCGTAGCTGAGCGACCGCGTCAACACCTGCAGGTCGCCGGCGAGCGCCTGTGCATCGGTCAATTTGCGGCGCTCTTCTTCTTCGGCGGCCAGCACCGTCAGCGGCGCGATGCGAACGATCGTGCCGTCGACGACGTAGCCAAGCTTGTTCGCGCGCAGGATGATATCGAGCGCCTGATCCCACGGCACATCGCGAAGCGCCACGTCAACGGTGCCGTTAATGCTCGGATCGATGACCAGGTTCAAGCCACTGATCTCGGAGAACGTCCGAAGCACGGCGCGAAGGTCGGCGCCCTGAAAGTCGAGGCTGACCGGGTTACCCGTGTAGCGCGGCGCCTGCGCCACCACTGGCTGCGGCGGCTGCGCGGCCGGCACGGCCTGCGCCTGCGCGGCCGGCGCGGCCTGCGCCTGCGGACCGGGCTGGATTCTAGCCGGCTCGATGCCAACTGGCGGTGCCTGCCGCAGCACGGGCGCGTTCGGCGTCTTCAACGCCGCGATCGGATCGTTGACCGGCTCATCGAACACAAGCGTGAGGTCGTTGCCATCCGGTGACGATTCCAGGCGATAGGCGGCCGGACGGGCCAGGTCCACGGTGACTTGCGTCAGCAGCGGCGATCGCGGGCTCGCGCCGATGCGCACGCGATCGACCGGTCCCTGCTTGATCGAGGTGACGCTGGGCAACGAGGACGTGACATTCGGCATGTCGAGCACGAGGCGCGGCGTGCCATCCTTGGGCTCCTGGATGCTGGTGGTCACGAGACGCGCTGTGCCGAGCAGCGTGAGCGCCGTGGCGTTGCCGCGCTTGGCGACGCGCACGTCGCGGATCGCCGTCGCCGGTCCGGCGAGGTTGATGACGCCCGCATTCACGCTCGGTGCGGCATCGACCCGATCGGCCTCGACGTAAATCACGTTGCGTGCACTGCGCACGCGCGGCCGCATCGGCTGATTGAGCGTGAGCCGGACGCGCGCAACAGTTGCGCCGTCGAACGCCTGTGAGTTCTCGACGCGCACGGCCGCGATCGGGTTGCGCGGGTCAGCGGTGAAGCCATCTTCGAAGCCGGCCGTCACGACATCGCGGAGTTCGACGACGAAGGTGCGAGCGTCCGGCTGCGACGCCACATATGGCACGGGCGTGGACGCCTCGATGGCGATAACCCCTGTGCGGCCGTCAATGCGGGATCCGATGCGCTTGAGCAACGCCGCATCACTACGGGCCCCTGCGGCCCCCAGTGGAGCCATCACGCCGGCCGCCGTGGCCAGGCACAGGCCGAGGAGGATCGAGTATCGGTACATGGTTACTTGGCCTCTTCCGTCTGTCGGAGCAGCTTCCGCACCTCACGCTCTTTCTCGAGCGAGAGTGGATCGTTGACCTGCTGCAGAATCACCACTGAATCCTTGGAAATGGAGCGAATCGTGCCATCGGACAGCTTGTCGCCCACCCGCACGATGTAGTTCTTCGAGTCGACACCATGAAGGATGCCCACGAAGTCGCCTTCGCTCGTGAGCACACCGCGCAGACTGACCTCCGAAGTGCCGAGTCCGCCCAGCCCGGCCATCTTGGGGCCGGCTGAATCGACTCCCCGACGCAGCAAGCTGACGAAGGGGTCGCGCCGGCCGTCGGGGTTGTAGGTAAAACCCTGGGGCTCGGCCGCGCTGCCCGACTTGTCGTTCGCCGTCTGGGCTTCAGCCGCGGGCGCCGTCGGTGCCGCGGCCGCCGGAGCCGCGGGTGCAGCTGGCGAAGCGGCCTGCGCGTGCGCGAGCGCAGCGATGACCGTGAGTCCGATGAGCGTAAGTGACAGGGTTCGCATGGGTGATGTCACTCCGTCTTCTTCGGCGCCGCCGGCGCCGCACCCGGATTTGCGGCCACATCCTTCTGATCGAGCAACACGAAGGTGGTCGCGGTGCATTCGGCGGTGATCGTCGAGGCGTCGTTCTGATTGGTCCGCGCGCTGAT
>Ga0111538_10013447_pt1 | contig 10797 bp, 6 predicted proteins | sample SoiMethybrSBSTD1_FD_79669 | JGI IMG/M metagenome (GOLD analysis project Ga0111538, IMG submission 79669) | Bulk soil microbial communities from a Populus tree surrounding site in Tennessee, USA - Soil MetaG P. TD hybrid SBSTD1 (version 2)... | ecosystem: Environmental > Terrestrial > Soil > Tree... | reverse complement strand
AGCCGAGAATGCAGGTAGTCACGCGGGCGTTTTTCATACGGCGGCTCCTGGCAAAAATGGGTGGGGAGGTAAGAGGCTGTTTCAGAACCCCATCCTGGCTTCGGCCGGCTGCACGACCGCGATGCTGCGTCGCTCGGCCTCGTCGTATTCTCCGCATACGTCTTCGGCCTCGCTCCTTGCTTCGCAGCCGTTCGCTCGACCTCGGGCCTACGGAGCGGGTTCTGAAAAAGCCTCTGAGCCCGCCGGGGTTTCTTTCTGCGGGCTGGGTTGGATACTATGCCCACTTCCGCTGCGGCCGCAAGGCCTGCACGGCCCGCTGGGTCCGACTCCCGCTCCATTCCTTTGGAGGAAGCATCCATGAACCGACTCCTTGCACGCTCGCTCCTCGTCTCGATAGTCCTCATCCACTCCAGGGCCGCGTTTTCCGAAGGCGTCGAGCCTCCCGAGGGTTTCACTCCACTTTTCAACGGGAAGGATCTCACCGGCTGGAAGGGTCTCGTGAAGAGCCCGCCCGAGCGCGCGAAGATGTCGGCCGATGAGCTGGCGAAAGCGCAAGAGGCCGCGGACAAGTCCGCGCGCGAGCACTGGAAAGTGGAGAGCGGCGTGATCGTGTTCGACGGCAAAGGGGAAAACCTCTGCACCGTAAAAGACTACGGCGACTTCGAGATGCTCGTCGACTGGAAGATCGAGAAGGCGGGGGACAGCGGAATTTACGTGCGCGGCAGCCCCCAAGTGCAGATCTGGGACAGCGAGGAGGGCTCCGGTGGTCTCCACAACAACGAGAAGAACCCCTCCAAGCCGATCGCGAAGGCCGACAAGCCCGTCGGAGAGTGGAACACCTTCCGCATCAAGATGGTCGGCGACCGCGTCACGGTGCGGCTCAACGACACTCTCGTCGTCTCCGATACCGTCTTCGAGAACTACTGGGAGCCCTCGATGCCGATCTACCCGACAGGCGCGATCGAGCTCCAGAATCACGGCAACAAGCTCTATTTCCGCAACCTGTTCGTGCGCGAGGTGCCCGCTTCCGAGCGGCAAGCTGCATCGGCATCGGGCATCCTGCGGAAAGGGTTCCGCGTGGCGATCGTCGGGGACTCGATCACGGAGCAGAAGCTCTACAGCCGCTTCATCGAGGACTATTTGACGGCCTGCCTTCCTGACCTCGAGCTGAACGTCGTGCAGCTGGGCTGGAGTGGAGAGCGCGCCCCCGGTTTCGGCTCGCGCATGGACAACGACCTTCTGCCCTGGAAACCGGACGTTGTGACGACGTGCTACGGAATGAACGACGGGTCCTACCGCAAATACGAGAAGCCCATCGGCGACGCGTACGAGGCGGCGATGAAGGACGTGGTGAGCCGGCTGAAGGCCGCGGGGGCCGTGGTCGTCGTGGGGTCGCCCGGCGCCGTCGATACTTTCAGCTTCCGCAACCCGAACGTCTCTCCGAAGGACTACAACGACAACCTCGCCCAGCTGCGGGACATTGCGCGCGCGATCGCCGGAGCGGAGAGCCAGCCTTTCGCGGACGTCCACGGCGCCATGCAGTTGGCGATGCAGAAGGCGAAGCCGGCTCTCGGCGAGGCGTACGACGTGTGCGGCGCGGATGGCTTTCATCCCCGGCCGAACGGCCACATCGTAATGGCCTACGCTTTCCTCAAGGGGATGGGCCTCGACGGAGACCTCGGCTCCATCACGATCGACATGGCCGGCGCGCCGTCGGCGTCGGGCGGCCACGAGGTCGTCTCGTCGTCGCAGGGTAGCGTCGAGGTCGAAAGCCGCAGGTACCCCTTCTGCTTTCAGGGAGATCCGAAGTCGCCGGATTCGACGCGGAGCATCGTCCCCTTCGTCCCTTTCAACGAGGAGCTGAACCGGTTCGTGCTGCGCGTGAAAGGCCTGTCCTCCGCCCGCGCCAAAGTGCGATGGGGCCAGGAGACCAAGTCTTTCGCGCGCGAAGATCTAGAGAAAGGGATCAACCTTGCGGCCGAGTTCCCCGACAACCCCTTCGCCGAAGCGTTCCAAAAAGTGGACGAGGCGATCGCGCGGAAGCAGGGCTTCGAAACGCCGATGATCAAGGAGGCGATCACGCACTTCCGCACCGTGAGTGACTTGCTGCGCGCGGACGATGCGGAGCTGAAAGCCGCATTCGATACTATCCGCCGGCGTCTGATCGCCAAAGATGACGAGATGCGTGCCGCCGTGCGTGCCGTGCGCACCCCGGTGCGCCACAGGATCGAGGTCGCGGCGGAGTGACGCGTCGAAGGACCGCGCGGGGCGTTTGCCGAGCCGGCACGTCGAGGCGGGGGCCGGGACCGCGCCGGTTCGACGGTGTCGTCGCCCGTGGGCTCGCCGCTGCCCTCTCGCTGCTTGCGGCCGCATGTCTCCCGCGTCACGCCGCGGCGCAGGACGACCCGGAGCCCGTTCTCCTCTGGCAGATCGGCTACTTCGACGAGTCCTCCTCGGAGTTCGCGCGCCCCGCGGACTATTCGCGCGACCCCGTCTTCGTGGTCGGGAAGAGCGCCCCGGCGGTGGACTGGTACGCGTTCCACCCCGGCTCCGCCAACGCGCGCGCCGGGCACCGAGAGCATCGCCACACGATCCAGTTCGACCTCGAGCGCGATCCGGTCGAGCGCTACGTCCTGCGGGTCTCCCTCCTGCTCTACTCGCCGCGCCTGCCCGCGCTCGGCGTCGAGATTAACGGCCGCCGCGGGAGGTTCTACCCGTACCCGAGCCTGGCCTACTCGGCGGGCGATCCCGCCGTGTTCTACTTGCCGCATTATTCGAAAGCGATGCTCGAGCTCGACATCCCCACCGAGTTCCTCGTGCGGGGCTCGAACGACCTGGTCCTCACCGCGATCGACGAGAAGGCGGAGAGCGACGCTACGCAGCCGAACGGCTTCCCGTGGCCTGGCCCCTCGGGGCTCGTCTACGACGCGCTCGCGCTGGAGGAGCGTCCCACGGGCGGGAAGCCGGTCCCCCGAGGGTTTCGACCCTACCTGTTCCCGCAGGTCTTCTACACGGAGCGCGGCGGGCAGCTCTTCGAGTCGGTGCAAGTCCTCGTCCGGTTCAATCAACCCATGGGGGAGACGCGCGTACAGCTCATCACCGGCGGCCAGAGCATCCAGGCGACGACCGTCATCGACTCGGACTTCGGCGACGCGAGGCTGGAGCTCGAGGTACCGGAGTTGCCCCCTCAATCGAGCGTCACCGTCGTGGTGGCGGGTGCATCCGGCAGCCGGGGGTTTCCGCTGCGCCTATCGCCCGCCCGGAAGTGGAACCTGCTCGTGGTGCCGCACGAGCACATCGACGTCGGCTACACGGATTACGACGCGAAAGTCGCCGAGCTGCACAGCCGGGTGCTCGACGAAGCGCTGGACCTCGCCGCGCGCGTGCCGGATTTCCGCTTCACCGTGGATGGCTTCTGGACCGTGGAGCAGTTCCTCCGCGGGCGGAGCCCCGAGAGGGTCGCGCGTCTCGCGGAGGCCGTGAAAGCGGGCCAAATCCTCATCCCGGCCAACTACGCGAGCCAGCTCACCGGCTTCGCGAGCCTCGAGAGCCTCCAGCGGGGGCTCTACCCGAGCCATCGCTACCTCCAGTCGCTCGGCGTGGCGATGGACCATGCGCTGATCACGGACGTGCCCTCGTGCAGCTGGTCTTATGCATCCATCCTGGCCGCGAGCGGCGTCACGAGCTTCGCGATCGCGAGCGACGCCTACCGCGCTCCGTTCCTCCTCTACAACCGCTTCCACGAGCACTCGCCGCAGCTCTGGGAGGGGCCGGACGGCCGCAGGATCCGCGTCTGGTACTCGAGGCACTACCACCAGCTCTCGAGCCTTTTCGGCATGCCGCCGAGCCTCCAATCCGGCGTCGAATCGCTTCCGCGCTTCCTCCAGGCTTACGACCGCAAAGACTACTTGTCCGACGCCGTGATCCTCCAGGGATCGCAAGTCGAGAACACCGCGCTCGAGGAAGCGCAGGCGGGCCTCGTGCAGGCGTGGAATTCGGCCCACGCCTACCCGAAACTGCGGTTCGTCGGGCTGCGCGAGGCTCTCGACGAGGTCGCCCGGCCGTTTGGCGACTCGCTGCCCGTCGTGCGCGGGGACGGCGGCACGTACTGGGAGGACGGCGTTGCGGCGAACGCGCGCGTCGCCGCGGTCGGGATGGGCAACGCTCGCCGAATGCTCACCGCGGAGAAGCTTGCGGCGCTCAGCGCGCTCGTGAGCACCGACGTCGCGCCGGACCGCGCAGCGTTCGCGGAGGCGTGGCGGGACATCCTCTTGACGGACGAGCACACCTGGCACGCGGCGTGGAGCGTCACGGATCCCGACAGCGATCAGAGCCGGAAGCAGGGCGCCGTGAAAGACTCCCGCGCCGATGAGGCGGAGCGCCTCATCGATCACGCGGTCGGCCGGGGACTCTCAGCGCTCGCGGCCTCGCTCCCCTCCCCGCGCGGCACGCTCGTCCTTTTCAATCCGTTGAGCTTCCCCCGTCGAGCGCTCGTGGAGACCGAGATCGGCAAAGGGCTCGAGCTCATCGATCCGGAAGGGGGTCAGGTCGTCGCCGCTGACACGCTGGTGGAAAGCGCGACCTACCGCCGGATCCGGTTCTTCGCGCCGGAGGTTCCCTCGGTCGGATGCCGCTCGTTCGTGCTCCGCCCGGCCCCTGCGCGGGCCGCGGAGCCCTCGGCGCCGAGCACGCAGCTGCGCGAGGAGCCCCGGACACAGCTCGAAAGCCCCTTTTACCGCGTCGTCCTCGACCCAGCCTCGGGCGCCGTCGCGAGCCTATTCGACAAAGAGCTGGGGCGGGAGCTGATCGACACCGCGAGCCCGTACAAGCTCGGGCAGGTGATCTACGTCACCGGTGCCGACCGACTCCCCAACCGGCTCGTCCAGTACAGCACCGTCGCTCCGCCTCCCGAGCTCGAGCTGCACCCGGCGCGAGGCGCGGAAGGCGGCGCGAGCGCAGCGCAGCCCGCGAGCGGCGCCCGTTCGATGGTCACCAAGACAACGTGGGGGAGTCTCGGTCGAGTCGAAAGCACCGCGCCGAACCTGCCGAAAATCACTACGGAAGTGCTGGTCTTCGACGCCGAGAAGCGGGTCGACCTGCGCGTGCGGCTCGAAAAGACGCGGGTCACGACGAAAGAAGCCGTCTACATTGCGTTTCCGTTCGCGGTGGGCTCGCCGCGATTCCGCTACGCGACACAGAGCGGAGTCGTCGATCCATCCCGCGATCTCCTGCCCGGTGCGTGCCTCGAGTGGTTCTGCGCGCACGGCTGGGTCGCCGTGGATGGAGCGGACGCCACCTGCGCGGTCGCTCCGATCGACGCACCGCTCATCACGCTTGGCGACATTGCCCGCGGCGTCTGGCCGAAAGCCTGGCGCGATCGCCCCGGGACGGTTTTCTCCTACGTCATGAGCAACTACACGCCGGAGGGCTATTCCGCGAGCCAGGGGGGGAGCTTCCTCTTCCGTTACTCGATCTCGAGCGGCAACTCGCTCCCGTCCGGGGCGCTCTCGCGCTTCGCAGCCGCCGCTGCAGTTCCGCTCGAAGTGGACGAGGTCACGAAAAACGATCGGCCTGCGTCGGCGCGCGAGGGCCCAGGAGCCGCTACCCGGCGCTCGTTTCTGGAATTGACGCCCGCGGACGTGCAGCTTGTAACGTGGAAGCCGGCGGAGGCGGGCAGCGGGACGGTCCTTCGCCTCCTCGAGACGGGAGGGCGCGCTGCCGCCGCGCGCCTGCGCTTCCCCGGTTTTCGGATCGATGCGGCCGCGCTCGCGAACGGCCTCGAAGAGCCGGTGCGGCCTCTCGAGGCGCGGGGCGACGCGATCGAAGTCGACATCCGGCCTTACGAGGTCTTGACGCTGCGCATTGCCTTGTCGCGAGTGCCTTGAGCCGGACGCTCCTCGAGGTTGACAGCGCACAGGCGCGCCTTTAGGTTCCGCGCGAGAGACCGTGGTCGAACTTTTGAGCTCGTTTTGGAACACCCGCTGGCTCGCCGCGCCTTTGCCCGAGCAAAGGAGAGCGCTGCGCGCCGTGGTCTCGCTGTGTCTCACGGCGGCCGCCGCTCTGGCGGGAAGCGGGTGCGCGGGGCCGAACGCCGCGGGCGTCGAGAGCACAGCCGCCGGGCCTCCGCGGCTCGTGCGCTGCGGCTACTTCGCGGGGGATTGCTGGCACTACCTCGACACGGAGCAACCTTTGACGGAGCCCGTCGTGGTCTCGGCGCGGTCTTTCGCGGAGGCGGCCCGCGGAACCGAGAATGGCTCGGCGCCTCGACCGCTCCGCGACTACGAGATTTTCGCGGGGACGGGCCGCTCCGCCGGCGCCGCCGCCGCCGAAACTTTTCGCGTCGTGGAACCTGCCGGCGGCAGTGCACTGGCGGCTCGAGACGGCTCCGCGCCCTGGGACACGCTCCGGCTCGCCGCTCTGGCCGCCTGCCGCGCATCCGTCCGGCCTCCGCGCCAGATTCTCGAATGGCACTGCGTCGCCCTCGCGGGCTTCCTGGGCCACGACCCACCTCTCTTGACCCGGAGCGAAAAAGAGATCCTCTTGCGCGCGATGGAGGCGCCCGGCGGCGGAGAGGCGCCGAACTTCACGCAGCCGCCTCCCGATCCGATCGTCGTGGCGCAAGCGGTGCTGCCCCATGCTCCGTCACTGACCGAGGGAGACGCGGCCCGGCTGCTCAAAGCGGATAACGTCGGCGCGAGGCTCGTGGCGCTCACGCGGCGCGCTCACGCCGGCGAGCGGAGCGCTCTGCGCGAGATCCTGACGCTCTCGCTCGAGTACCAGGGCCGCAACTTGCTCCTGTTCGAAGCCGCCGTCCGGGCGCTCTTTCCATCGCGCAGCAACCCGACGCTCGAGCGCCTTCACCCTCCGCCGGCAGCGGGGCCCGCCGCCGCCGAGTACCTTGCGGACGTAGGGCGCCGCTTCGCGAACGCGCATCCCGTGCCTCTCGAGCGAGGAGGCGGTTGGAGCCTCGAAGCATCGGAGACCGAGGAGCCGCCGGCGGGCAATCCGGAAGCACCTGGGCCGGCCAAGGCGCCGCCATGATCGACTCCCACGCGCATCTCTATTTCGACCGCTTCGACGAGGACCGCGCGGAAGTCATCGCCCGCGCGCGCGCGGCAGGGATCGGCGCGATCATCAACATCGGCATCGACCTCGCCACGAGCCAGCAGGCCGTCGCGCTCGCCGCCGCAAACGCCGGCTTCTACGCCGCAGTCGGCTTGCACCCCGCTTCGAAAATCACGGACATGGAAGCCGAGCTGGCGGGTGTCGAGCGGCTGGCGATCGCCGAACGAGGCCGCGTCGTGGCCGTGGGTGAGATCGGGCTCGACTACTACTGGAAGGACGTGTCTCCCGGCGACCAGGCGCCTCGGCTGGAGCGGCAGCTCGACCTCGCGACGCGGCTGGGCTTGCCCGTGGTCTTCCACTGCCGCGACGCCCTCGAGGCGCTTCTCGCCGCTCTCGAGGCTCGCAGCTCGCGGCCGCCGGGCGTCTTCCATTGCTTCTCCGGTGGCACGCACGAGGCGGAGCGTGCGCTCGCGCTGGGCTATCACGTGTCTTTCGCCGGGAACGTGACCTTTCCGCGCTCGGTCGAGCTGCAGGCTGCTCTCGGGGCCGTGCCGCTCGAGCGGCTGCTCCTCGAGACCGACTGCCCTTTCCTTGCGCCGCAGCCGGTGCGCGGCCGGCGGAACGAGCCCGCGTTTGTGCAGCACACGCGGGATTTCATCGCACGAACGAAAGGTGTGCCCCCCGAAGAGGTGGAGCGGGCCACGGACGCCGCAGCGCGGCAGCTCTTTCGATTGCCCGGTTAAGGGCTCCTTGGGCCGGAGCGCCGCCGCTGCGAGCTGTCCGTGGGGGGGAAGATCCCTATTTCGATTTTCGGCGCGGCACTTTTCCACCGGCTCGCCGGGCTTCGGAAAGCCCGATGGCGATGGCCTGTTTTCGGCTCTTCACGGTCTTCCCCGATCGACCGGACTTGAGCTTTCCTCTCTTCATCTCGTGCATCGCGCGCTCGACTTTTTGAGAGGCCTTCTTGCCATACTTTCGATGCGAGCTGCTTTTTTTTCGAGGCATGATCTCCTCCGTAATTCCGTCGAGGGCAAGCTCTCTTGCATCCGAGCAAGAAGACATCGAGCCCTCTGCGGCTTCTGGCTTGCAGGTTTCGTTCCACTTCGCGCCGTGCGAGGAGAAAAGCGCGCCGAGGGTGCGCCGTCGGCTGTCGGCTCGCAGATCGAAAGTAGCGCGTGCAACCCTTGCACGCGATGCCGCGCAGAAGAGGAATGTTACGTGCCGTCGCGGCGCACGGACGCGCCGCAGGGGCCCGCAGGCATCACGCCATGCCGCTCGATGCGAGGAGCGCCTCTTGCACGATCATGTCGTGCTCGAGGCTGTACTCCGGCTCCCGCTTTCGTTCCACCACGGCCGCGAACTCGTGCAAGTCGGCCACATGCAGCGTCGCAGCGGGCAGCTCGATGCTCTTCCAGCTCGACTGCCCCTCTTGGTAAACCTCGATCGACTGCGTCGCGGGGTTCGCGAGGTGGCCGCTGCCGAGGTGCGGGATCACTGCGGCGCCGCGCGTGCCGAACACCTCGATGCGCCTCGAGGCGGGAGCGACTTCGATCTGAGGCACCTCGATGAGCCCCCACGCGTGCTCATATTCGAAGACCGCCAAGGCGTTATCGACGAATTTTCCGGGTTTCCCGCGCAGGTGGTGGCCGAGGAACGGCGTGACGCGCAGGGGTTTGCCCAGAATGCGCACCATGAAGTCAATCACGTGGCCGGCCATCTCGAAGTAGATGCCCCCCGAGTAGAGCTTGAGCTCCTCCTCGAACCGCGCATAGTCCGAGAGCGCCTTGGGCAGCCGCGCGCGGAAGTGGTAGACGTCTCCCAGCGCTCCCGAGCGCGCCCGGCGCAGGAGCTCGAGAGTCGCGGTCATGTAGCGGAAGAGATAGATCATCTGGACGTGGAGGTGCTTCCGGCGGGCCAGGTCGTGGAGCTCGCGATACTGCGCGAGGCTCGTGCCGGCGGGCTTCTCGAGCATCACCGGGTAGCCGGCCTCGAGTGCCCGCCGTGCGAGCGCGAGGTTCTCGTGCACGCGCTGCTCCACTACCACGCCGTCCAACGGAGCTCGCAGTAGCTCGTCGGGAGTGGCGTACACCCGGAGATCAGGGATCTTCTCCCGCCAGCGGGCGCTTCGGTCTTTCACGACATCGGGCTCGGGATCCCAGAACCCTACGAGCTGAAACTCCTCCGGCCGTGCAGCGACCTCGCGGACGACGCCTTCCGCGTGACTGTGCCACATCCCCAGCATCCCGAGCTTGAGCGCCATCGAAGACCTCGCGTCACTTGCCGGCGGAGCCGGACTTCTCGACGCCGTTCCGCAGCACGCCGATGCCCTCGATATCGACTTCGACCACGTCCCCCGGCTTCATGGCCGACGTCGTGCCCGGCGTGCCCGTGTAGATGAGGTCGCCGGGCTCGAGCGTGACGTGGCGGCTGATCCAGCTCACGATCGTGGAAGTGTTGTGGAGAAGGTCGCTCGTGCGCTCTTTCTGCTTCACTTCGCCGTTGAGGCGCAGCTCGATGGCCAGGTCGTCGTAGCGAATGCCGGACACGATGAAGGGGCCGCAAGGCGCGAAAGTGTCCGAGCCTTTTGCGCGCCACCACTGGAGATCGCCTTTCTGCCAGTCGCGGGCGCTGACGTCGTTCCCGCAGGTGACACCGAGGATGTACTCCTGCGCGTTTTCCTTGGGCACGTCTTTCGCACGTTTTCCGATGACGATCACGAGCTCAGCTTCGAAGTGGACGTCCTCGGTCCCCGGCGGGATCACGATGTTCTTGCCCGGATCGAGGAGCGCGGAAGGCGGCTTGTAGAAGATTTCTGGCACTTTCGGCGGAGGCCGGTCGCCGAGGTGGCTTCGATAGTTGAGCCCCACGGCCAGGACTTTCGAGGGCTGGATCGGGACGAGGAGCTTCACCTCTTTCAAAGGGAAGGACTGCGGCGTCTTTTCCCAGGTCCCGAAGAGGTCGCCGGCGATCCGGAAGATGCGATCGCCTTCGACGACCCCGTGAGCGATGACTCCGTCCTTCTCGAAGCGGGCGATTTTTCGCGGCGCTGCGGCTTTCGCGGCGCGCGCCGAATCTTGGGCCGCGAGCCCGGGCGCGGCGCCCAGCGCGTGGGCCCGCCGGACTGCGGGAGCGCCCGCCCCGGGGGGGCCGACCAGCGCAGGACCGACCCAGGCTGCCGCCCCAACGGCGGCCAGTGTGACGAGGAGCGTTCTCGAACCCTTCATGCATTCCTCCTGCCTGCAGGTGGCGAGAATGGGAGCGATGGCGACGCGGACGGCATCGTACTATAGTTGGGACCCGTCGGCGTAGGGCGAGCTAGCTCCTGGGCCTGGGCGAGCATCCGCGCGCCGTCCTGCCGGGTCGCCCATCCTTTTTCCCCTTATCTTTCTCCTTATCGGTTCCAGATCCTCAGGCCCGGCCGCGGGCGCAAGCCCACGGCTCGGCGCAGAGCGAGGCCGGCGCTCGGGCGCCTCCCCGGCCCCCATTTCTCGCACCCACAGCGGCTTCATCCATGCCCAGCGCTCCCAGCAGCTACCTCGTCACCGGCGGGGCCGGCTTCATCGGCTCCAATTTCGTCCGTGAAGCCCTCGAGCGGACGGAGGCGCGCGTCGTCGTGCTCGACATGCTGACTTACGCCGGCAGCCTTCTCAACCTGGAAGACGCAGCCGGCAGCCCCCGCTTCGCGTTCGTGAAAGGGGACATCGCGGACCGCGATGCCGTGGCCGGGCTCTT
>Ga0111538_10013446_pt1 | contig 10798 bp, 8 predicted proteins | sample SoiMethybrSBSTD1_FD_79669 | JGI IMG/M metagenome (GOLD analysis project Ga0111538, IMG submission 79669) | Bulk soil microbial communities from a Populus tree surrounding site in Tennessee, USA - Soil MetaG P. TD hybrid SBSTD1 (version 2)... | ecosystem: Environmental > Terrestrial > Soil > Tree... | reverse complement strand
TTGTCGCCGACGCCGAGATCGCCCGCTTAGAAGCGCAGTTCCAGCATGCCGACGAACATTTGAAGCGTGTTGAGCCACTGTTACCGCTGCAATTCGTCACCACAGACAACGTGGAGAAAGCCCGGACCGAGCGGGCATCGGCTCTCGCCGCCCTCAATGAGGCGCGGGCGCGCAAGCAGGCTGCCGTCGCCACGTTGGCGTCCACGCGCGCTCAACACATTGCTACCGAGGCGGCGCTGCGACAAGCCCGCAGTCAACGGGCCAGCGCCGAGGACAGTATTGGTCAGTACGAGGGTATCAATGCCAGAATCGCTGCGGCCGAGGCGGCGGTGCATTCGGCGGAATTAGATCTGAGCTACTGCGAGGTACGTGCGCCGTTCACGGGCCTGGTGGTCAATATGAATATTTCAAATGGCGCCTTCGCCCGCGCCGGTGCGGAAGTGTTCACCCTGGTAGATACCCGCACCTGGTACGTCGTTGCCAACTTTCGCGAGACACAACTGAAGCACATCCCTGCCGGCGCGCCGGTGGATGTCTATCTGCAATCGCAGCCCAGCAGGCATTTCCGCGGCACAGTCGTTGGGCTCGGTTGGGCGGTGCTGCCGGAGAACGGGACAAGCGTCAATGGACTGCCGCGGGTCGAGCGCTCGCTCGACTGGATCCGCCTCGCCGCGCGCTTCCCGATACGCATCAAAGTGGACAATCCGGATGATTCCTTTCGCATTGGCGCTTCCGCGGTAGCAACCGTGAGCGGCACCTGGCGCGCTGTCAGCCAATGAGTCCTTCAGCTCTGCTCGAGTTTCTGCGTCGCGAGCTCGCGCCGACCCCCGGCAGAGGCAGCGCGACTTTCCGCCTAACTCTGGCCTGCCTGGCGGCCACAATCCCCATTTTGACCCACCGGATTCCGCACGGGCTCGTCGTCATGATCGTCATGTATCTGATCACGCAGGAGGACACCGCCGCCACGTTGATCGGGTCAATTCTGGCTATCATCGGCGTCACCATCGGTCTGGGCGCCGCCCTCCTCGCCTGGGAAATTTCCCTCGATATCGAGTGGCTGCGTATCGTATTCTTCATCGTGTTCTTCTTCGGCGGTCTATTCCTCAAGCGCGTTCTAACGATCGGCGCACTAGGCTCCGCCATCGGAATCCCGGCGGGCCTTGTGATGATCCTTCCGGATATTTACCCGCCCGATCCGGAAGTGCTGGTCGAGTTTGTGCTGTGGATCTGGTGGTGCGTGACGCTAGGACTCTCCGTTAATCTCGGCGTGCAACTCCTACTATCGCCGGGAGACCCTTTGATGCTACTCCGGCGCGAGTTGGACACGAGGCTTCAGGCGGTTGCGCAGCTCCTCCGGCGCCTGGCGACTAACGACGCAGCCGAAAGAGCCACGATCGACTCACTGAATTCTCTCGCGACCGCTGGCATGTCGCGGCCTCTAGCCCTCCTAAAAACCTCCTCCCTTATCCACTCGTGGGCGCGCGCCCGCCACGAGAAACTGTCGGCGCTCATTACGTTGCTCGATCGGCTCGTTACCGCTGCGACGGCGCTACAAGCGCTCGCCCCCGGAGCGCTTGAGCGGGTTCAACGCGAGCGGCTGCTGAACGCGGCGGAAGGCTGCGAGCGGATGCGGCGCGTCTTCACTGAAATGCGCTTGCCGGCACCCGGCGAGTGGACCGCGCTCGCATCTGAGCAGGCTTCACGCGAGCTGTCCCCGCTCGCCGATATCGAGCGCACGCTGGACCAGATCGCTCTGGCCGTCCCTGAACACGAGCATGATGCCGATAAATCCGTTCCCGCTCCTGCTGAAAAGCGGAGCCTGTTTGTGCCCGATGCCTTTACAAATCCTGAGTATGTCCGCTTCGCGATCAAGGGCACGCTCGCAGCCTTTATTTGCTACTTTCTCTTCATCGGCTTCGATTATCCGGGCATCTACACTTCTGTGATCACCTGCTTCGTGGTGTCGCTATCGACCATCGGGGCCAGCAACCAGAAGGGGATCCTCCGCTTCGGCGGCGCTGCCGTCGGCGGCTTGATGGGTCTGATCGCCTTGGTGTATCTATTTCCCAACGTCGAGACGATCGGCGGTTTCTGGCTTGTCTTCGGCGCCGGAACCGCGGTCGCCGCCTGGGCGACCTTCGGCACCCCCCGCATTTTCTACGGCGGCTACCAGACCGGGCTGGCTTTCTATAAAGCCGTGCTACAAGGCTTTGGCCCGGCGCTCAGCGCTACCGTCGTCCGCGATCGCCTTATCGGCGTATTCTTCGGGCTCATCGTGTTCGGCATCGTAGAGCATGTGCTCTGGCCCGTGAGCGCTCGAGACGCGCTGCGCGCGCGCCTGACCGAGATGCTGCGCTTGTTGGCGGACCTTGCTCGGTCGGGGACAACCGATAAGGCGCCGACGATGATTGTCAACGAGGTGGATTCCTGGCGTCGCCGGATTTCGCAGAAAGTCGAGGAGATTCAGGGACACATCGAGTCATCGAAGTTTGAACCCGATGATTTCAGAATAAGTGAGATTCAGCAGATAACCGGTGATGCGCAGATCGTATTTGTCCTGATGCTCTCGCTCGCGCACCAGAGATACGAGCTTGGACACATGGATATGGTCCGGGCCGTTACCCTCGATGTCGATAATTCTATAGCGACCGCTTTGGAGGCTCTGGCGACGCGCGGAGCACCCAACTCGCAATCAGCGGTTCTACAGCTTGACGATCGGTTAAATTCTCTCGAACGCTCAACGACCGATCCGGATGCGCTCGATCAAGAGGCCGCCGCTTACTTTGCCGCGCGATTACCCCTTTATCGCGCGGTGGTCGCCGCTATCAATCGGCTTTCATCCAGAATTTCTGACTACTGGACAATAAAGATATCGGGGTCTCTCCTCGAACGAGAAGCGTTTTTTCAGAGTCGCGAAACTCGAATGAATTAAGAAACTCGAATCCATTAGGAGCCCAAACGCGGAGGAACGACAATGACGACTGGAAACTTGTGGGCAATTGGCTATGACGACATGGAACGGGCCAATCAGGTACGTGACGAAATCGTCAGACTTGGGTGGGACAAGCATTACCTCCTACTCGATGACGTGGCAGTGGTCGTGCGGCATCTTGACGGATCGTTCACGCTCAACCGAGAGCCGTTTCCGGCTGCGTCCAACATCCTGCGCTGCAGCGTGGTGGGGTTCCTCGCGGGGTTGGTAATCGGCGCTCCAATCACGGGTGCGACTATCGGCGCTATGGTGGGGGGTGCGGGCAGCGTCGCCGTCTTGGCCTCGGCAGGAATTCGGGAAGACTTTGTCACGGAAGTAAAGGGGCGGATGAAGCCAGGAACGTCCGCTATTTTCGTCCTGGACGATGAGGGAGATATGGACGTTATACTGCACAAGCTACGCGGCTTGGGCGGAACGGTGTTGAAGACCAATGTGGATCTGGAGCGGGCAAAGCTGATTCAGTCCACGCTCTCCGCGCCTCCGGCACAAACTAACAAATCGAACGCGAAGTAGTTTTAACTCGAATGCGTTCAACTCTTAATCCCGTTGTCGGCCTGCTCGCCCTCTCCATGTGCTTTCTGCTCGCGAGTTGCCAGACCCTCGGACCCGCGGCCCTGGGCGTGGGTCGTGGCGCGTACAACGAGGTCATTGCGCGGACGAGTTCCGAGCAGACACTGGGTCTGCTCGTGCGGCTGCGTTACTCGGATCCCATTGGTCTACTCATGGTTTCTAGCGTCACGGCCGGCCTTAAGTTTAGCGCCGAAACCAAGGGCGAAGCGGGGTTCGGGCCACGCGCGAATTATGCGGGGAACCTGGTTCCGTTCTCGGCAGGGGTCGGCTATGAGGATAACCCCACGATCTCCTACACGCCAGTCGACGGACAGGCGTTTCTGCGCGAGTGGCTCGCGCCAGTCACCCTGGAGACACTGGCGCTAGTGATGCAGGCGGCCATGCGCCAGGACACGCTAATCATGCTCCTAGTCGAACGCATGAATGGACTGGGCAATAGTGCAAGCGTGACGGTTGAGGAACGGACCGCATTCCAACGCGCCGCGACACTCCTGGCGCAGTTTCGCGACCTGGGCGTGGCGTCGTGGGTGCAGCAGAGCGGCGCGGCCGGGCGCTACGAACTGATCCTCTCGCACTATTCGCCAGGTCGCACTACCGAGGTGCAAGAACTCCTCCGTCTCCTTGAGCTAAAGGGTGACCCGGCGCGCGAGAGCATGATCCGGATCCCGGTTGGCGTGGGCGTCCGGGAAACAGACTTCGACGGCCTGGTCGTGCAAACTCGTTCGGTCGCGGAGATTATGCTCACTACGGCAGCTTCGATCGAGGTGCCTAGCGAGGATGTTGCCGCGGGCCTCGTGGAAGCGAGGGCGGACTCTCTAGCGACCTTGGGAGCGATGCACCCGATCCTGAAAATCCATTCGAGCAGGAACGCACCTGACCGAGCCAACGTTGCCGTGCAGCATCGCGGCTGGTGGTTTTACGTGGACGATTCGGACCTGGCCAGCAAGCGGATGTTCCAGCGGATCCAGACGCTCTTCCTCACCCGGCTCTCCGAGGCCACCCGGGGAACGCAGACCACACCGCTCTTGACCATCCCGGTGAAGTGAAGAACGAGCAGGCGGCACGCCGGGAGATCCGCTGTTAAAAGTGTTGAGAGGGAAAAGCATCGAAGCGATCTCTGAGAGCGGCAGAGAGAAAGACGGGCGGGCCGCGTACGCTGCGCAGGCCCGTGCGGCGTGAAATCCGCCGCGGGGATACAATATGAACATCGATCAAATACTGCTTGCTGTTACGGTGATGATTACGGCGACCGTGGTCGCCGGCAGCGTAGCGAAGAAACTGAACCTAGGCTCGATCGTGGCGCTGCTCATCGTCGGAATGGTTCTCGGGCCCCATTCTCCACGGCCTTTGCTCACCGGCCACATCGAAGAGCTACAGACTGTCGGCGAGATCGGTGTCATATTGCTCCTCTTCCTCGTTGGGCTTGAAACCCAACCGGGGAAATTGTCGTCTATGCGCCGCCTCTTCTTCGGTTTGGGTACGGCGCAGTATCTGCTCACCGCCATCGCCATCGCGGGACTTCTGATTGCAATCGCACGTCTTCACTGGCAATCGGCCCTCATTATCGCCCTCGGTCTTGCCATGAGTTCAGACGCGATCGCCATCGCCAGCCTGGAGGAGCATGCTGAAACTGCAAGCCCGCAGAGCCGCGCAGTCATGGCCGTAGTGATTTATCAGTGCTTCATGACCATAGTGGTGCTGGCGATGATCCCGCTTCTCGCCGCGGGCCCAATGCAAGGTGCGCCGGTGCCATGGGTCTTTGAGACGCTGGAAGTATGCGCTGCGATCATAACCGTCTACCTGTTCACCCGCTACGCGCTGCCGAAGATCCTGGCTACCGCAGCCCGGAAATACGGCATACAAGCGTTTACTCTGATCGTCATCGCCGCCATCTTTGCGGCGGCATGGGTCATGGACACGGTTGGGTTGTCGAACGCATTGGGCGCTTTTATGGTCGGCATGATACTCTCGGCTTCGGTGTTCGCCTATCAGATCAAGGCGTTAGTCTCGTCGATCAAGGGCCTTTTACTCAGCGTGTTCTTCATCGCCATCGGGATGTCAATCAATTTGAAGGAGGTCATCGGGATCGGCGGCGAATTATTGTATTACCTACCATCTCTGTTGTTGCTAAAGGTGGCGGTCGTCATTGCTCTTGGGCTATTTTTTCGCCTTGGGTTTCGCGCGTCTGTCCTGACGGGCCTCTTGTTGGCGCCCTTTGATGAAATCGCCTACGTCATCTTTTCCAGCGCGCACAGAAGCGGGCTGTTGACCGAGCGGGCCTATGCGATGGCGCTGACAGGGATCTCATTCTCGTTTGTTGTTTCGCCCGTACTGATCAATCTCGGATACAAAGTGGTCGACCGTTTCAAGACCGAGACAGAACCCGACCTGCCCCTCAAGGCGTTGAGCAAGTCGATCCATGATCACGTTGTTGTCGTTGGGTACAGTTACGTCGGCCGGGTCATCTGCATTATGCTTGAGCGGGCGAATATTCCCTACATCGCTTTCGAGCGTCGTCTCGATCGCATCGCCGAGGCAAAGAAAGAGAAGCGCAAGGTTTACTTTGGCGACGTTACCAGCCCGGGCATGATGAGTGCGTTGGCCATCTCACGCGCCCGCGCTGTGATTGTGACAACGAGAGATTATTCCGCAGCCAAACAATTGATCAGCACTGTGCTCCATTTCCATCCGAACCTTAAAGTCATGACTGCCGTGCCTTATCTGTTTCAACGAGACGAGTTGCGGGAGATTGGAGCAGCGCAGGTGGTCGCTCTGATGCCGGAGGGCACGTTGAGCTTTGGCAAATCGGTCTTGGGCGAGCTCGGCGTCGAACCTGAAAGTATTGATCCTATCATGAACTCGCTTCGAGCCGCCGATTATGCGTCGATTCGTGGCGTTAGAGAGTCCATTCCTCACGAAGCACCGAGGGTTGCCGCAGCCGCCTTGAGGAAGCGCGATTAAATCTGTCCGAAACCGTTTGCTGACTTTTGGATAAGAGGTACACCATTGAAGTCAAAGCCTTGGTGCCTGTCTCTGCATTTCACTGGAAGTGACGGCTTGTGCAAGAGGAAGAACAAAGTTTCGGCTAACCGCCAGTTCCGGATATTGGATTGGATCTTCGACTATCGAAAGGACTGGCCGCAATGCGACTAATCGCTGGCTCGATAAACTGCGGTGGACAAAGTTGCTCGAATGATCGTTAACACCAACCTGCCAAGATTTCGTCACCTGGCACGGAATCATCTGTTTTCTTATTCACAAATCACTTTTCAGCCAAATCGTAAGAGAGAAACATTCTTGATTTCCGGCAACTCCAGACGATTACTGAACTTGAATGCCCCTGGCATAAATGTTGCCCTGACTGTGTTCTGCAAAGGGAGCGCACGATGTCGACTGCCATAGCGAGTGGGTCAGGCACGGATAACGGCATTAGCGTTGTGCTGGAGGGCCGCATCACGGCCTACACGGCTGCGCCGATCTGGCAGTCAGCGATCGACACGCTCACGCGCAACCCGAACCGTCCGGTGGTCGTCGATGCCTCGCGACTCGAGTATGTCGATGACGTCGGCATCGCGCTCCTTTTCGATCTCATTCGACGCGACCGCCCGGCGGACGCGAAAGTCGAAATCCGCGACCTCGCTCCGAACCTGGCCGCACTGGTTCGCGGCTACGACCCCAAGGACTTCGCCGCACCAACCCGCGGCCGTCGACCAATGGGCATGCTTGAGCACGTGGGTCGGGCGACCGCGCAGCATATCGCCTACGCGAAGGAGATGGTCGGGTTCCTTCGTGCGTGCGCGGCTGCGCTCCGGCAGGCTCTGACGCGGCGAGGCATAGTGAACTGGGGAGATGTGCTCGACATCGCCACCGAAGCCGGTGCTAATGCGGTTCCGATCGTCCTACTGATCGGCTTCCTCATGGGCGTGATCATCGCGTTCGAGATCGGGCTTGTGGCACAGCAGTTCGGTGCGGTGATCTTCGTCGTGAACGGCGTCGGCGTCGCCATGCTGCGCGAGCTCGGCGCGTTGATGACCGCCATCGTGTTCGCCGGACGCACCGGAGCCGCGTTCGCCGCCCAGATCGGCACGCAGAAAGTCAACGAGGAAGTGAACGCGATTTCCACCTTCGGCCTCAACCCGATCCACTTCCTGGTCTTGCCGCGGCTGATCGCGTCGATGCTGGTGGTGCCGTTGCTCGCGGTCCTGGCCGATATCGTCGGAATCTTCGGCGGCGCGCTGGTAATGGCGACCTTCGACATCGGTTTTCGGCAGTTCCATAATCAGCTGCTCGGTGCGGTGACGGCCGGGGATTTTGTCCTCGGTATCGTCAAGGCCGCCGTCTTTGGCCTGACCATCGCGGCCGTCGGCTGCCACCGTGGGCTTGCCACCGGCGCCGGTGCGGTCTCGGTCGGCCTTTCCGCGACCAGCGCGGTGGTGACGAGTATCGTCTTGATCGTCGTGATCGACGGCCTCTTCGCCATCTTCACGAGCTGAGATGGCAAGATGACGCAGAGCCAAGCACGGTCCGACAACGTCGCGATGGCTGGCGGCGCCACATCGCCGGCCATCAGTGTGCGCAACCTGAGCATGGGTTACGGGGCGCGCGTCCTCCTCAACGACGCCTCCTTCGACGTGCGGCGCGGAGAGATCATGGTGATCCTGGGCGGATCGGGCAGCGGTAAGTCGAGCTTGATGAAGAACATCATTGGACTGTACAAGCCGATGGCGGGCGACATTCTTATCAACGGGGATAGCCTAATAACGGCCAGCGCGGACGAGAAGGCGCAGTTGCAGCGCAAGCTCGGGGTGATGTATCAGAGCGGCGCCCTGTTCGGCTCGCTGAACGTGCTTGAGAATGTGCGCTTTCCGCTCGATCAGTTCACCGACCTCGCGCTCGCGGACAAGAACCTGACTGCGCGCATGCTTCTGCGGCAGGTCGAGATGGGCTATGCGGAGTCCCTGATGCCGGGGGAGCTGTCCGGCGGAATGTTGAAGCGCGCTGGCATCGCGCGCGCGATGGCACTCGGTTGTGACATCCTGCTGCTCGACGAGCCCTCGGCCGGCCTCGACCCGATCACCGCCGCCAACCTCGACCGGACCATACTCTCGCTGCGCAAGAATCTGGGCTTCACTTTCGTAGTGGTGACCCACGAGCTGCAGAGCATCTTCGCCATCGCCGATCGTGCGATCATGCTGGACCCGGTTTCGCGCAGCATCATCGCCCAAGGAAAGCCGGCCGACTTGCGCGATCACAGCAACGACCCCCGGGTGCGTCAATTCTTCAACCGCCAGCCCGATGCGCGCGAGCAGAAAGCGAGTAACTAAAGCATGGAAGAAGGCAAGCATTACTTTCGACTCGGTTTATTCGTCGTGGTGACCGTGTCCGTCCTGGTTGCGGTGCTCTTCTTTCTCGGCGGCCGAAAGCTCTTCCAGCCGACGTTTACCTTCGAGACCTACTTCAACGAGTCCGTCGCCGGTCTCGAGCTCGGTGCGCCGGTGCGTTTCCGTGGTGTGCCGCTGGGTCAGGTCTCGGAGATCGTGACTTCGGCGGCCACTTACGAAAAAGACGTCCCGTTGGGGAAACGCAGGGATTACATCGTGGTCCGGGCGAAGGTCAACTTGTCTGCGGAGGAAGTCGAGCGGATGGAACGGGATGCGGTCCAGATGGTACGGAGGGGGTTGCGTGCCCAGACCCAACTCGCGGGCATTACGGGTCAGCAGTATCTCGCGCTCGACTTTTTCGATCCGGCGAAATATCCTGCGAACGAGTTTCAATGGACCCCGAAGTACCCCTACGTACCCTCCGTCACCAGCCTCACGGGTCAGATCATCGCCGGCGCCCAAACCTTTCTGGCGGGCCTCAATGAGGCGGACGTCAAGACGCTGGGCCAGAATCTGAACGCGCTCGTAGTTAATCTAGACAAGAAGGTCGGCGAAACGCCGATCGCGGAGCTCGTCAAGAACGCCAACGCAACGATTGAGCGCATCGATCGGGTTCTCGCTGCGGCGCCCATCGACCATACGCTGCGCAAGATTGACTCCGCTGCCAACCGGCTCGATGGGCTGCTCGCCGAGCCGGGGCTCAAGCGGACGGTCGACGACGTCACGGAGATCACCGCGCGCCTGCGCAAGCTCGCGGACGATGGCGACTTGGACCGCATGGTCAGGCGCATCGATGGCGCGGCGGAACGGATCGACTCCTTTTTTGGCGACAATCAATACGACGTCCGCGTGACCGTGCAGGATCTGCGCGTGACCGCGGACAATCTGCGTGCGCTATCGGAAACCATCAAGCGATACCCCGCCGGCCTACTCGTCGGCGGCCCGCCCGAAAAAGTTCAGCTTCCAGGGAATTCTCGATGAACGCCAAACGCATTGCTCTGATGGTGTGCGCTGCCGTTGTCCTCGCTGCCTGTTCGATCGGTAAACCGGTCCAGCCGGCGACGACATACGTCGTGGATCCGCCGATGACTGCGGCCGAGTCCCACTCGCCACGGCGCCCGGAAACCTTGCGCATGGGCAACGTGCGCGTCGCGGCGGCGTACGCCGGTAACGCACTCGTCTATCGCCTGGATGACGTGCAATACGTGTCCGACCCATATCATGCGTTCATCGCCGAGCCCGGGGCGATGCTGGGTAACCGGATATCCGAGTGGCTCGATCGCGCCGGTCCATTCCAGAGCGTCGCCCAGCCTGGCAGCGCGAGGCCAGCTGCGTATGTGCTCGACGCCACGGTTACGGAGATCTACGGCGATTTCCGTGAGGGACAGCGTCCTGCGGCGGTGCTGGCCGTGCAGTTCGCGCTGATCGACCTAGCCGGCGCGCGTCCGAAGCTGGTGCGCGAGCGCACGATTGCCAGCCGGGTCGACCTCCCGCAGGCGTCGCCCGATGCGCTGGTGCGCGGGTACGGTAGGGCACTTGCAGAAATCCTCTCGCAGCTCGTTCCCGAGCTCAGCGCCGAAAACGTCAAATAGGCGCGTTAGCGACAGTAAGTTGAAAGAACTGGCGGGCGGCAAAGCGGAGTTTATAGGCCACCAAATGATTGCGTATGGGAATTTTGGTGAAAGGCCGGTAAGAAATCATCGACCGGGCAGCGGCTAGATGTTTGATCTCGATTTGGCACTCCGATTTGCCGCCGCGCTCGGTCTCGGCCTGCTGCTTGGTATTGAGCGCGAACGAAAGCGCGATGCCGAGCTTTTTTTCGGCGGTGTGCGAACCTTCGCGCTGATCGCCTTAT
>Ga0111538_10013445_pt1 | contig 10798 bp, 4 predicted proteins | sample SoiMethybrSBSTD1_FD_79669 | JGI IMG/M metagenome (GOLD analysis project Ga0111538, IMG submission 79669) | Bulk soil microbial communities from a Populus tree surrounding site in Tennessee, USA - Soil MetaG P. TD hybrid SBSTD1 (version 2)... | ecosystem: Environmental > Terrestrial > Soil > Tree... | reverse complement strand
TCCCAACGGCCGCGCGAAAAGCCGTTCCAGGTCCGGACGTGACTCTCCGGGAGCGCCCGTCCGTCCAGCGGGATGATCCGGGCGTCGTGCGCCATTTCGGCCATGATCATCACGTAGCCGGGTGTCTGCACGATCTGCAGATAGCTGTTGTACCCGGACCCGATCTTTGGAATCCCGAAGTTCACGCAGCGCTCGCCCAGTGGAAAGACCTCGGGGTCTTCGAAGGCGTGCGCCTTGCGACTGGCGATTTCGGCCTCGCGGCGCTTCTGCGCGTCCGGCGTCATCGGTGGCAGCTTGCCGTCCGGCGGATCGGTGATGAGCGACGTCCGCCGATCGTGCCAGTCGCGTCCCACGATCCAGAACTGGTTGTAGTTGCCAGTGCCGGGATCGTACGACCCGGGCTTCTCGATGTTGTCGAGGACGGCGAGAATGAGGCCGTCGCCGAACTGGGCGTCGCCGTCGTTTTCGTAAATCTTGTCCGCGACCGCCTGAAGCTGCCTGATCTCCTCGTCGGTCAACCGGGTCTTGCCTTCCCACTGCTTCGGCCGCTGTAGCGGCGTCACCGTGTTGTTGGCCCAGACGCCCTGGAAATCCGGGTACCCGTCGGGCGTTCGCTCGACGGTCCATTTCCTGGGCGCACTCCCGCCCGAGGGCTGGCTCTGAGCGGCGAGCGTCGCCATTCCGGCGGCCAAGCCGCAGAAGATGCTCACGAAGCTCAACGTAAACGCGCGACGTCTGGCCATGCTGCAGTCTCCATCAGCCGAGGCACGGTCGGCTGGATCAGAGGAAGCCTACGCTCGATTGCGATGGCGTGCAATCTCTGTATGGGCATACGCGGAATAGGGTAGCCACCGCCACGCATCTGTAACCCGGATTGCAGTTCTGGGTTAGCTAGACCGATAGAAAGAGAGCAGCGTGTGGTGAAAAGGCATGAAAATTCTTTACATTGCACCGGAACGGCAGGACGCGCAGATCGCCGCGGGCGCATTGCGCCCGGCGGCCCCCGACCTCCTCGTCTCCTGGGCCTCGCGCCTGGAGGACGCGGCCCACTGGATCTTCAGCAACCGAGACCTTGCCGCGCTCATCCTCGACGCCCAGTTCGGCGATGAGCCTTGCGCCTCGTTCCTGAAGCAGCTTCGCCGCCGCGGCCTCACGGCCCCGGCCATCGTCGTCACCGTCGACGACACCGCCGGCTCGTTCGAGGCCCTGGGCCTCGGCGCCGACGATTGCATCGTCAAGAAGTCGACGCTGACGAGGGACCTGCCGACAGCGGCGAGACGGGTGATCGATCGGGGCCGAACGACGACCGCTCGCGACGGCCTGAATGTGAAGCTGGCCGACGTGCAGGCGGCCCTCGAACGGGCGGAACGAGCCCGCGCTGCCGATGCCGCGGCAGCGGCCGACCAGCTCGCCCAGCGCAGTCATGCCTTTGCGACCAGCCTGGCCGACGTCATCCGCTCCCGCGACGCCCTCGAGGAGCGCCTCAACGAGGCGGGGCGGACGTTGGAGGCAGCGCGCCACGAGCGTGACGCGGCCATGACGGCCGCCGCGGACCGGCAGGCGGATCTGGAAAATCAACTCGAGCTCGAAACGGCGACGCGAGCCACCGCCGAGCGGAACGTCCTCTCGTTCCGCCAGAAGCTGAGCGACGTGCAAGCCGCGCTCGAGACGACGCGTGAACGACACGCGGCGGAGAGCGCCGCCGCCGCCGCAGAACTCGTCGAGCGGCAGGCGCGGCACGACGTCGAACTGGCGCAGCTCGCCGCGGTGCGGCAGGCGCTCGAACTGCAAGTGACCGATCTCGAAGGCGCGATCCGCCGGGTCCAGGACTTGCGGGCAGCGGAAGAGACCAAGGCAGCCGAGTTGACCAGCGCGCTCGCGGACGCGGCAGCGATCCGCCGCGGCCTCGAGCTCACGGTTGCTGACGCCCAGCGTGTGACGAAGGAGATTGACGCGCGGCGTCGGGACGCCGAAGCGCGCGTACAAGAGGCCCTGGCGCGCACGCAGGAAATCGAGGCCCGAACCGCGACGGAGCTAGCGGCGGGCCGCGAACGCCAGCTCGAACTCGAGGCACGCGTCGCCAGCGAACAGGCCGCCGGGCGCGAACGCCAGCTCGCGTTCGAGGCGAAGCTCGCGGCACGTGAAGGCGAGCTGCAAGGCCACGTGCGGCAGGAGACAGAGCATCGGCGCGCGGTCGAAGGGGCTTTGGCGAGCGCGGAACGGGCGCGACAGGAGGCCGACGAGCGCCATCTCGCCGCGATGGCTGCGGCCGGCGCCGCGCTGCGCGAGCGGCAGGCTCAATTCGACGCTGAACTGGCGCAGGCGCAGGCGCTGACGCAAACCCTCGAACGCCGGCTCGACGAAGGCGAACGCCAGCGGCGCGAGGCCGAGGCGCAATCGGCGCGTCAACAGCAGGAAGCTGCCGCGCAGTCGGCACGCGCCATAGCCGAGATCGAAGCGCGGCTTGCCTCGCGCGAGACCGACCTCGCCGGCCAGGTGCGCCAGGAATCTGAGCGCCGCCGCGCCGTCGAAGAAGCCCTTGCCAGCGTGGAGCGGGCGCGGCAGGAGGCCGAGGATCGCCATCTTGCGGCGATGGCGGCTGCGGCCGCGGCGCTGCGCGAGCGACAAGCCCAATTCGCGGCTGACCTGACGCAGGCGCAGGCGCTGACGCAATCACTTGAACGCCGGCTCGACGAAGGCGAGCGCCAGCGGCGCGAGGCCGAGGCCCAGTCCGCGCGTGAACGTCAACAGGCTGCCGAACAGGCGGCGCGGGCGATCGCAGAGATCGAGGCGCGGCTGGCCGCGCGCGAGACCGAGCTCGAAGGAGAAGTACGGCAGGAGTCGGCGCGCCGCCGCGGGATTGAAGAAGCACTGGCTGGCGTTGAACGCGCTCGACAGGAGGCCGAGGAGCGCCACCTTGCGGCGATGGCGGCTGCGGCCGCGGCGCTGCGCGAGCGGCAGGCTCAATTCGCGGCTGACCTGACGCAGGCACAAGCGCTGACGCAATCGCTCGAGCGCCGGCTCGACGAAGGCGAGCGCCAGCGGCGCGAAGCCGAGGCCCAGGCCGCGCGTGAACGTCAGCAGGCGGCGCAGGCGATCGCAGAGATCGAGGCGCGGCTGGCCGCGCGCGAGACCGAGCTCGAAGGAGAAGTGCGGCTGGAGTCGGAGCGCCGCCGAGCGGTCGAAGAAGCACTGGCTGGTGCGGAACGCGGGCGACAGGAAGCCGACGACCGGCATTCGGCGGCGATCGCAGTCGCTGCCGCCGAGCTGCGCGATCGGCAAGCCCGGTTCGACGCCGATCTGACGCAGGCGCAGACGCTGACGCAATCGCTCGAGCGGCGCCTCGAAGAAGGCGAGCGCCAGCGCCGTGAAGCCCACGAGCTCTCCACACGTCAACGCCAGGAGGCGGCCCAGCAGGCGGCGCGGGCGATCGCGGCGATCGAGGCGCGGCTGGCCGCGCGCGAGACCGAGCTCGAAGGAGAAGTGCGGCAGGAGTCGGAGCGCCGCCGCACGGTCGAAGAAGCACTGGCTGGAGCGGAACGTCGGCGACAGGAAGCCGACGACCGGCATTTGGCGGCGATGGCCGCGGCTGGGGTCGAGCTGCGCGATCGGCAAGCCCGGTTCGAGGCCGAGCTGACGCAGGCGCAGACGCTGACGCAATCGCTCGAGCGCCGCCTCGAGGACGGCGAGCGTCAGCGCCGTGAAGCGCAGGAGCTGTCGGCGCGTCAACGCCAGGAGGCGGCCCAGCAGGCGGCGCGAACGGTCGCTGAACTCGAGGCCCGGCTCGCGCAGGAGACGGGTCTCCGCAAAGCGATCGAGGATCGGCTGGCCTGCGCCGAAGCCGTCCTTCGCGACGCCGCCGACCGCCACATGGCCGAGATGTCAGCGGCGGAGCTGCGCCTGGCCGACCGCGAGCAGGATCTCGGCGCGCAGATCATCGACCTTATCGCGGCTCGCGACACCGTCACCCAGCAGTTGGCGCAGACGACCGCGGAATTGCAGGCGGCGTACGATCGCCTGGAACGCGAGCAGCGCGAAGCCGCCGAGCAGGCCGCACATCGCGAGGCGGACTTCGCTGCCCAGCTCCAGCAGGAAATCGAGAGGCGCCTCGACGTCGCCGAGCGTCTCGCCGACGCCGAGGCTGCGCGCCAGGCGGCCGACGAGCGGCATGCGTCGGCGATGGCCTCAGCGACGGCCGAGATCGCGGAACGTCAGCAGCGGTTCGACACGCGGCTGGCCAACGCTGCGCTGATCCAGGGCGATCTCGAGGCACGCCTTGACCTCGCACACCAGGAGCGGCACGCGACCGAACAACGTCTGGCGGACACCGAAGTGGCACGCCGGGACGCCGAGGCGCAACACGCGACGGAGATGGCGACGCTCGTCGCGCAGTTCGGGGAGCGGCAGACGCGGCTCGAAGCGGAGTTGACCCAGACGACCGCGACGTTCACCGAGCGGGAAGCCGATCTCGAGCGCCGGCTCGCCGAATCCGAGAGGCAGCGTGCGTCGCTCGGGCGCGACCTCGATGACACCCGTTCGGCGGCAGAAAGCGCCCAGCAGCTGTTCTTCGAGGAGCTGGCGCGGCTGACGGCGCGAACCGAGGAGCAGCTCAATGTGGTGACCGAGCAGATGCTCCGTCAGCGTCAGGAAGAACGCGAGGTTCTGGAGCGGGCGCGGCTCGCCGCCGAAGCCGAGGCGAGACGCCTCGCGGAGCAGGTGGCGCAGCAGCTGCGCGTTTACGACGAGTCGCGCGTGCAGGCCCACCGCGAGTTCGACGCGCATCCGCTACCGCTGTGCCGTTGCACCCGCGACGGCGTGCTCACGCATGCGAACCAGGCGTTTGCGGCGATGGTTGGCGCGCCTTCGGCCGACGCGGCGCAAAGCCTGTCGCTCGCGACGCAGCGATTCACCGCGGTCCACGATCTGCCGTGGCTCATCGAGCGCAGCATCGCCAACGGCTCGGCGGGCCCGATCGAGAGCACGTGGCAGAAAGTCGACGGCAGCCGGCTGGTCGTACGGCTGTCGGCCCTGGCGACACCGCAGGCCGTGAACCTCGCGCTCGAGGACATCACCGCCCACCGCGCGCTGCAAGACCGATTGAGCCAGGCGCAGCGGATGGAAGCGGTCGGCCGGCTCGCGTCAGAGGTCGCGGTCACCTGCGGCAATCTGCTGCGCGATGTCAGCGAGGACGGACAGCGGTGGCTGGCGAGCGTCGACGGCTATCCGGCACCCCGGCAGCAGGGCGAGCGGCTGCTCGCCGAGGTCGCGCGGGCCGCGGGTTTCCTGCAGCAGTTCACCGATTACGGCGACGAACAGGCGGCGCCGATCTATCCCGTCGACGTGCACCGGGTACTCCGCGAGCTCGAGCCGGTGCTCCAGGAGGTCGCTGGAGACGACATCGAGCTGGTGCTGCCCAACGGGCCGCAGGGCGATCAGCCGTTCCACGTCGACCTCAAGACGGAACGGGTCGAGCGGCTCCTGGTCAATCTGGCCAGCTACAGCCGCGAGCGGATGCCGTCGGGCGGCTCGATGATCTTCGACCTGACACCGGCCGTCGTCGATCGCCAGTTCCGCGAGCGGCACCCGAACGTGCGTCAGGGACCCCACGTCCTGCTGACCGTCACCGAGGCCAGGGCCGTGCGGTCAATGGGCGGCCCGATCGGACTGCAGCAGGAGCTGGCCGAGGCGCACGATGCGCCATCGGAGCGGCCCGGTGTCGATCTCGGCGCCCTGCAAGGTCTCGTGCGCGAGTGCGGCGGTCATCTGTGGATGGAGGCCAAGCCGGCGGGTGACATGGTGATCCGGATTCACCTCCCGCTGCAGGCCGCGTAGCGGTCGCGAGTGCTGGCGAGTGGAGCGACGTCGACCCGTCGGCTCAGTGTGTCAGCGCGTACAGAACGACGTTGACGCCGATGGCGTAGCCGCGGGGTGAGAACAGATTGAAGTACTCGCGGCTCTCACCCTCACGTTCCCAAGTGTCGGCAATGTCGGTGTTGTGCGTCGCCAGCATCATCAACCGTCCGTGCGAATCCTGAATGCCTCGGTAGTGCACCTCGGCACTGTCGCGACCGCGTTCCGACACCTGACCGCCGCTGCGGTACCAAAAGCTGATGGCGGAGACCTGCAGGAAGTCCTTCACGTCGTACATCGTGTGCATGATCGGATGCGACAGCGGGATGTCGAAGATCGGGTACTCGCCCGGCGGCAGCACGCGTGAGATCTCGCGCGCCCAGTTGCTCCAGGCGGCTGAACCCCAGAAGTCGTCGACCCACAGGAATCCACCCTTGAGCAGGTAGTTCCGCAGCCCCAACACTTCGGTCTCAGTGAAGCGCAGCATCTCGACGTTCTCTATGAAGAGCGCCGGACAGCGGTAGAGCGTCGGGTCGTCGAGCCTCACGACGACGTGATGCGGCTGCCGGTTGGGATCGAACTTCACCGAGACGCGGGTCAACTCCGCCAGGCGCACCGAGAAATTGTTGTCCGCGCCGGGGTAGTCGGTCGTCCAGCCGCCGCGGCCATAGGCGCTGCCGAAGAATCCTCGGCAATAGATGAACCGGCCGTCGAAGTCCTCGATCGTGGCGAAGCGCGGCGCGAAGCGGCCCCAACCGCTGCCGCCGACCCAAATCTGCTGCGCCGCCAGAAAGGCGCCGGAGAAGACCATCACGAGCAGCGTGACGGCCAGGCGGAAAGCGGTTCGTCTGGTCATCCGAGCGCCTCGAGGTCGTGCTCGAGCGCCTCGATTGCGCGGTCGAGCATCGAGCAGTGCGAGGGATGCGTCGCGACGTCGCGCTCGGCACGAACTCGCGACAGCGTCAATTCGACGGTTCGGCGCCGTGACGCGCGTTCGCGCTCCGCAGGCGTCGACGGCGGCCGGGCCGGTGCCGTTCGGCTGGCCTCAGCCTGCTGGAACTCGACGTCCTTGCTTTCGAATCCGCGCGCCATCTCGGTCCAGGGTAGTATCGCACCGAGAACACGATCGGCTCTCACGGAAGCGCGACGATCCACTGCATCGGGACGAGGCTCACGCATGACCTTGGGGACGCTGCTGACGGTTGCAGTCGCAGGCGCGCTGGGGGCCGCGGCAGCCGACGCGCAGCCGAGGCAGGGCCAGGCGCCGGTCACCTTCAGTAAGGACCTCGCGCCAGCCCTGTTCGAGCACTGCACGTCGTGCCATCGGACGGGCGGCGTCGCGCCGTTTCCGCTCGAGAGCTACGCCGACGTCCGCGCCCGGGCGCGTCAGGTGATCACCGCCGTCCGCCGCCGGGAGATGCCGCCGTGGAAGCCCGAGCCAGGCTACGGTGAGTTCGCGGACAGCCGGCGGCTGTCCGACGAGCAGATCGCGGTATTTCAATCGTGGCTCGATCAGGGCATGCGGGCCGGTGACCCGGCCGAGCTGCCGCTGCGACCGCCAATCGCAGAGGGATGGCGCCTCGGTGAGCCGGACCTTATTGTTCGCCTTCCGGCGCCCTACATGCTGCCAGCGGATGGCGGCGACCGCCTTCGCAACTTCGTTCTGCCAATCGACGTCCACGAGCGGCGGTTCGTTCGCGCCTGGGAATTCAGGACTGACAGCCCTCAAGTCGTGCACCACGCGACGATGATGCTCGACACGACCGGCGCAGCGCGCGAGCTGGACGCCGAGGATCCCGAGCCAGGCTACGAGGGGCTGATCCCGCTATCGGCCCAGAATCCGGACGGCTACTTTCTCGGCTGGACCCCGGGTCAAACGCCATCGGCCGCGCCCGAGCACATCGCCTGGAAGGTGGATCCGCGAACTGACCTCGTCGTAATGCTGCACCTGCGGCCGGCGGGTCAGGTGCAACCGGTCAACATCAGCATCGGCCTGTATTTCAGCGAGCAGCCGCCGTCGCGGACGCCGGTGATGATCCGCCTCAATCGCCAGGATCTCGATATTCCGGCGAATGAACCGCATTACGTCGCCGTGGATACCTACACGCTGCCGGTCGACGTGGACGTCTACGCCGTGCAGCCGCACGCACACAATCTGGCGCGCGACATGCGGGCATGGGCGACGCTGCCGGACGGCCGCGTCGAGCCACTCATCCTCATCCGCGATTGGAATTTTCACTGGCAGGATCTCTACCGGTTCGCCAAGCCTGTCGGCCTGCCCGCCGGCAGCGTGCTGCGGATGGAACTCACCTACGACAACTCGAACGCGAACCGGCTGAATCCCTATCGGCCCCCGCGCCGAATCACCTACGGCCAACGCACGTCGGACGAAATGGCCGACGTCTGGCTGCAGGTCGTGCCTCGCACGCCCGACGACCTGCCGGCGCTGACTCGCAGCCTGCGTCAGAAGCTGCTGCCGCAGAACATCGCCGGCTACCGCATGCTGATGGCGGCGGATCCCGCCAATATCGGCCTACACAACGACCTGGCGCTCCTGCTCATCGAGTCCGGTGACATGGCGGGCGCGGCCAACCAGTTCGCCGATGTCGTGAAGCTCGCGCCGACGCGCGCCAACGCGCACTACAACCTCGGCAACGCGCTCTTGTATCTACGCCGGTTCGGCGAGGCAGAGGAGCATCTGCGTCAGGCGGTCGCGCTTCAGGACGACTACGGGCTCGCGCACCAGGGGCTGGGCCTGACGCTGCTGGCCACCAATCGTCTGGACGAGTCGGCCGCGCACCTGGAGCGCGCCGTCCAGCTGATGAACACCGCTGACGCACACTACAACCTCGCCGTCGTGCGCCAGCGTCAGCGGCGCGACGCCGCGGCCAGCCAGGAGTACGCGACGGCGCTCGCGCTCGAGCCGAACCACCTCGCCGCCCGCGTCGAGCTGACGTGGATTCTCGCGACGAGCGGCGACGCGTCGGTGCGGAATGCTGACACCGCCGTCGCGCACGCCGACGCGCTGTCGGCGACGACGAAGCAACCTGACGCTCGAATACTCGACGTGCGTGCGGCCGCGCTGGCGGCGGCCGGCCGCTACGAAGCCGCCGTCGCTCTCGCTCTCCAGGCCGTCCAACGGCTCGCACCTGCCGACACGGCGATGCGGACGGCGCTCGAAGATCGGATTCAGCTCTACAAAGCGCGGCGGCCGTTTGTCGACGGCGACAAGTGATTTCACCGCTGGGCGTCGCCGCTCCTTGGAGACTCAGCCGGACTACCCAGAAACAGTTAGTCGAGCGGTGAGCGTTCATCGCACGCGCAACGAGCGCGTGCACGCGGCTCACTCGCCGATATAATCGCCGCCGTTCAGACGAATCGAGGAGGTCGATCAATGCGTCGTGTGGCGTCCATCACTCTGACCTGTGTGGCGTTGTCGCTGTTGCCGTCGCTGGCGGCCGCGCAAAGCGCCATCGCCGGCATCGTCAAAGACAGCTCGGGCGCGGTGCTGCCCGGTGTCACGGTGGAGGCGGCGAGTTCGGCGCTGATCGAAAAGTCGCGCTCGGTCGTCACCGATTCGCAAGGGCAATACAAAGTGATCGATCTCCGGCCTGGCGTCTACACCGTGACGTTCACGCTGGAGGGCTTCAACACGGTGCGGCGCGAGGGTCTGGAGCTGACCGCGAACTTCACCGCGTCGGTCAACGCCGACATGCGCATCGGCGGCCTCGAGGAAACGATCACCGTGTCTGGCGCGTCGCCGATGGTCGACGTCCAGACGACCCAGCAGCGGGACGTGTTGACGCGCGACGTGCTCGACGCGCTGCCGACCGGGCGCAACTACCAGACGATTGGCTCGGCGCTTCCAGGGGTGAGCATGGGGCGATTCGACGTCGGCGGATCGACGGCAATGCAGCAGAGCACGGTGATCACCGCCGGGTCGGTCGGCGGCGACATGGCCATGCTCGTCGACGGCATGAACATCTCCTCGAGTCTCAACTCCGGGTCGGTGCCGGCCGTGTACCACAACGACGGCGCCTACCAGGAGTACGTGTACCAGGTAAGCGGGGCGAACGCCGAGTTCTCGAGCGGTGGGGTCACGATCAACATGATTCCGAAGGAGGGCGGGAACACGATCAAGTCGGACGGCGTCGCGCTCTTCACGAACACGCACTTTCAGACGCAGAACGTCGACGCCGAGCAGCGGACGCAGGGGGTCGTGGCGCCAGCCAAGATCGACAAGACGTGGGACTACAACTCGAGCTGGGGCTTCCCGATCAAACAGGACCGGATCTGGTGGTTCTCATCGGTGCGGTTCTGGGGCTACAACAATTTCGCCCCCAACGCGGTAGACGCGGCCGGCAATCAGATCGTCGACGACAACGACGTCCGCGCCTGGACCAACCGCGCCACGGTGCAGGTGAGCGCCAAGCACAAATTCACCGCTCTGTACGATCACCTGCCGAAGTTCCGCGGCCATCGGGACATCGAGCTGGGCACGGTGGCGCCCGAAGCGACGGTCGTGCAGCGCACACCGCGATCCTTCGACGCGCAGGCGAAGTGGACGTCGACGCTCAGCAACAAGCTGCTGGTCGAAGCCGGGTTCTCGGAGAACTACTACGACTACACCCTGAATTACCGTCCGGAGGTGAAGACCGAGGCGGACAAGCCGCCGTACGGCGACATCTCCCACGTCGACATCGTGACGGGTCGCCGGACCGTTGCCGCGACGCGAGACTTCCGCGACACATTCCCGTTCTACAACCTGTACGGCGCGGCCTCGTACGTCACCGGGTCGCACGCGGTCCGCTGGGGCGTGCAGTGGGGGCGGGGCTGGATCCGGAGCATCCGCGACGCCAACGGCGACATGGTGCAGCGCTACAGTGGTGGGTCGCCGAACTCAGTTCAGCGCTGGAATTTCCCGATTCCCGGGGCGAAGTCGAATCTC
>Ga0111538_10013444_pt1 | contig 10798 bp, 7 predicted proteins | sample SoiMethybrSBSTD1_FD_79669 | JGI IMG/M metagenome (GOLD analysis project Ga0111538, IMG submission 79669) | Bulk soil microbial communities from a Populus tree surrounding site in Tennessee, USA - Soil MetaG P. TD hybrid SBSTD1 (version 2)... | ecosystem: Environmental > Terrestrial > Soil > Tree... | reverse complement strand
TGGGGCTGGCCGTCACCACCACGGTCGTGCCCGGAACGCTCGCGCTCTCCGTCACCGGACCGATCAGCGCTCCCCCCATGGTGGCCCAGTACCAGGTGTCCAGGCCCACGAGCGACGGCGCGGTGGGGCTGGTCGACAGCGTGTGGGTGCCGACACGGGCCAGCGCGTCGTCGATCGCCAGCTGGGCGAGCGCCTGCGGGGCGACCTGGAACTCCCGGAGCGTGTCGAGGTCGCCGAACCCGCCGTGGTGGTACTCCTCGCTGTAGCACTCGTGGCGGTAGTGGCGGCCGGTGGCGGTACCGCTGATGGCGTCCAAGGACTCCTCGGTGGCGGCCGTGGTGCGCCATTGCCAGATGCCCGGGTAGTCCCGCGGCTGGCCGGTGGCCGGGTCGATGCCGTGCACGACGCAAGGTTCGGGGTGGGCGTGCGCGTTGTTCAGGGTGGTGCTGTCGGCCCGCACCTGGGCGAGGAAGCCGTCCGCGACCGGCGTCACGGTCGAGCCGCAGCTGGGGCAGATCGGGTCGGCGGCCGCCGGCTCGGGGGCGAGGACGAGCGTGGCGGCCGCCACGAGGACGGCTGCGCTGATGGCCAGCGCAGCTCTGATGCGATTCATGAGGGACACGGGTCCTCCCGTAGCTCCTGCCGGGTGAGGATCCACACGCCGTCGCGCTGCTCCAGCGTGACGTCGACGTGCTGCGTGGTGGACCCGGACTCGCCCGGCTCGCCCGTCGCCAGGTCGACCACCTGGCTCGTGTCGGTGAAGCAGTCGCGGACCGTGGCGACGGTGCCGTTGATCGAGGTGACCTCGGGGTGGGTCTCCACGGTCGTCTGCGCGCCGACGTTGAGGCCCTGCCACTCGCGCAGCGTGCTCCGCTGGCGCGCCAGCGCGTCGCCGCCGAAGTGGGCCAGCAGGTCCGGGTGATCGGGGTTCGGCGGGTTGGCCGAGGCCACGACCGCCTGGCGCGCCGCGTCGTAGTCGCGCAGCACCTGCTCCTCGGGGGTCAGCGCGGCGGTGGTCGTGGTCTCCGGGTCCGCCGCAGTCGTCGTGGTCTCGCGGTCGCCTGAGCCCGTCTCGCCGTCACCACCGCCGTCGTCGTCCCCGCCGCAGGCGCCGGGCGCGAGCGCCAGCACCGCCAACAGCGCGACGGCGGTCGACTTGTACCACCGCTTCACTCCAGCCTCCGTCAGTTCCCCAGCCCGCCGGCGCGAACCCTAACCCGGGCATTTCGCTAAGGGCTGTCACCTTCCGCGGGAACGAGCCAGCGGACCGCCAGCGGAGGCAGGGTGAGGACCGCCGAGTCGGGCTGGCCCTGCCACGGGGTGCTGTCGGTGGTCACCTCGGGCTGGACGACACCGCTGCCGCCCCAGCGCTCGTCGTCGGTGTTCAGCGCGTCGACCCACCGGCCGGAGAGGGGCAGGCCGAGGCGGTAGCCATGCCGGGGGACCGGCGTCAGGTTGGCCACGACCGCCACCACGCCCTCCAGGTCGCCGGTGGCCGCCGGACCGTGGGGGCCCATGCGCATGAAGGCGTACACCGAGTTGGTGCGATCGTCGGCATCGAGCCACCGGAACCCGGCGGGCATCGTGTCCGCCGACCACAGGGCCGGCCGGGCCGCCTCGACGCGGTTGAGCTCCCGCAGCAGGTCGCGCACGCCGCGGTGCAGCGGGTCGGTGAGCAGGAACCAGTCGATCTCCCGGTCGTGGCTCCACTCCCGCTCCTGGGCCAGCTCGGCCCCCATGAACAGCAGCTGCTTGCCCGGGTGCGACCACATCCAGGCGTACAGCGCCCGCAGGTTCGCGAAACGCTGCCACTGGTCGCCCGGCATCTTGCCGAGCAGCGACCCCTTGAGGTGGACCACCTCGTCGTGGCTCAGCGGCAGCACGAAGTTCTCGCTCCACGCGTAGGTCAGGCCGAACGTGAGCAGGTCGTGGTGCCACTTCCGGTGCACGGGATCGTGCGAGAAGTAGGTCAGGGTGTCGTGCATCCAGCCCATGTTCCACTTCTGGCTGAACCCCAGGCCCCCGGCGTCGGCGGGGCGCGTGACCCCGCCCCAGGCGGTCGACTCCTCGGCCACGGTCACGACCCCGGGCACGTCCCGGTGCACCACCGTGTTCAGGTCCTGGAAGAAGGCGATGGCCTCCAGGTTCTCCCGCCCGCCGTGGCGGTTGGGCACCCACTCGCCCTCGGCCCGCGAGTAGTCGAGGTACAGCGTCGAAGCCACCGCGTCGACCCGCAGGCCGTCGACGTGCAACTCCTCCAGCCAGTAGCGGGCGCTGGAGACGAGGAAGTTGCGCACCTCGTTGCGGCCGAAGTCGAACACCAGCGTGCCCCAGTCCGGGTGCTCGCCCTGGCGGGGATCGGCGTGCTCGTACAGCGCGGTGCCGTCGAAGCGGGCCAGCGCCCACTCGTCGCGGGGGAAGTGCGCCGGCACCCAGTCGACGATGACGCCGATGCCTCGCCGGTGCAGGTGGTCGACCAGGTCCCGGAAGCCGTCGGGATCGCCGTAGCGGGCGGTCGGGGCGAAGTAGCTCGTGACCTGATAGCCCCACGACGGCATGTACGGGTGCTCGGTGGGCGGGAGCAGCTCGACGTGGGTGAAGCCCAGGTCGGCGACGTGGTCCGCCAGCCGCTCGGCCAGGTCGCGGTAGCCGTAGCTGCGGCCGTCGGGATGGCGCATCCACGAGCCCATGTGGACCTCGTAGACCGACATCCGCTCGTCCCACGGCCGGGACCGGGCCCGGGCCGCCATCCACTGGCGGTCGCCCCACTCGTAGCCCGACCGGAAGATCCGGCTGGCGGTGGCGGGCGGCACCTCGGTGGCGGTGGCGAACGGGTCGGCCTTGAGCCGGGTCACGCCGTCGGCCCCCACCACCTCGAACTTGTAGCGCTGGCCCGGCGCCGCCTCCGGCACGAATATCTCCCACACGCCCGAGGAGCCCAGGTTGCGCAGGGGGTGGACCCGGCCGTCCCAGCCGTTCCAGTCGCCCACCACCCGCACCGCCCGGGCCGAGGGCGCCCAGACCGCGAACGCGGTGCCCTCGGTGCCCTGGTGGGCGCGGGTGTGGGCCCCGAGCACCGTCCACAGCCGGTCGTGGCGGCCCTCGCCCAACAGATGCCGGTCGAGGTCGCCGAGCGACGGCCAGAACGGCCATGGGTCGACCGCGGTGTGCTCGCCGCCCCCGTCCCAGCGGAACGTCACGGCGTAGCCCGGCTTGGGCTCGGCGTCGAGCAGCACCTCGAACACGCCGGCGTCGTGGACCCGGCGCATGGGACGCCCGTCGAGCGTGGCCGAGGTCGCCCCCGGCCGCCACGACCGCACCACCACCTGCCCGCGCTCGGCGTGGACGCCCAGCACCCGGTGCGGGTCGCGGCACGTCCCCGCGGCCAGCTGGTCGAGTTCCGCCGGGTCGCGACGCGAAGGCATCAGGAGGCGAGCGCCAGGGCGCGCCGCACCGCGGCGGCGGGGATGCCCACCCAGTCGGGCCGGTGCGCCAGCTCGTAGGTGATCTCGTACACCGCCTTGTCGAGCTCGAAGGCTCGCAGCACCCGGGCGCGGTCCTCGGCCGCGGCCGGGAGCAGCGCTTCGATGCCGGGAACACCCTCGTAGCCGTGCCAGTAGGCGGCGACCGCCCGCGACTCCCAGGCCTCGGCCAGCGCCACGAGCTCGTCGTCGACGTCCCGGCCGCGCTCGGCCAGCCCGGTACGGGCCGCGTAGTGGAACGACCGCACCATGCCGGCCACGTCCCGCAGCGGCGAGCCCGTGCCCCGCCGCTCCAGCATCGGTCGCACGGGCTCGCCCTCGAAGTCGAGGACGAACCAGCCGGCGTCGCCCAGCAGGAACTGGCCGAGGTGCAGATCGCCGTGGATGCGCAGCGACGGCCCCGCGTCACCGACCTCGAGCAGCTCGCTCAGCACCGCGTCCACCGCGGCCACGTCGATCAGGTCCGACGCCTTCACCATCTCGCCGCCGACCTCGACCTCGTCCCGGGGCAGCCGGTCGAGCTGGGCCCGGAAGCCCTGCAACCACGCCTCCGGATCGCCCCGGCCGGTGCCGAACGCTTCGGCCAGGGCGAGGTGCAGCCGGCCCGTCACCTCGCCGAGGGTGTGCGCCTCGGGCCCGAAGTCGGCGCCCGCCTCCTCCGGCGGCACCCGGGTGCCGAGCAGGTCGCGCAGAGACGTGTGCGCCAGCTGCCAGGCGTCGGTGGCGCCCAGCATGTACTGGCGCACGACGGCCAGGTCGGCGCCCTCGTAGCGCAGCTCGGCGAGCTGCGGCACGACGTGGGGGAAGCCCCGCTCGCCCAGCACGTCGGTGATCTCGACGTCGGGGTTGGGCTCGGGATGGACCCGGCGGAACAGCTTGAGGATGAGCCGCTCGTCGTAGACCACCGAGGAGTTGGACTGCTCCACCACCAGCGGCCGGGCCACCTGGGCGGACTCGTCGGGCGCCACTCGCTCCAGCACGGTGAGCGCCAGGTCCGGATCGACCAGCGCGTCGTACCAAAGCAGGCCGTCGACCTCGCCCACCGTCACCCGTTGCTTGCCCTGCAGGAAGTCGGACTCGCTGCCCACCGGGCGGCCGCCCAGCACCACCTGGTAGGTGGCCGGCCCGCCCGCGGGGTCGACCGCCTCGACCAGGTACCAGACCAAGGCCGGATCGCCCTCGCGCTGGTCGAGGGTGGTCACCGCCACGGCGGCGGGGGTCTCGTGGCCTGCGTACCACCGTTGCCGGGGCAGGAAGTCACCCAGCAGCGGAGCCAGCTTCTCGGCCAGATCGTCGAGGCTTGGCACCTCACCTGCCTAGCACTTGAACGACACCTCGGGAACGCTCGTGACGCGCGGCACAACCGCCGCAACGCCGGTGACCAGGGAGTACGCCGGAAAGTGATGGTCGAGCCCACTCCGCCGAGGTGCCAAGGTGTGGGGCCCACGACGACGCCAGGAGGGTGCGATGTCCAGCGAGGGCGAGTGGCCCGTCGACTACCGCGACCTGCGGGCCGTGTTCGTGAACTGCACGCTGAGGCGCTCCCCCGAGGTGTCCAACACCGAGGGCCTGGCCGCCATCTCCCAGGAGATCATGCGGCGCCAGGGCGTCGCGGTCGACGTGATCCGGGCCGTGGACCACGACATCGCGGCGGGCGTGTGGCCGGACATGACCGAGCACGGCTGGGAGCGCGACGACTGGCCCGAGCTGTTCGGGCGCATCCTCGCGGCCGACATCCTCGTCCTGTGCACACCCATCTGGCTCGGTGAGAAGTCGTCGGTGTGCACCCGGATCATCGAGCGGCTCTACGGCAACTCGTCACAGCTCAACGAGGCCGGCCAGTACGCCTACTACGGCCGCGTCGGTGGCTGCGTGGTGACCGGCAACGAGGACGGGATCAAGCACTGCGCCATGAACATCCTGTACTCGCTGCAGCACCTGGGCTACACGATCCCGCCCCAGGCCGACGCGGGCTGGATCGGCCCGGCGGGCCCGGGACCGTCGTACCTGGACCCCGGCTCGGGCGGCCCGGAGAACGACTTCACCAACCGCAACACCACGTTCATGACCTGGAACCTGCTGCACGTCGCCCGGATGCTCAAGGACAACGGCGGCATGCCGGTGCACGGCAACCAGCGGCGGGGCTGGGACGCCGGCTGCCGGTACGACTACCCCAACCCGGACTACCGGTAGCGAGGGCGGCCAGGACGGGCGCTAGCTGACCGGGCCGTCGTCGGGCTGCGGCTCGACCAGCTCGAACCAGTAGAAGCCGTGGCCCGCCAGGGTCACGAAGTAGGGCAGCTCGCCGATGGGCGGGAAGGGCACCCGGCCCATCAGCTCGATCGGGACCTTGCCGGCCAGCTGCTCCATCATCAGCTCGCACGGCTGGGGGAAGCGGGACAGGTTGTTGACGCACAGCACGATGTCCTCCTCCCCGTCGTCGCCCAGGCCCCGGCGCAGGTAGGCCAGGACGGACGGGTTCTCGGCGTGCAGCACCTCGAACTCTCCCATGGCCAGCACCGGGTGCTGCTTGCGGACCGCGAGCATGCGGCGCAGCCACTGCAGGAAGCTCGACGGGTCGCGCTCCTGGGCCTCCACGTTCACCGCCTGGAAGCCGTACACCGGGTCCATGAGCGGGGGCAGGAACAGGCGGGCGAAGTCCGTGGTCGAGAAGCCGGCGTTGCGGTCCGGGCTCCACTGCATCGGCGTGCGCACGCCGTCGCGGTCGCCCAGGTAGATGTTGTCGCCCATGCCGATCTCGTCGCCGTAATACATGACCGGGCTGCCGGGCATCGAGAACAGCATGGCGTGGAACAGCTCGGCCTTGCCCTCGTCGTTGTCGAGCAACGGGAACAGCCTTCGCCGGATCCCCAGGTTCAGCTTCATGCGGGGATCGCTGGCGTACTCGCTGTACATGTAGTCCCGCTCGTCGTCGGTGACCATCTCCAGGGTCAGCTCGTCGTGGTTGCGGAGGAAGATGCCCCACTGGGCGCCGTCGGGGATCTCCGGCGTCTGGGCCAGGATCTCGGTGATGGGGTGGCGCTGCTCCTTGCGGACGGCCATGAACATGCGGGGCATGAGCGGGAAGTGGAAGCACATGTGGCACTCGTCGCCGGCGCCGAAGTAGTCCACGACGTCGGTAGGCCACTGGTTGGCCTCCGCGAGCAGCACCCGCCCGGGGAACTCGGCGTCGACCGTCTTGCGTACCCGGCGCAGGTAGTCGTGTGTCTCGGGCAGGTTCTCGCCGTTGGTGCCGTCCCGCTCGAACAGGTAGGGCACGGCGTCGAGCCGGAACCCGTCGAGCCCCAGGTCCAGCCAGAAGCGCACGACGTCGAGCATCGCCTCCTGGACCTCGGGGTTGTCGAAGTTGAGGTCGGGCTGGTGGTGGAAGAAGCGGTGCCAGAAGTACTGCTCGCGCAGCGGGTCGTAGGTCCAGTTCGACGGCTCGGAGTCGACGAAGATGACCCGGGCCTCGCTCCAGCGCTCGTTGTCGTCACTCCACACGTACCAGTCCGCCTTGGGGTTGGTGCGGTTCGTGCGGGACTCCTGGAACCAGGGATGCTGGTCCGACGTGTGGTTCATCACCAGGTCGGCGATCACCCGGATGCCCCGGCGGTGCGCCTGGGTGAGGAACTCGGCGACGTCGTCGACCTTGCCCGACTCGGGCAGCACGGTCAGGAATCCGCTGATGTCGTAGCCGCCGTCACGCAGCGGCGACTGGTAGAAGGGCAGCAGCCACAGGCAGTCGACACCCAGCCATTCCAGGTAGTCGAGCTTCTGCGTGAGGCCCTTGAAGTCGCCGAACCCGTCACCGTCCGAGTCGAAGAACCCGCGCACCGCCACCTCGTAGAAGACGGCACGCTGGTACCACCGGTGGTCGGATCGATCGATCGCTGTCGGCATAGTGAGCCAAGGGTTACACACGCGCGGGGGACCCGCGGCCCTTGCTCACCGCCCAGGGCTAGGCGATCAGCAGCACGCCGATCAGCACGACGACGACCGCCGCGATGACGGCCACGAGGACCCAGCGAGTCGTGGCCGGGCCGGCGCCCGGCTCCCTGCCCTCATCGACGAAGGCCCGGAACATCGCCGTGTCGGCGCCGGGGTCGTCGCGATCTTCGGTTGACATGGGGAGATGGTAAGCCCGACGCCCCGGGGGAAGGGGGATCGGGTGGCGTCCCGGGCGACGGGCGGGGAGAAGCCGGCCGCCCGGGACGTCAACCCCATCTGGCACGCCAGGCGGCGGCCAGGTCACGCAGCGCCTCCGCACAGTCGCCTTCGAACGACGAGCCGTGCATGACCGCCAGAGTGCGGGGCGAGAACTCGGCCAGACGCTCCAGCGTGGCCGGGACGACGTCGCCCGGCGCGGCGCTGCACAGCACCCCTTCGGCCTCGATCGCCGCCTCCACCAGGCTGTCCCCGGTCACGGCCGGCCCGTCGCCCAGCTGGGCGAACAGGTCCCCGCACAGCAGCGTGCCCGTCGTCTCCTCGTACAGCACCTGGGCCTCGGCGTTGTGGGGCGCGTGCGGCGTCGGAACCACCACCACCCGCCGGCCGCCCAGGTCGAGGGCCTCGCCCGGGGCGAGACGCCGGGGCGGCGAGTCGGCCAGGTCGTCGACCGACACCCGGCAGCCCAGCGCGCCGAACGCCACCTCGAGCTGCGGCCCTACCGCCAGGTACTGGTTCATGGCCCCGCACTCGTCCGCCTCGACGTGCCCGAACGACAGCCAGCGCAGGCGCTCCAGGCGGAGCACGCGGTCCACCGCCGCCACCGTCTCGGGGAAGCTCGCCCGCAGCCCCGTGTGGTACAGCAAGGGCTCGTCCGCCAGCACCAGGAACTGGTTGACGGTGAGATCCCTATCGGCGATGCCGTGCGGCAGGCAGGTGGAGATGCGGTAGATCCCGTCCGCCACCTCGTCGACCCTGCTGTCCGCCATCGTCGCCCTTCCCTCGGGAAAGCCCAGTGGGGGACCGGAGCCCGCCGCCGCCCGCCTGGGCAGCCCCCGGTCCCCCGCTGAGCCCACGCAGCGTGCCGTCGCGGCATTAGCGAGCGCGAAGCCGCAGGTGGCGGCGCGTGTCGCCCCGCCCGGCGGGTCGGCGACTTAGCCTGGCGGACCACATGCCCCGCTCGTTCCGGTTCGAGCCCCCCGAGCCGAGGTCCGGCTCGCTCACCAGGCCTCGCCTGCTGCGCGCGCTGCTCGGCCGCTGGGAGCAACGGGTCACGGTGATGGTGGGGGGTCCGGGGCTGGGGAAGACCACGCTCCTGGCCCAGGCCGTGGCCGAGAACCGGCTCGCGCCGCGGGGCGAGGACGTGTGGCTCGGCCTGGCTCCCGGCGACGCCGACGGCGAGATGCTGGCCCGGGACCTGATGGCCGCAGTGGCGTCACCGGCCGGGACGGGCGACGACCCGGTCGCGGCCCGGCCCGACCCGCCGGGCCCGGCGGCGGTGGCCGACGCGGTGTGGCGGCGGTCCCCGGCTGCGGTGTGCCTGGTGATCGACGACGCCCACTGCCTCACCACCGGCTCGCCCGGCGCCCGCTGGCTCGCCGCGCTGGTCGACGCCTTGCCGGCCAACGGCCACGTGCTGCTGGCGAGCCGCTGGGCTCCGGCGGTCCCGGTGACCCGGCTGGTGACCCAGGGCGCGGTGCTGGAGCTGGCGGAGGACGACCTGCGCTTCTCCGAGCACGAGCTGGCCGGGTTCGCCGCCCGCCGGGGCTTGTCCGTGGAGCGCCTCGGCGACACCGGCGGCTGGCCCGCCATGGCCGAGCTGGCGGCCAGCGTGAAGGGCAACCTGGCGGGTGACTACCTGTGGGAGGAGGTGCTGGAGCCCCTCGGCCCCGAGCGCCGGCGGGTGCTGGCCACGCTGTCCGACCTGGGCGGCGCCGACGACGCGCTGGCCGGCGCGGCGTTGGGCGAGCCGGTCGAGCTGGCCCGGGTGCTCGCCGGGGTCCCGCTGGTGGCCCGGGGCGCCGGGGGCTGGCGCGTGCCGCATCCGCTCTGGCGGACGGCGCAGGCTCTCGCCCTCCCGCCCGAGGAGCGGACGGCGATGCGCCGCCGCGCCATCAGCCACCTGGTGGCCGGCCAGCGCTTGGACGAGGCGGTCAGCCTGGCCACCGACGGCGGGCTGCGCGACATGCTGCCTGACATCCTGCGGGCGGCGGCCATCGGTCCGCAGCGCCCGCCGTCGCGGCAGCTCGACCGCTGGCTCGCGGCCGTGCCGCCCGAGGCGCAGGACACGGCCGGGGCCGCCCTGGGTGCCGGGCTGCGGGCATCGCTGGCCGCGCCCGTGGACGCCATCGAGCCCCTGCGCCACGCCATCCAGCTCTGCCGCGACGGGGGCGACGTCGACGGCGAGCTGGCCGCCATCGCCCTCCTCGGGCGGGTGGCCTGGTGGCACGGCGACCTCGTCCTGCTGGGCGAGCTGTACCCGCGGGTGGTGGAGCTGGAGGCCGCGGGCCACGCCCTGGCCCGAGGCATACTGGCCGTGGCGCGCGCCGTCATCGCCGACCTCGAGGGCGACGACGACGCCACGGTGGCGACCCTCGAAGCCATCGAGCCCGGGGTGCTCGACCCGTCCTGGGAGGCGATCTCCGAGTGGCTGCGGGCCACCACGCTCGGAGGCATGGGCCAGCCCGAGGCCAGCCTGGAGATCCTCGACGGCATGCCTCCGGCGGCCGATTCCGCGCTCGCGCTCACGATCGAGGCCAGCTACCTCGGGGCCCGTTGGTGGCTCGGCCACGTCGACGAGGTGGTGGCGGCGCTGCCGTCGCTGGTCGAGCGCATCCGCGCGTCCGGCGTCGCCCGCAACCTCATCGTGATCCTCACCCAGAGCGCCTACACCTACGGAGCGCTCGGTCGCCTCGACGAGGCTCGCCGGACCCTGGCCGCCGCCCAGCGGGTCGAGGGCGATAGCACCGGCGTCGCCGCCCGCATGGGCCTGGCCGAGGCCGCGGTGCTGCTGGCCGACGACGACGAGGACACGGCAACCACCGTGCTGGAGAAGGTGGTGCAGGCCCACGGCAACCTGGGCGACCATGAGCGGCGCACCTGGCGGCATGGGCTGTGCATGACCTACGTGCTGGTGCCGACGACCCGCGACTACTGGGACCGGGCCGGCCTCGGCGGGGCCTTCGAGCACGCCCGCAGCCTGTCCGCCGCCGTGGTCGCCCTGCGAGAGGGCCGGCCGCTGCCCCCGGTGGACGTGTCCGACCCCCAGCGGGTGCGAGCCGCGCTGCATCACCGCTTCGCCGTCGAGCTGGCCCTCGGCCTGGAAGCGTGCGGGCGGGCGGAAGGCGGGGCCATCCTGGAGGCGCTCG
>Ga0111538_10013441_pt1 | contig 10800 bp, 8 predicted proteins | sample SoiMethybrSBSTD1_FD_79669 | JGI IMG/M metagenome (GOLD analysis project Ga0111538, IMG submission 79669) | Bulk soil microbial communities from a Populus tree surrounding site in Tennessee, USA - Soil MetaG P. TD hybrid SBSTD1 (version 2)... | ecosystem: Environmental > Terrestrial > Soil > Tree... | reverse complement strand
CGCCGGGCTTGACGATCTGGCGATCTCCGACGTCATCCACGCCGCGGCGTTTTTCAACTGGGCGAACCGGTTGATGCTCTCGCTCGGGGAGCCGGCGACCACCGCGGGATAAGCTCTAGCGGCCCCAGGCCTTCATGATCTCGCGATGCCAGGGCACGCTGCCGAGAAACGTTCTCCGGTCGGCCTCTTCGAGAAGCATCGCGCGTTCCGTCAGCAACGAATGGGCGCGGGTCAACACGTCCTTCGCTCGAGGTGACTTCGCCGTGACCAGCACCTTGTAACAGGCCCAGAGCAGGCCCGGCGCGCCGTTCGGCTCGATTCCTTCACCGACCGCCGCTTCGATTCGAGCCACGTACGCCAGGGCTTCCTCGCAATTGCCCAGGCCCGCGGTCACCTGGGCGAGCCCGCCGAAGGCGTAGAGCTGCTCCTTGGTCCGTTCGAGCTCCCGATGGATTCGGAGTGCGTGGTGGTACGACGTCGCCGCGTCGGTCAGCTGACCGAGGGCCAGATGAGCGTCACCTTGAACGACGTTCATCCATGCTTCCAGATCGCGGTTGAATATCTCGCGGGCAACCGGTAGCCCCTCGGCCAAGAAGGCAAGCGCGGTCGCCGCGTCGTCGCGCGCGACGGCGATCTCCCCGAGCTCACCCAGGAAGTGAGCCCGGAAGATCGTGGCACCGGCGTCACGGCATAGCCGGAGACCGGTCTCGAGCATGTCCTTCGCCGCCGTGTAGTTCCCGAGCGCTCGCTCGACCTCACCGAGGTTGGCCAGCTGCACGCTCTCGAACACCTTGTCCCGGATCGCGCGGGCCAGCTCCAGCGCCTGGGCGTAGCGCTCGCGCGCCGCGCTGTATCGGCCTTCGTTTGTAGCCAGGCCGCCGTGCAAGTGCAGTGCATCGATCAAGCGGCGCTGATCGCCGGCCGCGCGCGCCATTCCAAGCAGCTCGTCGGCGAGGACTCGAGTGCGGGCATGGTCGCCTGCGTACCTCGCGGCGCTGGCCCACACGCTCCGCGCGTGAAGGGCGACAGGGGTGAACCCGGTCTTGTCGGCGAGCGCCGCCGCTCGTGCCGCCGCCGCTGCCGCGGCCCGAAAATCCCCGCTGGCGAGGAAAAGCAGAGCGCGGAGGGAGACCGCGCCCGCGCGCTTCGCGTCATCGTCCAAGGTCTCGGCGAGCCGTTCCAGCTCCGAGATCTGGCTCTCTTCCTCGCGCCGGCGGCCCATCAGGTTCAGTAACTGGATGCGCTTCCTGATCAGCTCGTATCGGAGCGCAGGCTCGTCCGCCGATGTGAGGTCGAGGGCTTTCTCGAGGTAGCTCAGCGCCGCGTCGGTCGCATGGCCGCCGGCCGCCACGTCTGCCGCCCTGTGCCAGTAAGCGGCCGCGCTCGCGGAGTCCGCCGCGCGCTCGTAGTGATCCGCGATGACGCCGTAGAGCTGACCGGAGCGCTCGCCGCTCCTGGCCACGAGCCACTCCGCGGTCAGGCGATGCTGGTGGCGCTTGTCGCCCCTGAGCACCCCGTCGTACGTCACCTGATGCAACAGATGGTGCTTGAACGCGTACTCACGCACTCCCTCGAAGGAGCTGGGTTCCTGCGCGCGGATCAGATCGCGACGTCGCAGGCCCTCGAGCGCTTCGGTCATCTCCGGACGTGCATCGCGCAGCGGCTCGTCCCAGAACACGTGTCCGATCACGCTCGCCAGCTGGAGCGCTCGTTTCTCCGCAGGCGGCAGCCCGTCGAGGCGAGCTTGCAGCACGCCGGCGAGCGTCGACGGGATCGGCACGTCGACGAGCCGATCGGCGGCCATCCGCCAGCGGTCGCCACTGGTGACGATGACGCCGTCGTCGATCAGCATCGCGACGAGCTCTTCGATGAAATACGGATTGCCTTCGGCGCCGCTCGTGACGACGTCATACAGCGTCGCCGGCACCGGCCCCAGGCGGCTCAGCAGCGATTCGAGCAGTTGATGACTGCTTCGCTTGGAGAGCGGGCCGAGGTCGATGCGCTGGTGGTTGCGCAAGCCGCTGCCCCGCTGCGCCCGGCGCTCGTCGAGCGCCGGGCGGGCCAGGCACAGCACCATCATGGGCAGGTCGCGACATGTCTGCGCCAGATAGTCGATGAAGTCGAGCGAGCCGTCGTCGGCCCAGTGGAGGTCGTCCAGCAGCACGACCACACGTGCGTTCCGCTCCCGGACCAGCAGCCGGAAATACTGTGTCAGAGCGTGAAACGCGCGGTCGCGGAGCTGCTTGCCATCCCCGGCGATGCCGGCGATGTGCGGGCTGGTGCTCTCGTCCAGTCCGATCAGCTGGCCGATGAGCGCGATTTGCTCCTCGCTGCGCTCGCCGAAGAGCGCACCGAAGCTGCCGGCCAGCTTGGCGTGGGCGACCGCCTGGGTGTCGTCGTCGAGGATCGCGAACCGCTCGCCGAGGAGCGCGCGCAGCAGGCCGTACGGCACGCTGGCGCTGGACGGCTGAGCACGGCCGTGGAAGAGCTGCACGGTCTCCGGGCGTCCTTGGATCCAGCGCTGGAGCTCGGACATCAATCGGGTCTTGCCGATCCCGGCGTCGCCGACCACCGTCACCAGTGACAGGGACTTCTGTTCGACGACGGCCTCCCACGCGGCGATCAGCCGGGCGAGCTCCTCGTCGCGGCCGATGAGGGGCGTCTCGATACCGTCCACGCCGCGGCTCGGCGCGCCGAACGCCGTGGCCCTGGCGCCCAGCACCACGTAGCTGCGAAGGGGATGCGAAAGGCCCTTGAGGAGGATCGGCGGCTCCTCGGCGACGTCGAACATGCCGCGGACGTGGCGGTACGTCGTGTGGCTGATGCGAAGGCCTCCGGCCGGCGCGCTCTGCTCCATGCGAGCGGCGATGTTGACGGCAACGCCACGGACACTGCCCTCGGCATCGACACCGCCACCCAGCAAGACGGGACCGGTATGGATGCCGACGCGCACGTTGAAGACATCGCTTCCGTGGCGAGCCTGCACCTCGGCCGCAAGCCGTCCGGTCTCGTCCAGGATCCCGAGCCCGGCCCGCACGGCCCGCTCGGGATCGTCCTCGCGCGATTCGACGGCGCCGAAGACCGCCAGCAGGCCGTCCCCGGCGTACTGGAAGACCCGGCCGTGCTGCGACTCGACGATCGACGTGAAGCGCCGGAGCGCGCCGTCCATGACGGCCTGAACGTCCTCGGGCTCGAGCCGACGGCTCAGCCGCGTGGATTCCACGACGTCCGCGAACAGAATCGTCACCGGCTTGAGCTGTTGCTCGGGTACGTCGAGGCGAGCGAGCCGGGCGCGCAGCGCGGCGAGCGCCGTGTCGACGACCGCGTCACCCAGGACGGCGCGCTGGGCCTCCAGGGCGGCGATGCCGCCTTCGAGCTCTTCCCGCTCCGTCATGCGCCGGTCCTCCGAAGCGCCGCGTCAATCGGACATTAAGAAGATGAGAGGGCGCACGTCCTCTTCGGGCGTTGACTCCCAGTAGCGTAGCAGGATCGTATACACCATCAGGCCGGTCTCGCCCTCGCCGAAGAGGAGATAGCGAGCCGCCTGAGCCATCAGGTCGCGCCGGGTGAGACCGATGAAAATCGAGATCGGGTCGATGACCTCGCTGACGAAGGCGATGGTATTGGCGATCGCAATCGCGCCGTACACCTCGGCCACGTAGTCGTCGCCCTCCTTGCGAATGCTGATCTCGAAGGGCGCGGAGAACTCGCTGCGGTTGTCGAGCAGGTTCACGTGAAGGAACGCGAACGGCCCGCGAACGTTGTAGTGCCGGACGATCTCGGCCTTCTTTCGGCGGCGGGCTTCCGGGGTCGACCTCGGCGTGGGGACCAGGTGCACCTTCTTGCCCCGCGTCTCCGGCCCGAGCCGCTCGCTCTCGGCATTGACGAAGTAGCCGTGCGGAATGCGGAGCTCCACCGAGCGAATCGATCGGCTGACCGCGCACACCAGCATCAGGATCACCGTGAAGATGGTGCCGATGATCAATCCGTCGGGGCGCTCCACGCAGTTGTCCAGCAGCGTGTACGCGAACACCAGGCAGAGGATTGCCGTGTAGAAGGCCAGCGCCCAGCGGCGCTCGCGCCAGAGGGTGAGCGTGGCTGCGAAGGCGGCGGAGAGGATCAGCACGAGGACGCCCGTGGCATAGGCGCCGCTCTGCGCCTCGACGTCCGCGCGGAAGATCAGCGTGATGAGGATATCGACGGCAAACAGCGCCAGCACGAGCGGCCGGGAGAGCGCGGCCCACTGAGGCGCCATCCCGAAGCGCGGCAGGTAGCGGGGGATCAAGTGGAGGAGACCGGCCATCGCCGAGGCGCCGGCGAGGCCGAGGATGAGGATAGTCGAGACGTCGTACACCGTGCCGAAGCCGGGGCCGAGGTAGCGATGAGCCAGGAACGCGATGGCGCGCCCGCTCGCCTTGCCGTCCGCGGCGTAGTCCGCCGGCTCGATGAGCAGCGTGGTGACGAAGCTCGAGAGGATCAGCATGAAGCTCATGATGATCGCCGCGGTCACCAGGAGCTTGCGGGTGTTGGCCACGCGCCCGACCGGGCGGGCGCCCGTTCGCGGGCTGTGCTCCCGATCGGCCGCGCCGCCGTCGATCAGCGGCATGACGGTCACACCCGTCTCGAAGCCGCTCAGGCCCAGCGCGAGCTTCGGAAAGACCAGCATGGCGCCCGCGATCAGCAGGGGGAAGCTGCCCTTGGCGTCGAGCACCGAGCGCCAGTCGGTGAGCAGCGTCGGGTGCGCGAACACCTCGAACGCGCCGCGCCCGAGGACGATGAGATTGAGAGCCAGATACGGCACGGCCGCGAGGGTTGCCAGGCCGATCGCCTCGTGGAATCCCTTGAGGAAGACCGTGGCGAGCACTGTGAGGATCGCGAGCGTGACGAGGATCTGATGATCACCGAGCACGGGGTGGAGGAACGGATTCTCGATGGCGTGCTTGGCGGCGTCGGCGGCCGACAGCGTCATGGTGATCACGAAGTCGGTCGCCGCGAAGCCGAGCAGGACCAGGACGAGCCCCTTGCCCTTCCAGCCGCTCAGGAGGTTCTCGAGCATGGCGATCGAGCCCTGCCCGGCAAAGCTGCGCCCGGCCACCTGGGCGTAGACCGGCAGCGCGCGAACAGCGTGACGATCACGAGGATGACGGTGGCGATCGGGGCCACCGCGCCTGCCGCGAGCAGCGCGATCCCCGGCTGATAGCCGAGCGTCGAGAAGTAGTCGACGCCCGTCAGCCAAATGACCTTCCACCAGGGGTGGGTCGCGACCTCATGGCCGCCGTGGCCGTCCAGCGATTCGCCGCGCGCCAGCCACTTGCCGACCGCGGTTCGATATTCGAACGCGGGCCGAGGTGCTGAATGCCGAAACGAGAGGCGCTCGGTCTGACCCTTCGGTGTCGCGGACGTCAACGCCGGGCGACGAGCACGCTGATGGGGTAGAGACAGTAGTAGGCGGGGTCGTCCAGGGCGAACGTCGGCGACGCCGCCTCGCAGAGGGCCGAGCGTCGCGTCCAGTCGTCGACAGACAAGCGGTCGCGCAGGCGCGGCCCCCAGTTGCGCTCGAAGACGACGTGCTGGACGTAATCACGCGCGGCGTGGGGAAGCGGCGCCCGGCGCTCCAGCAGGTACGTGCGGAAGGTCTCCACGGACAGGCCGGCCGCGCCCAGCGACGCGAGGGTGCGCTGTCGGCGCTCCTCGAATGAGAACTCGCCGCCCTCGTGGCGGCTCCACTCCATCTCCGCCTGGCGCAGGCGACGCTCGAGGGCGGGATGGCCCGGCAGGAAGGCTCCGTGCAGGAGCTGGGATTCCTTCACGACGATCTGGCCGCCGGGGCGAACGACGCGGGCGAACTCGCCCAGTGCCTTGCCCGTCTCCTGGATGTGATGGAGCACGTCACCGCACCAGACCCAGTCGAAGCTCGCGTCGGGCGCATCGAGCTTCGTGGCATCTCCCGCCCTGAACTCGAGCCGCGAGCCGACGGGCCCGCGACCAACCAGCTCGCGCGCCGCGTCGGCGCGCTCGGTCGACGGCTCGATGCCCACCACGCGCCCGCGCGCGCCGATCGCCTCGGCCAGCCACACGGCGTAGAGCCCGGCGCCGCAGCCGACGTCGAGGCCACGCGAGCCCTCGGGCAGGTGCAGGTCGGCGATCAACGTGCGCGCCTCCGGCTCCTGGAAGAGGTTCATGCGCTCCAGCGACTTCCAGAAGGGCTCGGGCGCGGGCTCGGTCATGACGTCTTGGCCGCCGCCTCGGCGAGCAGCGCGTACTTGCCCAGCGTGCGCTGGGCAAGGGCGGCGGGCCAGCGGCCCTCGTCCACGATTCGCAAGACCCCGTCGAGGACCCGGGCGAAGTGTGTCTCGTGGCCGCCGTCGAGCAAGGCGGGCACGACCACCTCGTACGCGTTCGGCCCGGCCGGCGCGACCGCGAGGCCGGGCAGCTCCCCCTGCCACCCCGCGACGGTGTCGCGGAGCGCCTGGGTGACGTCGGCGTCGGCGACTCGCGATTCGACGAACACCTTGCGGCGGTAGCCCGTGCGCTCGCTCTGCTCCATCCGGACCTCGGCACGAGTGCCGTGAGCGACCATGCGGGAAGAGTCCGCTGCGCCCGGCGAGGGAGCGAGATTCCAGCGCGTCGAGGCGCTGGCGGTGAGCCGACCGATCGTGTACACGAGCTCGGAATTACATCGATAGCTCAGCGTGTCGCTGGCGACGAACGGTGCGAGCTCTTGCGAGAACTCCGCCTCACCGGTGATCCGCCGGAACGCCTCGGCGGGGACCGGCGTCGACCACGCGCGGGCCGACAGGAGCGCCGGTGACGCCTCGTCGTCGCCCACGAGCCACTGAGCCTGGTCCACGACGTGGGTGGTGATGTCGACCGGGCCGCTCCCCTGCACGCGCACGTCGAAGTACCACCAGGGACGTCTGAGGGGAGCGCCGTCGACGAGCTTCTCCAGGTGGTGCACGCTCTCCTGCTCGATGGCCAGCCCGTCCTCGCGGAAGGCGCCGAAGAGCGCCGGCGTACCGACGAGCTTCCTGACCAGTCCGGCCGCCACGTCGTGACGGCCCGTCATGATCTCGGCGGCCAGCGGCCAGCCGTCGAGGCTCGCCCGGATGTCGGCGAGGTCGGCCGGCTCGACGAGCCACGGCTTGTCGGCGAGCACATGGAAACCCGCGTCGTGCAGCCGTCGCATGGTGCGGGCCTTGCCCCCGTTCTTGCCCGCGAGCACCACCACGTCGCCGCGCCGCTCGTCGATGAGCCGTCCGAGCGGGTCGTCGGACGTCGTCACGACGGGCCGCCAGCGCGTGGCGTCCGGCGTGCGCCGGTTGAAGCGGTCGACGAGGGCGAGGAAATCACGGAGCTCGGCGCCCTCGCGCGCGTAGACGAAGATCTCGTCGGCGGCGCGCGCCTGTTGCACGCGCAGCGTCAGCGCGGCGTGGAAGTGCCCGGGGTCGAGGAAAAGCAGCGTGTGCATGGCTAGCGTCCGCGTTCAGGCCGGCAGGATGACGGCCTTGCCCGTCGTCTGCGTGTCGAAGAGCTTGTAGGCCTCCTCGGCCTGGTCGAGCCTCCAGCGGTGCGTGAAGAGCTTCTCCACGTCGATGCGCCGGTCGGCCACGAACTCGGCGCACTCGGCCTGACCCTGCTTCGAGAACGTCCACGAGCCCACCAGCGTCACCTGCCGGCGCAGGAGATCCGGGCTCACGTCGAGCGTGACCTGACCGCGCTCGCCGACGAAGCAGGCCGTGCCCCACGAGCGCACCGCGCGCACCGCCGCGGCGCGGGCGTCGGGCGCCGAGGAGGCGTCGAGCGTCTTGTGGGCGCCCTCGCCGTGCGTCAGATCACGGATCGCCGCCACCACATCGCCCGCCTTCGGATCGATCACCTCGTGCGCGCCGAACGCCTGGGCGAGCTTGCGACGCTCGGGCTCCACATCGATGGCGATCACACGCGCGCCCATGACAACGGCGAACTGCGTGGCCGACAGACCGACCGGGCCCTGGCCGAAGATGGCGATCGTCTCGCCGCCCTGCAGATTGATTCGCTTCAAGGCACCCCAGGCCGTCCCGGTGCCGCACGAGATCGCCGCGCCGGTGACGAACGAGAGCGAGTCGGGCAGCGTCACCAGCGTCGAGACCGGTACCTTCATGTACCTCGCGTGACCGCCGTGGCCGCCGGAGCCGAAGACAACGGTGCCCTCGAGACACATCTGCGTCCATCCCGCCCGGCAGTGCTTGCAGGTGCCGCAGCCGTCGTAGTGATGGTCCATGACGCGCTGGCCGACGCGCGCCTCTTTCTCGGTGACGCCGGAGCCGACGGCGGCCACGACGCCGCAGGGCTCGTGGCCGGCGATCATGCCGGACGCCCGTCGAATGCCGCCGGTCACGGCCCCGCCCGGGTTGGCCGGGGCGCGATAGTTATGCAGGTCGCTGCCGCACATGCCCGAGGCCTTGATCTCGAGGATCACGTCCCGCGGGCCGGGTGTCGGATCGGCGAAGTCCCTGAGCTCGAGCTTGCGATCACCGAGAAACACGACGCCTTTCATGGCTCTCCTCCGTCTAACTGTCCTCGCGCGTACCCGATTCTGCCAGATTCTTGACCGCCGTGGGGCGTCGCACTACGCTCCCGGAGCAATGCAACGATGACCCGGGAGGACCGCCATGACGGTTTATGAGATGCGGATCTACACGCTCCACGTCGGCAAGATGGGCGAGGCAGTCAAGCTCTACACCGAATTCGGCTACCCGGCGCTCCAGAAGGGCGGCCAGGACAAGAAGCTGATCGGCTACTTCCAGGCCGACACCGGCACGATCAACCAGCTCGTGCACCTGTGGAAGTTCAACGACGACGCCGACCGCCGCGCGCACTGGGCGTCGGTGTTCGCGAACAAGGACTTCGTCGAGGGCTTCGCCGCAAAGTTTCGCCCGCTGATCGCGACGCAAGAGGTCAAGCTCTTGACCGCGGCCCCGTGGGGACCGCATCCCTGAGCTTCGCGGTAGAAGCCAGCTTCAGCGGTAGAAACCAGGCTTCGCCGGATCGGGCGCCGGTCTCACGCGGAAGGCCAGACTGATCCGCGGGCCGACCGGTTCCGCGGTCTTGGGGATCCCGTGCGTGTAGTGCAGCTGGGTCTCGTAGCTCATGACCAGGAGGCTGCCTGCCGCCAGGTCGACATGGAGCACGCGCTTCGGCGACGCCTTCGCGCGGATCGTCATGCGGCGAGTGGCGCCGAGCGACAAGAGCGCGATCGGAAAGCCACTGACGATCTCGTCCAGATGGTCGTTGTGCGGAGCGACGCTGTCGCGACCGTCGCGGTAGAAGTTCAGGCCCACGCTGGTGAACGGTACGCCGGTGGCGGCGACCACCGCCCGGAACGCCGCAAGGGTCGCCTCGGGAGCGGGGTCTTCCACGGGCACGAGCCGGAAATGGGCCTGAAGCCGCGGCACGTCGACGTCGCGGTCGTACATCCGGCGCCGCTGCGCCTTCCAGTCCACTGACTCGCGGAGCTCGTCGAACCAGATGCGCGCGACCTCGGGGGACACCAGGTCGGCGGTGTGGACGACGCGGCCCCGCTGGTCGTCCACCACCACGGTCTCCCTGGCCCCCGCGAAGAGCGACATCTGTGACATCGGCGTGGTTTCTAGGATAACGCGCGGCGCACGAGCCGGCTGGCGCACCGGAGCCGCGAGCCGCGGATGTGCGCGCTGCAGGCCGTCGCGGGGCTGGGCCCCGCCGACCGAGGCGCGCCTAAGGATTATTGAGGAAAGGCCGCGACGCGACTACCCTGTGGCCATGGCACATTGGCTGCTGAAATCCGAGCCCGAAGAGTGGTCGTGGGACCAGCAGGTCGCGGAAGGGCGCGACGGCGCGGAGTGGACCGGCATCCGCAACTTCTCGGCCCGGAACAACCTGCGCGCCATGAAGAAGGGGGAGCAGGCGTTCTTCTACCACACCGGCGAGGAGCGCGCGATCGTCGGCATCGTCAAGGTGGTCGCCGAGGCGCATCCTGACTCGACCGATTCCGCCTGGCAGGCCGTCAACGTGGCCGCGGTGAAGAAGCTGCCGAAGCCGGTCACCCTCGAGCAGATCAAGGCGGACAAGCGGCTCAAGGGTATGACGCTGGTCCGGATCTCGCGCCTGTCGGTCCAGCCGGTGTCCGACGAGGAGTGGAAGATCATCAGCAAGCTGGGCGGACTCGGCTGAGCCTCGTCCGGGTAAAGAGAACGGGGGGCCGAAGGCCCCCCGTCGCAACGCTCAGGGTGTGACGCCGGCCGCCTTGTAGAGCTCCGCGACCGGAACGATGCGACCGTGCAGCGGAAGAATCTGGTCGACCGCGAGGCCCTGGCTCTTGACGTTCTCCGCGAGGCTGACGTTGAAGGGGCTGGGCGGATTCAGCGGGGCCGCGTTCGGCGCCGGCGGCGTGTAGGCGTCCGCTTCGATCAGGAGCTTCTCCTTCGGCAGATAGACCATCAGCATGTCGTCGGCGTGCTGGATGCCGGCGATCTGACGGATCTCGACGCTCCGCGTTCCGTCGGACAGCACCCGGCGGTCACGAACGCCCTCCACCGCGGCCTTCTTGCCGGACTTCGCGAGATGATCCGGGCTGACGGTCGCCGGCGCTGCCACGATCTTCTCGAAATACGGCCGGCTGGCGTCGTGGGTGATCAGCGTGACGCCCTCGCCCGCGAACGCGCGCACGCCGCCGGAGTGGTCGAAGTGGTGATGGCTCACGACGAGGTACTTGATCGGCTTGTTCGGCACCAACGTGCGCGCTTCCTTGATGACGGCCAGCGCGCGGTCGTCGTTCAGCGG
>Ga0111538_10013439_pt1 | contig 10800 bp, 7 predicted proteins | sample SoiMethybrSBSTD1_FD_79669 | JGI IMG/M metagenome (GOLD analysis project Ga0111538, IMG submission 79669) | Bulk soil microbial communities from a Populus tree surrounding site in Tennessee, USA - Soil MetaG P. TD hybrid SBSTD1 (version 2)... | ecosystem: Environmental > Terrestrial > Soil > Tree... | reverse complement strand
GGTGTGGGCGAGCAGTCGCGTCGAGCGGCGAACGATCTCCTCGGCGCGCTGTTCCCACTGCTTGGCGACGTCGGCCGTTCGTGTCGCGTCCTCGATGGAGTCATGCCCGCGCAACTGGATCACCGCGCCGCGAAGCCGATCCGACAACGCCGACAGCAGCGCGGCATGATCGGCGACGGCGGTGAGCACCGTCTGGTCCACGGTCTCGAGATAGGTGATCAACTCGGCTTCGATCTCGTCTTCGATCAGGCGCTGCGATCGATGGTTGGTCAATCCGGCGGAGGTGATGGCAAGCGCCGTCATGAGGAACGCACAGGCCGAATCGCGGCCGAGCAGCTGGTCGAGACGGACACCGACGCGCATCTGCCGCGGCGCGGTCCGCTCGAGCGCGGTGTGGATCAGATGCGCGTCGCCGGCCTGCAGGAAGGCGCGGTGGCCGACGTTGTTGTCGGCCGCCCATTTGAGCAGCATCGTGGCGTCGGCCTGCTTCACGAGGCGCGCGAGACGCTTCCGTGCGCGGTTCCAGTCGATGAGGAACACGAGCCGTGAGCCGAGAAACGTGAGGTACTGCTCCAGTTCCTCCTGGCGCTCGGTGGTACAGCGACCGACGTACATCTCATGCGCGCCGTCGCCATTGCCCGGCACCGGTTGCCACTGCACGCCGCGCGACTCCAGCAGCCGCTGCAGGAACGCCGCACGCGCCTTGTGGCTGTCGGTGTAGATGAGCGTCGCCGTCAGGCCGCTCACCTGCACCACGATCGTGTGCGCATCGCCGCTCCCGAGATCGTTCTGAATCGTGAGGCGCTCGCGATCGCGCGTCGCGGTCGTCCCCAGTCCTTCGTGGTCGAACTTGAGCGGCGCGGTCTCGTTGACGCCTCTCATGAACGCCCGCAGCAGCTGGCGATCGCTCTCGGTGAGCCCGTAGGCCGTCGCTCCTTCGAGTGATTCGACCGACACGCCGACGTGCAGATGATTCAGCTCCCAATGCAGGTCGGTGATCAGCTGGTGGACGGTGTCGTGACCATCGCTCCCCCTCCGGGTGAGGGCGTCGAGGGCGCGCGTCGGGATGTGGTCGTCGTCGTTGCGCGGCAACTGCGCGAGGTGCTCCGCCACGCGATGCTCGTAGCCGTCGACCCGCTCGTTCAGTTCGGCGTCGGCCACCGCCGCGATCCGCAGCGGCTCCGCCATCAGTCGCAGATCACTGGAGAGCGCGTCGAAGATCTCGTTGGCGCGGGGAATCAGACACACGTCAGGCGACAGCTGCCGGCTGTTGCCGACGACCGCGTCGAGCGTCTCGTCGTCGATGCCACTCGCCTCGCGCTCGTCGTTGAGAGTGCTCGGCGGCTGATGTGGCGACTGTGCGTGAAGGACCGCCGCCTGCAGGAGGGCCAGGTAATATTTCGCTCGATCGGCGGCCGCGAGACTGCGGTTGATCAGCTCGGGCAGCAGAAGGCCCCGCGCGCCGATTCGTTCGATGATGCGTTCCTTGGTTGACATAGCGATTGGAGTGCCTCGTGGTGGTTCTCCTCGGCGCCGTTGTGCCGGATGACGCCTGTGCAACTTGCGCTCCCGCACGCGCGCGTGCGAATCAAGCAATGACTCGCGTGGCTACGGGTGTTGCGCGCCGGACGGCGCATTCCCGACTCACCGCCGATCGTCACGAAACGACGATCAGCGGGTGGCCGGCGGCCGCAAGGGTGGATGCGAAGGAGAAGGTGCAGTGAGGTGACCGTCGCGGGTCATCGCAGGCGCGCCATCGCCTCGCGCGAGGACGCGGAGGTCGCACGGGTGCGAACGATGCCGAGACGCTTCATTCGGAATCGCAGGGTGTTGGGGTGCATGCCGAGACGCTCGGCGGCGTTCCCGCGTCCGTTGATCCGGCCTCCGCACTCGCGCAGGATTTCTTCGATGTGCGACCGCTCGACCGACTCCAGCGTCGTGTCGGATGGCGAGTCGTCGGACGGAGACTGGATGTCGTCGTCGAACAGCAGCAGCGTGTCGCCGGTCGAATGAATGAGGGCGCGCTCGACGACGTTCTCCAGCTCGCGGATGTTGCCGGGCCACGAGTGTTGCTGCAGGCGCTCGAGGATTTCGTCCGGGATCCGCTTGATCCAGCGATGCATCTCCGCCTGCCGTTTGCGGATGAGAAACCAGACCAGGGCGGGGATGTCGCTGCGGCGCTCACGCAGCGGCGGCAGCCGGATCGCAAACACGTTGAGCCGGTAGTAGAGATCCTCGCGAAAGCGCGCCTCGCGTACTTCCTCGTCGAGATCGCGGTGCGTCGCGGCGACGATGCGAACGTCGACCTTTCGCGAGTGCGAGGCCCCGAGCCGCTCGAACTCGCCCTCCTGCAGCACGCGCAGCAGCTTCGCCTGCAGGTCGAGCGGCAGATCGCCGATTTCGTCGAGGAACAGGGTGCCGCGATGTGCCAGCTCGAAGCGGCCCTGCCGCTGCGTCATCGCGCCGGTGAACGCCCCGCGCTCGTGGCCGAACAGCTCGCTCTCGATGAGCGTGGGCGGCAGCGCCGCGCAGTTCACCGAGATCATCGGGAACGGTCGGCGCGGACTGCGAGCGTGCAGCGCGCGGGCGAAGAGCTCCTTGCCCGTGCCGGTCTCGCCGAGCAATAGCACCGTCGTGTCGCCGGCCGCGACTTCCTGCAGGCGCTCCAGCGCGGCGTGCAGCGCCCGGCTGTCGCCGACGATCTCCTCGAAGCTGGGCACCACCTTCGGCGGTTTGGCAGTTTCGTGGGTATCGCGATCGAGACGCGTGGCCAGCCGCGCCAGCTCGGAGCGGCTCTGGCGCAACGCGAGCTCCTGGGTGTGTCGATGCCATGCCGTGGTGAGGATTTCGGCAACCAGGCGAAGCCGTTCGACGATGATCTCGGGCCAGGAGCGGTAGCCGTGAACGACGGCCACCGCGAGCGCGCATCGCAACGCGTCGGGTATGGTCACCGGCACCACGACCGCCGATTTCAGCGGCGACGGCGAATCGTACCCGTCCGACAGGCCGCTCGTGACGCCAGTCAGCAGCGGATCGATGCGGTCCAGGACGATTGGCGTGTCGGCGATCGGCGGCGATTGAATGAGATCTTTGAATGGTTCGCTGTCGGCGTCGACAGGGAACGGCAAGGCAGGGTTCAGCCATTCAGAGACTTTGGCGATCGACGTGTCGTCGACGATCTGGATCAACGCGACGCGGTCGACCTCGAGCTCCTCGCCGACACGGCGCAGCGCATCGTCGATGGCCGCCGTCAGTTCCTCGAATGGAACACGGATCATTTCGGACGACAGCTCGGTAATCAGCCGCTCCATCCATCCGAGCGACTCGCTGCTATTTGTTGCGACGGATTCCATTGGCAGCCTCTCGCGGCGCCACCGTCGCGTAGGTGCGCGTCCGCATCGATTCGTATTCGGCGCGCGGCGCGATCAGCGATCGCAGTCGTATCGTGGTCATCCGTCGCGTGCACCGCCCGATTGCAAGGTGGCGATGTCGGGCCGCTGCCGTGGGGGAACCGATTGCACGCACGAGCGCCGAGTGGGACGGACGCCGCGCCATCACAGGCAACGAACGTCTCGGCGTCGCGCGTGTATCGGCAGCAGGCTCGACATCATCCGCCCGTTGTGCATCGCGTGTACCGGACTGTTGGTGAGGGCAAACCGATCGATCACCAACAAAACGGTGATCGGATGGCGGGTGCGCCACCAGCCTTTGTCAGCGCACTCACCGTATCTGGTCAACGTCGAGTGACAGACCCGCGTCGGCACACGGGACGGGGCTGCAGCCGTCCGGCATGACTGCTGCCCCGAGACGACGCGAGGATGACACATGCTGAAGGTCAACATCGACAGCGAACGCGACGCGAGCATGAGGTGTCGCGTGGTACCCGCAGCGAGCGGCGGTTGGGATGTGATTGTCGAGAATGGCCGTTCGGTCGTCTCGAGCACGCACTGCGCCGACTGGCATCGCGTGGAGCGCGTGTGCACACGGATCGGAGCGTGGCAGGGCGCCGTGCGAACGCGGCCGTCCACGAAGGCTGCGTAAAACCACCAGCCGATGAGGAAACTCCGCTGAGGCGGACAGACGTCGGAGTTCCGGGAGCCGTTAGGAACGCCGCGCCTGGCGCAGAGAAGTGCTGCGTGTCGACGGCACAGCTGAGGATGCTCGTGTGAGACCGAGCTTCTTCATCCGGAACCGCAGGGTATTGGGGTGAAGTCCCAGACGCTCGGCCGCGTTGCCGGCGCCGTTGATGCGCCAATCGCAGGCGCGCAGCACTTCCTCGATATGCGCGCGTTCAACGGCGTGCAGCGTGTTGCCGGTCGCGCCGGATTGCCGCTGGACGGGCAGGTCCTCCTCGATCAAGTGGAGCTCGCTGCCAGTGGAATGGATGAGGGCGCGCTCGATGACGTTCTCGAGCTCGCGAACATTGCCGGGCCACGAATGTGCCTGGAGCACGTCCATCACCGCCTGCGGCACCGTCGTGATCGACCGTCGCATCGAGGCCTGCCGTTTTCGGACGATGGCAAACACGAGCGCTGGAATGTCTTCCCGGCGGTCGCGCAGCGGCGGAACGCGGATCGGAAAAACGCTGAGCCGGTAGAAGAGGTCGTCGCGGAACTGGCCGTCGGCGACCAGCGCATCGAGATCGCGGTGGGTGGCTGCGACGATGCGCACGTCCACCGTCCGTGTCTGCTCCGAGCCAAGCCGCTCGAACGTCCGCTGCTGCAGCACACGCAGCAGCTTGACCTGAATCTCCAGCGGCAGATCGCCCACTTCATCGAGAAACAGCGTGCCTCGATGCGCCTGCTCGAAGCGCCCGATCCGCTGCGCAAACGCACCGGTAAACGCTCCGCGCTCGTGACCGAACAGTTCGCTCTCCACGAGCGCCGGCGGCAGCGCCGCGCAGTTGATGCTCACGAGCGTATGGCGTGCGCGCGGGCTGTTCGCGTGTACGGCCCGTGCGAACAGTTCCTTGCCTGTCCCCGTTTCTCCGAGGAGCAGGACCGTGCTGTCGGTGGCGGCGACCTGGCGCAGGTGCGACAGTGTCGTCAGCAACGGTTGGCTCTCTCCGACGATCTCGTCGAAGCCGGACAGCGACGCGCCACGCCGAGAACGGCCACCGCGATCGACACCCGTGGTCAGTGGCAGCTTCTGCACTCCCAGGTCATTACGCGCGCGCTCGTGGTGCAGGCGATGGGCCGCCGCGGCCAGGACCTCGCCGAGCGTCTGCAGGCGCTCGATGGTGGCGTCCGGCCAGGAGCGCCCCGCGGTGAAGGCTTCCAGCAGCAGGATGCACCTGCGCCGGCCCTTGCCGGACACGGTAATGCCTATCACTTTTGCGCCGCCCGGTGCGCATCCGTCCGGACCACCTTCTGTCCCGGGTCCGAAGACGACTGAGCCCTCACGAGCGGCTAACCGTAGAACGACCGACGCCGGAGCAGACTTCTCTCTGCTGTCCGGCGCCGCGATCGTCGCCGGCCGCGTCCATTGGTAGGTGATGTCGAGGTCGCTTTCCGCATCGGAGAGCTCGATCAACTTCGCGCGGTCGACGCCAGTCGTCAGGACGATCTCGTGGATGGTATCGACGATCGCACGCTCGATCGAATCGCCGCTGGCCTGAGGCAGCGCCGACGAGAGTTCGTCTCTCAGGCGATCGAGTCGCGCCACCTCGTCAAAATGCATCGCCGATGATGAAGATGTGGTCTGCACGGTAATAGTCTCCCTGTCACAACGACCATCCGTTGGAGAGAGACGAGGACTGTACGCCACCGCGTCCACCCTGCATACTCGCCAAAGTACCAGTCAGGTCCACAAGAAATTACGCGAATACCCGCAAGTGGTCGCGAGAAGTTTCACGCGTCGGCGCGGACGTAGAAGTCGGCGCGTGTGCGTCTCAGAAACCCGGTGTCGAGCAGCTGTGCGATGACCACTTCGCACGTCGGAGCGTCGAGCTGCCAGAATCGCTGCACTTGCGCCTTCGTCAGCCTCATGCCCGGGCTCTCCCCGTATTCGGCACGAATGCGTCGCAAAACTTCGGGAAGCGTGAATTGTCCTGTCGTCATAGGTCCTCTCTCAACAGAGCGCGCCATGATTCGTGTCACCGGCCGCATCCGCTGCAGTACGGGCGATCGAAAGCGTGGCGCATTTGGATGGCGGCGATCGAGCAAAGGGCGCGCCGCGGCGATGAGCATGTATGCGCGAGCGATCGGATGAACTCACCACCCGCCAATCACGATCGCTCGTCGGGCTCGTCACGATATTTCGTCGAGATGCAGACGCGCGCCTGCACGCTGACCGCGCCGGGCCATCGCTGACCAGCGAATACGCCGCGCGTTTCGCGGAAGCCGCACCTCTCCGTCGACTTGGCGGATCTCTTGCCCCGCCTCGCGGCTGACGGTCCGGGCATTCGAGGGGCGGTCCCAGGATCCCGGTTGTTCGACATCGCGCTCAACGTCAGAGGGCTTCCATGCTGCGTCTTGCGACGATCTCCCGCGTTCACGCGTACCAGCTCGCCACAATCGCCGCGCTGTCGCTCGCCGTCGCGCGCGGCGGATTTGCCCAGACGTCACCTGTCGCCAGCGCCGCACCGGCAGCGGCAGCGGCGGATCCCGCTGGATCCGCAGGCGCCTCGGCAGCGGCGCCGCCGCCGGAGAGCGATGTCTACTTCGAGGAACCGCACATCATCGCCATGCCGATCGATCGCGCGCGCTCCCTGTTCGGCAAGGACGAAGGCAGCACTCACAAGACCGGCTTCTACCCCGAGGTCTCGAACATGACGACGGGCGCCGGATGGGTGTCGCTCGGCCCCGGATACCGCACCTATGTGTTCGACCATCGGCTGCTCCTGGATGGATCGGCCGCGCTGTCGTGGCATCTCTACAAACTGGTGCAGGGCAGGGTCGAGGCGCCCGTGGGCGAGCGTTTGGCGTTCGGGGCGCAGGCGATGTGGCAGGACCAGACGCAGGTGAACTACTTCGGCCCCGGCCCTGATTCGCTCGAAGACGATCGGACGCAATATCGCATCATCACCACGGATGTCGTCGGCTACACGACGTTCCATGCGAGCGAATCGGTATTTTTCGACGCTCGCTTCGGATGGCTGGAGAACCCGACGCTGCGGGAGGCCGGTGGAACGTTCGTCCCCGATCTTCCGAGCACGCTGGTGCGGTTCGCAGCTGACCCGGGCGTCACGGGGCCGCAGCCGAGCTATCTCCACGGTGAGTTCGCCGTCACCGCGGACACCCGCGACTACAAGGGACATCCGACGAGCGGCGGCCTGTATCGGGCGGCGGTGACAACGTTTTCCGATCGCGACGCCGGAACTTTCTCCTTCAACGAATACCAGGCGGAAGCACTGCAGTTTTTTCCCATCGTCGGCAAACGCTGGATCGGGGCGGTGCACGGCTGGCTGGTACTCACCGACGTGCCGCCTGGCAACGAGATCCCGATCTATCTGCAGCCCTCGCTCGGCGGTAACAACTCGCTCCGTGGGTACAACACCTATCGCTTTCACGACCAGAACGCGCTGTCGATCAACGGCGAATCCCGCTGGGCCGTGTTCGAGCACGTGGACGTCGCCGCATTCTTCGACGCCGGCAACGTGGCGTCGACTGTGGGCGACCTCGATCTGGCCAAGACGTCGTACGGAGGCGGTGTGCGACTGCACACGACGCGCAGCACGCTCGCCCGTGTCGACGTGGCGCGCGGCACTGAAGGGTGGCATTTCGTCGTGCGGACGACCGAACCGTTCCGCCTGTGGCGCATCACGCGAGCGATTGCCGATCTGCCGTTCGCGCCGTAGCGACAGGAGGCGTCATGGCCCGCTACCTGCCCGGATCCTGGATCGTCACGCTCATCGTCGCGACGGTGCTGCGATCGCTGATGCCGGCCGCGTCGTCGACGGTGTACGCAGCGCCCACCGCGCCTCTGTCGGAGCTGTGGGCAGCGCCGACGGACCTCGCCGAGCGTGATCTCTTCCTCGGGCCATGGGGTGCCGCCAAGGCTCCCGATCCGAACGCCGTGTACAAGTTCGTCCGCGCGAAGTCGCATGGAGCCAATCCCGGCGTCGTCGTACGCGACGCGAACGGGCGCGAATGGCACGTCAAGCAGGAAGGGCGCACCCTCGGCTTCGAAGGGCCCGCGGAAGTCACGCTGTCGCGGATTCTCTCCGCCGTCGGCTATCACCAGCCGCCGATCTACTTCCTTCCTTCGTTCACGATGACGACGGCGTCAGGGACCGGTGTGGAGCCCGGTGGACGGTTCCGCCTGGTCGATCCGGTGTTGCATGACCGGGGTGAGTGGTCCTGGCAGGCCAACCCGTTCGTCGACCGGCAACAATACGCGGGACTCCTGGTCATTCTCGTGATGTTCAACAGCAGCGACCTGAAGAACTCCAACAACACCTTGTATGAAGTCGCGCGCGGCAACGGTCTCGAGCGGTGGTACGTCGTGCGCGACCTCGGATCGTCACTCGGTGAGACGAGCCGTTACCGGCCACGGCGCAACGACGTCCACCGCTTCGAACGGTCCGGATTCATTCGCGGCGTGTCGTCGGACGGGTTCGTCGAATTCGAGTACCGCGGCAAGAGCACGGAATTGCTCCGACGCATCACTCCGGCCGACGTGGGATGGGCGAGTGAGCTGCTCGATCGCCTCAGTGCCAAACAGTGGAACGACGCGTTTCGTGCGGGCGGCTACCCACCCGAGACGGCGGCGCGGTACATCACCGTGCTGCGCAACAGGATTGTCCAGGGGCGTGAGCTTGCCGACGGCGAGTGGGCGCGCAAGGAAAGGCGGTGAGATGTGCGTCGGCTCCTGTTCGCGGTCGTCTTCGTGCTGGCTGCCGCTGCCGTGGACGGGCGTCAAGGCGCACCGCTGCCGGCGGTGGCCGATTCTGTCAAGTTCGCCGTGATTGGCGACAACGGCACCGGCGATGCCCCGCAATACGCCGTCGGTCAGCAGATGGCGGCCGCCCGCGCGGCGTTCCCCTTCTCCTTCGTGCTGATGCTCGGGGACAACTTGTACGGGCGCCAGACGCCCCAGGACTTCGTCGACAAGTTCGAGCGTCCGTACATGCCGCTGCTTCACGCCGGCGTTCAGTTCTACGCATCGCTCGGCAACCACGACGACCAGAGCCACCGCTTCTACAAACCGTTCAACATGAACGGCGAGCGCTACTACACGTTCGCGAAGAAGAACGTGCGCTTCGTCGCGCTCGACAGCAACCTGCTGGACTCCCGTCAGCTCGCGTGGATCGAATCGGTGCTCAAGGCACGCGACGAGGGTTGGACGATCTGCTACTTCCATCATCCGCTCTACTCCAATGCCGGCCGCCACGGATCGAACGTCGCGTTGCGCGTCGCGCTCGAACCACTGCTCGTGCGCTACGGCGTCGATGTCGTGTTCTCCGGACACGACCACGTCTACGAGCGTCTGAAACCGCAGAAGGGGATCACCTACTTCGTCGAAGGTTCCGCCGGACAGTTGCGAAAGGGGGACGTCAAACCCGGGGAATCGACCGCGGCGTTCTTCGACACGGATCAGACGTTCATGCTGGTCGAGGTCGGGGGTGATGAGTTGCGCTTCGAAGCGCGGAGCCGCACGGGACACGTCGTCGACTCCGGCACGGTCCGACGCGCGGTCGAGAACGGGACTCGAGGAGCGTTATGAGACGCCAGGCACTGTCACACCAGGGGATCGTGCTCCACCATCGTCGAACGTGGACCGCCGTCAGCCTGTTCACGTTCGCCAGCGACCACTTCCTGCTGCTGCCGATCGGGGCTTCGATTGCGTTCGTGTGGGCCAACGTCGCGGGGGAGAGCTACTTCAGGCTGTCGCAGGCGCTCGCCTTCATGGTCAACGAAGTCGGAATGGCGTTCTTCTTCGCGCTCATCGGGCAGGAGATTGTCGAGGCCGTGATGCCCGGAGGGGTGCTGCACTCGTGGCGCCGCTGGGGCCTGCCGCTGGTTGCGGCGGCGGGAGGCATCGCCGGCGCCGCAGCGACCTACCTTGTGTACGTCGCCGTCAAGCACGAAACGTTGCTGATACAGGCATGGCCGGTGGCGTGCGCCGTCGATATTGCGATCTCGTACTACGTGCTCAAACTGATCCTGCCGCGGAGCGCCATCCTGCCGTTCGTGCTCGTGCTCGGAATCGCCAGCAACATCGTCGGCGTCCTTGTCGTCGCCGTTCGACAGCCCCTGGTCGAGGCGCAAGCGATCGGGACGATCGCCGTGCTGTTGGCGATTGGCCTCGCCATGCTGCTGCGCGCGTGGAGGGTCCCGACGTTCTGGCCGTATCTGGCCATCTGCGGCACGGCGTCCTGGTGGGCGTTCTATTGGATGGGGATCCACCCGGCGCTGGCGTTTCTGCCGATCGTGGCGCTGCTGCCGCACGAGCCGCGACACCTCGATCCGCTCGCACCGCCACCCGACGATGACGCGACGCACCATTTCGAACACGAGTGGAATCATCTGGTGCAGGTCGTCCTGTTCTTCTTCGGTCTCGTCAACGCCGGTGTTGCCGTGCGCGGCTACGACACCGGGACATGGGCGCTGCTGACGGCTGCGCTCGTCGGTCGGCCGCTGGGCGTGTTGTTCGCCGTCGGCGTGGCTGTCCTCCTCGGTCTGCACCGGCCGCCGCGCGTGGGATGGCGGCACCTGGTGGTGGCCGCGCTGGCGACGTCGAGCGGGTTCACCTTCGCACTGTTCTTCGCGACCGGACTGTTCCCCATCGGGCCCGTGCTGCAGCAGATCACGATCGGAGCGGTACTGACCAGCGTCGGTATCGTCATCACACTGGCCG
>Ga0111538_10013438_pt1 | contig 10800 bp, 10 predicted proteins | sample SoiMethybrSBSTD1_FD_79669 | JGI IMG/M metagenome (GOLD analysis project Ga0111538, IMG submission 79669) | Bulk soil microbial communities from a Populus tree surrounding site in Tennessee, USA - Soil MetaG P. TD hybrid SBSTD1 (version 2)... | ecosystem: Environmental > Terrestrial > Soil >... | reverse complement strand
GAAAGCCGGCACCAGGCCGCTAGCCTCGTTGCGTCGCGAGTCCTCGGAGGATGGACGACGCGGCCTATCGCCGCCGCCGCGCTGCCTCCAGCAACAACGCGACCAGCGTCTTGCCTTCCCGGATCTCCCCCCGCGCCACCATCGCCATCGCTTCGTCCAACGTGAAGGTCCCCGGCTCGATCCGCTCGTCCGCCTCGGGTCGAGCCGGAATGCTCTCGAGCGCAGTCGCGCGGAAGAGGTGCATCACCTCGTCGCAGAAGCCCGGCGTGGTCCAGAAGGTGGAGATCGGCTCGAGCGTACCGGCCTTGAGCCCGACCTCTTCTTCGAGCTCACGCCGGGCGCCGGCCTCCGGAGTCTCGTGCGGGTCGCGGCGCCCCGCCGGCAGCTCCCAGACGTACTCCGAGACCGCGTAGCGGTACTGGCGCACGAGCACGATCCGGCCGTCGTCGAAGACGGGCAGCGCCGCCACCGAGCCCGACTGGCGGACGACCTCGCGTGTGCCCATCACCCCGCCCGGCTCGCTCACCTCGTCGACGTCGAGCGAGATCACGCGGCCTTCGTAGACGCGGCGGTGCTGTAGCACGCGGGCATTCGCCTCTGGCATCCCGCGATGATAGCAGCCGCGTCAGGAGCGCGACGCGGCGCGGAGAGCCTCGAGCGCGCGGCGCAGGTCGTCGGGCATCGGCGCTTCGAAGGCCAGGCGCTCGCCGGTCGCAGGATGCTCGAAGGCGAGCCGCGCCGAGTGGAGCGCGGGGCGCTCGAGCGAGGCGAGCGTGAGGCGCGCCGCGGCCTTCCGCGAGGACGGCGCCCGCGTCCCGCCGTAGAGCGAGTCGCCGGCGACGGGATGGCCGATCGAGGCCAGGTGGACGCGGATCTGGTGCGTTCGGCCGCTGTGGATGCGCACGCGAAGCAGCGCTGCGCCGTCGAAGCGCTCCTCGACGCGCCAGGTCGTGCGGGCCTCGCGCCCGCGAGCGGCGCGCACGGACATCCGCTGCCGGCGAACCGGGTCGCGGCCGATCGGCTTGTCGATCTCGCCGGCCGCGCGCGCCGGGCCGCCGAGCACGAGCGCCAGGTACTCCTTCTCGACGCTGCGCGCGGCGAACTGGCGGGCGAGCGCCCGGTGCGTGCGGTCGTCCTTGGCGACCACCAGCAGGCCGGAAGTGCCGCGGTCGAGCCGGTGCACGATGCCGGGCCGCAGCACTCCGCCGACGCCCGAGAGGTCGCGCACGCGCCCCAGCAGCGCATTGACGAGCGTGCCGGTGGCCGTGCCCGCCCCGGGATGGACCACCAGCCCCGCCGGCTTGTCGATCACCAGGAGCGCGGCGTCCTCGTGCACGATCCGCAGCGGGATGTCCTCGGCCTTCGGCTCGGCCGCAGCCGCGGGCGGCACGCGTACCACGGCGCGCTGTCCGGCCCTGACGCGCGCGGAGGCGCGCGCCGGAGCCGAGTCGACCTCGACCTCGCCGGCGGCGATCAGCGCCTGCAGCCGGGAGCGCGACAGCTCGGGCAGGCGCCGCGCGAGCCACGCGTCGAGGCGCTGTCCGGCCTCGTCGGCCCCGACGACCAGCTCGTGGGCCTCTTCCAAGCGGGCCGCCGTCAGGCGGCGGCGGTCGCGAGGCGCTGCGTGCGGCGGAGCCGCGGCAGCAGGACGGCCGTGCCCAGCAGCAGGACGATGGCGATGACCTGGGACGTCGACAGCGCGCCGCCGAACCAGGAGCCGCGCTCGGGGTCGCCGCGCAGGAACTCGAGCCCGAAGCGGACCGCGGAGTAGAGCGCGACGTACGCGAGCGTCACCTGCCCGTGGAAGCTCTTGCGCGGCAGCAGCCACAGCAGGAACGCGAAGATCAGGAAGGCCGCGGCCGATTCGTAGAGCTGGCTCGGGTGCAGCGGCGTGTCCATCGGCGTGCCGACCGCGCGCGACGCGTAGACGTCCGTGAAGGTCACGCCCCAGGGCAGGCTCGTGGGCTTGCCCCAGCAGCAGCCGGCGGCGAAGCAGCCGAGCCGGCCGATCGCCTGGCCGAGCACGACGCCGGGAGCGAGCGCGTCGGCCGTCGACCAGCCGGGGAGGTGGTGGCGCCGGGAGTACCACCAGGCCACGAGCGCGCCTCCGATCAGGCCGCCGTAGAAGACGCCGCCGCTCTGGAAGATGCTCCAGAGCTCGCGCGGGCTGCGCTGGTAGTAGTGGAAGTCGACGGCGACGAGCAGCAGCTTGGCGCCGATCAGGCCCGCGATCAGCACCCAGATCGCCATGTCCGTGACGCGGCCGGCGTCGAGCCCTTGGCGCTTGGCCTCGCGCGAGGCCACCCAGAGGCCGGCGATGAAGGCGATCGCGAGCAGCAGGCCGTAGGTGTGAAGCGTCATCGTGGGGCCGACGTGCAGCCCCAGCAGGTTGAACTCCGGCACCGGGATCGTCAGCAGCCGTGGGTGCATGTCAGTCGGTCCTCCCGGCCGGCGTGGCCGAGTCGATGCCGGGCGCGCTGTGCGCCTGCGGCTCGGGCGAGCTGAGGATGTCGATCACGAGCAGCGCCACGCCGATCGTGATCGCGGAGTCGGCGGTGTTGAAGTCGGGCCACTGGTAGTCGCGCCAGTAGACGTGCACGAAGTCCACGACGTAGCCGAGCCGCAGGCGGTCGATCACGTTGCCGAACGCGCCGCCCAGCACGAGCGCGAGCGCGAGGCGCGGCAGCCGCGCCCGCGCGGGAAGGTGGACGAAGTACGCGGCGATCGCCACGAGCGCGATCAGGCTGAGCGTCGAGAGGATCAGCGACTGGTAGGGCAGGTTCCAGTCCGAGAGCAGCCCGAAGGCCGCCCCGTGGTTGCGCACGTGGCTGAGGCTCAGCAGCCCGTCGACGAGCGGGACGTAGTCGTGCAGCCCGATCGAGCGCACCACGATCGCCTTGGTGATCTGGTCGAGGATCACCACGAATGCGATCAGCAGCGCGTAGGGGAGTGCGCGTTTCACTGGCGGCCGAGGACCTCGTTGCAACGCTCGCACACGCCGGGGTGGGCCGGCAATGTCCCGACGCGCGCCGACCACGTCCAGCAGCGCTCGCATTTTCGGCCGGCGGCGTGCTCGACCCGGACCTCGAGCGGGCCTTCGGCGTCCTCTAGCCGCACCTGGCTGACGATGAACAGGTTCGCGAGGTTGCCCGGGAAGACACTCGAGCGCGCGTCGTGCGCCCGCAGCGCCTTCATCGTCTCGGCGGGGCCGCGCACCACGACGGCCGCCTCGAGGCTCGCCGCGATCTGCTTGGCCGCGCGCGCCGCCTCGAGCGCCTTCATCACCTCGGCGCGCACGTCGAGCAGCATCGCCCAGCGCTCGATTCGCGCCGTGTCGGCGGCCTCGCGCGCGGGGAAGGTGGCGAGGTGGACCGAGCCGTCCGGCCGGCCCGGCAGCGCCTCCCAGGCTTCGTCGCTCGTGAACGGCAGCACCGGCGCGAGCAGCAGCGGCAGGTCGCGGGCGATCCGCCAGAGCACGGTCTGGGCCGAGCGGCGCCGCGGCGCATCCGTCGCGTCGCAGTAGAGGCGGTCCTTCAGCACGTCCAGGTAGAAGGAGGAGAGGTCGGCCGCCGTGTACTGCACCAGCTGCTGGTAGATCGTGTGGTACTCGCAGGCCTCGTAGGCGTCGAGCACGCGCGCGACCACCTGGCGGTGCCGCGCCAGCATGTAGGCGTCGAGTTCGTCGAGCGCGCCGTCCGCGGCCGCGTCCTTCGCCGGGTCGAAGTCGCTCAGGTTCGAGAGCAGGTAGCGGATCGTGTTGCGCACCTTGCGGTAGGCCTCGGCCACGCGGCGGATCATGTCGTCCGAGATCCGCATGTCCTCGCGGTAGTCGATCATGATCGTCCACAGCCGCAGGATCTCGGCGCCGTACTGGGCGATCAGCTTCTGCGTGTCGACGTCGTTGCCGAGGCTCTTCGAGATCTTCTTGCCCTCGGCGTCGACGGTGAAACCGTGGGTGATCACCTGGTTGTAGGGCGCGCGGCCGCGGGTGCCCACGCCGATCAGCAGCGACGAGTGGAACCAGCCGCGGTGCTGGTCGCTGCCCTCGAGGTAGACGTCGCAGGGCCACGGCATGTCGGGCCGATGGCCGAGCACCGCGGCGTGCGAGGAGCCCGAGTCGAACCAGACGTCGAGGATGTCGCGCTCCTTCTCGAAGTCCTTGCCGCTGCACTTGGGGCAGGCGAAGCCCGCGGGCAGCAGGTCCTTCGCGTCGCGGCCGTACCAGGCGTCGGCGCTCTCGCCGTCGAAGATGGAGGCGACGTGGCGCAGCAGCTCGGGGCGCAACAGCACCTCGCCGCAGCTCTTGCAGTAGAAGGCCGGGATCGGCACGCCCCATAGGCGCTGGCGCGAGATGCACCAGTCCGGGCGCATCGCGATCATGTTGTGGATGCGCTCCTGGCCCCAGGCGGGCAGCCAGCGCGTCGCGGCGATCGCGGCGAGCGCCTGCTGGCGCAGCGACGGCTGGCCCTGGTCGAGTGCTATGAACCACTGCTCGGTCGCGCGGAAGATGATCGGGTGCTTGCAGCGCCAGCAGATCGGGTAGGAGTGCGTGTCCTTGCCGGCCTGGACGAGCGCGCCCTTCTCGCGCAGGAGCTCGATCACCTTCGGATTGGCCTCGAACACGCGCTCGCCGGCGAAGTGCTCGACCTCCGGCACGAAGCGGCCGCCCTCGTCGACCGGGCAGTAGATGTCGAGGCCGTACCGCACGCCGGTGAGGTAGTCGTCCCAGCCGTGGCCCGGCGCCGTGTGCACGATCCCGGTGCCGGTGTCGAGCGTCACGTAGTCGGCGAGGACTCCCGGCGAGTTGCGGTCGATCCAGGGATGGCGGAAGCGGACCTTCTCGAGCTCGCCGCCTTTGGCTTCGGCGAGCGGCGCGCCGAGGGCGAGGCCGAAGCGCTTCTGGGCCTGCTCGTGGAGCGCCTTGGCCAGCAGCAGGACCTCGCCGCTGCCCTCGACCGGGTAGAACGCGTACTCCGCCTCGGGGTGGAAGGCGAGCGCCAGGTTCGCGGGCAGCGTCCAGGGCGTCGTGGTCCACGCGACCGCCGACACCTTCCGCCCGGCCAGCGCGGGGTGCGCCTGCGCGAGCCGGGGGAGTTCCTCGGCGGCGAGCGGGAAGCGGATGTCGATCTGCGGGCTCTCGTGGTGCTCGTCGTACTCGACCTCGGCCTCGGCGAGCGCCGTGCGGCAGGAGATGCACCAGTGGACCGACTTCTTCGCCTTGTAGACGAGGCCCTTCTCCGCGAAGGTCGCGAGCTCGCGCACGATCGTCGCCTGGTAGCCGGGCGCCATCGTCAGGTACGGATCGGCCCACTCGCCCATCACGCCGAGCCGCTCGAACTCGTCGCGCTGGATGCCCAGGTACTTCTCGGCGTACTTGCGGCACGCCTGCCGGAACGCGATGGGCGACATCGCCTGCTTCTTCGAGCCGAGGTCGCGCTCGACCTTGAGCTCGATCGGCAGCCCGTGGCAGTCCCACCCGGGCCGATAGGGGGCGTCCATCCCCATCATCGAGTGGCTGCGCACGACAACGTCCTTCAGGATCTTGTTGAGGGCGGTTCCGAGGTGGATGTGGCCGTTCGCGTAGGGCGGGCCGTCGTGCAGCACGAAGCTCGGCGCGCCCTTCCGGGACCGGCGCAGCTGGCCGTAGAGGTCCTCCTGCTTCCAGCGCGCGAGCCTCTGGGGCTCCGACTGGGCCAAGTTGGCCTTCATCGGGAAATCGGTCTTCGGGAGCTTGAGCGTCGAGCGGAGGTCGGACTCGGTTTTCAAGGCAAAAACCGCTCCAGAAGCATGAAAACGCAGAGTAACACGCGCGTTTCTTTGCCGTCAAAAAGCGGTGAGCGAACGCGCCTCTGCTAAAATCGATGCAGCGCAAGGAGCTACGGGGAACAGGATGATCAGGCGCTTCTGGGCGTTCGGTCTCTTGCTGATGCTCGCCCTGCCCATCGGCTCCTGCGGGAGCAGCGGCGAGGAGTGCGACCGCTGCTCGAGCGACGGGGACTGCACGGCGGGCCTCGTCTGCTCCACCTTCTCGGACGGCAGCCAGCGCTGCGGCTCGGGAACCGGCGAGACCAACTGCCGGGTGCGCTAGCGCCTAGTCGGCGCTCGGGGCCTCGTCCGCGTCGACCGGGGCGGGCGCGCTCGCTTCGGGCTCGGGCGCGCTCGCCTCTGCCCCAGGCTCGGCCGCGGCCTCGATTTCGGGCACAGGCACGAGCGCGAAGGCGAGCGCGGCGCCTGCCATCCCGACGACAACGGTGAAGGCGGGCCAGATCACGAGCTGCGGCAGGAGCGTGAGCCAGAAGAGCTGCGTCCAGCTCCCGGGCTCGAACACCCACGTGCGGTCCGAGAACGCGACCGCGACCTCCGTCAGCGGCGAAACGTCGTAGTGCGTCCCGTCCCCGAGCCGGGTCGCCGTGACGCCGACGGCCGCGACGAGCGCGCGCACCGCGTACGCGTAACGGACGAGCTCGGGCACGAGCGCCCTGGCTCCGCTCCGGCGCGGCTCGAGGGCGATCGCCAGGTAGGCGCCGGCGACGGGCGCGAGCCAGGTGACGCCGACGGCGTCCACCAGCACGGCAGGCGCGGCGCTCTTCTCGAGCAGCGCCCGCACGAGGGTCACGAGCCAGGCGACGGCGGCCGCGCTCAGCAGCGCGCGCGGCCGCAGCCAGCGGGCGAGCGGGTCGCTGGCGATGAGGCCGGTGAACCCGAGCAGCAGGCAGAAGCCGGTGAGGACGTAGTAGTAGAGGCTGGCGGTGGCGGAGGCATGCGCCGTCGCCGTGGCGGGGCCGACCAGGACCAGCGAGCGCAGCGCCGTGTCGCGCTGGCCCTCCGAGCGCAGCGCCGCCACCAGGAACGCGAGGCCCGCGAGGCTCGTCGCGATCGAGAGGCGGCGCCTGTGAGGCGCTTCGAGCCGCGGCCACCAGTGCATCGGCAGCGCGAGCGTCGCCGCGAGCGCGACCGTGAGCAGGAGGGTGGTCACGGGGCCGCAAGGGTATCATGCCGCCGTGACCGACGAGCCCGGGCGCGACGCGCGCGAGGCGCGCGAGGCGACGCGCGGGAGCGCCATCAAGCTCGCCGCCGAGATCGCGTCGCGCCTGCTCGGGCTCGCGACCACGCTCGTCCTGATTCGCGGCCTGGGCGCCTCGGACTTCGGCGCCTTCGGACGCCTGTCGGTGATCGCGCTGCTGCTGGCCGAGCTCGGCGAGCTCGGCCTGCAGACGCTCGCGTCGCGGGCGCTCGTCGCCGGCACGCTCTCGCTCCGCTCGCTCGTGCGCGCCCGGCTCGTGCTCGCGAGCGTCCTCTGCGCGGTCGCGCTCGCCGGGCTGCCGTGGGCTCCCGTGCTCTCGCCGCTCGTGCTCTGGTTCGCGCTCTCCGGCTGGGGAGAATTCCTGGGCGTGGCGCTGCGCTGCCGGGGCGAGCGCGTGGCGGAGGCGCTGCTGCTGCTGTGCCTGCGCGGTCTCGGCCTCGCGGCCGTGGCGGCGACGCTCGGCCTGGCCTCCGGCCTGGTCGCGCTCGCCTGGGCGCTCGCGCTCTCGACCCTGCCGGCGCTCGCGCTGGGCGCGTGGCTGCTCCGGCGGTCGACGGCGGCGCACCTTGTCGAGGACACTCGGGTGGCCGAGGTGATGAGCGAGGCGCTGCCGCTGGCGATCCACGGCGGCCTGCTGCTGCTGAGCCCCCGCGTCGAGTTCCTCGTGCTGTCGCTCCTGCGCGGCGATCGCGAGACGGGCCTCTTCCTCGCGGCGCTGCGGGTGTACGAGTTCCTGAACGTCGTGCCGGCGGGGGTCAACGCGGGGGCGATGCCGGGCCTCACGCGCGAGGCGCTGCGCGGGGCCTCGAGCGTGCGCTCGCGCACCGCGTGGACGCTCGCCTTCCTGGCGGCGCCGGCGGCCGTCGGCCTCGCGCTCGTGGCGCAGCCGCTCGCCCGGCTGCTGCTCGGGCCCGGCTACGAAGCCGCCGACTACCGGGGCACGCAGGCGCCGCTGCTGCTGCTGGCGCTGGCCCTGCCGGCGCTCTTCATGAACGGCTTGCTCCAGAGCACGCTGATCGCGGCGGGCCGCAAGGGATGGCTGCCGAGGCTGACGGGCGCGCGCGTGCTGATCGCGGTGCTGCTGGCCGTGCCGCTCGTGCGCGCGGGCGGGGGGATCGGGGCGGCCTCCGGGATCGCGCTCGCCGAGTGGCTGCTGCTGCTGCTCGCGGCGCGGGCCTGCGCCGCCGCGCAGGCGGCGGCGCCGCTCGCGCGTCCGCTCGTCTACGCGCTCGCGGCCACGCTGCCGATGGCGCTCGCCGTCTGGGGCGTGCGGGACGACCTGCTGCTCGCGGTCCCGCTGGGCGCGGCCGTGCAGCTTCTGGTCACGCTGGCGGCGGCGAAGGCCGCGAGCGGCCGCGTGACGCTCGGCGATCTCCGGTATCCTTAGCCCTCCTCGGAGGTGCTTCAGCTTTGACCCTGCGCAGTGCGCCCCGGCAGCCCGTCGTGCTGTACCAGCCGCGGGACGCGGGGGCGGGGATGCCGCTCGGGCTCCTCGCGCTCGGCTCGTGGCTCGAGGGCCGGCACGTGGTGATCGTGGACGGCCGCTTCGAGCTCGCGCCGGAGGCGCGCGTCGTCGAGCTCGCGAAGCACGCGCTGCTCTTCTTCGTGAGCGCGCGCACGGGCGAGCCGCTCGGCGAGGCGCTGCGCGTCAGCCGGGCCGCGCGCGCGGCCAGCTCCAGCCTCCCGATCGTGTGGGGCGGCCCGCTCGCCGCGGTCGACCCGCACTCGTGCTTCGCGACGGGAGTCGTCGACGGCTGCGTGCCCGGCGCCGCCGAGGAGGCGCTCGAGGCCGCGGTGGAGGCGGCGCGCGCCGAGCGACCGCTCGCGACGGCGGCGGGGGTGATGGTGCCGGGCGGCGAAGGGGTCGCCCCCGCGCGGCCGCCGACGAACCTCTGGCCGCGCGCCGACTACTCGCTGCTCGACACCGAGCGCTACTTCGAAGCGCGCGCCGCGCGCCGGCTCGACTATTGCTCGAGCCGGGGAGTCCGCGAGGAGCCCGACTGGCTCGGGCTGCGCGCCGAGCGCGTGGTTGCGGAGACCGTGGAGCTCGCCGAGCGCTATCGGGCGACCGAGCTCTCGTTCAAGGACGAGGACTTCTTCGCCGACTTCGAGCGCGTGGTGGAGATCGCGGACGGGCTCGTCGACAGCGGAGCGCCGCTCGCCTGGAGCGCCGGGGCGAGGCCGGAGGACCTGCTCGAGGCGGATGCGGCCGTGCTGCGGAAGCTTTCCGAGAGCGGCTGCCGCGGCCTGCAGGTGGTCTCGAACGGCGCGTCCCACGGCGGCCTGCTCGACGTCGCGAGCCGCCTGAAGGCGGCCGGGATCGGCGGCCGCTTCGTGTTCGACGTGAACGAGGCCGCGGCGACGGGCGCGGGGCTGGACGGCGCCGTCGCGGTCGCGCGAGCGATCTGCGCGATGGACAGCCGGTTCGAGACGCCGTTTCGCCGCCACCGCGACCCGCTCGCGCCGGCCGGCGCTGCCGGGCGCCCGCTCGAGGCGTGGGCGGCGCTCGACGAGCAGCCGTGGGCGAACCACCGCGCGGAGCGGCGGCTGGCGCGGCGCGCGTTCTTCTTCGCCGAGGCCCAGCGCCCGCCGGGGCGGCGGCTCGGCAAGCACCTGCTGCGCGTGCTCGCGCTGCTGCGCGTGCGCGTGGGCTTCTTCGCGTTCGACCTCGAGCGCGTCGCGGTCGAGCTGTCGGCGCTGCTGCGCACGGGCCGCGCGCGCGCGACGCCGGGCGACTAGCAGCGCCGAGGGTATAATCCCGCCGCTCAGGTGGGGGAGGCGATGCGAGAGCTCCAGGAGATCCTGCAGGCGATGCTCGCGCAGAAGGACAAGATCCAGAATCGCCACGAGCTGCTGCTGGACATGGGCGAGCGCGTGGTGAAGGCGGTGAGCCCCGAGTTCGGCTGCAAGCAGGACGAGGTGGGGATCCTGCTGCTCTCGCTCGACGGCCGCCAGCTGCGCTTCATCGCGCCGCGGCGCTTCGCCGAGCTCGGCACCATCCCGACCAACAAGCGCGACTCGATCGCGGTGGGCGTGCTCGCGCGCCGCAGCGGCGAGGTGATCAACAACGTTCCGCTCGTCAAGCACGTCACCTTCTTCGAGAGCATCAAGATCCGCGACAAGCCGGCGCCGATCCAGAAGATGGTGACGACGCCGCTGGTCGTGAAGAGCCAGGCCGTGGGAGTCGCGGAGATCTGCCGCAAGGGCGAGACGATCCGCGACGCCGGGGCCGACTTCACGCCGGCGGACCTGCGCCGCGCGCAGGAGATCTTCGACGCCATAGCACCCTACCTGGCCGAAGCGCGCCCGGCGGGCTACTAGCAACCGAGGAGGCTCGATGCGTTCTCGCCGCGGCGCCGTGGCGCCGGCGTCCTTCGCCCTGACCTTCGCTCTCGTCTCCGGCGCTCCGCTCGGGGCCCAGGCCCCGGCCACGACGCCGCGGCCGTCGCCCGCCGCGCAGGCCCCCGCCACGGACATCTTCCTGGTCGACCTGAAGCTGCACGGCGACGCGCTCGTGCTGGGGCGGCCGCAGCGGATCACCGCGCACGAGGGCTACGACAACCAGCCCGCGTTCTCGCCGGACGGCCGCTCGCTCTACTTCACGTCCCGGAGCGGGGACCAGACCGACGTGCAGCTCTACGACCTCGGCACGCGCCAGCAGCGCGCGCTGACCCGGACCCCGGAGAGCGAGTTCTCGCCGACGCCCGTCCCCGGGGGCGGCGTTTCCGTGGTGCGCTTCGAAGCCGACGGCGCCCAGCGGCTCTTCCGGCTCGGCG
>Ga0111538_10013437_pt1 | contig 10800 bp, 12 predicted proteins | sample SoiMethybrSBSTD1_FD_79669 | JGI IMG/M metagenome (GOLD analysis project Ga0111538, IMG submission 79669) | Bulk soil microbial communities from a Populus tree surrounding site in Tennessee, USA - Soil MetaG P. TD hybrid SBSTD1 (version 2)... | ecosystem: Environmental > Terrestrial > Soil >... | reverse complement strand
GTGTTGAGTCAGACCTTCAAAGATACCTAGGGCCTTTCTAAAATGATCGCGAGCCCTCTCCGTCTGCCCGAGATTTGAGCGAAATGGATGGCCTTCGACGGCAGCGGCCCGCTGATAAGCCTTGGCAATCTCGAGATCCAGAGTGGGATCGCTGCCAGAGTCCTTCGCCAAGTTGTCGAGGTATTCAACAACGGTCTGGACCATGGATGCCTGCAGCGCCGTAGTGCCGGGTAGTTTCTCCGCTTGATCGTGAAGATCAAAGAGCATGACGTTGGCGAGCCGCCGCACCAGTAGAAACCGCCGTTCAGCGCGTCTTGCCTGGAACGTGGTCGACACAATGCCACCAGCCAGTGTGGCCACCAGCAGGGACGCCGCCAGCACTCCCAGCTTGTGCCGCCGGATGAACTTCCCCATCCGATACGTGAACCGGTCGTCTCGCGCCGTCACCGGCAACCCCTCCAGGTGTCGCCGCAGGTCTTCCGACAGCTCCGCTGCAGACGTGTACCGCCGTTGCGGCTCCTTCCTCAGCGCCGTTAGAATGATGTTGTCCAGGTCTCCCGATAGCTGCCGCCGCTGCTGCTTCTGCAGTCGGGGCGGGTCCTGGCTGCCCCGCACCACTGCCGTGCTGGGTTTCTCCGGCTCCTGTTCGCAAATCGCCTTCTCCATCCCCGCCAGGGAGTCGAACTCAAACCGGTGCGGCCGCTGCCCCGTCAGCAGTTCATACAGCACTGCACCGAGAGAGTAGATATCGCTGGCAGTGCTGATCGTCTGCCCCAAAAACTGCTCCGGACTCGCATAGTCTGGCGTCAGCATCCGTTGCCCTGCACCGGTGAGGGTAGCCATCTCCACCGACCGTTCAGGATGCATCAGCTTGGCGATGCCAAAGTCCAGCAGCTTGGGAATCCGCTCCTGCGTAATCAGAATGTTTCCTGGCTTCAGGTCGCGGTGAATCACCAGATGCTGGTGGGCATACTGCACCGCTTCACACACCAGCCGAAACAGCCGCAGCCGTTCCTCCGTGTCCAGACTGTGCTGGGCACAGTAGGTGGTGATCGGCGACCCGTCCACATACTCCATGACGAAGTAGGGCAGTCCGTCGTCGGTGGCACCGCCATCGAGAAGACGGGCGATGAAGGGATGTTCGAGGTTGGCCAGGATCTGCCGTTCCTGGCGGAAGCGGTTGAGCATGAAGTCGGTGTCCATGCCGCGCTTCAGGAGCTTGATGGCCACTTCCTTGCGGTAATGATCGTCATCGCGGACAGCTAGGTGGACTGATCCCATACCGCCGTGCCCCAACAAACGGAGCAGACGGTAGGGACCGATGCGGCGGCCGGCTATCTCGGTTGCTGCAGGAGAAGAGACTTCAGTCAATCCACCGTTGGGAGGCAGGAAGGAGCCGTTGACTAGAGGGGTTTCGGGGATGTCGCAAGCCAGCAGGGAGTTCAGTTCGCGCCGCAACGATTCGTCCCCGTTGCACACTTCGCCCAGGAACTGCTCCCGTTCTTGCGGAGGAAGCTCGACGGCTTGCAGGAACAATCCTTCGATCTGATTCCAACGCTCAGGTCTCATAATACTTCAGGCCGGCGGCTCATCCTCTCCCTTCATCGCCCGCCGCAGCCAGGCCTCGGCCACACGCGTCTCCCGAATGACGGTGATGGCGGCGACGCCGAGCGCTTCTGCCGTTTCTTCGACGGTACAGCCGCCAAAGTAGCGCATCTCCACGATCTGGCATTTTCGCTCGTCGAATGCGGCTAACTTCGAGAGGGCTTCATCTAATGCCAACAGGTCGCTGTTTTCAGATTTGGCCAGAACGAGCGCTTCTTCCAAGCTGAGATCGGCAACGCCATCGCCACGTTTGCTCGCCCCACGACGCCGGGCGTGATCGACTAGGATCTGTCTCATAGCTCTCGACGCAATAGCAAAGAAGTGCGCCCGGTTTTGCCATTCCGGCAGGTTCTCGCCTACCAGCCGCAAATAAACCTCATGAATCAATGCAGTAGGTTGCAAGGTATGGTCGGGACGCTCGTGCCGCAAGTAATTCCGCGCTCTCTGGTGCAGCTCGTCATAAACAAGGGGAGTGAGCTCGTCCAAGGCAGACCGGTTGCCCTTAATCCATTGGACTAAAAGTTGAGTGACATCGGAGGCCATAGGGTTGTTGCTCCTTAGAGCCATCAGTGAGTTAGCGACATTTTAGCCCACCCGGCAAGCGGTAAAGAGAAACTTTTTGCCAAGGAAGTGGTGATTCGAAGGAGCTAGTCCAGTCATTCGGGTCTAGTAGAAGGGGATGATACGGACCGGCGAGAAATTGCGCATCAGTTATCGAAGGCAAAAACAGTCAATTGAGGGGGCAGACAATGAACGCAAAGCGCGTAACCATCCAAGCAATGTATTGCGGAATCGAAGTCGAGATCCTCGCACACTGGAACCACTGCTCTCTCGTTCGTTATCAAGGCAGAGAATTCGTTGTGGAAACCGTGGACTTGACCGTCATGCATTCGCTGGCAAAGGCAGCCTGAGGAATCGAAATAGGGTTCCGGCAAAGTCCCCTCTTGGGAGGGGCAAGCGCCGGAGGCGCTGGGGTTGGTTCTGAATAGGAAGCGACGCCGACTCCGGCGCCCGGCGACCGCTGTCGCTCGCGCCACCCCTCCAGGCAGGGGATTCTCGGAGAGAATAGGAGAAATAAATCATGCTGGTGACAACTCCAGAAAAACAAATTGCGAATAAGATTCGGCGTTGGTTTGGTTGGCTCGTCATTATCGGACCGATCCACATGAGCGAGCAGCTCCTGTTCGGAATCGACGAGTTGTACGAACTCAAAGCGTTCGCGGCTGCCTTCTATGGATTGTTCCGTAACCCGGACTACGCGAGTGTGGTGCTCGTGATTATCTCCTTCAGCATTGTCAATCTGATCGTCTACGGCCTGCTGACTGGAGGCCGCTGGCGTCGGATCGCACTTGGAGTCTTTGCCATGGTTGGGCTCGGAGAGGTGCACCATGTTGTGAAGACCATCCTGCACGGCGCGTACTTTCCCGGCGCCGTGACTTCCATACCGTTCGTTATCTTTGGAGCTCTCCTGTTTCGGTCGCTGGTTTCCGAGTTTCGGATCACATCAGGCTCGTCCTCGCCAGGGAACGACGCGACGGCGCCGCATGAGAAAGCCTCACCGACACCGACTTTGCATGAGCACAAGTCTCCGCTGCGGCTTGCCGGAGGCTAGGCGAAGGCCATCCCTCCCCGTTCTGAAATCAATCTTTGAATTGAAAGGATTCACTTAATCGTAAAGCCCAAAACGCACAGGGCCACGCCTAAGAGTGCAAGCACAACCAAGAGTTTCCTGCGTTTCATTTACCAAGCCCTCGTCGAATGCTCTTGAGGGTTCGGACCGTCGAATCCCGCAATATCCGTGTCGGTAGGAACCCTCAGACAAAAGCCGCCCTTAACTCTTCGAGGTAGTACCTCTTTGCCTCGGTGATCCCAGACACGTCTCGATTGCTTTGTTTCGTAGGTGAAAGCAATATCCGCGAGCCCGTCTGTCGAGGGGACCAGAACCAGGGGTGCTTCTGCGCCTCAACCACTCTTCGCACCACTTCAGTGGTCTGCGTGTCGTCTGCCAATACAAACCCCGGCGTTAAGGGCGCAAGCAAAAGACTCGAGCTTACTACGAGCTCTTGACTCGCTGCTTCGTCCGAGCATCACCATTTCGAAGAGGAATCACGGAGAGCTTCAAGAATCTGGTATCTCCTAGGGATTTCGAAACCAGGGTGATGATATTCTTCTTCCATTGAGAAACTCAGTAGATTTCGGTTCCCTTCGCTTCGTGAGCGGGTGAGCGTTGAGGAGGAGGTAGCCACGCCTCATTGCACCTCGATCCTCACTCCAGGTCTTTCCAGGGTGAAAGGACATTTTTGACTCTCACAAAATATCTGCGTCGCTCATTCGTCTACAACGGTAGAGGATGAGGGCACTGGACACAAACTGGATGACGGCCGAGCAAGAACAACGCATCGCCGAAGTTGTGGAGCAAGAGCAGTCCCGGCTGCGAAACTTCATCCGAAAACGGGTGGCGAACAGGGCCGATGCGGAGGACATTCTCCAGGATGTCTTTCATGAGTTGGTGGAGGCGTACTGGCTGATGAAGCCGGTCGAACGGGTTACTGCCTGGCTTTTCAGCGTTGCGAGGAATCGGATCATTGACCTCTTCCGCAAGAAAGAGCCTGAGGCGCTGACCAGTGATCCAGTGGCGATCGCTGAAGATGGAGAGGAACTGACGTTGGAGGATCTGCTACCGTCGGCTGATGCAGGCCCAGAAGCTGCCTATGCACGAAGTGTAATGTTAGAAGAGATCGAGGCAGCCCTGGACGAACTTCCTGAAGAGCAGCGCTATGTATTTGTGGCTCACGAGTTGGAGGGCCGCAGTTTCAAAGAGCTGGCAGCCGAGACGGGGTTGGGTCTGAATACGTTGCTCTCGCGCAAACACTATGCAGTGCTTCACTTGCGCGAGCGCCTAAAAGCCATGTACGACGAGTTTAAGAAAACCGGAGGGCGGGAAAAATGAGAAAGCATTGGATCGCAGGAGTGCTTGAGCTTGCAATTCTGATCCTGATCATCGTCGCGGGATTCGGCCAGGCCGTTCTGCAATTGTGGAACTGGCTGATGCCGGGCATCTTCGGATTGCAGCGGATCAGCTTCTGGCAAGCGGTAGGCCTTCTAGGGTTGTGTTGGATACTTTTCGGTCAAGGCTTTCTTGGCCGGCCTGCCTACAGCTCACCTTGGCGGCGCCGCGTGAGAGAGCGTTGGGCGCAGATGACTCCCGAGGAACGCGAAAAGTTCCGGGCTGGCCTTCAAGGACACTGTGGTTGACCGCCACCGGCTCAGTCAAAGGTTTAGCGGCATTGGAATGTAGCCCGATCAGAGGGTTTACGAAAGTTGCTGCGCTGCAAGGAAAGCCCTCCTGACGTGTAAGGGTTGCCCTGTAGCAAACGAGCCCTAAGGCGCTTCAGTGTTCCAGCGGCGGGTTTGACAGCCCCTTACGGATGCTGTTAGCATTTGGTGTTTCAGACTGGTTGGAATCGTTGCTGTCCCCGCCTGATTTGATTTCCCGAGTTTCCAAAGCCGAACTGAAGCCGGAGGTAAGAATTGTCTCACCTGACACGACACGAAATTCTCAAAGAGGACAAATTTCTCCTGACGATAGATTCCGCGAGGGATTTTTTCCTGGCGAGGCGGAAAGAGATCCTGATGGTGCTTGGCGCTGCTGGAGTTGTGTTTTTAGCAGTGTTCGGCGCCCGTTACTATTTCGCCCAACAGGATGAGAGTGCGAAAGACCAGCTGAGCGCAGCGCTGCGGATCTACCATGGGACAGTTTTGGGTTCGGCGCCGACAGGACCAGCAGGTGCCTCAGACCCGGTGTTTGCGACGGCCACCGAAAAATTCGAAAAGGCTTTAGCCGAATTTCAGAAGGTAGCGACGCAACACGCTTCGCGACCTTCAGGCAAGATCGCCAAATATTACGCCGGCCTTAGCTTGCGGGACCTCAACAAAACCAACGAAGCGGTTGCGACACTGGAAGCCCTGAGCAAGGACTCATCGGATTATGGCGCCCTGGCTCAACGCGCGCTGGTTTCAATCTACGAGGGCTCTGGAAATCTTGCCAAAGCGACAGAAGTTTGCCAGCAATTGTCTCAAAGCAAGTCGGCTGTCGTTCCAAGAAGCGAAACACTGATGCAGTTGGCTCAGCTCCACGAACGACAGAACAAGAAGGCTGAAGCGACCAAGGTCTACCAGCAGCTCGTCAAGGATTTCCCTGGAACATCAACCATGACCGAGGCTGAGCAGAAGCTGAAGCAGCTGTCTCAATAGTCCAACGCCTGTTGCGGTCCCCGCCGACCTGATCCGGCGTATCACCTCTCTCCTTGTTGGTCTGCAGGCCTCCATCCCGATGTCCAAGCCCATTCGAAAGTTGATGGAAGAGAAAGAAGCGCGTGAGCTGGCGCCTCAAGCTGTGCAGAGCGCGCAGACGCGGGGGAGAGCGCGAGCGGAGCCGGAATGTCCCATCCGCACTGCGTTTCAACGCGATCGCGACCGGATATTGCACGCGAAATCCTTCCGGCGACTCAAACACAAGACACAGGTTTTCCTGTCTCCCGAAGGAGACCACTATCGCACCCGATTGACGCACACCTTGGAGGTGACCCAGATTGCCCGAACCATCAGCCGCGCGCTCAGGTTAAACGAGGATCTAACCGAAGCCATCGGCTTGGGGCACGATCTGGGGCACACGCCTTTTGGGCATGCCGGTGAAGCCATCCTGAACGAGATTGTTCCGGGAGGGTTTCGTCACTATGAACAGAGTCTTCGCGTCGTCGAAACGCTGGAAGCCGGAGGGAACGGTCTGAATCTGACGTGGGAAGTGCGCGATGGAATCTTGAAACACTCCAAAGGGGCAGGCGCCGTCTTTACCAAGCAAGACCAGGGACGGCCAGCCACCTTGGAAGGTCAGGTGGTACGGGTGTCGGACATCATCGCTTATGTGAATCACGATGTGGACGATGCAATTCGGTCTGGATTAATACAAGCGACCGATATTCCCAGGCAAGTCACAGAGGCTCTGGGCGATTCTCACTCGGCAAGAATCAATACGTTGGTGAGCGATGTCATTCATTCGAGTTTGAATGAAGGTTTGCAGTCCATCACCATGAGTCCAGACATCTTGAAGGGAATGCTTGACCTGAGACAGTTCTTGTACCAGTCGGTCTACTCTCTGAGTATTCCGAAACAGGAGCTTGTGAAGGCGAAGAAGATCCTCAGTGACCTCTACTATTTCTTGGTCGAGAATCATGAGACATTTCTCTCAAAATCCAGTCAGCCTGGGGATACCGTGGAGCAAACAGCCACCGATTTTGCTGCGGGGATGACCGACCGCTTTGCCATCAATCTTTATGGGAAACTGTTTCTTCCGCAGAGCTGGAATCTGTTTTAGGCCCTCCACCTGGATGCTTGGAAACGTTGATGCTGCGCCTGTTTTGAGGTTGACAAGAAAATGACCGCCGCTATAATGGAGCCTTTTGTATTTCAGGCACTTAGGTGTCCTTATGCGCATCGATGTCCGGGAGTTGGAGCTGGGGCCAGTGGCTTTGAAAGGAGAGATCCCGAAGTCGGAGCTAGGCTTTGACCCGGCGGAAATTCAGATTTTGTCACAGATCCAGATCGACCTCACCGCCGAGCGCCAGGCGATCGAGGTTCGTATTCGCGGTCGGCTCACGACGGAAGTGGGTTTGCCATGTTCTCGCTGCCTGGAGCCGGTTCAATTTCACGTTGCTACCGAGTTCGATCAGTTTTATGAATCGAACGCAGAACACCCGCTCCATGGAGAGATTGCACTCCATGAAAGGGATACGGAGATCGGTTTTTATTCAGGTGACCTCATCGAGGTTAACGACATTGCGCGGGAACAGATTTTGCTGAGCCTGCCCATGAAACCGATCTGCCGCGAGGACTGCAAAGGCCTGTGCCCGCATTGCGGGAAGAACCGGAATCTGAAAGACTGCAACTGCGAATCGGTTTTGGTGGATCCAAGGCTGGTGCAGTTGTTGAAGCTTAAGAACCGAATGACCTTTTAGAGATCGCAGAGTCAAAGGGCATAACAATTTTGAAGTGATAAGGAAATAAAATGCCGAACCCAAAACGCCGTCATTCCAAATCCCGCCGCAACAAGCGTCGCGCCCATGATTTTCTCCAGGTGCGTTCCGCCTCGGAGTGCCCCAATTGTCACGAGGCGAAGATGCCTCACCGTGCCTGTCCGAAATGCGGTTTCTACGCCGGCCGTGAAGTGCTCGAAGTTGGCGAAGAAGCCTAACAGCCGCGGGCCCAGGCCCAAATCCTCATTATGATCAAGATCGCCGTAGATGCCATGGGGGGAGATGCCGCTCCACATTCCGAGGTTCTCGGAGTGATCCAGGCTGTTCAGGAGTACCCTGTGGGCGTGATACTGGTCGGCGATGAGGGCCGGCTTAAGGAAGAACTCAAGCGGTACAAGGTGGCTGATCTTCCCATTGAGATTGTGCATGCGAGTGAAGTGATCTCGATGGGCGAGGCCGTCTCAACAGCGGTGCGGAAGAAGAAGGACTCGTCCATTCGCGTCGCTGCGAAGTTGGTTCGAGACGGCAAAGCTGATGGCGTTGTGAGCGCCGGCAATACAGGCGCGTGCATGGCGGTGACGAAGCTGGTGATTGGGGCGCTGTCGACTGTGGATCGGCCTGCGTTAGCCGCAGTCATGCCGACAGCGAAAAACCGTCCGGTAGTTCTCATTGATGTTGGAGCCAACGTTGATTGCAAGCCAGGTCATCTCGCCCAGTTTGCCATCATGGGAGAGATTTTTTCACGCTCGGTTATGGGGAACGCCCGGCCTAAAGTAGGGTTGCTTTCGATTGGAGAGGAAGAGAGCAAGGGAAACGAACTTACCAAGGAAGTATTTCAGATCTTAAAAGCTGCTCCGTTGAACTTTGTTGGCAATGTCGAAGGGCGGGACGTGTTCCGAGGAGATGTGGATGTTGTGGTTTGTGACGGATTCATCGGAAACGTGGCGCTGAAATTGAGCGAAGGCTTGACTGAGATGTTCAGCACGCTGCTCAAAAAGGACCTCTCGACGCATCTTACTTCCCAAATTGGCGCACTACTCTCACGGAAGGCTTTCAAGAATTTTAAGACTCGCGTGGATTATTCGGAGTACGGCGGAGCCCCGCTGCTGGGTGTGCGCGGCATCGTTATTATTTGCCATGGACGTTCGCCTGCCAAAGCCATCAAAAATGCAATTCGCGTGGCGCACGAATGCTGCGCCAGTCGTGTAAACCAGAGAATCGAGGACGAAATCAAGGCGCTCAGCTTCATGCAGCGCAACGCCTCGGCAAATGTCATGATCAACTAAATGGGCCAGATTGCATTTGTTTTCCCGGGACAGGGTTCGCAGGTTGTGGGGATGGGGAAAGCGCTGCACGACTCCTTTGAAGCAGCGCGTGCGGTGTTCGAAGAGGCGGACGCAGTATTGGGGTTTCCGCTGAGCCAGCTCTGCTTTCAGGGGCCCGACGACCAGTTGAAGTTGACCGAGAACACACAGCCAGCCATTCTCGCGGTTTCGACAGCGGCTTCGCGGGTTTTGTCAGAGGCGGGGGTGAAGCCCGACTTTGTGGCTGGCCATAGTCTTGGCGAGTATTCGGCGCTGGTTGCCGCGAACTCCTTGAGTCTGCGTGACGCGTTGCGGGTTGTGCGAAAGCGCGGAACATATATGCAGGAATCGGTGCCGGTAGGGCAGGGTGCGATGGCAGCGATTCTCGGTCTGACGGCGGACCAAGTGGAGGCCCTGTGTCGCGAGGCGGCTCAGGGTGAAGTATTGTCTCCAGCCAATTTCAATACTCCTTCACAGATTGTCATCGCGGGAACGGCGGCTGCCGTCGACCGAGCCTTGCAACTAGCGAAGAGCCACGGTGCCAGGAAGGCCATGCAGCTCTCGGTCAGCGCCCCGTTTCATTGTGCTCTGATGCAACCGGCCCAGGAACGTCTAGCGAAGGATCTGGGAGGAATTGGGTTTGGGAATCCCGAGTATCCACTGATTAACAATGCCGATGCGTCGGAGCTGCGCTCGGGTGATGCGATTGCCGGCTCGTTGTCACGACAGGTTTGCTCGTCCGTGCGGTGGACCGAATCGGTTCAGAAATTGATCAGCGCAGGGGTAAAGTTGTTCGTCGAACTGGGTCCGGGCAAGGTACTGTGTGGTTTGATACGACAGATTGATCGGACAGTAAAAACCTCCAATGTCGAAGACCCTCCGAGTTTGGCGCAAACCTTGGAGACCATAAAATCGTTGGGATGAAGGGCAAGCATGCTTTTGAAAGACAAGGTGGCACTGGTAACGGGGGGATCTCAAGGCATTGGGCGGGCGTGTGCGCTGGTACTGGCGGAGGCTGGCGCCGATGTTGCAGTCGGCGGCCGGAATCTTGAGAAACTCACCGCGGTTGTGCAAGAACTTCATGCCACCGGCAGGCGCGCAATTGTGCTTCAGGTTGATGTGACCGATCCGGCGCAGGTCAAGTCCGCTTTCGCTGAGTGCGTCAAACAACTTGGGAAACTCGACATTTTGGTAAATAACGCGGGCATGACAAAGGATACGCTGTTGCTGCGAATGAGAGTTGAAGAATGGGACACGGTGATCAATACCAATCTGAAGGGGGTATTTCTGTGTACCCAGGAAGGCATCAAGGTCATGCTGCGCCAGCGCTATGGCCGAATCGTCAACATCTCTTCGGTTGTGGGCCAGACCGGAAATGCAGGGCAGGCGAACTACGTGGCGTCCAAGGCCGGAATCGAAGGCTTTACGCGATCGGTGGCCCAGGAGGTGGCCTCAAGAAACATCACCGTTAATGCAATCGCACCCGGTTTTGTCGCGACTGCGATGACCGAGGTGCTTGGGGATGCGATCAAATCGAAGCTCCTTGAAAAGATTCCCATGGGCCGAATGGGAACGGATCGTGAAATTGCGTGCGGCGTGAAGTTTCTGGCTTCCGACGAGGCTGGCTACATCACGGGGCAGGTCTTGCATATCAACGGCGGGCTATACATGTGATCGAAGGAGTCGTTGGCAGGCTTTGCCTGAAAGTTGGTTTTGTTATATTTTGAGACCTTGCGCTCAATCGCGCGGTCTGACACCTACAGGAGGGTTAACAGGATGGCTTCAGTTGATGAGAAGGTAAAGCAGATTATTGTCGAGCAGTTGGGCGTCGATGAAGCGGAGGTAACTCCTACCGCGTC
>Ga0111538_10013436_pt1 | contig 10801 bp, 8 predicted proteins | sample SoiMethybrSBSTD1_FD_79669 | JGI IMG/M metagenome (GOLD analysis project Ga0111538, IMG submission 79669) | Bulk soil microbial communities from a Populus tree surrounding site in Tennessee, USA - Soil MetaG P. TD hybrid SBSTD1 (version 2)... | ecosystem: Environmental > Terrestrial > Soil > Tree... | reverse complement strand
CTGCACTCCGCGTACCCTCACCGTCTTGCCGCTCGGCTGGACCACCAGCGTCCCGCCGGACGGGATCGATCCTTCCCAGACTGTTCCGGTGACGACGGTGCCGGTTCCACGGACCGAAAACGCGCGATCGATGGGCATTCGAAATGTCTCGCCAGCTTCACGCGCCGGGATCGACTTGATCGCCGCGATCAGCTCCGAGCGGAGCGCGTCGATGCCGGTGCCCTTCGAGGCTGACGTGCGAACGATGCGCGCGTCCTCCAGCGGCGTGCCGTGCACCGCGTCCTTGACGTCCGCGGTCACCAGCAGCAGCCAGTCCTCATCAACGAGGTCGCACTTGGTGAGCGCGATGACTCCCGTGCGCGTGCCTAACAGGTCCAGGATCGACAGGTGCTCCACGGTCTGTGGCATCACACCCTCGTCCGCGGCCACCACGAGGAGCGCGACGTCGATCCCGCTCGCACCGGCCACCATCGTCCGGACGAACGCCTCGTGCCCGGGCACGTCCACCACGCCAACGGTTCCAAGGCCGTTGAGCTCCAGTGGCGCGAAGCCGAGTTCGATCGTTATGCCGCGTCGCTTCTCTTCCGGCAGGCGGTCCGTGTCCACGCCGGTCAGGGCGCGCACCAACGTCGTCTTGCCGTGATCGATGTGTCCTGCCGTCCCGATGATCATGCTGGCCGCCGCAGGCTTGCCTCCCATCCGTCGAGTGCCTTGAGCGTCCGTCCGTCGGACATGTGATGGTGGAGGAACTCGCGGAGGAGCCGGAGGTGTGCGCGTCGCGCGAGTTCGTCGAGCCGTGGTCCCTCATCGTTCGAGAGCCAGGCCAACACCGCGGCGCGCGCATCAGCCGGCAGCTCCCGCCCGACGGACACCTCTCGCTCACACTGCTTGCAGACCACACCACCACCGTGGTGGCTGAACGGCGCGGCACGATCCCGCGACACTTCGGAGCCGCACGAGCAGCAGCGGTCCAGCGTAGGTCCGAAGCCGAGTGCCGCCACATAACGCCAGGCGCCTGCCAGGGCCGAGTCGGTCGAAGAGCCCGCGTGAGCGACGGCAATCTCGTCGAGCGAACGACCGAAAACGTCGAACGCGTCGTCATGGGGATCCGCGTGCGCGAATCGGAGCGCCAATTCGGCCAGCGCCGATGCGCCGGCGAACCGATCGAGGTCGGACGCCAGCGCCATTCGACTGCGAGTGACGTCGAAACCGGTCAGGTTCGAGAGCTCCCGTCCCGGCTTCAACGTGAAATGCGCGACGCCGCTCGCGAAAAGGTCGAGTGAATGACCGAAGCGACTCTTCGCGCGACGCGCCCCGCGGGCGAGGACGGACTGCACCCCGTGATCGCGCGTCACCATCCGAACGATGCGCGACGACTCCAGGTAGTCCTGGACGTGCAGGACGATGGCGTCCGTCGCGATGAGAGTCATTCGGGCCCGGTTGTACTCACCTCCGAAGGCTCGCGGCACGCAGGCCGATCGTCAACGACCGGCCCGGCGCTGGATAGTTGACGATTTCTTCGTAGCCGGCGCCGAAGAGGTTCTCAACTCGAGCCACCAGCTCGAACCGGCCGCGAGACCACCCGAATGCAAGAGGTTGAGTGAGGGAAACGTCGACACGCGTCCAAGCAGGCAGGACGACAGGCGTGGCCGGGAATGAGGAGAAATCGCGGTCATCCCTTTCGCCAGTGTACGTGAGGGAAAGACCTGCCGTCGTATTCCTGGCAACGTCGAACGCCAGCGAGACGGTGGACACGATTGGCGGCCGGCGGAGCAACCGGTTTCCTTCGACGAACGTCGCGTCGTCGCCCGACTGCAGGCCCGCGTCGTCGACCCGAGTGCTGAGCAAGGTGGTCGTCGCGTCCACACGCGCCTTCGGCGAAATCCTCGCGGCACCATCCAGCTCGAGCCCGCGCGCGGACGCGGCCGCGACGTTGAAGTAGTTCGGAACCTGCGAGTTCAGGTACGCAAACTGGATCATGTCGCGGAAGCGCTGGTCGAACCACGTCGCGCCGATGGCCAACCGGCCATCGCTCGATTCCTGGCGAATGCCGGCTTCCCAGCTGCGCGAACGCTCCGGAACGAGGTCGGGATTCCCGAACGAGAACGCGGTGTTGAAGGTCTCGTAGAAGGTCGGCGCCTTGAACGCGTTCCCTCCCGTTAGGCGCAACGTCCCGCCCCGCCACGCGCGCCAGGCAATGCCGGCGCGTGCCGTGCTGAACGAACCGAAGGTGTTGTTGTCGTCATACCGGCCGCCGACGGTCATCGAGAACGGGCCATGTTCGGCGAGCCATTGCGCATAGACGGCGCCGTTGTGGCGGTTCTCGTCGAAGTCACTGCGCTCGAAACTGAAGTTCGAGCTGTCATTGCCCTCCTGCAGTTCTCGAACGAGCTCGCCGCCGATCGTCAGCACCGATGATGGTGTCAGCATGAGGTGGACACGGGCATCGACCGTGCGACGGGAGACCTCGGTCAGCGCATCATAGTAGTAGAACCCTGTCGTGTCGGCGGGCGAGTCCTGCTGGTCGTTGTCCTTTCCGCTGGAGTTCATCAGCGACAGCGAGAGTTCGCCCCGCACGCGCTCGGCGAACCTCTGCGCGAAACTCACCGTTCCGATCAGTCGCTGGTTGTCGCGAAAGGCGTTGCGGTCTACCACAGCGCCCGCGCCGTCAGTCGGATAGTGGTATTCGTCGTTCACCGCGCGCAGGCTCGCCTCGATCCGCGTCCTCGATGACGGCCGCGATTGCAACGCGGCGCTGAGGACGTCGCGCGAGTAGTCGCTGTTGAACTCGAGCACGCCGTCGCTCGATTCGCTCGCCGCACCAACGGTGAAGTTCAACCTGCTCGATCCACCGGCCACGTTGCCGCGAACGATGCGATGACCGTAGCTGCCACCCGCGATTTCCCCGGCAGCCGTTGGGTCTGTGCCGCGCCGGGTGAACAGCTGGATGACGCCAGTGACGGCGTCCGTTCCATACAGCACGCTCGCCGGGCCACGCACGACCTCGATTCGCTCGACGTCGTCCACCGACAGCCACGCGAGGTCGATCGCGCCGCCAGGATCGTTCACCTGTACGCCGTCGATGAGAACGCGCACGTAGTCGCTCTCCCCGCCACGCAGGAACAGTGACGACTGCGCACCCGGCCCGCCGCTTCGCGCGATCGAGATGCCCGGCACGAGCCGCAGCAGTTCGGCAACGTCGCGAGCACCACTCCGTTCGATAGCGGCGCGATCGATCACGCTGGACGCGCTGATGTTCCTGCCGAGCGTGGTATCAACTCGCGTCGCGGTGATGATCACCCTGGGAAGCGAGTCAGGCTGCTGTGAAAGTGCCATGGCCGGCGTGATCGCCAGCGACGCGACTGTTGCCAATCGAAAGGTGCGCATGTTGAGACAGGTACGGGGTACAGGGTACGGGTTCGTTTGTTGTGCTCAGGAGCGATGACTGACATTGCGCCGCAGCGGAACGAGCGTTGGAGCGCCCACCGCTGGATCGCGCGACACGACCAGCGGCCATTCGTAAACCGATTCAAGCACCGAAGCGCGCATCACTTCATCGGGCGCGCCATCGGCGACGACCACGCCGCGATGCAGCAGCACGACGCGATCGGCGAAACGCGAAACGAGGTTGAGCTGGTGACTCACGGCCAGCACCGCTCGGCCGCGACGCGCGAGGTCCGCGAGCAACTCGAAGGCCGACATTTCGTGCGCGATGTCGAGGAATGTCGTCGGCTCGTCGAGCACGATTGCCTCGGCTTCCTGCGCGATGGCACGCGCGAGACGAAGCCGTTGCCATTCTCCCCCCGACAGCTCGTCCGTGTGTCGATCGAGAAGGCTCTCGATCCCGGCCAACGAAATGGCCCGCGCGATGGCGTCGCTCGCGCCTTCGTCCACGCCCCACGCGCCGGCGTGGGGCGCGCGTCCAAGGGCGACGTACTCGCCGGCCCGCATCGGGAACGCGGGCTCCTCGCGTTGCACGACCACCGCCACGCGTCGCGCGAGATCCCGCTGGGAGAGCGCGTTCACGTCACCACCGTCGATGAGCACGCGGCCCGACTGCAGTCCAACGCGCCGGAGCAAGGCCCTCACGAGCGTGCTCTTGCCGCTGCCGTTCGGTCCGACGACGGCAGTGATGGCGCCCTTGCCGACGGCGAACGAGACGCCGGTGAGCGCCGGCGTGGACGCGCCGGGATAACGCACGCTGACGTCGCTCCACGCGATCACCGCATCCTCCGCAGGAGCGACAGGAAGAACGGGACGCCCACCACCGCCGTCACAGCGCCTAACGGCAACTCGGCGGGTGCTCGGGTGGTGCGCGCGGCCAGGTCGGCGCCGACGACCAGCGTGCTGCCCGCGACGGCCGACACGGCGAGCACGACGCGATGCCGCGTACCCACCAGCGCGCGAGCGACGTGCGGCACGAGGAGCCCCACGAACCCGACCAGGCCCGCCGCCGCCACGGTCGCAGCGGCGAGCAGCGACGCCGTGAAGAAAAGCCGCCGGCTCGCCGCCTCCGGAGCAACGCCGAGCGACGCCGCCGCATCGTGCCCGAGCGCGAGGGCGTCGAGGTCGCGCGCCCAGTGCAGCAGGGCGGGTCCGGCCACGGCGAGCACCACGGCGAGTCGCGCCACGTCCTTCCACTGCGCCGAGCCGAGTGAACCCATCATCCACCAGAGGGCGCCCTTGGCTGCTTCGGCCGGCACCGTGGCGAGCAACACCATAATGGCGGCATTGGCAAAGGCGCCCACCACGACGCCCGCCATGAGCAGCACGCGCGGGTCGGCACGCATCCCCGCAGCCCGGGCGATGCCCATGACCAGGACGACCGCCGCAAGGCCGCCGACGAATGCCGCGAGCGACAGGACCGTGGGATCGTTCATCCCGAGCGAAACCGCCAGCACCGCGCCGACCGCGGCACCGCCCGAGACACCCAGCAGGTAGGGTTCCGCCAGCGCGTTGCGGAGCGCGCCCTGGAGCACGCTGCCGCTCATGCCTAACGCAGCGCCCACCAGCAGGCCCAGCGCCACGCGCGGCGCGCGGACGTCGAGCACGATCGCCCGGGACACGGGTTCGGCGCCGCCGGTGAGCACGCGCCAGAGCTCCCGCGCGTCGAGCGACACGGGGCCGAAGGCGAGCGCCGCGAAAGCCACCACGACGAGGGTGGCGATGAGCAGCGCAACCCGTGCGTTCACGGCGTGATTCCGGGATGGAGCAATCGCGCGAGGGAAACCGCCGCTTCGCCCAGGCGCACGCCGGGACGTCCCACGAGCACCGTATCCATCACGAGCACGCGGCCCTCGCGTACCGCCGGCAGGCCGCGCCATCGCTCGCTGGCGCCGAGCTTCCCGGCCGTCTCGGGCCTGCCAAGGATGTACTGTGGGTTGCGGCGCAGGACTTCCTCGAAGGAGACCTGCGGTGAAGGTCCCTCGAGATCACCGAACACATTTCGCCCGCCGGCAATCTCGACCAGCTCCGTCAGGAAACTTCCCGAACCGATCGTCATCAGCGGCGTTTCCCACGACAGCATGAAGACGGTTGGTTGCTCGAGCGCCCTGGTGGCGTTTCGCACGCGCAGCAGCGTCCCGCGCACGGAATCGATGACGGCTCTCCCCTGCGCTTGCGCGCCGAGCTGGTCACCGAGGATGGTCGTGGCGCGCTCGAAGTCGATGATGCGATCGAGACGCAGCGAGATGACCGTCACGCCGGCGCCGCGCAGCGCCACGGCCGCGTCGCGGTTGTCTCCGGTGGCATAGAGCACGACCAGGTCGGGGCGCGCGTTGAGCACGGTCTCGATCGACGGGCGGATGCCGTCGCCGAGGTCGGGAACCTGGAGGACCTCGGGCGGCCAGCCGTCCCAGTGGGTACGACCCACGACCCGGTCCCCGGCACCTAACGCGAAAATGATCTCCGTCGTGGCGGGGACGAGGGAGACGATGCGCGAATGAGCGGCCGGTGTCGGAAGTGGGTCGCCAGCATCGTCGAGTGCCGCTGGTTTGACGTCCGGGCGACTGCAACTGATCAGGAGCGCAAAGCCCAGAATGTGCAGGACCCGAACGGCGCAGGACCCAAACCCCGCCCGGCCCAAACGGCGCACAACCCGAACGGCGCAGGGCTCGAACGGCGCAGGGCCCGAACGGCGCAGAGGCCTAACGGCGCGAGAACCCCAGACCCCAGACCCCAGACTCCGCACCCTGTTGTGAAAGCGAAACACGGACATTCACCGGTGATGGGGAACGCCCGTGCGCGGAACGAGCCTCAAATGGCTCGCGTCGCCACCGGACCTCCCCCGAGGTTACCGTCGGTGTGGCCCGTGCGGGGGTCGTCTCCTGGCTCCGGGATCGCCGGACTCGCCTTCCCGACCTTGCGGTCAGTGGCCTTCGAGTCCGGGAACTTCTCCCGTTACAGTGGCGGGGCCGCACCGGCATCGCACCGGTTTCCGTGGCCCCTGCACGTCACATGAATTGTGGCCTGAACCTATGTCGCGTCTTCGCGATCTTCAACCGCCTGGGCCTCGACCAGCTGGCCGATGAGCGCCGCCCGGCGTGATCGATAGTACTCCCCGCCCGCGCCGGACTGTCGCTCCGGTTCCGAGTACACGTTGTCGAGCGCCGCGATTTCGCGCGCCAGCGCGTCGGAGGCCGGACGCGCTTGCTCCACAGTGCCGCCGCGACCCGCACCACGCCGGCCGATGACGATGCCTAACGCGACCGCGATGATCGCGACGGCAATGAGCGCCACGCGGCCGGCGCGTCCCGACCAGTTATTGCTGCCGGCCACCACGAAGGACGCGCCCGCCGCGACCCGCGACGCCGTGAACCGCTGGAATGTCCGCCCTTCCAGGCTGACCGTGTCCTCAGCGGTCAGTCCAGCTCCGCTCACGGTCGCGCCGGTTCCTTCGACGAGAACCTCGAGCATCGAGGTTCCCTCGGTCACCGGCATCGCGACCCGCGAGCCGGCGGGGATCGCGTACGTCAGGACGACCTGACGCGCACCGGGCGGAACGGGAACGAGCAGGTCCGCGTTGCCATCGGAGAAGCGGAACGCTTCCGGCGGAAGGTCGCCACCCGTGGAGCCGGGCTCGCGCGCACCTTCCGGCAGCTTCACACGCCACGTTGGACCGGCGCCGGCGACCAGCGTTCGATTGGAGTCGTTCGCCACTTCGTAGACATCGACGACGCGGCGCACTCCGCCCTGATCGGCCGGCGCGATGACGACGTGCCGCCCGCGTATCGTCAGCGGAAAGCCGGCTGACGTCGTGTCGTAGACCGTGACGTCCGCATCCGGACTCGCCACGGCGCGTTCACGAAGCGGCGCCGTGAAATACGCGACCCCGGCGTAGCGCGCCGACACGATGTACATCGAGCGCGGCCTCTCGAGCCGGTACGAGAATCGATATGCGCCGCTGGCCGGCGTTCGCACCGAATCGATCGGGCCGGATGCATCGGCGGAGATCCGGTGCAGCACCACCATCTGACCTGTCACCGGCTGCGGTGAATCCGCGCTGCCGCGCATGACGCGACCGGAGACGGTGCGGGTCTCGCCCGCGACGCCCGCCGTCCCGGTGGCCGGCGGCAAGGGCCCCTGCGCGCCTAACGCGGTCGAAAGGAGAAGAGGCAGAACGAGAAAGAGGGCCTGCACGTTCCGCAGCCCCCCTGACCTCTGACCTCTGACCTCTGACCTCGAACTCAAAGATTGAACTTCCCGAAATCTTCCGGCCGCAGGTTCGACAGGTACTTCTGCAGCTGCTCGACCGTCATGTCGTCGGTGCTCTGCGCCGGCGGCGTCTCGGGAACCACGCCTTCGTCGGGTTCGTCGTCGCTCATGGCCACGAGCAGCGACTCATCGGCGTAGATCGGCGCGGGGAAACGCAGCGCGATGGCGATGCTGTCCGATGGACGCGCATCCACGTGTACCACCTCGCCTCCGCGCACGATGTGCATCTCGGCGAAATACGTCCCCTTGGCGACGCGCGTGATCTGTACGCGCTTCAACTCGCCACCCAGGCCGGCAATCAGGCTCTTGCAGAGGTCATGCGTGAGCGGGCGTTCCTTGCGCACGTTGTTGATCTCCATGAGGATCGAGTCCGCTTCCGCGGAACCGATCCAGATGGGCAGGAGGCGTTCTCCGCCCTTCTCCTGGAGAATCACGACGTGCGCATTCGACACGCCATCGATGGCCAGCCGGACTACGTGAACCTCAACCATCTCACCACCGCCGTGGACGACTTGTGTACTATCGCACGGCGCGCCGCAGATCGCCAACCTTGTCCGTGCGTTCCCATGAAAACCGTGTCATGGCGCGCTTGCCATTGCCCACACGTTCAGGTGCCCGGCCGAAATGTCCGTATGAGGACGTGGAGGAGAAGATGGGTTTGCGAAGGTCGAGCGCCGCGATGATTCCCGCCGGCGTGAGGTCGAACACCTCGCGCACAGCCTTCGTGATCGCGCCGTCAGCCAATTGTCCCGTGCCGAACGTTTCCACCATGATCGACACCGGTTCCTTTACTCCGATGGCGTACGCGAGCTGAACTTCACAGCGCGTCGCGAGTCCGGCGGCAACGATGTTCTTGGCGACCCAACGCGCTGCATAACACGCCGAGCGATCCACCTTCGTCGGATCCTTGCCGCTGAACGCGCCGCCGCCGTGACGTCCCATGCCGCCGTACGTGTCCACAATGATCTTGCGTCCGGTCAGTCCGGCGTCGCCCTGCGGTCCGCCGGTGACGAAGCGGCCGGTCGGGTTGATGTGATACGTGGGCTTCTTCCTTCGCCACTCGACGGGAATAACGGGTTCGATGACTTCGGCGATCACTTCGCGCTTCACGCGCGCCGACGCGACCTTCTCGTCATGCTGGGTGGAAACGACCACCGTATCCACCGCCACCGGCTTGTCTCCGTCATAGGCGACCGTCACCTGTGCCTTCCCGTCGGGACGCAGCCACTTCAGCTGGCCGGAGTGCCGAAGTTCGGAGAGCCGCTTCGTCAGGCGGTGCGCGAGCAGAATCGGCGCCGGCATGAAATCTTCGGTTTCATCCGTCGCGTAGCCGAACATCATCCCCTGGTCGCCCGCTCCACCCGTGTCCACACCCATCGCGATGTCGCCCGACTGCTTGTCGATCGTGCTCATCACGGCGCACGTATGGCTATCGAAGCCGTAGGTCGCGTCGGTGTAGCCGATTCGCTGGATCGTCGCGCGAACGACAGAGGGCAGGTCCACCCACGTCGACGTCGTGATCTCGCCCGCGATGACCGCGAGGCCAGTGGTCACGAGTGTCTCGCACGCGACGCGCGCGGTCGGGTCTTCACTGATGATCGCGTCGAGCACCGCGTCGGAAATGGCGTCGGCGACCTTGTCGGGATGTCCTTCGGTGACGGATTCGGAAGTGAACAGGTGAGTTTGAGGCACAGTCGAATGTTTTGGTTGAGACAGGTAAGCTAACGGGCCGCTTGGTGCTGCACACAGGTACCAACCTTCTAATTGCCTTCCCCGGGCAATGCGCCGTTCCCCAGTGCCGCCACGAGCCTGAAACGCAATTCGCGTTCCGCGTCAGGCGCTGTGCGCGCCGCGAGGGCAGCGCTCGCCGCCTCGACCGCGAGTGCAGTACTGATGCCTCGCACCAGGCGTTTCGTCGCCGAAACAGCGCGCGGGTTCACGCTCAATTCCCGTACGCCAAGCCCGATCAGCGCGAACGCCATCAAGGGCTGCGACGCCATTTCACCGCAAACCGCCACGTCGATCCCCTGCGCGTCGGCTACATCCACGATCCGGCGGATGAGGCGCAGGATGGCCGGGTGCAGCGGCGTGAAACGATGGGCGAGGTTCACGTTCCCGCGGTCGACCGCCAGGGTGTATTGCACCAGGTCATTCGTCCCGATGCTGAAGAAGGCCACCTCCCCGGCGAAGGTATCCGCCGCCACCGCGGCGCCCGGCGTTTCCATCATTACGCCGAGTGGCACATGCTTCTGGAACGGGATTCCGTCAGCCGCCAGCTCCGCGGCGGCCTCATCGAGCAGCACGCGAGCGGCTCGCACCTCCTCGACCGACACGATCAGGGGAAGCATGATGCGCACGTCCCCATGCAGCGCGGCGCGCAGCAATGCGCGGAGCTGGACCTTGAACAGCTCGGGCGAATCGAGGCACATCCGGATGGCTCGCCAGCCGAGGAATGGATTCGGCTCGGTCGGGTACCCGCCGATCGGCAACTTGTCGCCGCCAATGTCGAACGTGCGCACAATGACGGGATGACCGTCGAACGCCTCCACGACGCGTCGATAGGCGCGGTACTGCTCCTCCTCGTCGGGCATGGTCGCGCGTCCCAGCATGAGGAACTCCGTGCGCATGAGCCCGACGCCGTCGGCGCCACTGCGCGCCGCGGCTTCGGCTTCCTCGGGAAGGTCGACGTTGGCCCGAAGCGTGAGGTGGACACCATCGGTGGTGACCGCCTCGACGTCGGTAAAACGCGCCAGCTCCGCGTCGCTCCGCGCCTGCGCGTCGGCGCGGGAGCGGAATGCCTCCAGCTCGTTCGGGCTCGGATCGATGACCAGCAAGCCGCTCGAGGCGTCGAGCACCGCCGGCTCGCCGCCCCTGAGGCGGCTGGTGGCGTCCTTGAGCCCGACGATGGCGGGAATACCTAACGACCTGGCGAGGATGGCGACGTGCGACGTGCGCGTGCCCGAGTCGGTGGCAATGCCGGCGATGGCCTCGCGGTCGAGCTGCAGCGTCAGGCTCGGCGTCAGGTCGTGCGTGACGAGGATCGCGTTCGTCCCCTTCGGCACGTCGACCGGGTCGTGGTCCCCCAGCT
>Ga0111538_10013435_pt1 | contig 10802 bp, 8 predicted proteins | sample SoiMethybrSBSTD1_FD_79669 | JGI IMG/M metagenome (GOLD analysis project Ga0111538, IMG submission 79669) | Bulk soil microbial communities from a Populus tree surrounding site in Tennessee, USA - Soil MetaG P. TD hybrid SBSTD1 (version 2)... | ecosystem: Environmental > Terrestrial > Soil > Tree... | reverse complement strand
GCTGAGTTCCAACGCTATGTCAGCGGTCTTTGAATTGACTGCGTCGGGGGCTGCAATACGATCGGAGTTCGATCCACCACCAGCTCAGGATGTTCGCGGCGAAAGCTTTGAGCAACGTGACAGTTCCAACAGACTGGCAGGTAAGTCGCCATCGCTTCGGTCACCGCTGACATAGGAATCTGTCGCCACTCAACCGTCGCGCCTTCCGGATTAAGCAGAGCCGGCTTGTGATCAACCAGCGAAATTTCCGCGAACGGTTTTTCGCAAAAAGCGCAACTCTTATCGCGATACCATTTCTCGAGCACGCTGCGCACCAGGCACTCAGCCGGCGCGACATCAAACTGGAGGAGGCACTCCTGCCCGCAATTCTGTTTGATTGGCCAGCGGCCACAATTCTCCAGGCGCAGGTCCGTCTGCCCCAAAAGCGTAGTGATCGCTGCATGCCTGGTGTCGATTTCGACCATCGCCTGTCTGCCGGTTTCAGGGCAGATAATTACCCGTTCACCTGAAAACAGTTGCGAGGCACGCACGAAGTACCGTATGCCAAAATAGATCGCGGCCACGATCAACGCGGCAATGATCAAATAAACAACAGTCATGATGGTCGACCTCCCTTTGTTTAGATTGTGAACTCGCCCCGATTTACCCCTGGCGCATGGTTGCACGCCGCAGACACTGCCCACCCAGCTAGGCGAATCGTTCTGAATTCCGCTCGGCCTCGATCTCAGCAATCCTTCGACGCATCCACTCTTTCAGCGCTTCCTCTAGTTTTTCCTGGTTACCTTCCAGGCTCTCAACCGTATCGCCGGCCGCGTTCAGAGGGATGAAGTGACACGGCACTTCATCATTTTCCTTTCCGCGCGGGACGAAATCGATGAGATGACATTCCGTGCAAGAGTGAGTCTTCTCAGGCAATGCGTAATTCACGCACGTCAATGAATCGCGAAACGACGAGGTTGGCCTCCACGGAGTCCGCACCGAGCGGCCATACCCGCCCTTTTCGATGAAGTCGAGTTCGGTCTTCAGTAACTCGAGGATGTCGCGCCCGTCTTTGGCCATCGCTCGTCCCTCCCAATCTAAGGTTGATGCCCCCGTGAGCGTGCTACTTGTCTGGTATCAGCAATGTTCATGCCTTACCAGTAATGGCCCGAACAACGCCTTTAGCGAGATGTCCACTTCCGATAGCCTGCGAAAATTCACTCAACGGCGCGCGGTTTTTCCACAAGTTAACTTCGATTTGATTTCTGATTGCTAAGCTCAATACGCTCGAAAGAGCGGGTACGATTCTTGCTCTGTGACTTGAGTCACTGAGAGGTCTCGCGGTTCGATTTTCGATTTCTGGAAACAATCATGGGCGAAAAACACGTCGAGCAGGGGTTCGATGAACGCAAACTTCAGGCGTTCATGAGTGCGGTGCTCGACGACCTGCGGGCGCTCGATTACATGATCGATCATGGGTGTATCGAAAGTGGTGTGCGCCGCATGGGCGCCGAGCAGGAGATGTTTCTGGTTGATCAGCACCTGGGACCCGCGCCCATCGCCGTAGAGCTTTTGGCAGGTCTTGACGACTCGAGACTGACCACTGAGATTGCCCGTTTCAATCTCGAGGCCAATATCACGCCTCAGTTGATCGCCGGTAATTGCTTTACTCGCATGGAGCTGGAGCTGAACGAGTTGATGGCGAAGACTCGTGATCGCGCGGCCGAGCTGGGCGCCGATGTGCTGTTGGCCGGAATCCTGCCAACACTGCGCCAATCGGATCTCACGCTCGACAATCTCACTCCCAATCCCCGTTATCTCGAACTGAATCGCGCCGTCACGAAATTGCGAGGCGGACCGTTCTCGATTCACATCAAGGGCCTTGACGAGCTGCAAATCGAGCACGACAACATGATGATGGAGTCGTGCAACACCAGTTTTCAGATCCACTTTCAGGTTGGTCCCAAAGAGTTCGCCGGGGCCTACAACATGGCGCAGGCGATCACCGCACCGGTGCTGGCTGCGGCAGTCAATTCCCCAATTCTGTTTGGCAAGCGCCTTTGGCAGGAAACACGTTTGGCCCTGTTTCAGCATTCGGCCGATGAGAGATCACGTCAGCAACAAGCGCGCAGCCAACCGACCCGGGTCGGATTCGGCGAACGCTGGGTGAAAAACTCAGTACTCGAATTGTTGCAGGATCAGCTGACGCGATTTCGCCCGATTATGATCTCCATTCCTGATGAGAATTCGCTCGAGGTGCTCGCTCGGGGCGAGACTCCGGTCTTGTCGGCACTCTTCATGCACAACGGAACTGTCTGGCCCTGGAATCGCGCCTGTTACGGCGTATCAAAAGGTGTGGCGCAACTGCGGATTGAGAATCGAGCCCTGCCATCCGGCCCGACCGTATTTGATGAAGTTGCCAATACTGCATTCTTCATGGGTCTGATGTTGGCGCTACCAGAGGAGTACGGGGATATCTCAAAGCGTATGGACTTTGACGATGCGAAAGCCAACTTTTTCGCCGCCGCCCGCTACGACCTGCACGCGCAAATAAGATGGATCGACAAGAAGAGTTGTTCCGCAGGTTCGTTGATTCGCGATCAGTTGCTGCCGCTGGCCCGGCAGGGACTGGAAAGCGCTAAGGTCGATGCGGCGGACATCGATTTGTATCTGGGCATAATCGGCGAGCGGGTGAATACGCGGCAGACAGGGGCCCGCTGGATTTTGAAGTCACTCGCCTCGATGGACGACCTGGAGCCGAAAGACTTGCGTTATCGCGAACTGGCCGCGCGCATGCTGCAGGAGCAAAAGGAGGGTAATCCTGTGCACAAGTGGGAAATCATGTCTCGGGTCGAAGATACCGATTGGATCCAGAGTTACCAAACGGTGGAACAGTTCATGTCCACCGATCTCTTTACCGTGCGCCCGGACGATCTGGTGGATCTGGCGGCCAGCGTGATGGACTGGCGTCATGTTCGACACGTGCCGGTGGAAGACGAGCAAGGCCGCCTGGTTGGTCTGGTGACCCACCGCGCCTTGCTGCATTTGTTCAGCCATGGTTTGCCCTCGCCGGCCGAGCAGCCTTTGACGGTGCGCGAAATAATGAAGACAGATCCATTGACGGTGTCGTCTTCGACCCCGACGCTCGAAGCGCTGGCGACGATGCAGAATAATAAGATTGGCTGTTTGCCGGTGGTAGACGATGGCCGGCTCGTGGGAATTCTCACTTCCTATGATTTTCTCGCCGCGGCGGCCCGAATTTTCCGTGAACACCTGGGCGAATCAAATCCGGCGAACACAACTCCAAAGGTAAAAGCCCAGTACGCCTGAATGTTTGAACCGATGAAAACAATCATTGAGCCCTTTCGCGTCAAGGTAATTGAGCCAATCATGATGACCACCGGCGCGGAGCGCGAAGGTTATCTGCGGGACGCTGCCTACAATCTTTTTTTGTTAAAGGCTGAGCAGGTGATCATTGATTTGCTTACCGACAGCGGCACTGCGGCAATGAGTGCCGCGCAATGGTCGGCGCTGATTCGTGGTGACGAATCTTACGCCGGCAGCGCCAGTTTCTACCGTTTCGAAGAAACGGTGCGCGACATCTTTGGTTTCAAACAAGTAATCCCGACGCACCAGGGGCGGGCCGCGGAGCGTATTCTTTTCGCGACCACCTGTCGCCATGGAAGTGTGGTCCCCAACAACACGCACTTCGACACGACCCGGGCCAACATTGAATATGTCGGCGCCGCAGCCGTCGATCTTCCGATTCCGGAGTTCTACACACCTGCGGTCTATCATCCATTCAAAGGCAACATGGATACGCGGGCCTTGTTGGATTTGATTGAACGGGTGGGCGCGGACCAAATCCCGCTCGTGATGCTCACGGTTACCAACAATTCAGGCGGTGGGCAGCCGGTGTCGATGGCGAACATTCGTGAGGTCGAGGCGATCTGTTCGCGTTATGGTTTGCCGCTGTATCTGGACGCCTGCCGCTTTGCCGAGAATGCCTACTTCATCAAGCTGCGCGAACCGGGCTATGCCGACAAGTCCGTAAAAGAGATTGCGCGCGAGATGTTTTCGTACGCTGATGGCTGCACGATGTCGGCGAAGAAAGACGGCCTGGCAAACATCGGCGGCTTTCTCTGCACCAACGACGACCGTTTGGCCCAGCAGGAGAAGGACCTACTGATTCTGACTGAAGGATTTCCGACTTACGGTGGAATGGCGGGACGAGATCTCGAAGCGATCGCTGTGGGCCTGAACGAAGTAATGCACGAAGATTATCTGCAATATCGCTTTGCTTCGATTCGTTATCTGGGCGAACACATTGCCCGCGCCGGCGTACCGATCGTGCAACCCCCGGGCGGTCATGCAATCTACATCGATGCCCACGCGATGCTGCCGCATATTCCCCAACTTCAATATCCGGGGCAGGCACTCGCCATCGAACTGTATCGCGAGGCCGGGATTCGCTCATGCGAGATCGGCACTGTGATGCACGCCGAGAAGAATCCCGACAACGGCACCGAGATGCCCGCGGCAATGGAGCTGGTAAGGCTGGCGATTCCCCATCGCGTCTACACTCAGAGCCACATCGACTATGTGATCGAAGCGATCCTTGATGTTCACCAACGGCGCGAATCGATTCCCGGGTATCGCATCGTCAGCCAACCAGAATTTCTGCGGCACTTCAGCGCGCAGTTTGAGCCAATGCAAAGGGTCAGACGCCCGCGCGTCAACAAGGGCTCGCTTGGCATTGTTGCCCTCCCTGACGGTCGGGCTTCTGACACCGCGCCGTCAACGGCTTGATGAACCGCTCAGCCTCACTAAGTCTCACGAATTCAATCTGAATTTATTTCGCCTCTTTGTCAGCCGCAGAGCGGCGACCGATCTGTAGCCCATGGCGTAAGCCATGGGATCGAACGAAGCAGGAATGACGCAGCCCCAGAGGGGCGCAACTCATCCTCAATGTCCAGCAATGTTCCGCCGCTCGGCGGCTGTGGGGTCAAGTCGGTTTGTTACCCACGGCTCCCGCCGTGGGCTACAGATCTTCGGCCGCTACGCGGCGCTTCATTGCGCAGTCAGCTTCGTCTCTTTCTTCTGATGACACTCGACGCATTGAAACTGTGAGATGTCGCCGAGATTGATTGGATGCACGAATGGTTTGTTGGCTTTGTGACAGAACTCGCATTTGCGTTCGGCCAATGAACCCAGATCCACGGGATGTTGAAACGGCCCGGTCTTAACGTTCCTTTCCGGCGGCCCGGCAGAGTCATAGATCATCGTATGACAGACGTTGCAGTTGTTGCTGATGACTTTGCCCGTGTTGCTGACGTGCTCGCCGTCGTGACAGCGGAAACAGCCGGTGAAGTAGAGATGGCCGATGTTGTTCGGGTGGGTCTGCCAGTCGGTCTTCATCTCCGGGAAGAAATAGGTTTGGAAGATGCGCTGCACTTCTGCCACGGCGCCATCGACCGATGCGCGCTTGTTCGCATACACGTCCGGATAACTGGTCCGATAGTAATCGTGCAAACCCTTCTCAATCCCGCTGACCGCTTCCGGAGTGGTCGTGTAGGTCTTGCTCAGAATTTCGACCGACAGTTTCTTCAGATAAGGCAGCGCCGGGTCGAGGCGACCTGACACAAACGCCTGATCGACGGCGGCATCCGGCGGCAGGTAGACGTGCGCCGGCCGGTTATGACAATCGACACAGTCCATGCGACGCTTGTCGCCGTTGGCAATTTGATCGGGGGTCAATGGCCGCGTGCGATCAAAGTACTCGGTGACGTTTCCTTGCCGGTCCTTGATACGAACCCAGGGGATGACTTGCCGGTGATCATCGATCGAAACGTAAGTGATTTCGTTGGCAATGTTCATGTGCCAGTGAATACCGGTGACTAACCCCGTGCTCGGGCTGCCGCCGCCGACATTGATCAGCATTCGACGTTGCCGCAGAGTGTTCTTCTCGTCATAACCGTAACGGTTGAAAACCTTCATCATCCCGCCGAAAAATTTCTCTGGCCAATGACACTGCTCGCAGGTGTCCTGCGCCGGGCGCAGATTGTGAACCGGCGTGGTGATCGGTTTCGAATACTTGTTGAAAGTAACTGAGTAAAGCTGGTAAGCGCCGGAGATTTTTGAACGCACGTACCAGCTTGCGCCCGGCCCGACGTGGCATCCGACACAACCCACCCGGGCATGCGCACCCGCAAGATACGCGGTGTACTCAGGCTTCATCACGGTATGACAGGTCTGGCCGCAGAAGTTGACCGACTCGGTGTATTCGTATCCGCGATAACTTCCGAACGCGCTGGCGGACACAAAGACGAAGGTGATGACCAGGAAGATAAAGAAAGCCCGCCGCGAACCGGCATCGTTTAAATCCAGTTTCGGATAAGCCGACACCTGAGATGGTGAGACCCGATGCCGCCGCCGCCGCTCGATCATTCTGCCAAGGACAACGACCACGAGTCCGAAAATCAGAATGGACGGCAGGATCATGTAAGTGAGGATGCCGATGTAAGGATTTTCCGCTTTCGAGGTAATCTCGATCAGAAAGAGCAGCACCACACTGACGAAGCTGGCGATGACGATCGCCCCGCCCACAAAACTAATGTAATTGCGAAACAGACTTGGCGGCTTCGGATCTAATGATTCGATTTCGCCGACCCTGTCCGGGGGCCTGCTCATATGGATAGAATGTTTGTCCATCTACTTGGTATCTGGTCGTTCTTCGCCAGATGGCGTTTGACTCGCGGCTTCTTTCGCCTGCTGTTCCTTGATCGCCTCAAAAGCCAATTCGTGCTCTTCCTCGTAAAGCTCTTCTGATACCCGGCCGTCGAGAAAGGCAAAGTTTACCGGGTAAACGTCCGGATCGAAAATGACCTGGTAGAAGTGCCAGACAATGATGGCCAGAGTCGCCAGCACAGCTTCGTAAAAATGTATGGCCAGGGCGATGTCGATCCACCAACGGGGGAGAAAACTGAACAGCGAAATCTTGAACCAGATCATCAGACCGGTAAGGCCCATGACGAACGTGCCCCAAATCACCGCCCAATACTCGGCTTTCTCGGCGTAGCCAAAACGCGCGATTTTCGGTTTCACTCGTTTGAGGCCGAGATAATAGGAGAAGTTTCCGATCACGTCCCGGACATCCTTCAGCTTCGGCACCATGTCTTTCACCCACTGCCGGCCATCCTTCGTCAGTGCCAGGTACAACAGGTGATAGGCGCCGACGATAATCATGATGACTGCCGCCACGCGATGAATGATGCGCCGCAGATACTCATTCGAGCCCAGCATCCAGCTCAGCCATGAATCCGGATACTGCAGGGCAAAGCCACTGAGAACCAGGATGATGAAGCTCGTCAGCAGCAGCCAGTGTTGCAGTCTTTGATTCGCTGTCAGGCGTACGATCGTGCGCACCTGTCGCCGCCTGGCAATCACTTTCTTGCGCCACACCAGGATGTTGTGCGCCGCCATTCCGCCAATCGTGAGCAGGATTAAAGGCAGATAGATCCACCGGACGATCGCCGTGCCGCGCGCCCCCATGTCGCGGGTTCCTGCATTAGCGACCAGTTCGGAAGCAAAATGGATTTTGCCTTTGGTGAAATTAGCGCTGGCGCCGACGTGACACTGGCCGCAGGTTTGCTGCAAGTTGTTTACGCTGATCATCGAACGCGAATCTGACGAAGGCAGAATGCTGTGAACGCCATGGCAGCTGGCGCAGTTGGCCACGACTTTTGATCCGAGTTGTGAAGCCAGGCCGTGATAGCTGTCCTGGTAACTGCTGACGCGTCCGCCGGCGACGCCAAACTCCCGCGTGAGGGCCACGCCTTCGTGACACTTCGCGCAGCTTTGGGTTCCCAACGCCACGGTGGCTGATCTGGCGCCGTTGGCACCGTTTTCGACCGGAGTTTCGATCTTGTGGATCCCGTGACAATCAGTGCAGGACGGCGACCTGGAAACGCCACGCGCCAATGCTGCTCCATGCACACTTTGGACAAATTCATTGCTCTCGGTGCGGTGGCATTTTCCGCAGGTGTTGGGGATGTTCACTCGGGCGATTGATGATTGCGAATTTGAAGCGGGCAGGATGTCGTGACCGTTATGACAGTCGGTGCAGACTGCCGCGCTCATATTTCCCCGCGCGATGGCTTTCGCGTGCACGCTTTCCTGGTAAGCAAGCAAAGGCCGATCGCTGATGCCGCTGCCCTGCATTACGTTCTTATCGCCATGACAGCGGCCACAGGTCTCGGCGATGTTTGCCCGGTTGATGGTCGAGTTGGGATCGCTGGCCGGCAGCATGGTCGTCATGTCGCGATTACGCGTGTGACAATCCAGACAACTCGCGGCTTTGGTTCCCGCTTGTAGAGCCTTAGCGTGAAAGCCCCTGCTGTATTCCGCATGCGGGCCGTTGTGAAACAGCGAGCCGGCCATGTAAGGAAGCTGCTTGCCGGGACCGTGGCAGCCCTGGCATTGCAGGTTCGGCGGTGGTCCTGGCTGGTTCGCATTAGGACCACCGATAACGCTTCCGGCATTTGGTGTTACCGGGGTAGGCGACGAATTCTGATTTTGATTCTGATTGCCCTGGGCTGATGCCGGATTCAATATGACGAGCGTGATCGACGCGCAGAACAGCCCTGCGATCAGGATGATTAAGGAGGAAGCTAAGCGTCCCACAAGGTTCACTCGTTGTCGGCAGGCATGATAAGGGAGGATACCCTCCACGGCAATGACCGCGCGGTGATTAGCGTCACAGGTGAGAGAGCGCAATCCACTACGCACGCCTCTGGCGGCATCAATCAGTCGTCTTCGATTTGCTATGACTCGCCGGAGGCGAGCGTACCGCTTTGGCGGCCAGAAAAAAGTAGCCCTCCCGATGTCTCGAGAGGGCCTCAAAAGGAGCAGGCTATGATGATTAAACTCCTCGCGATTACTTCAGCGATTTCATGTATTCGACCAACGCCTTGGCTTGATCCGCCGAAATGCCTTTTTCCTTAAAGGCGGGCATATTCGGTGGCTTCTCGGCGGCCTTGCCGTCCATCACGATTTGGATCAGCCCGTCATCAGCCTTGGTCTTATCCATCTTCTTTTCGGCCGTGGCGCCGTGGCACATCTTGCATTTCGTGTTGTACAAAGCCGCGGCGTCGTCGTCACTGGCACTGCGCGCCGGCACCGAAATCAGCAATGCTGTCGCCATCAGCGGTATCCCGACCAAAACTGCTGCGATCTTTTTCATAACTGCTGTTACCTTCCTGAATGAAGCTCTTCTCTGAACAAATTCCCCCACGGGAATGAGCGTTATTGAGCAACGACTATGCCGCACAGGAACCGTGAAAAACCGCGATTCCTGCAAAAGCATAGCGGAGTTTTTCTCAGCAGTTGGGAAAAAGTACGGTACGCACGCCTCCGGCGTGCCTTTGCCGATCACGGGTGAACTATCTACGCCAGAGGCGATGCGTACCGCGGTACGAAGCAAGCACGCCGGAGGCGTGCACACCGTCAAGCGCTCTTCTTATGACACGCCGTGCACTTCTTCGAAGTGGGGCCGGTCGAATCAGCCTTTACCTTCGCCACCGCATCATGACAATCGCCGCAGGCGTGATGAAATGCCTGCTGATTGTTCATGACTGTCGGTTCAGCGGCGCCTTCAAACTTCACCGTCGGAATCTCCTTCAGCAGTTTCGGCTTGGCATCTGTACGCGCATGGCAATCAGAGCATTTCGCACCCAGTGCATTTGGATCCTTGTCCAGCAGATCCATCGTTAAAGTCGTCGTCCGGTCTGCCGGCCATGCGGTCTTGTGCGGTGGACGCTTGGCCGCTTCCGCCGCTGGTTGGGCCGTATGATGACAGTCAACGCAGGCAATCGGCTTTGACAGATCAGCGCTGCGATTCTCGGTCATATGCTTGGCGTGGTTGAACGCCACCTGGCCGAGCTTCGCGTCCTTTGCGAGCACAATGGTCACTGGCGCTTTTGTCTGAGAGCTGGTCGTGCGAATTACCAGGCCTGTGGCCACGACGAGCAATGTCAAAACGAGAGCGAATCGAAAGATATTTTGATTTCTTACAGCGGTAAGGCGCATCGAGTGTTACCTCCGTTTAGGTATGTTCATCTTAACTGATTAAGCAGCCAAAGTAGAGCCTGATGGTATACCCAATCTTGCTTCACACAACTGGCAAAACTTACAGGGTTTCAAGTCCACTTCTTCGACTGAATTTGAAAACCGCATAACACAGTCAAAACTGCGACAATGCGGGAAACCAAAAGCGTGGCCGAGCTCGTGGGTAGCTTCTTTTTCAGCCCGCGCAAAAAGTAACTCTCCGTCTTCTGGCAAACCATAAAACTGCTGTTGCAAACGATGGGTCGACATCAGCGCCAGGGAACCGCCGACCTGGGCCTCGCCAAAGACAAAGGTAAAGATCGGAATGAAGAGGTCAATTACGGTAATGCCCAGGATCTTTTCTCCGTCACTGCGGCTGAACTTTTCCAAACGGGCGAGCAGATTCGTTGAATGGTACTGACGGCGCGCGGCGTTGTAACTGGGCCGCGGATCAAGAGTCTCAGTCAGGAGAACGCAAGTCGCATTAAGGATGCCCGGCAACGTCAGCGTGAGATACTCGAGCAATTCATCATCCACGTCGCCAATTGGGACGATCTTGATCTCAGATTGTTTCGCCGATGGCATGCGAATGTGCAGAGTGTTATGAAGTTTCCCATTTGAAATGACTTTTCCGTAGCCCACGCGTTTAGAGTCTGTGTCAGAACCGCGAGCGGTAGCGACCGGATCAGGAAGTCTCCTCGGATCAAAAACGAAACCTC
>Ga0111538_10013434_pt1 | contig 10802 bp, 8 predicted proteins | sample SoiMethybrSBSTD1_FD_79669 | JGI IMG/M metagenome (GOLD analysis project Ga0111538, IMG submission 79669) | Bulk soil microbial communities from a Populus tree surrounding site in Tennessee, USA - Soil MetaG P. TD hybrid SBSTD1 (version 2)... | ecosystem: Environmental > Terrestrial > Soil > Tree... | reverse complement strand
CGCCAGGAGCTGCGCCGGCTCGCTCCCCACGAAGACCTTCGCCGGAGACGGAACGTTGAGCGGAGCGTAGTCGACGCCGGTGGTCATGATCGTCCTCGCCAGACCCTGGAACTGAAGGTCGTAGGTGGAGTGCTTGTTGTTCAGCCGCGTGACGTCCTTCAGATCGTCGAACGCCGCGCTGTAGGACGCCCCCCCGTCCACGCCGAGCGAGCGCACGCGGCGCACGCCCCCGAGCGCGAGGAGCGACAGCGCCGCCTCGGCGCTGAAGTAGCGGGCCTGCACGATCGGGTGGCCCCCCCGGTGGACGCGCGTGGTGGAGAGGTCGTACCAGAGGAGACGGCCCTCCGCGTCGAGTCTCGAAAGCGCCGGGACCTCCGCCGTCCACGACGCGAGATCGCGCGTCCCGGCCTGGTTCTTGACGTGCGGGATCCAGGGCATGACCAGCACGCGCGCGTGCCGATCGATCGCTTCCCCCGCGGCCATGACGACGTCGAGGTCGATCGCGTGCGCGACGTCGACTTCGCCTTCGCGCACGACGTGGTTGAGCGCGAGCGTTCGGTATCCCGTGAGGTCGTGGCGGTCGCGCTCCGAGAACGAGGGCCCTTTGCCCAGGATCAGCCAGGGACGCTCCGCGACGCTCCCCTCCCCAGCCAGCCACTCGAAGAAGTGCCTCATCGCGTCGCGATCTCCGCGTAGATCCGCCCCAGCGCCGCGCCCAGGACACGGACGTCGTGGGCCGTCTCGACGTGGCGCCTCGCGCCCTCGCCGAGCCGCGGGGCAAGATCGGGCTCGGAGGCGATCCGGCGCAAGGCCGCGGCGAGCCCCGCGACGTCCCCCTCGTCCGCGAGGAGCCCCGCGCGCCCGTCGGGGACGACTCCGGGGATGTCGCAGTGGCGCGTCGCCACGATCGGCATCCCGGTCGCGGCCATGTCGAGCAGGACCACCGGTGCGCCCCCTTCGCTGTCGCCGTCCGACGCGTGGCGGCTCGCCGCGACGAACACGTCGTGCGCGTAGGCCTCCCGGAGGAGCTCGTCGTGCGTGGCGTATCCGAGCATGCGGATCGGAAGCACGTCGCGCTGCCGGGCGGCCGCGTCCGCGATCCTCACCTTCTCCACGACGCTCCTCGGATCGTCGCTCGCGTCGCCGACGATCGTCAGGGTCACGCCGCCGGTCTCGCGGGCGACCGCTCCCGCGGCGTCGATCGCATCCGGGATCCCCTTCTTCTCACGAAACGAGCTGGCGACCAAGATCTTCAGCGGCTCGCCCGCCCGCCGCGCGCGCGGCTCGAAACGGATCGCCTGCGTGTCGACTCCCAGCGGCTGGATGCGGAGCTTGTCATCCGGGCAGCCCATCGCACGCAGGGTGGAGGCGAAGTGCGGCCCCTCGCACAGCACCCGGGACACCGCGCCGAACATCGCGCGGAACCGCTCGTTCCATCGCGGGTCCGATCGCGGAAGGAACTGAACGTCCTTTCCGTAGAAGCTGACCACGTGCCGGGCTCCCGCCCGGCGGACTGCGGCGACGTCGCGCCACCCGGCATCCCCCCAGTGCGAGTGCACGACGTCGGCGCGGATCTCCCGCGCCACCCGCTCGACGAAGGCCAGGTGCGCCCGCACGCCCGCGCGCCGCAGCGCACGATCGAGCCACCGGCGCAGCGGCGGCTCGCGATCGAACCGGTGGAGCGGCGCGATCGGGAACCGATCGAGGTTCCGGACCTCCTCCGCGGCGACGTGGGTGATCACCGGCGGCGGGACGAACCGGACCTGGTTCCAGAGCCACGGGGAGGTCGGCGGAAGCCAGAGCGGGGTGCTGTGGAGCACGACGGGACCGGAACGCAGGCCTGTCATGGCGCGGGCCGCTCTTGCGGAAGCATCGCCAGCTCCTCGACCAGCGGGCGCCGGAAGGCGAAGACCAGGCCGAGATACGTGACCGCGCCGGCCGCGACCGCGAGCGCGAGCCTCCCGCCCCATGCGAGGCTTTCGGTCGCCGCGAGGACCGCGGCGACCGCGCCGGCCATCGCCGCGCTCATCGCGAGCGCCGGAGCGACCGCCGCGAGGTAGTCGGGCAGACAGGGTCCGAAGAGGGCGCGCACCAGCAGGCGGTAGTTCATGAGCACGTAGAGGGTCTGGAGCGCCGCGAAGGTCCAGGCGACCGCGGTCAGCCCTCCGTAGTGGACCGCGAGCGCGATCGCGGGGACCTGGACCGAGACGAGCGCGAGGCTCCACCTCAGGCCGAGATCGGGACGACCGGCGGCGAGCAGCGCCGGCCCGATCGTGCCGGCGATCACGCGCCCGAGACCGACGAGGCAAAGGATGCGGAGCAGCGGGACCGCCGGCGCCCACTTCGCCCCCAGGAGGCCCGGGACCGCGAGCGGCGCGACGAGCCCGATGCCGACGACGCACGGCGTGCCGAGGAGCGTCGCGGTCTCCTGCATGCGGAGAAACGCGCGGCGGAACCGCTCGCGGTCGGAGGCGAAGCGGGCGAGCACGGGGAAGAACACGCGGGTGATCACCAGGTTCAGCCGTCCCCCGGTCAGCGTCGCCAGCTCGTAGCCCATCCGGTACAGCCCCAGCGGGTGCGCGCCGAGCAGCGATCCGATCAACGCGTAGTCGACGTTGGCGGTCGCGTAGTTCGCGGTGCGCTGCCCGACGGAGTAGGCCCCGAACCGCAGGTACGGGCGCAGGCCCTGCGTCGAGAAACGCGGCCGCAGCCGCCCGAAGGACCGCCCTTGAAGGGAGAGGAGCGCCGCCTTGACCGCCGCCGCGCCCACCTGGTCGGCCACCAGCGCCCACACGCCCGCGCCGCGCCACGCGGCCGCGATCGCCACGATCGCGCCCGCCGCCGCGGCGGCGACCTCGATCGCGGCCACGCGCCGGAACGCCATGCGCTTCTCCGCCAGCGCCTGATGCAACGCTCCCACCGGAAGGAAGACGAACGTCGCCGCCAAGCCCACGAGGACCGGCGCGACGCGCGGTTCGCGGTAGACCGCGGCGACCAGCGGCGAGAGCGCGGCGAGGAGCGCGAACAGCCCCGCGCCGGTCAGCAGTCCGACGCCGTAGAGCCGGGAGAGGATCGCCGCCGGGACGTCGTCCTTCTGGATCACGGCTCCCGCGATCCCGAGATCCGCGATCAGGCTCGCACAGGAGATGACCACCATCGCCATCGCGGAGATCCCGAAGTCGTCCGGCGAGAGCAGGCGCGCGAGGAGGACCAGCTTCCCCGCCTGGATCAGGGACGTCAGGATCGTCGAGGAGCCCGAGAGCCAAGCCCCGCGGATTCCCGACCGCGCGAGCCCGGGGCTCAACGGTCCTTCCGCGCGACGACCGTCCACATCCAGGTCCATCCCGGCGAGCGGTCGATCCAATCGATCGCTGCGCCCAGCCCCTGCGCGGCGATCCCCGCCGCGGGGATGACCGGGAGGAGCCTCATCGGGCCGCGGTGCCATCGCCCCGCCCAGTACGAGAACAGCGTCGCGAAGGTGACGCCGAACCCGGACAGGGCCTTGAGCTCGACGACGGTGAATCCGGACTTCTCGAACAGGTGGCGCAGCCCATGATTGGTGAAGCGGTAGTAGTCGTGCGGCTCGGCGTGGAGGTGCCAGATCATCGGCGCGAGGTACACCGCGACGCCCCCCGGGCGGAGCACGCGGTGGGACTCGCGGATCGCCGCCTCCGGCTCGTCGAGGTGCTCGAGCACGGCGCTGGAGAGCGCCGCGTCGAAGGCGCCGTCGGGCGCGGGGATCGCGTACGCGGTTCCGGTGAGGTCGACGCGGGCGGTCTCGTTGAACGGCTCCGGCCGGTCGACGCCGACGTGCTCGGAGACGTACGGCCGCAGCATCGCCTCGTAGGGCTTGGTGCCGCATCCGATGTCCACGAGACGCGCGCCCCGGAAGTACGCCGCGGCGCACCGCTCGATCTCGCGATCCATGATCCGGTGGATCACGATCGTCTTCCACGACCGCGACATCAGGCCCCTCGCAGGATCCGGCGCGCGCGCACGCGCCAGGGGTGCCGCAGGGAGAGACGGATCCTGCCCTGCGGATGCGCGGCATAGAAGCCGCGCGCGTCCTTCGCGATCGTCCCCGCCGCCTCGCGGGACGCGGACCCTTCGATCGCCCCCACCTGCCAGTCCGTCGACCGGTACGCCTCGTGGCGGATCGCGTCGAGCCACGGCTGCGTGCCGATCAGCGCGTGATGCACGCGCTCGATCGGCCAGCCTTCCCAGTCGATCAGGGGCTCGTCCCGTTTGACGGCCCGAGCGCGCGGACCGCGCTCGCCGGATTGCGGACGCGGGCGCGACGTCCCCGCCGCGAGATCGTCCACCGCGCCGCGCATCAGGCGGGCGCCGATCGCGCCGATCCGCTCGAGGAGGTCCGGCAGCGGCGTTCCCGCGGCGATCGGAAAAGTCTCCTGCTGGAGGATCGGGCCCGAGTCCTCGCCGGAGTCGATCCGGTGCACGGTGACCCCGCCCTCGCTCTCGAACGCGAGGTACTGCCAGAGCACCGGAAACGGCCCGGGGTAACGGGGAAGCCGCGACGGGTGGAGGTTGATCGCGCCGTGCTCCGGAATCCCGAAGACCGACTCCGGCAGGAGCCGCGACAACGACGTGACGCAGAGGAGCTGCGCGCGCACGTCCTCCAGCAACGAGGCCAGCGGCGCGAGGTCGCCGCCGCCCAGGCCGAGGTACGGGCGTCGCTCTCGAGCCGCCAACCGCGCCAGCTCGCTCCCGCGCGAGACGGTCGACGCGCCGCGCGGGGCGGATTCGACGTAGGCGACGATGTCGTGCCCGCCGCGTAGCGCGTCCAGCACCCGCAGCCCGTGGGCGTGGCCCTTTCCGACGAAGACGAGGCGCATGGCGTCGACGGGGATGCCGTCAGTCCCCGAGCGTCCTACGCACGGCCGTGATCACGTCCTCGACGTCCCCGTCCGAAAGCTTGGGCGAAAGCGGGAGGCTGACCGTCTGGCGTCCGATCCGGGTGGCCTCGGGGGTGTCCTCGGGACGCCAACCCAGCGCCTCCCTGTAATAAGGATGCTCGGGGATGGCCACGTAGTGGACCCCCACGCCGATCCCCTCCCGGGTCATCCCGTCGAGGAAGGCGTCCCGGGTCACGCCGCACCGGCGCGGATCGACGAGCACCGTATACAGATGATGCGCGTGCCGCGTACCGGGCTCGGGCGGCGCCGGCAGACCGAGCGGAAGCGACGCGAACGCCCGATCGTAGCGGTCCCAGATCTCCCGGCGGCGCCGCCAGGCCGTCTCGACGCGGGCGAGCTGGTGGATCCCGATGGCGGCCTGCAGGTCCATCATGTTGTGCTTGAAGCCGGCGGCGACGACCTGGTAGTGCTTGTAGCCCTCGTCCCCGAACCGCTTCCATGCATCCTTGCTCATCCCATGGAGCCCGAGGACGCGCACGCGCGCGGCCGCCTCCTCGGTTCGGGTGACCACCATCCCGCCCTCGCCGGTCGCCACGTTCTTGGTCACGTAGAAGCTGAAGCAGCCGAAGTCCCCGAAGGTGCCGGCGTGGCGCCCCCGCCACTCCGTCTCGATCGCGTGCGCGCAATCCTCGACGACGAGAAGTCCCCGCTCCCGCGCGATCGCCATGATCGCGTCCATGTCGCAAGGACGCCCGGCGAAGTGCACGGGGAGGATCGCCTTCGTGCGAGGCGAGAGCTTCCGGACGACGTCGTCGAGGTCGAGGTTCATCGTCCGCGGGTCGACGTCCGCGACGACGGGCCGGGCCCCCGCGTGGAGGATCGCGTTGACCGTCGCGCAGAAGGTCAGCGCGGAGGTGATGACCTCGTCGTCCGCGCCGACGCCCGCGGCGAGGAGGCTGAGGTGTAGCGCCGCGGTGCAGGAGTTGAGCGCGGAGACGTGCGCCGCGCCGACGTACGCGCCGAACTCGCGCTCGAAGCGCGCGACCTTGGGGCCGGTCCCGAGCCAGCCCGAGGTCATCGTCGCGACGACCTCGCGGATCTCCTCGTCACGGATGTCGGGAGCGCCGAACACGAGGAAGCGGTCCTTGGTGCGGACCGGCGCCTCGTGCGCCACCTTCTTCGCCATCGCGATCGGCCTCCTCGTCGGCGCGATGAAGCTAGTCTCCTCGCGCGGGAGCGTCAAGCGCCGCGCGCAGCCGCGCCGCGCGCGCGACGTCGAGCGTCAACAGCTGCAAGGCATAGGGCGACTCCTTCGGCGCGGAGGCGAAGCGCGCGGCGAGCGCTTCCGCTTCACGCAGGCGGCGCTCGGCTTCGTCCGCGCCGCGGCGCGGGTCGGCTTCGAGCGCCGCCTCCGCCAGCAGCAGTCTCGCGGGAATCGCGTTCGGCTCGATGCGCAGCGCGCGCTCGCCCGCGCGGCGTGCCCCGTCGGCATCTCCGGCCGAAACCAGGAAGGACCCGGCCTCCAGCGGGACGAACGGGTCGTGACGTGCCCGCGCCTCGGCGGCGGCGAAGGCGCGCGCGGCGCGCTCGCGACTGCCCACGTCGCGGAAGAGCGCCCGGCAGGCGGTCCCCTCGACCCGCGCGAGCGCGAGCCAGCCCGAGGCGGACCGCGGGCTCAGACGCACCGCCTCTTCGGCGGCCTGCCTCGCGCTCGCGTAGTCCGCGGGGGTCCAGCTCGACCCGCGGCCGACGAGGTCGGCCGCGGCGCGGACCTCGAGGTCCGCCTGGAACGGGTTGAGACGTCTCGCGCGCCCGAGCGCGAGGCGCTGCGGGCCGGTCAAGCCGCCGCGCGGGAGCGATGAGTGAATCGCCCACGAGCGATAGGCGGCGACGTCCACCGCGAGGAGCGTGGGGACGACGATGGCGAACGCCGCCACGCGAAGCCGCCGGACCCAGGCGGACGACGCGACCGTGGACCTCGAGACCGCGAGCAGGCTCCCGGCGAGCGCCGCGGCAACGAGGTACAGGCCGGGCGTCTCGGTGAGATCGTCCACCGCGCCCTGGACGATCAACGCGGCCAGCCCCGCCGCAACCCCCACGCGCATCGGATCCGGGTCCCGGCGGAGCGATCGGCCGGCCGCCAGAGCCCCGGCGCCGAGCGCCACCGCGAGGGCGAGAGCCGCCGGGATCCCGAACTCGACGGGGGCGCGGAGCCAATCGGAATGCGGCGTGTAGAACGAGCGCTCGAAGCGGAGCGGCTGATCGGCTCTCGGAAAGTTCAGATTGGCCGCGCGGATCTCGAATTGACCCGGGCCCGTGCCCGTCCACGGGTCGTCCCCGAGCGCCGCCGCCGCCGATCGCCAGATGCTGGTTCGGGAGGACCCGAAGGGGTCGGACACGCGGAACCGGAGCGCGACGCCGAGCGCGCCGACGGCGACGAGCGCGATCGCCGCGAGCGCCGCGCGCCGGCGCTGCGAGCGATCCATCCGTCCGAACGTCGGGACGACCGCGGTCGCCGCCGCGCCCGCCAGTCCCGCGAGCGCACCTCGCGAGCCGATGAGGACGAGCGCGGCCGCCATCGCGGCGACCGCCGTCAGGAGGAGGCGCCGCGGGACACCAGGGCGCGCCCACGCCGCGCCGAGCCCGACGCAGGCCGCCATGACGAGCCACGCGGCCAGGTGGTTGGGGTTGAGGAATCCCGCCGCCGGGCGAAGCACCCCGAGCGCGACGCGCTGGACGATCGCCACCACCGCCTGGGCGGCGCCCAGAAGGGCGAGTCCCGGAGCCAATCTCCCGATCAGCGCCGGCCCCGACCTGGACGCGAGCACCATCACCGCGACGAACGCCGCGATCTCCTCGAGCACGAGCCAAGCGGCGAAGCCGTAGGGAGCTCTCACCGCGCCGACGAGGGCGAACACCGCGAAAGCGACGACGCCGGCGGCAAAGACCGGTTGAAGCGCGAGATCCGGGCCCCCGGGACGAGCGAGCGCGGCCGCGACGATCGCGATCAAGACGACGTGCTCGGCCAACATCGCGGCCGGCGCCGATCCCCCCTCCCCGGTCGTGGCGATCGCGAGCAGCAGGAGGAGAGCCGCCACCCGTCCGCTCACCGTGGACTCGGCTCCGCCGGCGGGCGCGGGAGGGCCGCCGCGGCCTGCGCGGCGTGATCCGCGTACTCCGCTCGGAGCGGGTGCAGCGCCGCGGCGCGCGCGAAGTCGGCGTACGCTCCCGGAACGTCTCCGAGCTGTGCGCGAAGGCGTCCGCGTACGTCGTGGGCCGCTGCTCGCCGCGGCGCCCATCGCACGGCTCGATCGGCTTCGGCCAGCGCGCTCACGGGGTCGCTCGCGAGGCACTGCGAATGCAGCAGCGCGGCGTCCGTGCTCCAGGGTGCGAGGCGGACGGCCCGCCCGGCCGCCGCGGCCGCTGTCGCGGCGTCGCCTTCGAGCGCCGAGCGCCGCGCCTGCGCGATCGCGGATTCGGAGAGTCCCGCCGCGCAGGCGATCGCCGCGCAGGCGGCCACCGCCATCGCCCAGCCGATCCTCACGGAACGGGACGGAACCGTCGGACCGACGGGCGGGCCCAGGACGCCGCGCAGCGTGCAAGCCAGGAAGAGCAGCGACGGAAGGTACGCGGTGAAATCGGCGAGATTGTGGATCGCGAACGCGGCGAGACCGACCGCGAGCCCGCGCTCGACCGGCCCGGCGACGCGCCGCGAGACGATCGGCCCCAGGAACGCCACGAAGAACAGGATCGAAGCGCCGAGGCCGGGGAGCGCGCCCAGCTCGGCTGTCATCTCGACGGGGAGGCAGTGCGCGTGCCGCGACTCGTTGTCCCCCGCCCGGCGATAGGAGGGGAACTCCTCGGCGAACCCCCCTGGGCCGACTCCGAGCCAGGGATGATCCCCCGTCATCGCGAGGCCGATCCGGACGTTCCCCGCGCGGAGCCGCCAGGGGTTGTCGTCGCTCGACGGCGCGAGGCCGAGCCCGGTGCGAAGGGCCGCGACGGCCGCCACCACCACGATCAATACCGCCGCGGGGGCGAGCAGCCGCCTCGATCGCATGAGCGCTCCCGCCAGAAGGGTCGCGGCCAGAAGGGCGCCCGCCGCGGTGAGCGATCGCGTCGCGAGAAGACCGGCCGATTGGACGGCCAACGCCGCGACCGCGACCATCCTCCTTCGGCCATGAGCCGCGGCCGCGAGCCCCGCGGTCGCGCACATCGCCAGGACGATCCACGTGCCGGCGGCGGCGGGGGTGACGTGCCCCGCGTAGGCGCGACCCTGGGCCAATCTGCCGGCGATCGCCGCGGCGTCGGGAATCGTCGCCGCTTCGGCGCGCACGCGCGCCGCCATCGCATCGAGCCCCCAGAGCGCGTCGTAGCACGCGCGCGCCGCCACGAGCGCCCCGGTCGCCGCAAGAGCGAGCGCGAGGTCCCCCGCGAGCCGGTCGCGCCGCGCGGCGCTGGCGGCCATTCCGGCGGCGAGCGCTAGGATCGCGAGGACGATCGGCTCCACCGCCGCGCCCGGAGCCAGCGCGAACCTCCCGAGGAGCGCGAGCGCGGGCAGCGCGACCAGGCCGGCTCCAGCGGCCGCGGGGAGGCGGCCCGAGGCCGACGCGAGGATCGCGGCGAGCGCGACGAGGAGCGCGCACCCCGCGTAGGACGCACCCGAGGTCTCGGGCGGCAGCACGGCTGCGACGACGACGAGGCTGACGAGGATGAGGCCGGTGGGTCGTGCGAGGTCGGGGGGCGCGGCCACGCGCGGATCTTACCCCGGAGCCGAAACAAAAACGGCGAGGGCCGAAGCCCTCGCCGTTCCCATCAGGAGTGAGTCCGAGACGTCTACTGCTGGCTGCCCTGGGGGTACCGAACGAACTGACCCGCCACGAAGCAGATCTCGTCGTTGAAGAGCGACGTGGTGCCCGTGGTGCAGGTGTTGCCCGCGGCGTCCTTGCCCATCGAGAAGATGGTGTAGGTCGTGGTCACGGACGCCACCTGGAAGGCGCCGTTCCAACCGTCGACGAGCGGCATCTTCTTGATGTAGATCGGCTCGACGAGGCCCTGGAGGACCGTGTTGCTCGCGGCCACCGGGTAGACGTTGTTGTCGACCGCGTACGACTCGACGGCGGTGCCGATGGAGCGCATGTCGGCCATGGTCCGCTTCTGCTTACCGCGGTCGATCGCGTTGAGCAGGTTGGGGATCGCGATCGCGGCGATGATGCCGATGATCGCGACCACGATCAGGAGCTCGATGAGCGTGAAACCCTTGGAATTCCGGTTCAGCATGCTGTGGCCTCCTTTGTAGGTCCGGTGGAGTGTTAGAGCAACGGGAGTGCCACCCCACTCCATCGCGCCGTTCGTAGGTTTTCGCGGTTCACGGGGCCTGAGCGGTCGACTGGCTGTCGCTCGGCCGGCCCGTGGTTGACAGCGAGCGTCAGTGCGGGAATTGAGGGGGAGGACAAGGGGGGGAGGAAGAGGGCGGGAGAAGACGCGGCGGCGGGCTTCCAGGCCCACCGCCGCGAGGATCGTGCTTACTGCTGGCTGCCCTGCGGGTACCGAACGAACTGACCGTCGACGAAGCAGATCTCGTCGTTGAAGAGCTGCGTGGTGGCCGGGGTGCAGGTGTTGCCCGCGGCGTCCTTGCCCATCGAGAAGATCGTGTACTGGGTGGTCACCGACGCCACCTGGAACGCGCCGCTCCAACCGTCGACGAGCGGCATCTTCTTGATGTAGATCGGCTCGACGAGGGGCTGGAGGGCCGTGTTGCTCGCGGCCACCGGGTAGACGTTGTTGTCGACCGCGTACGACTCGACGGCGGTGCCGATGGAGCGCATGTCGGCCATGGTCCGCTTCTGCTTACCACGGTCGATCGCGTTGAGCAGGTTGGGGATCGCGATCGCGGCGATGATGCCGATGATCGCGACCACGATCAGG
>Ga0111538_10013432_pt1 | contig 10803 bp, 7 predicted proteins | sample SoiMethybrSBSTD1_FD_79669 | JGI IMG/M metagenome (GOLD analysis project Ga0111538, IMG submission 79669) | Bulk soil microbial communities from a Populus tree surrounding site in Tennessee, USA - Soil MetaG P. TD hybrid SBSTD1 (version 2)... | ecosystem: Environmental > Terrestrial > Soil > Tree... | reverse complement strand
GGCGCCTCCCGGTGACACCCAGTAACAGGGAGCGGTGATGGCCACGAGGCCGCCGAGGAAGCCGTTGAGCGACATGCCCAGGTCCCACTTCTTGGACCGGGGGTAGACGAACAGCACGGCGGCCATGCCTCCCGCGGCCGCGGCCAGCGTGGTGTTGGCGGCCACCCGGCCGATGCCCTCGAAGTCCATGGCCGACAGGGTCGAGCCGGGGTTGAAGCCGTACCAGCCGAACCACAGGATGACGGCGCCGATCGAGGCCATGACCAGGTCGTGGGGCGGCGTCGGGCCACCGCCGTCCCGAGCGAAGCGCCTCCCCAGGCGAGGCCCGAGCACGATGGCGCCCCACAGGGCGATGAAACCGCCGACGGTGTGCACCACGGTGGAGCCGGCGAAGTCACGGAACCACAGGCCGTCCTTGGTGATGCCGGAGAACCAGCCCATGGTGGTGCCCAGCCAGCCGCCGGGTCCCCACACCCAGTGCCCGATGATCGGGTAGATCAGGCCGGACACGCAGGCGCTGTAGATGATGTCGCCCTTGAAGCTGGTACGGCCGACCATGGCGCCCGACGTGATGGTCGAGGCGGTGTCGGCGAAGGCGAACTGGAACAGGAAGAAGGCGAGGAACGCCACCTTCGTGTCGAACAGCCCGCCGTAGTCGTAGGTGGCCGGGGCACCGTGGAGCAAGAAGTACTGGTGGCCGATGATCCCGTTGCCCAGCCCGAACTGGAATGCGAAGCCGACCGCCCAGTAGAGGAGGCCGCACAGGCAGGTGTCGAACACGCACTCCAGCAGCACGTTGACCGATTCCCGGGAGCGGGCGAAACCCGCCTCGAGGGCCATGAACCCGGCCTGCATGAAGAAGACGAGGAACGCGGTGATCAGCACCCACGCGGTGTTGATGGGGCTGATGAAGCTGTCGGCCTGCTGAGCCGCGGCCCCCAGCGGTGCTGCGCCGGCCGGCGTCTCGAAGAGGTGCGCGAACAGCTTCATGCCCGCCAGCAGCCCGGCGATGCCGAGCAGCTTGCCCGTGAGGATCACCCCGAACAAGCGCCGGGTGTCCCTGTCCTTGAATCGTTGGAGTCTGAGCGCCATGGCGCGCAACGTACGAAGCAAGGGTTACGTAATCATTCGGCCGCTATTGCCTGTTGAGGTCCATCATCTGACGCTCATCTGTCGCGATCGGGCGCCTCGGGTGGGTCCGGGGTCACCAGCCGGTAGCCGACGCCGGGCTCGCTGACCAGGCGCGGCCGGTGCGGTCCGCGGCCCAACTTGTTGCGCAGCTGGGTGATGTGGACGCGCAGCGATGCGGTCTGCGCCAGGTCGGGCGAGCCCCACACGGCGTCGAGCAGCGCGCGGTGGGTCAGGACCCGGCCGTGCCCCCGGGCCAGCAGCGACAGCAGCCCGAACTCCTTGCGGGTCAGGCGCAGTGGCTCGCCCGCCACCGCGGCGCGGTGGCCGGTGACGTCGACGTGCAGGTCGCCGAGCCGGACACCGTCCGCCGCCGGGCTCAGCTGGGCCTGGCGGTGGCGGACAGCCACCCGCAGCCGGGCCATGAGCTCGGCCATGGAGAACGGCTTGGTGACGTAGTCGTCGGCCCCGTCGTCGAGGGCGGTGACCTTGCGGTCCTCGTCCCCGTCCGCGCTGAGCACCACGATCGGCTCCTCGAACCAGCGCCGCAGCCGGCGGCACACGTCGATCCCGTCGATGTCCGGCAGGCCGAGGTCGAGCACCACGACCTTCGGCTCGGTGGCCGACGCCCGCGCGAGCGCCTCCCCGCCGGTGCCCACGATCTCGACCGGGTAGCCGCGTCCCCGCAGGGCCCCGGCCACCACCTGGGCCAGCACCTCGTCGTCCTCCACCAGCAGGACGGGGATGTCAGCGAACGGGGAGCGTGACCGTGAACTCGGCTCCGCCTGCGGCAAGGTCACGGACGGCGATGCTACCGCCGTGGGCCTCCACGACCTCTTTGCAGATGGCGAGGCCGACGCCGGCCAGCCCGGGCGGGCCACCGCCCCGGCGGAACGGCTCGAAGATGGTGGCGGCCTCGCCCGGGGGCACGCCGGGACCGCTGTCGGCCACGCTGACGAGGACCTGCTCGGGGGTCGCCGCCTCGCCCCGCACTGTGACCGTCCCCCCGCTGGGCGTGTGGCGTATCGCGTTCTCGACCAGGTTGGCCACCACCTGCTCCAGCAACACGTGGTCGCCCTGGACCACCGGCAGCTCCCGCTTCAGCTCCGCGGCCAGCGCCACGCCGCCCCTCGCCGCGACGGCCTCCAGCCGCCGGGTGCTCTGCCCGACCACCTCGTGGAGGTCGACCGCCTGCCAGCGGGGCTGCAGCGCGCCCGCCTCGATGCGAGCCAGGCTCAGGATGTTGGCCACGAGGCGGTCGAGCCGCATGCCCTCCTCGACGACGATGTCGAGCAGGCCGCGGCGCCCCGCGTCGTCCAGCCAATCGGCGTCGCGGGCCTCGCTCGCGGCGCCCACGACGGCGGCCAGCGGGGTCCGCAGGTCGTGGGACACCAGCCGGAGCAGGATGGCCCGCTGCTGCTCGACCCGGGCCAGCGCATCGACCCTCGACGCCACCAGGCCACCGACCGCGAAGGCCACGATCGAGAACACGATCAGGGCGACCAGGTCGTCCGCCACCCGCACGATCGGCCTTCCGGTCGGGGGCAGCAGCAAGCTGAACGTGAGCGTGGCCAGCGCGGCCACCACCTGCGCCGGCCGCCGCCCCCCGAGCGCGGCGGTCGCGGCCACCGGCACCACCAGCAGCAACGCCTGCGCCGGCCGCCCCAGCACGTGCTCCAACCCGTGGACGGCCAGTGCCGTCAGCCCGACTGCCAGCGCGCCGACGAGCGCGGCCTGGCGCGCCGGCAGCCCGCGCACGACCAGTCCGTGGGCCCACGCCCGGGCCCGGGCCCACGTCGAGGTTCGTCTCGGTCTCGATCTCGGCTTCGGCGCGGCCGGCTCAGCCATGCGGGGGAGTCTGCCGCCCCACCACCCGCCCGCGGCAGCCCGGCGCCCCGCAGCGGCAGTCCAGGACCAGCCCGGGCCCCGAGCAGGTGGCGTAGTCGACGGTCAGCTCCTCCCCGGCCGGGATGGCGCGGAGGGCGCGGATGGCGAAGGCCCCGTCGAAGGCCAGGTTCGGAGCGCAGCTGTGGTTCCCATAGTGCGCCTTGGTCCCCGGCGGCAGCACCAGGTGCACGTCGTCCGCCACCTGCACGGTGTCGACGAAGCCCGCACCGGGGTCGTCGCCGGCCGCGGCGAGCAGCTCGCCCAGCTCCGCCGACGACACCAGCCGCCCGCCGAGCCGGACCACCACCTCCCCGCCCGCGATGTCCTCAGCCGAGAACCACCCCCGGCCCTCGATCCCCGACGGCCGGACGACCAACCGCTCGTCGATCCACACGTCCGGTTCCATCGCCTCCAGTGTCGCGGGCCGCGTCCGCACGGTCGTCGCCCGGCGCGATGATCGGCCTCTCCATGGACTCGACCGCCAAGCTCCACTACAAGCGCGCCGCGGTGCTGATCGACGAGGGCCGCATGCAAGATGCCGCGCGCGAGATGCGGGCCGGGCTCGCCATCGAGCCGGAGGACCCGGATCTGCTCATCGGGCTGGCCACCTGCCTCCTCGGGCTGGAGGAGCTCGACGAGGCCGAGGTGGTGATCTCGGCAGCCCTCGCGCGGGCGCCCGGCGACCCCTGCGCCCACCACGCGCACTTCGTGCTGCTGCAGGAGCGGGGAGACCACGAGGGCGCCGAGCGGGCCATCCTCCAGGCCATCGAGCTCGACCCCGACGAGCCGCAGTACCACGCCCTCCACTCGTGGCTGTTGCTGGAACAGGAGCGATGGGACGAGGCGCTGGGCGCCGCCGACGCCGCCCTGGCGCTGGACCCGTTCGACGAGAACGCACCGGTCGGGCGGGCGCTCGCCCTGGTGTCGCTGGGCCGGGCCGAGGAGGCGATGGAAGACGCCCGCCGCAAGCTCGCCGCCGGCCCCGACGATCCGACAGCCCACGCGCTCGCCGGGCTGACGAGCATGGCCTCCGGCGACCACGAAGCCGCCTTCGCCTGCCTGCGGGAGGCGCAGCAGCTCGATCCCACCAAGGACTGGCTGCGCGACTTCGGGCTGATCGGCCTGGGGCTGGCCGGGCGGCCGCTCTACGCCGCGCTCATCGCCTGGCTGCTCGGTCTGCCGCGTGGAACCGGGCTGACGCCGGAGCCCGGGCGGCGGACCGGCCTGCTGGGCCCGGTGGCCCTGCTGGGCACCCTGGGCCGGGTGGCGGTGCGGCCGTTCACGACCGCGGTGCTGCGCGCCAGCCGCTACGGCCGCCTGGCGGTCACCCCGGCCGACGCTTCGGCCGCCCGGGTGTTCGGCGGCGTGCTGGCATTCGTGCTGCTGGACACGCTGGTGGCCGTCCTGGCGGGCGGGGCGATCGCGGCCGCGGTGGTCCTGGTCCTCGGCCTCTATGTCCTGGCCGTCACCGGGGTGGCGCTCGACGCCGATCCGTGGGGTCGCCGCCGCCTGGTCACCCGGGTGGCCGTCGCCCACGCGGCAGGGCTGGCACTCTGGGCCGGCGTGATGGCGGCGGTGTTGGTGATCGTCGGGTCGTGAGGAGCGGGCGGTGGTAGCCGGGGATGCATTCGAGGCTCTGTTCGAGGCCGTCCGGGTCTCGCCGGACAACGTGCCCCTGCGGCGCCACTTGGCCGACTCGCTGCTGGCGGCGAACCGGGCGGGCGAGGCCGAGCAGGAGTACCGGGCGGCGCTGAAGCTGGCACCCGACGACGACCGGTGTGCGGTGGGGCTGGCCGACGCCTTCTTCCGCCAGGGGCGCCACCACGAAGGCCTCGCCGTGCTGGAGAGCCGCCCGCCGGGGTCGGCGTCCCCCGAGGCCCGGTTGCTCGCCGCCCGCCTCCACCTCGCCACCGGTGCGCGGGCGGAGGCCCGTGCCTGCTACCTGGAGGCGGTGGCGGCCTCGCCCGCGCTGGCCGACGTGGAGTTGGCGGACCGGCTCGGCATGCAGGCCGAGGCCGTCGTCGCCGGTGGTCCTGGCCTCGACTTCGACCTCGAGCTCGACCTCGGGGAGGACATCGAGCTCGCGGTGGACATCGACCTCGTCCGGTCGGACGTCACCTTCGCCGACGTCGGCGGCATGGAGGAGGTGAAGGAGGAGGTCCGCATCAAGATCCTGGCTCCCCTGCAGAATCCCGAGCTGTTCTCCGCCTTCGGCAAGGCGGCCGGCGGGGGCATCCTCATGTACGGCCCGCCCGGGTGCGGCAAGACCCACCTGGCCCGGGCGACCGCGGGCGAGCTCGGCGGCCCGTTCATCGCCGTCGGCCTGCACGAGATCCTCGACATGTGGATCGGCCAGAGCGAGCGCAACCTGCACGAGGTGTTCGAGCGGGCACGGCGCAACGCCCCCTGCGTCCTGTTCTTCGACGAGGTCGACGCCCTGGGCGCCAGCCGGGCCGACATGCACGCCAGCGGCGGCCGGCACCTCATCAACCAGTTCCTGAGCGAGCTGGACGGGGTGGAGGGCGACAACGACTCGGTGCTGGTGCTGGCGGCGACCAACGCGCCGTGGTACGTGGACAGCGCGTTCCGGCGCCCGGGCCGCTTCGACCGGATCCTGTTCGTGCCGCCACCCGACCAGCCGGCCCGCGCCGCCATCCTGCGCATCCTGTGCGCGGGCAAGCCGGTCGAGGCCGTCGACTACGACCATCTGGCGGCCCGCACCGACGGCTACTCGGGCGCCGATCTGGAGGCCGTGGTGGACCGCGCGGTGGAGGCGAAGCTGCGTGAGGCGTTGCGCCGCGGGGCGAGCTCCGTCTCCCCGTTGACGGCCAAGGAGCTGACCGCCGCCGCCCGCGCCGTCGCCCCATCGACCCGGGAGTGGTTCGCCACGGCCCGCAACTGGGCGACCCACGCCAACGCCGGCGGCGTCTACGACGACGTCCTGGCCTGGCTCGCCCAGCGCCACTGACCTGGTTCGCGTCTCCCTCGGCGGGTAGCGCCCGTTCCCGGTAGATCCACCCTACGGGCGGCGCCCAGGTCCGGCTCTTCCCCTCGCTGGGCCTGGGCGGGCATCAACGGTGATGCCCACGATGGCCAGGCCCGCCGGTACCTCTGCCGGCGCGGCCGCCATCGTGGCCTCCCTGTGCGAGCCGTGCCGTCAGCCGGTCGGCTCCCACGACTCGACGATCAGGCCGTCGAACGCGAGCCCCCACGGCGGGCGCAGGAAGCCGAGCGCGCGCACGTCCTCGTACCAATGCCCGAAGGGCGAGCGCCGCGAGAACGTGCCGCCTCCCAGCACCCGGCACAGCCGGCCCAGGCACGACTCCGCCAGTTGCGCCCCCGCCGTCTTGGCCCGCAGCGCCGCACCTCGTGCGGGCCGCCCCGACTCGATGGCCCGCAGCGCCCCCTCGTACACCTGCGCCATGGTCCACGCCTCGAGCTCGGCCTGGGCCCACTCGACCTGCTCGTACGGCCGCATCCCCTCTGCTCTGGGTGCGAGCTGTTGCCTCGCCGTGTCGACGGCCTCCTCGACGATGCCGAGCACGACTGCGGTGAACAAGGCGGCGATGAACGGCGCGGCGTTGCCGATCAGCTCGCCCAGATGTCCCGGCCATGCGAAGCGGACCGCTGACGCGCCGTCGAAGGCGAGCGCATGGCTCTGGGTGGCGGCCATCCCGTGCCCGTCCCACGGTGCGACCAGCGTGATCCCCTGCGAGCCGTCGAGGGCGTTCCCGGCGACCGGCACGTAGAACCAGTCGGGCTCGTCCTCGCCGTCGGGAAGCGCGGTCGTCAACATGTACGACGTGACCCCGGTCCCGCTGCCGAAGTGCTTCTGCCCCGTGAGCCGCCACCCTTCGGCATCGCCCTCGCCTGCGCCCTCGCCCGATGACCTCACGGCCTGCGTCCGGGTGCGGGCAACATCACCCCCGCTACCCGGCTCCGATGTGATGGTCCCCCACCAAGCCCCCTGCTCCACCCCGTCGAACACCGTCTCCCGCTGCCGCCGCCACCGGTCCGCGTCCGGTTCGGGGACCTCCGGCGTCGCCAGCCAGAACGCCAACACCGCGGGATGCATCGAGGTCGTCAGCGCCAGCGACGAGTCCCCCCGCGCCAGCACCCGATAGATCTCGCAGATCCCCCGGGCCGCCGACGCCATGTCGCCCCACAACCCCCCTCGCGCCTCCGGCAACCCCGCACGCAACAACCCCGCCCCCGCCAACGCCTCCAAGTCAGCCGGGTCGAGCTCCTGCCGCTGCTGCCGCTCGCGTCGCTGTGCCGCAAACCCCCGCGCCAGCGCACCCACGGCCTCCCGCACCCCCACCGCGCCCGCCGCCCCCGCTGCCGCCGCTGCGGTCTCCGACACCGCGCCCCGATCCGTGCCGGTCTCGATCGCCATCCCGCCTCCTCACGCCGTCAAACCATCGACCGTACGACGTGCAGTGACCACCCGCCACCAGTCGCGGCCACGGCTGCCTTTCCCTCTCGGACTGGTACTGCCGCTCCCTGGAGGCGGGCCATATAGCTGAAGGCACCACTTCGACAACCCCGTAGAAGCTCGCGCGCGATTCGCTAACGAAGCGGGTGGCCCAGCGAGCAGATCTGGCGGCGATCTGTGTCGTATCAAACCCTGGTTCTGTCGCTCTTGTAGGCTGGCACTCGCTCTCCAGGGGAGGAGGAAGTCGGTCATGAATCCCCCGGTCGACGCTCCTGATGATGACCGCACCTGAGGTCATCGGACCCGAGTCTGCACTCGAAGCCGCGCTGCAGCAGCTTTCGCTCGCACCGTCCCGCGCCGCTCTCTCCGGTGGCGGTGTTGTGCCGCTCACGCCTCCGCACACGAGGCTGCTGCACGACTTGAGGGCGGAAGACTGGCAGCTCGTGACCGGACGCCGCGGGACGGGCAAGACCCAGCTCGCGCGGCATTTCACGAGCGCAGTGAACCAGGACAGAGACCAGCGGACCTGGGCGATCGCTGTGTCTGCCGACAACCTGATGATCTCCCCAATCGGCGTCCAGCTCAGCCCCCGGCAACGAGCGCGCAGCATCTTCCAGATGCTCGTCCGGCAACTGGCGGAGTCACTCAATGCGGACGCTCCCAAGCTGCTTGCCCGGTCGGTCGTGCGACGGGGTCGCCGCAAGAATCTCCAGGCGGACGTCTCTCGGGCATTGCTCCAGATGATCGACGCCTCGGACGAGGGATATGCCCTCACCGCCGGAGGCACCCGTTCGTTCGAAGAGCTGATCGAGCGAGTCGACGCCCGTGAGAGCTCGCGCGAGGCCGGCATAGCCGCAACCGTGACGAAAGAATCACTCGGCGGTGAGTTCAAGGCCGGTATCCGGCGCGCTCGCTCCACGCAGTCGACGAATCAGCTCAAGGAAGTTGTGCAATATCCAGCTGCCGCGCTTCTCACCGGGATACGCGGTGCGCTGGAGATAGCGCTGGCAATTCTCGGCATCGAACGACTGTTAATCGTGATCGACTCGGTCACGTCGATCGGAGCCGACCAGGACCCGGACGTGCAGCCGTGCTTCTACCACGATCTGCGGCGCGGCTTTGCGGGATCGTCGGCCATCTCGGTGAAGCTCTTCGCCAACCCGTTCCAGCTCGAGCTGACTCGGCCCTCACCGCAAGATCGATTCGGATTGCTCATCGGCACCGACGTGCATCACTTGAGGGACCTTGATGCGCTGCTCGAAGAGCAGCTCGACAGGAATCTCGCCCTCGTGCTGCACCAGCACCTGTGCTATTACGCCACGCGTCCCGACCTGCCGGCGCAAGCGACAGCCAACCTCTTCGACTCTCCGGCCACCTTCGAGCTGATGCTGGCAGGCTTTGGAACGAACATCAGCCACCTGCTGAGCGCAATGCGCCGGCTGACTCAGAGTCGAGTACCTACCCCGCGAAGGCCGTGGACGGGCCCCGAGGTGCAGGCGGCGATCTACGAGAACACCAGGCTCGTCTTAGGCGGACTCACCCACCGGCGCGCGGACGTCATCCAGGCCATCGTCCAATCCGCGGGCGCGCAGAACCAGGTGTCCGTTTCGGAGGAGCTGGCGCGAGACATCGGACCGGATCTACTCGATCTCGCCGAGCGCGGCTTGATCGACTACGAGCGCCACTATGAGCCACCCACGACATCGTCGGTCGCGACCATCGCGCGCCATGTGCGTGTCCCGCGCCCCCCCACCATGACCGCCACCAACGCTCCCCCGCTGGTGATGCCGGCTCAACTCGTGAGCCCCGCCCCTCTGTCGATACCAGCCGCGGCGACCCCCCGGCAGTGTCCGAGCTGTGAGGCGGACGATCGCATCGTCACGACCAGCACCGGGAAGCTCGTGTGCACGAACTGTTTCTGGGAGCTCGACGGTCCGCCGGCCGACCGGGCAGGTGGTCATGACAGGTAGACCCAAGCCGGCCCTGCGGGGCAACGAGATCATGAGCGCGCTGCGGAGCTACGCCGCGTCTTCAGGGTTGAGGTCCGAGGAGCATCGGAAGTACCGCGAGTTCTTCGTCGATGTCGGTGTCGACAACCTGAAGACCCTGGGCAGCCCGGACTGGCAGGTCATCTACGGCCGGCGAGGTACCGGCAAGACCCACCTGCTCGGCTACTTCGCGGCGTCCGAGAAGGAGCGCAGCTCGTCCTGGGTAATCGAGACCACCGCGCAACGTCTCCAACAGAGGACGGTGGGACGCAGCCTGCCGCTGGTCGAGCGAGCCCGTCAGCGGTTCATCTCCCTACTCGCGAGCGTTGCCGAGTCGCTCGCACTGGCGGCGGAGACACGCCTCGTGCAGCTGCCTGAACGTGGGGACCCGCGGATAGCCATCCTGCGTGACAACGTCACCTCTGACCTGGTGCAGTTGCTCGATCTGGCCGAAGCGGGTGTGGCCAGTACGTTGCTCGGCGACGACGACAGATCCGAACCTGCTCGGCGGCTGTACTCAGATCGGTCGAACTACGTGAGCGTTGCCGAGGCGTTCGGCAATCTCGTCATCACCATCCTCGAGCGCCTCGCCATACCGCGCCTGTACATCTGCATCGACGAGTGGTCCACGCTCGATCCCACCGGGGGCCCGGTGATCCAGCCGGAGTTCGCCGATCTCCTCAAGATCGCGTTCAAGGGAACGGATCGGATCTCGGTCAAGATCGCAACGAACCGATTCCAGACGCGGTTCAGCAACCAGAGCGCCGGACGGTCCTTCCGGGGGCTGGAGCTGGGTGCGGACATCGAAGAGGCCATCAATCTGGACCACGTGACCATGGGCCACGAGGAACTGAACGAGTTCTATCTCGAGCTGATCTTCAAGCGGCTCGAGGCCCTCGAGCCCAAGCTCAGCTCGTTCCGCGGTGCCGGCGGCGGGATCTCCAGCGAGTTCGTGTCATCGCTGTTCCACGACCATCGCGCCTTCGAGCAGCTGGTCATCGGCGCGGACGCCATCCCCCGCAACTTCCTGCGCACGGTGTCCAAGTTGTACGCCGATCGAGGCTACGACCCTCGTCATCGCTGGAAGGCAGGCCTCATCGCGAACGAACTGAAGACACGCGGCGCAGAGGGCGGGCGCACGGTCGGCTACCGGACGCAGGCTCATCAGTTGATGACCTCAGCGATTCGCCCGGTCGTGCGCGGATCGGGAAGGCGGGAGTTTCTGGCTCGCCGTGAGGACATCGCGCGTCTCAAGCGAGGCTTCGAGGAGCTCTTCGAGAAGCGGCTGATCCACGAGATCTCGGAGTCCCACCTGCCTCATGACGCCCGTGACGGCCACGAGGGATTCCGGTTGGACTACGGCGT
>Ga0111538_10013431_pt1 | contig 10803 bp, 16 predicted proteins | sample SoiMethybrSBSTD1_FD_79669 | JGI IMG/M metagenome (GOLD analysis project Ga0111538, IMG submission 79669) | Bulk soil microbial communities from a Populus tree surrounding site in Tennessee, USA - Soil MetaG P. TD hybrid SBSTD1 (version 2)... | ecosystem: Environmental > Terrestrial > Soil >... | reverse complement strand
TGCCGCGGTGCTGGTTACGCCGCAGAACGAGCCGATCGGCACGCGCATCTTCGGCCCCGTCACGCGCGAGCTGAGGGCAAAGAACCACATGAAGATCATTTCGCTCGCGCCGGAGGTGCTCTGAGATGCCGGCTAAACTGAAAAAGGGCGATAAGGTCATCGTCACCTCGGGCAAGGACAAGGGCAAGCGCGGCGAAATCCTGCGCGTCTATACGTCCGAGGAGCGCGTGCTCGTCTCCGGCGTGAATGTCGTGAAGCGCCATCAGCGGCAGACGACGCGCGTGCAGGGCGGCATCGTCTCGAAAGAGTCGCCGGTGCACGTCTCCAAGATCGCGCATGTCGATCCCAAGTCGGACGGCCCAACGCGCGTCGGGTTCAAGATGGTGGACGGACGGCTCGTGCGTTACGCCAAGAAGTCCGGGGAGATGATCGATGTCTGAGCAAGGCGCTCCAAAGCCGGAAAAACAGGACAAGGCCGCCAAGAAGGGCGGCGGTGGCGATGGCGCGGCAAAGCCCGAAGGCGGCAAGAAGGCCGCGGCGCCCGCCGAAGGCGGAAAGAAAGCCGAGAAGGGCGCCGGCAAGAAGGACGCAGGTCCGAAGGCCGGTAAAGAAGCGCGCGATCCCAACTACGTTCCGCGTTTCAAGAAGCGCTATTTCGACGTGGTGCGTCCCGAGCTGATGAAGAAGTTCGGCTACACGAACAAGCTCCAGGCGCCGCGCATCGAGAAGATCGTGCTCAATATCGGCGCGGGCGAAGGTGCAGCGGACCAGAAGAAGATCCAGAGCGCGCAGAATGATCTCACCGCGATCGCCGGCCAGAAGGCCGTGATCACGCGGGCGAAGAAGGCGATCTCGGCGTTCAAGATCACGGCAGGCCGCCCCGTCGGCGTGAAGGTCACGCTGCGCAAGGACCGCATGTACGAATTCCTCGACCGCTTCGTCACGACCGCGCTCCCGCGCGTGCGCGATTTCCGCGGCGTCTCTCCCAAGAGCTTCGATGGCCGCGGGAATTACGCGCTGGGACTCAAGGAACACATCATCTTTGTCGAGATCGATTACGACAAAACCGAAACCGTTTGGGGCATGGACATCATCATTCAGACTTCGGCACGGACCGACGCGGAGGCCAAGGCGCTCCTCGAAGGCTTCCAGATGCCGTTCATGAACTGATTTAGGAGAACGAGGAGAGAGATGGCGAAGAAGAGCCAGATCAACCGTAACGATAAGCGCCTGAAGATGGTGGCGCGCTATGCCGCGAAGCGGGCAGAACTCAAGGCGAAGGCCGACGACATGTCGGCGCCGCCGGAAGACCGTTTTGCCGCCCGCATGAAGCTCGCAAAGCTTCCGCGCAACTCGTCGCGCACGCGGATACACAATCGCTGCGAATTGTCGGGGCGGTCGAAGGGCTTCTACCGCAAGCTCAAGGTGTCGCGCATTGCGTTCCGCGACCTTGCGAATTTCGGTCAGGCGCCGGGCGTCACAAAGGCCAGCTGGTAAGGAACGACAAGCGATGGCGATCAACGATCCTATTGGCGATCTCTTGGCGCGGATCCGCAACGGTCAGATGCGCGGTCTCGCGAAGATCTCCACTCCTGCCTCGAAGCTGCGCGCGCGCCTCTTGGACGTGCTGAAGGCGGAAGGGTTCATCCGCGGCTATGCCGAAGTCGAAATGAAGGGCAAGCCCAAGCAGTTCGAGATCGAGCTGAAATATCACGAAGGCCGGCCCGTGATCCGCGAGCTCACTCGCATCTCGACGCCGGGACGCCGCGTCTATAATTCGGTCAGCGAGCTCAAGCCGCACCGCAGCGGTCTCGGAATTTCGATTGTGTCGACGCCTCAAGGCGTGATGTCCGATACGGATGCGCGCGCCAAGAACGTCGGCGGCGAAGTTCTTTGCCGGGTGTTCTAGGAAAGGTTCGGAGAGACTCATGTCACGCATCGGCAAGAAACCGGTTTCGCTCCCAACGGGCGTCACCGCCGCCGTCCAGGACCGCACGGTTTCGGTCAAAGGTCCGAAGGGCGAGCTGAAGCTGAGACTCGTGCCCGAGGTCGAAGCGGCGGTGAAGGACGGGAACATCGCGGTCACGACGACCGAGGACAGCGATCGCGCCCGCGCGATGTGGGGCATGCAGCGGACGCTGATCAACAATCTCGTGCTCGGCGTGACGAAGGGCTTTTCCGAGCGCCTCGAGATTTCGGGTGTGGGCTATCGCGCGGCCGTGCAGGGCAAGAACCTGCAGCTGCAGGTCGGACTGAGCCACGACGTGCAATATCCCATTCCGGCCGGCATCCAGATCGTCTGCGAAAAGCCGACCTCGATCTCGATCAGCGGCAGCGACAAGCAGCTCGTGGGGCAGGTGGCGGCGGAAATCCGCAGCTATCGTCCGCCCGAGCCGTACAAGGGCAAAGGCGTCAGATACGCGAGCGAGCGGATCCGGCGCAAAGAAGGCAAGAAGAAATAAGGGACCATCGGGTCATGGCCAACCAGCAGAAACTGTTCGATCGGCGCGCCAAGCGCGTGCGCTATCGCATCGCCCAAACGAGCGGCGGACGCCCCCGGCTCTCCGTCTATCGCTCCGGCAAGCACATCTATGCCCAGCTGATCGACGACTCGCAGAGCCGCACGATCGCTGCGGCAAGCTCCGGCGAAGCGGCGAAGGCAGGCGAGAAGAAGAGCTATAATGTCGCGGCTGCGGCTAAAGTCGGAAAACTGATCGCCAGCCGTGCGATCGAGAAGGGCATCAAGAAGGTCGTCTTCGACCGTGGCGGATATCTCTATCATGGTCGCGTGAAGGCGCTTGCCGATGCGGCCCGGGAGGGCGGACTTGAGTTCTGAACCTGGAAATCTAGTGAAAGGATCGAACCGTGGCACGTGAATCCCGCGAGCGCTCAGAGCGAGACCGCGATAGCGAGTTCATCGACAAGCTCGTGCATATCAATCGCGTCGCCAAGGTGGTGAAGGGCGGACGGCGGTTCGGTTTCGCGGCCCTCGTCGTGGTCGGCGACCAGCGCGGGCGCGTCGGCTACGGCCACGGCAAGGCGCGCGAAGTGCCCGAAGCGATCCGCAAGGCGACCGATGCGGCCAAGCGCAACATGGTGCGCATTCCGCTGAAGGACGGCCGCACGCTGCATCACGAGACACACGGCCGTCATGGCGCGGGCAAGGTGATCGTGCGCCCCGCCGTGCAAGGCACAGGCATCATCGCCGGCGGTCCGATGCGCGCGGTGTTCGAGAGCCTGGGCGTCGGCGATGTCGTGTCCAAGAGCCTTGGAACGTCCAATCCCTACAACATGGTGCGCGCCACGTTCGATGCCTTGAAGAAGCAACAATCGCCCCGCCTGATCGCGCAACGGCGCGGCAAGAGCGTCTCAGAAATCGTTCAGCGCCGCGAAGGTCCGGGCAAGGACAAGGGCGCTGAAGCCGAGGCAGGAGCGTGACGATGGCTGAGAAGACCAGCAAAGGTGGCAAGAAGACCGTCACGGTCCGCCAGATCCGAAGCCAGGCACGTAGGCCCGCGATCCAGGAGGCAACGCTGCGCGGTTTGGGGCTGGGCAAGATCGGGCGCGAAAAAACGCTCGAAGACACCAAGGCGGTGCGCGGCATGATCAGGGCCGTCGCGCATCTCATACAGGTCGTGGAATAGGTGCCGTCATGAAACTCAACGAGATCAGCAACAATCCCGGGGCACACAAATCACGAACGCGCGTCGGCAGGGGCTCAAGCTCCGGCTTGGGCAAGACCTCCGGCCGCGGCGGCAAGGGCCAGACGGCCCGTGCAGGCAGCTCGATCAACGGCTTCGAGGGCGGCCAGATGCCGCTCTATATGCGCATCCCGAAGCGTGGGTTCCACAACCACTTCGCCAATGATTTCGCCGAGATCAATCTCGGCCGGATCCAGTGGGCGATCGATCAGGGCAAGCTGAAAGCCGACGCGACGATCACGGATGCGGTCCTGTCCGAAGCGGGTCTGGTCCGCCGCTCGCGCAACGGTGTGCGGGTTCTGGGCGAGGGCGAGCTCAAGTCCAAGGTGAACCTCGAGGTCGCAGGCGCCTCAGGCCCGGCCATCGAGGCGGTCAAGAAGGCCGGCGGCTCGCTCACGACCACCTTCAAGAAGGCGGTCCATATGAACAAGAAGGGCAAGCCCGGAAAGCGCGTGCAGCGCCGCACCACGGCCGCGGAAAAGCGCGCCAAGCAGAACGCTGGTTGATATGATGGGGCCTGAGCCCCATCTATGGCGAGGCTGAGGCCATGCGCCTGTCGCCGTTCACACCGATAGTCATGCCGGAGCGGGAGTAGTCCATGCCCTCAGCAGCCGAACAATTAGCGGCAAATTTCAATTTCTCGGCCTTCTCGAAGGCGACCGAGCTCAAGAACCGGATCACCTTCACGTTGCTGGCGCTGGTTGTCGCCCGGTTGGGCACCTACGTGCCGATGCCCGGCATTGACGCCTCGGCGCTTGCCCAGCAGATCCAGCAGCAGCAGGGCGGCCTGCTCGACGTCTTCAACCTGCTGGCCGGTGGCGCGATCGAACGCATGGCGATCTTCGCGCTCGGCATCATGCCCTACATCTCGTCGTCCATCATCATCCAGCTGATGACGACGGTTTCGCCGCAGCTCGAGCAGCTGAAAAAGGAAGGCGAGAGCGGGCGCAAGCAGATCAACCAATACACCCGTTACGGCACGGTCCTCTTATCGATGGTCCAGGCCTATGCGATTGCGATGGGCCTCGAGCAATGGGGGACCGTGGTCATCTCGCCAGGAATGGCGTTCCGCATTTCGACGGTCATCACGCTGACCGGCGGCACCGTCTTCCTGATGTGGCTCGGCGAGCAGATCACTGCGCGCGGGGTCGGAAACGGCATCTCGCTCATCATCATGGCCGGGATCGTGGCGCGCGTGCCCGTGCTCCTGCTGCAAGTGTTCGAGCAGGCGCGTACGGGCGCGATCAATCCCGTCACGGTGTTTGTGGTCATCCTGGGCATCGCTGCCCTGATCGGCTTCGTCGTCTTCATGGAGCGGGCCCAGCGCCGCCTCCTGGTGCAATATCCCAAGCGACAGCAAGGGAACCGCGTGTTCGGTGGCGAGTCCTCGCATCTGCCGCTGAAGATCAATGTCGCGGGCGTGATCCCGCCGATCTTCGCCTCATCCCTGCTCCTGCTCCCGATGACGATCGCGAATTTCAACGCGGCGAATATTCCGGGCTGGCTGCAGAGCATCGTTGTGCTCTTGGGCCACGGCCAGCCGCTGTTCATCATCCTTTACGCGTCGATGATCATCTTCTTCTGCTTCTTCTACACCGCGATCGTGTTCAATCCCGAGGAGACCGCGGACAATCTGAAGAAGTATGGCGGCTTCATTCCGGGTATTCGCCCCGGCAAGCGGACCGCGGAATACATCGATTACGTGCTGACCCGGATCACCGTTGTGGGCGCGCTCTATCTGGCGGGCGTCTGCCTCGTCCCGGAGATCATCGGCGGCTGGTACGGCGTTCAGCAATTCGCCTTTGGTGGGACCTCGGTCCTGATCGTGGTCAGCGTGACGATGGATACGGTCGCGCAGATTCAGAGCCATCTGATCGCCCAGCAATATGAAGGCCTGATCAAGAAGGCCCGGCTGAAAGGAGCCCGCCCGCAGCGCTGAGGTTGCGAGCGGCGTGAGCCACGCCATGGACCTGATCTTGTTCGGCCCTCCAGGCGCCGGCAAAGGAACGCAAGCCAAAGTGCTTCAGGACGAGCGGGGGCTGGTGCAGCTCTCGACCGGCGACATGCTGCGCGCCGCCGTCGCGGCCGGGACCGAGCTCGGCAAGAAGTCCAAGGCGATCATGGACCGGGGCGATCTCGTCGGCGATGATCTCGTCATCGGCATCATCGCGGAGCGGCTGGACAAGCCCGATTGCGCCAAAGGCGTCATCTTCGACGGCTTTCCCCGGACGGTCGCCCAGGCCAGGGCCCTGGACGAAATGCTCGCCCCGCGAGGCCGCAGGATCGCTGCGGTGATCGAGCTGAAGGTCGATGACGAGGCCATGGTCGGCCGTATGGAGAGCCGGGTTCGGGAGAACCCGGGTGCGGCAAGGGCCGACGATAACCCCGAAACCCTGCGCAAGCGGCTGGGCGTTTACCGGCAAAACACCGCGCCGCTCCTGGATTTCTACCGTAATCAGGGCAAGCTCGTCAGCGTGGACGGCATGGCCCCCATCGCGGACGTCTCGGCCGCGATCAGGCGGCTCATCGACCGGATTGGATCGATCGCGTGAGCCCTTTGTTTCACCAAGGATTTCGAGCCGTGAGGCCAGTTGACTACCCATTCCCCATTTCTATAATCCGCGCCCTCGCGACGGGATCGCCACCGGCTTCCGGCGCAACCCTTCGCGCGTCTGCGGGCTAAGGACCAAAAAGGAGACCGATCGTGGCGCGCATCGCCGGCGTCAATATCCCGACCAATAAACGCGTGGAGATCGCTCTGCGCTACATCCACGGTATCGGCCCGTCGAACGCGAAGGACATCTGCGCGAAAGTCGGCATTGCCTCCGAGCGCCGGGTGAGCGATCTGACGGAGAACGAGATCATCCAAATCCGCGAAGCGATCGACCGCGACTACGTCGTCGAAGGCGATCTGCGCCGCGAAGTGGCCATGAATATCAAGCGGCTGATGGACCTCGGCTGCTATCGGGGCTTGAGACATCGCAAGGGCCTGCCGGTCCGCGGCCAGCGCACCCACACCAACGCTCGCACGCGCAAGGGCCCCGCGCGCGCCATCGCAGGCAAGAAAAAGGTCATCAGCAAATAAAATGGCAAAGGCTGCTCCGCGTCCGCGCAAGAAGGAAAAGAAGGTCGTTGTCACGGGCGTCGCCCATGTCAACGCGACGTTCAACAACACCATCATCACGATCACGGACGGGCAGGGGAACGCCGTCTCGTGGTCCTCGGCTGGATCGCTCGGCTTCAAGGGTTCGCGCAAGTCGACGCCCTATGCCGCGCAGGTCGCCGCGGAAGATGCCGCGAAGAAGGCCGTCGAACATGGCATGCGGACGCTCGAGGTCGAAGTGAGCGGTCCCGGCGCCGGAAGAGAATCCGCTCTGCGTGCATTGCAGGCGGTGGGATTGACCGTCACTACGATCAGAGACGTGACGCCGATCCCGCACAACGGTTGTCGCGCACCAAAGCGACGCCGCGTTTAGAGTACTCGCGCCGAAAGCGCGATCAACCATCGAACGGATTGGGCAGCCTTGGCTGTCCGGGAAACGATGAGGAAAAGACCGTGTTCCAGAAAAATTGGCAAGAATTGATTAAACCGCAAAAGCTCAAGGTCGATGTCGGCCGTGAGCAGGCGCGCGCGGCGACCATCGTCGCCGAACCGCTCGAGCGCGGCTTCGGCCTGACGCTCGGCAACGCGCTTCGTCGCGTGCTGCTGTCATCGCTGCAAGGTGCCGCCGTGACCGCAATCCAGATCGAGGGCGTTCTGCACGAATTCTCCTCGATCCCGGGCGTGCGCGAAGACGTCACCGACATCGTGCTCAACGTGAAGCAGATCGCGCTGCGCATGCATGCGGAAGGGCCGAAGCGCCTCACGCTGCGTGCGGAAGGCCCCGGCGAAGTGACCGCGGGCCAGATCACGCAGGTCTCAGACATCGAGATCCTCAATCCCGATCTCGTGCTCTGCACGCTCGATGACGGCGTCACGCTGCGCATGGAGCTCACCGTTGCGACGGGCAAGGGCTATGTGCCCGCCGACCGCAACCGGCCTGAGGACGCGCCCATCGGACTCATTCCGGTGGACAGCCTGTTCAGCCCGGTGAAGAAGGTGTCCTACAAGGTCGAGAACACGCGCGAAGGCCAGATCCTCGACTACGACAAGCTCACCATGAGCGTCGAGACCAACGGCGCGGTCACGCCGGAGAACGCGGTCGCCTACGCGGCGCGTATCCTCCAGGACCAGCTCCAGGTGTTCATCAACTTCGAAGAGCCGAAAGAGCGCGTCGCCGACGAGACCAAGCCGGACCTCGCGTTCAACCCCGTGCTGCTCAAGAAGGTGGACGAGCTCGAGCTCTCGGTGCGTTCCGCCAACTGTCTCAAGAACGACAATATCGTCTATATCGGCGACCTCATTCAGAAGACCGAAGCGGAAATGCTTCGGACGCCGAACTTCGGACGGAAGTCCTTGAACGAGATCAAAGCGGTGCTCGCCGAAATGGGCCTGCATCTCGGCATGGAGGTCGTCGGCTGGCCGCCCGAGAACATCGAGGAATTGGCGAAGCGCTACGAGGATCAGTACTAACAGGACGTCGTCGGGGGCGCCGATCAGGCTTCTGACGCTCTAAGGATACGTATCATGCGTCATTTGAATTCCGGCCGGCGCCTCAACCGTACGACGTCTCATCGCACGGCCATGTTCGCCAACATGGCCTGCGCGCTGATCAAGCACGAGCAGATCAAGACCACGCTTCCCAAAGCCAAGGAGCTGCGCCCGATCATCGAGAAGCTGGTGACGAAGGCGAAGAACGGCAAAGGCAGCCTGCACGCGCGGCGGATCGCGATCTCGCAGATCAAGGACTCCGTTATGGTGGCCAAGCTGTTCGATGTCTTGGGGCCGCGCTATGCCTCGCGTCCGGGCGGCTATGTTCGCGTGCTCAAGGCCGGCAGCCGCTTCGGCGACAATGCGCCGATGGCGATCATCGAATTCATCGATCGCGATCCCGAGGCGAAGGGCAAGGATTCCGGACCCGTTGAGGGCGCGGACGCCGAAGAAGCCGCGGCCGAGTAAGCGCGTTATAGAGACGGCCAGAGCGCGATCCGATTCACCGTCGGATCAGCGCTCTTTTTTTCAGCACGCTCAGTAAGCCTATTGACACTAGGAATAGGACTATTATTCTACCGAGCGACTAGGGAGCGGAGAAGAAGACATGTGCCTGGCAACTTGGCGGGATTGCTGTTCCGAAGCCTCCGCCGAACGGAGCCGTTAACCATGCTTTGATTTTTATCAAACGAGAAAATAATCAAAGGAGGTCGTGACAGGCCCACGATTGGAGTCGTGCCAGGCGTTGGATTAGGCGGCTCCCACCACCGAAAGGATCGTGCGGACGACCGCTTGTGCTGGTTCTCGCACAAGCAGACTCAGCAAATCGAAGTCGATGCCGTTGCGTTGCGCAAGCATAGGCGCGACGAAGATCAGCAGAAGCAGAATGACCATGCCGAAGCGTTCGAGCGCGAGGTAAGGCCGCGCAAGCGCAATCGGGAGGAACGGCGCGACGACCTTGCTGCCGTCCAGAGGTGGCAGGGGCAGCATGTTGAATACGGCGAGGATCGCGTTGAGCTGCACAGAGCTCATGAGCACCTGCACAAAGGGCGACTCTACGGTCTGCCCTTGAGTGAGCGCGATCCTCAGCAGGATCGCCGATACGACCGCCAGCGCGATGTTCATCGCAGGTCCGGCAATGGCGACCCAGATCATGTCCCAGCGCGGGTTGCGCAACTGGCCGAACTTCACCGGCACCGGCTTGGCATAGCCGAACAGGAATCCCGCCGTGAAATAGAGAACCGCCGGCAGAATGACCGTCCCGAAGGGATCGACATGCTTGAGCGGATTGAGCGTGACCCGGCCTTCGTCCTTCGCGGTCGAGTCGCCGAAATGCAGCGCCACATAGCCGTGCGCCGCCTCATGGAAGGTGATCGCAACGATCACCGGAATGACAAGCAGCACGATTTGGTAGAGAAGGTCCACGTCCATTGGAAAGTCCAATCAGCAGGGGTATGGCGGCGCTAGTGTCCGCCCCAGGCGAAGCCATGGACGCTTGATGAATTTGGGCAACAGTCCACTCCCCACGGGCCGGTCGGGCTACTATATGGGCAGCAAAAGTGAATTTTGCCATTATTTTGTGGCACGTAGAGAAAGGAGATCGGAGGCGGCGATGAGGCTTTTGGTCCTGACCGCGCTTCTTGTTTTCAGCGCCACTGCGGCCTTGCCGCAGCAGCGGGCCATCCCTCAATCCCAGGCCCAGATCCAGCTGTCCTATGCACCGGTCGTCGCCAGGGCCGCACCGGCGGTCGTCAACGTCTACTCCAACCGTATTGTCCGCCAGGCGGTTAATCCGTTCTTTCAGCAGTTCTTTGGCCAAGGCCCGATGCGCAGCCGGGTGGAACAGTCCTTGGGCTCGGGTGTCATCGTGCGCGGCGACGGGGTGATTCTGACCAACCACCACGTCATCAACGGCGGCACGGACATCAAGGTGGCGCTCACCGATCGCCGTGAATACACCGCACGCGTCTTATTGTCCGATCAGCGAACGGACTTGGCTGTGCTGAAGATCGATCCGGACCCGGACATCTTACCATCGCTCGAGTTTGGCGACTCCGATCGCATCCAGGTCGGCGACCTCGTGCTCGCCATCGGCGATCCGTTCGGCGTCGGCCAAACCGTCACAAGCGGGATCGTCTCCGCGCTGGCGCGCTCCAACGGCGGCGCGTCGGATTACCAGTTCTTCATCCAGACCGATGCTGCCATCAATCCCGGAAATTCGGGCGGTGCGCTGATCACGATGGACGGCCGGCTGATCGGCATCAATTCGTCGATCGTCTCATCCTCGGGCGGGAATATCGGCATCGGCTTCGCCATTCCATCCAACATGGCGCGTGAAGTTCGCGATCAGCTCATCAAACGCGGCAAAGTGACTCGCGGACAACTCGGAATCTATAAGCAACCCGTGACTCAGGACCTTGTCTCCGCATTCGGTTTGAAGGATACCGACGGAGTGCTTGTCGCCGATGTCGACCCGAACGGGCCTGCGGCAAAGGCCGGCATCCAGCGCGG
>Ga0111538_10013430_pt1 | contig 10803 bp, 11 predicted proteins | sample SoiMethybrSBSTD1_FD_79669 | JGI IMG/M metagenome (GOLD analysis project Ga0111538, IMG submission 79669) | Bulk soil microbial communities from a Populus tree surrounding site in Tennessee, USA - Soil MetaG P. TD hybrid SBSTD1 (version 2)... | ecosystem: Environmental > Terrestrial > Soil >... | reverse complement strand
TCTCCGATCTCGGCAGCGCCTGGTAGGGCCTCAGGCCACCGGGTCTCCAGGCGCGGCCGCCAGCCTGGCCTTGCACAGTCGCGGGTCGAGCGCGGCTGCGAAGCGCTGGAGCGCGGTGGCGTCCAGCGACTCGAGCGCGGCTCGCTCGACGGCGCCAGACGGCCCAGCACGATCTCCACTCCTCGATGGGACATGGTCAGAACTGAAGGCGATCCCGCCGACGGGTCCCTGCGTCGGGTGGTCCGTTACTCGCGCGCGAAGCCGATCGACACGAGGAACGCGTCCTCGCGCTTGCGCGCGTCGGCGATCCCGGCCGGGTCGCTGTCGAAGTCCTTGTGCTGGTCGGCGAGGTTGCGCGTCAGCAGGTGGCCGACGTTCGGGTAGACCTTGATGGAGCAGCGGGCGCCGGCCATCTCGGCCGCGGCGCAGAAGGCCCGTGCGTGATCGGTGCGGACGAGCGAGTCCTTCTCGCCCTGGATCACGAGCGTCGGCGGCAGGTCGCGCCTCACGAACTCGGCGGGCGAGTAGCTCGCGGGCTTGCCGTGGCCGGCCATCAGGCCGCGGAAGTACTCGTCCCTGGCCATGTTGAGCGCCGGCGAGAAGAGCAGGAGCGCGTTCGGCCGTTCGCGGCCAGCGATCGGCCTTTCCTTGACCGATGGCAGCATCGCGGCCGACGCGACGAGATGGCCCCCGGCCGAGACGCCGTAGCCCGCGACCCGCCGGACGTCGATCCCGAAGCGATCCGCCTGGTCGCGCGCCCAGGCGAAGGCCGCGCACGCGTCCTCGACGGCGTCGATGGGGGAAAGGCCGTCGTTGCTCAGGCGATACTCGATCGACATCGCGACGAGCCCTTTCGCGGCGAACTGCTTCGCGCGCTCGAAGGTCCAGGCCGGCTCGCCGATCTTCCAGCCGCCGCCGTGGAACAAGAGGATGGCGGGGCGACGCGGCGAGGCGTCGTCGGGCAGCGAGACGAAGGCCCGGAGCTGCCGGTTGCCGACCTCGCGGTAGACGTAGGACGGCGGAGCCGCCTCGTCCTGGGCGGCGGAGGCCGCGGCTGCCGCGAGCGCGATCCCGGCGATGGCGGCGGCGGCGAGAGCCCGCGTCATCGGTCGCTAGAGCCGCTCGAGGTCGTAGAGCCGCTTGGCGACCTGAGCCGTCGAGCGCAGCGCCGTCACGGCCACTGCGATCGTTGCGAAGATCCCGAAGATGTCGAACAGCAGCACGCTGAGGTCGCCGATCTGGACGCGCGGCCAGCGCAGTACGAGGAGGTTCACGACGGCGAGCAAGATGCGCATCTCGGTGCCGCCCACCGCGCCAAAGGAGATCTTGAACACGCCGAGCGCGTGCGTCGCGTACCCCATGTTGATCGTCAGGAAGAAGTAGGCGACGAGCAGCGCGATCGCGACCGCCGGCGTGATGAGCGTCGAGTACGCGAGCCCGACGAGCAGGAAGAGCGCCGCGAGCGCGTCGACCATGTGGTCGACGTAGAAGCCGTAGCGGGGCCGCAGCTTCTGGCGCACGCGCGCGACCGTCCCGTCGAGGCTGTCCCCCAGCCAGTTGAGCACCAGGCAGGCGTTCACGGCGTGCAGCCACGCGGGGTCGCGCCGGCAGAGCCAGTAGAAGAGGCCTCCCGCGAGAAAAGCCAGGAGGCCCAGCGACGTCAAGTGATCGGCGTTGATCCAGGGCGGCAGGCGCTGGGCGATCCAGACGAGGAGCTTCTTCTCGGCCGCGGCCGTGAGGCTCTTGTGCTCGCGTCGCGCCTCCTGGAAGGCCGGCGCGGGAGTCGGGCTGTCCGGGGTCTCCGCCATGACCCGGATCCTACGTCAGCGGCAGGCGCCGGTGCGCGTGTCCTGGAAGGTCGGGGTCTGCGCGAGCTTCGCGACGCGCACGACCGCGACGGGCTGGGTCAGTGCCATCGTGACGATCGCGTCGGCGTCCGGGCAGCGCTCGAGGACGGCGACCTCGAGGCGGTCGCCGCGCGTCGCCACTGCCGTCACCTGGATCGAGAAGCCGCCGGTCGGGCGCGTGCCCGACGCCACGGCGATCAGCATCTCGCGCTCGAAGTCCACCGCCGGCAGTGCCGGCACGGGGTCGCGCCCCGCGTGGATCTCGGACCAGAGCCGTGACCAGCTCGCGGCGTCGCGGACCACCTCGCGGCGCGCCTCCGCGAGGCCCGAGTGCGTCTCGGAAATCACGGTCTGGATGCGCTGCTCGGCGTCCGAGCCGGCGCTCGGCCCCGCGCCGGCGCAGGCCGCGGCGAAGGCGCAGGCCGCGAGCACGAGGCCCGCAATCGCGGCCTGGCGAGCGGGGTCGGCGGTCACGAGGCCATTGTGCCTCGCGCGAGGCTAGCTAGCCGAAAGAATTCGACGCCCCGCGCGTGCGGCCTCGTCGACGAGAGCCCGCACGTCCGCCTCGCGCGTGCGGAAGTTCACGATCGCGACGCGCATCGCGGTGCGCCCCTTGAGCAGCGTCGGCGCCAGGAAGAACGCGCCGCTGCCGACGAGCTCGTTCACGATCCGGCGGTTGAGGCGGGCGAGCGCCTCCTCGTCGAGCGCGGCGCCGACCGGCCGATAGCGGAACGCGACGATCGACAGCACGGGCGGGGCCAGCAGCTCGAAGTCCGGGTGTGTGCGCACGGCCTCGGCGAGCTCGCGCGCCATCGCCACGTCGTGGTCGACGGCGGCCGCGTAGCCCTGGACGCCGTGCCGCTTCAGGCCCATCCAGACCTTGAGCGCCTTGAAGCCGCGCGACAGCTCCGGCCCGCGCTCGTTGAAGGAGACCGGACCGCGCACGGGACTCTCGGGGTCGTGCACGAGGTACGGCGCGGGGCGCTGGAACGCCTCGGCCATCCTCCCCGGCTCGCGCACGAGCGTCGCGCCCGCCTCGTACGGGACGTAGAGCCACTTGTGCGGGTCGGCGGCGACGGAGTCGGCGCGCTCGAGGCCGCGGAAGAGCGGCCGCAGGCGCGGCGAGATCGTCGCCATCGCGCCGTAGGCGCCGTCGGCGTGGAACCAGAGGCCTTCGCGCGCCGCGAGGTCCGCGAGCTCGTCGAGCGGGTCGATGGCGCCCGTGTTCACCGTTCCCGCATTTCCCACCACGATCGCGGGCTTGCGTCCCGCGCGCCGGTCGTCGGCGATCGCCTGCTCCAGCAGGTCGATGCGAATGCGGAAGGCGTCGTCGGTCGGGATCTTCCGGAGCTGCTTCCAGCCGATGCCGAGCAGGTCGACCGCCTTGTCGACGCAGTTGTGCGCTTCTTCCGAGACGTACACCACGAGCGGCTCGGTGCCGGCAAAGCCCGTCTCGCGCACGCCGGGCGACATCGCGCGCCGCGCGGTCGCGAGCGCCGTGAAGTTCGCCATCGAGCCGCCCGAGGTCAGGATTCCCTCCGAGCTCTCCGGCAGGCCGAGGATCGCCGCGAGCCACTTGAGGACCTGCTTCTCGACGTGGATCGCGGCGTGGTCGCCGCCCCAGCAGTTGCTGTTCATCGAAGCCGCGAGGTAGTCGGCCACGATGCCGAGCGGGTCGGCCGTCGCGTTGATGAAGGCGAAGAAGCGCGGGTGCGAGTTGCCGAAGGGGTGAGGCAGGATGCGCTCGCGCACCGCCTGGAGCACCTGCTCGACCGGCTGTCCGGTCTGCGGCAGCGGCTCGTCGAACGCCACCGCGGCGTCGCCGACCTTGCCGAACACGGGCTTCGCTTCGAGGCCGCCACGCTGCTCCGCGACGAGCTCGGCCGCCCGGACGCCGAGCTTTCGCACCTCTTCCGCGTCGAGATCGAACTCCAGCATGCGTGAACCGCCTTGAGACGAGAGAGGCGGCGAGCGTAGCATGCCGCCCGCGAGGGAGCGGGTGGGCAGCAAGGGGCGCGGGTATCGTCAGGCGGAGTTCGAGGGCTTCGAGATCCTGGTCGGCAAGGGTGACGCGGAGAACGACCGCCTCACGTTCGGCGTCGCCGAGCCGCGCGACTTCTGGCTCCACGTCGCCGGACCGGCCGGAAGCCACGTCGTCGTCCGGAACCCGCTCGAGCTCGACGAGCTGCCACGGCCGGTCCTCGAGCGCGCGGCCCAGCTCGCCGCCTGGCACTCGAAGGCCCGCGGGGCGAAGGGCAAGGTCGAGGTCCACGTTTGCCGCGTCGCCGACATCCGCAAGCCCAGGGGCTTCGCCCCCGGCCAGGTGCAACTCAAGAGGTGGGACAGCATGAGGGTCTACCCGAAGGGCCTGGACGAGCCGGACGAGGACTGAACCCCCCGGTGGCCCGTGGCGTCTGGCTGTCGAGGTCCGAGGTGCTGCTGGATGACGCGATGTCGGCGGGGTGGGCCGGGGCGGTGAGCCTGGACCCGGCGCTCGAGCGCGAGTTCGAGGAGCGCATCGCCGACTCGTCCAGGCTGGCGTTCCGGGTGGCGGTGAGCGTGCTCCGGCACCGCGAGGACGCCGAGGACGTGGCCCAGGACGCCTTCCTGCGCGCCCGGCGCGCGTTCGCGGGCATCCGGGACCGCGACCGGTTTCGGGCGTGGCTGGTCCGCACGGCCTTTCGACTCGCGCTCGACCGGCAGCGGGGCGAGAGGCGGCGCACCCGGCGGCAGGACGCCGTGGCGCTCGAAGCGCCGGCCCGCTCGGAATCGGCGGAAGCCGACGCGGTGCGCGGAGAGCTCCGCGCGCACGTGACCGCGGCCGTCTCGGAGCTGCCGGAGAAGCTGCGGATCGTGACCGTGCTGGCCGCGATCGAGGAGCACGACCTGGCCTCGGTGGCGCGCCTGCTGGAGCTGCCCGAAGGCACCGTGAAGTCGCGGCTGCACCGGGCGCGGACGTTGCTGGCGGAGAGACTGCGATGGCTTGCGAGCGATTCGAAGACGCGCTGAAGCAGATGGCGACGGACGCGGCGCGGAGCGCCGAAGCTCCGCGACTCGGGGCGCCCCGAGTCGAGCCCGAGCTCGAGGCACACCTCGCGGGTTGCGCGCGCTGCCGTGAGGAGCTCGACGCCCTGCGTCGGACCCTCGCGCTCGTCGACTCCGAGCTGCATCAGCTCGTCGCCGTGGAGCCGTCTCCGGATCTCGCGGCGCGTATCCGCCGGGCGGCTGCAGCGGATGTGGCCGAGCCTGAACGGCCTACGGGATGGCTGTGGCCGGCCCTGGCGGCGGCCGCTGCCTTGTTGCTCGCGGTCGCGTTCCTCGCCAGGCGGGAGCCGTCGCAGCCGCCAATCGCGACGGCGGAGAGCCGCGTGCCGCACGTCGCGCCGACACCGGAGCCGCCTCGTCCCGCACCTTCAGAGCTCGCGGCCACGCCGGTTCCGCCTCCGCTAGTCGCGACCTCCCGAGCGGCTCCTCAGGCGGTTCCTCGGGCGGTTCCTCGGGCGGACGCGCCTTCAAGGGATTCCCGCAGCTCAAACCCGCCAGCGGAGCCGGAGGTGCTCGTGCCGCCTGGAGAGCAGGCGGCACTCCTCCGGCTCGCCGCTCTCGTGACTCGACAGGGCGCTGTGCCGCCGGTCCTGTCATCGGTGAACCAGGCGTCGCCAGACCTCGCGTTGCCGCGCGCGATCGACGCCGAGTCGATTGAGATCAAGCCGCTCGAGATCGTCCCGCTCGATCCGGCCGAAACCAACGGGACCACAGCCGAAGGAGAAGGCCGATGACCCGCCGCCCGCTGTTCCCGTTCGTCCTCGCCGTCCTCGCTGCCGTGCCTGTGTGGGCTCAGGAAACGCCGAAGCCTGACGCCGTCAACAAGGAGGCTCCGGCCGAGCGCCGCGGTCCACAGGGCGTGAGCCTGCGCGTGCAGCTGGTGATCAGCCGATATCAGGGTGAGCGGAAGGTCGCGAGCTTCCCCTACACGCTCGTTGTCGCTACTGGCGGCGGTCCGTCGCGCATGCGGATGGGTGTCGACACGCCCGTGCCGGTCACGGGGTCGGAGGGCGGAAAGCAGACCACGACGATCCAGTACCGCACCGTCGGGACGAACATCGATTGCCGCGCGCGCGAAGTAGCCCCCGGCGGACGCTTCCAACTCATCATCGGCGTCGAGAATTCCTCGGCTCTTCCGTTCGAGAAAGGCCCGTCGACCGGCGGCAATCCGCCGGCCGTGGAGGCCAACCCGACGGGGAGTCCCTTGTTCCGGCGCTTCGATACGAACGTCGAGACGTTGCTGCGGGACGGCCAGAGCGTGCAAACGATCGCTTCGACCGATCCCGTCACCGGCGAGGTCGTCAAGATCGACGTGACGATGAATGTGATCCCCTAGCGACGGCTACTGGATGTAGCCGAGGCTCTTGAGCTGCTCGAGCACGTCCTGGTCGAAGGCGCTGTCCGCCGGCTGTGCCGGCGGGCGGCGCCCATACGTGTCGACGCTGCGCACCGGATGGTCCTTGCGGAACGACTCGCTGAGCGCGGCCTCGAGCACGCTGCCTTCGAGCTCGCGGCTCTTCGGCAGGCCGAGCAGGTGGAGCACCGTCGGCGCGACGTCGCGCTCGGAAACGTTCCCGAGGTCGCCCGGCGCGACCGCGGGGCCGGCGAGCACCAGCAGGCCCTCCGCGGGCTGGCCGGCGCCGCGAGCGAGCCGCCCCGGATCGCCGACGAGAACGAGCACCTCGTTCGCGCCCAGGCTCGCCAGCTCTTCGCCGACCAGCCGGTCGACGAAACGGTACTGCTCGCGCACGGCGGCGAGCTTCGCGTCGAGCACTGCGAGGTCGCTCGCGGGAGCCTCGCCGAGCTGCTGCATCGTGACGATGTCGAGGCCGGGCAGGTAGACGGCTTCGAGGTCCACGGGGGCCGACGCGCGCAGCCGCCGCGCAGCGGCAAGGTGGAACAGGTCCAGCCGGCGAGCTCGCTCCGGCTCGGACGCGTCGAGCAGCGCTCGCAGCCCGTCGAACGCCTCCGGCGGATAGACTTCGCGATCGGCCGGCCCGCCCTTCTCGAGCTTGAACGCGGCGCGGTCGCTGACGAGCCAGCCGTTCACGGCGTCGGCAGGCCAGGTGGCCCACCAGTTGACGACGCCGATCCGCAGGCCCTTCTCCGACGCGACGTTCCAGAAGGCCTTGACGCTCCGTAGCGCCGCCGTCGCGGGCTGGGCGCGCGTGATCCGGACGAGGTCGGTCACGCGGCCGAGCGCCGCGCCGAACGGACCGGCCTCGGCGTCCAGGCCGACGGGCGTCCGCAGGCCCGTGAGTCGGCGGGTGTCGGCGGACAGGATGCCGTGAGCTTCCGGCCCACGGCCGGTCGCGATCGTGGTCCACACGATCACCGGCACGCGCTCGGGCTCGGCGCGCAGGCGCGCGTGCGCACCTTTTGCGACGAGCCCCGCGATCGCGGGCAGCTCGCCGCGCTGGGCCAGCTGATCCAGCATCTGCCGCTCGAGGCCGTCGATCGCGATCAGGCGCACGCGCAACCCCGTCGGGACCACGGCGAAGTCGGGGGCGCGCACGGAGGCGGACTGCGAAAGGCGCGGCGCCGCGAAGAGGACGAGCGCGAAGAGCCCGGCCGCCCCCAGCACGAGCGGAAGCACGCGGCGGCGCGAGAGGCTCGCCGGAGCCAGGTGCTGCGCTCCACCGCCGAGGGACAGCACCGCGACCGCGGCGAGCGAGGCGAAGCGGGCGAGCGCGAGGCAAAGGAAGAGGCCGACCGCGAGCGCGAGCGTCTGCACGGCCACTGGCGCGCCGACCAGGTGCGAGCGCCACCAGAGGGCGAGGTAGAGCGCCGCCAGGACCGCCATCGCGATGCCGACGTGGCGCGGCAGGTTCGCACCCGGAGCGCGCCCGCGCCGACGAGCCCATGCCGCGAGCAGGCCGCCCACGAGCGCGACGCCGACGCTCAGCAGGCCGCAGACGACGGTCAGGTAGAGCGCGAGCACGACGAGGTCGCGCGGCTCGTCGAGCAGGCGGCGGTCGAGCCCTGCCGCGGCCAGCGTCGCCGCGAGTCCGAAGAGCACGCCGCCGACGAGGCCGACGCGCACCGCTGCGCGGAGCGACGCCGCGAGCGGGCCGCGGCCCGAGGCGTCCCCCAGCACGAAGCGGTCGAGCGAGCTGTCGAGGTATCCGAGCCGGCGCAGCTCCTCGCGGACCGTCTCGACCGAGGAGAGCGGCTCTCGGTCCGCTCCGCTCACGGCAGCCAGCGCCCGCTGAAGCGATAGATGATCGACGCGTAGACGCGGTTCGTCGTGAGCGCGTTGCGGATCGGGACCTGCTGGGTGGCCTCCGAGGCCACGAAATACTCGCCGAACTCGTAGACCCAGGCGAAATCGAGCTGCATCGCGCCCAGGATCAAACCGGTGCCCGCCGTGAGCCCGTTGAAGCGGATCGGCCCGGCGCCGCCCGCGGTAGGCGCGATCTGCCGGTCGTTGAAGTAGCCGAAGCGCAGCGGGATCCGCACCTGCCCCTTGATCAGCACCCACTCGACGCCGGCGCGGATCTGCTCGGCGTCCTGCTGCGCCACCAGCAGCGCAGGGTCTGTCGGATTGTTGGGATCGGGCACCGGCCCGAGCGTCGGGTACTGGAGCTCGTCGAAGAAGACCGGAGGAGGCGGCGGCGAGGGGATGCCATCCTCGTCGGACGCCCCGGTCGCGGGGACGGCGAAGTAGTCGCGGATGCGCCCGGCTTCCCAGTTGCTGCGCGTGTAGTCGGCGGACAAGGTGAGCGTATCTTTCGGTCGCCACGAAAGTCCAAGGCCGAACGAGGACGGGAAATCGAGCCGCACGAACGGGCTCGACCACGCGTTCGTGGTGACCTCGGTCGGCGACTGCGCGGAGTCGTAGTAGTCGCGGCGCGACCGGGTCACGTCCACGCCTGCCGTGAAGGGCGTCTTGTAGACAGCGGCCAGGTTGAGCGACTCGACCGGCGAAACGATCACTCCGAAGTTGAAGCTCCAACCCTCGGGGTTGAAGCTCTGGTCGAAGTGGCGGCGGGGCCGGTTCGTGGGAATGTTGTAGATGTTCCGCTCGAGGCTCTGGCGGTAGCCGTTCAGCCAGCGGTTCACCGTGAAGCCGGCGCGCAGGTGACGGCTGAGGCGCAGGCCCGTGCCCAGCGCCACGACGTCGAACCCCCCGTTGCTGCTGCCTTCGTCGATCCGGACCAGCGTGGGGGTGGTCTGCGGCGGCACGACGTCGTACTGGTTGACGTGGCGGTCGCCGTCGAACGAGATGGCACGCTGGTAGCTGAGCTGGACCGCGCCGCGGATCTCTCCGGCGCCCACCGGCCAGGTGAACGCGGCGAAGTCGACGGAGCTTCCCTTCAGGCTGTCGTTGTCGAGGTTGTGCGTCGTCGTGAAGCTGTTGTAGACGCCGACGAACGACAGCTCTGGCGCGCGCAGGTAGCTGAGACCCGCCGGGTTCCAGGAGGCGGCCGTCGCGTCGTCGGCTCGCGCGAGGAAGGCGCCTCCCATTCCGTAGGCACGCGCACCCGAGCCCAGCGTCAGGTTCTGCTGCCCGGGGATGCCCACCGCGTCTTCGCCGACCGCCTGTGCCCATGCGGGCGGACCGGACAACAGCGTGACGAGACAGGCCGCGAGCGACGCTGCCCGCGCGGGGAGTAGACCGTCATGGGAGGGAGTGCGCGACCGCATCGGCTGGCGCAGCATAACACGCGGCTCCGGGCCGTCCCGACGCGCCGCGGCCTTATGATGGCGCCGAATGCCCGCCGGGAAGAGTCGCGCCGAAGTCACGCTGCTGCTGGCGTCTGTCGTCGTCGCGCTGCTGCTCGCCGAGGTCGTGGTGCGGCTCGTCAGGTCGGGCGGAGGTGGCAGCGGCTACGCCCCCATCCACACCGGGCGACGCGACAAGAACCCGATCAACGCCCTCGGTTACCGCGATCTCGACCGCGCGCAGCCGAAGCCCGAGGGCGTGCGCCGCGTCGTGTGCCTGGGCGACTCGTTCACCTGGGGCGTCGGCGTGCTGTTCGACGACGCCTGGCCGCAGCGGATCGAGCGGACGCTGTCGCGCACGCGCGGCGAGCGCTGGGAGGCCGTGAACCTCGCGGAGCCCGGGATGAACGCCGTGCAGTACGCGAGCCGGCTCGAGAGCGAGGGCTGGGGCTACGGTCCCGACGTGGTCGTGATGGGCTGGGTGATGAACGACAGCGAGGACGAGGATGCCGCCGAGGCGCGTCGCGCCGTCGACTGGGCCGAGGAGCAGCAGCGCGAGCGGAGCGCGACCGAGGCGTTCCTCGACCGCTCCGCGCTGGTGCGACTCGTGCGGACGCGTGTCACCGCCACGGTCGAGAACCGCCGCCGCATCACCGGCTACCGCTCGATGTACGCCGACGACAACAAGGGCTGGGTCGCGGCGCGCCGGGCGCTCGCCGCGATGGGCGGGATGTGCCGGGCGCACGGCGTGCCGTTCGTGGTGGTGATCTTCCCGCTCTTCGCCAACCCGCTCGACGCGCGCTATCCGTTCGCGGACCTGCACGCGAAGGTCGCGCAGGCGGCGGGGGAGGCGGGTGCCAAGGTCGTCGACCTCTTGCCGCGCTACGCGAGCGTCGACTGGCGCCTGCTCGTGGTCGACGGTACGAACGACGAGCACCCGAACGAGATCGCCCACCGCATCGCGGCGCAGGCGATCGCGCGCGCCGTGGACGAGGTCGTGGCGCGGCCCGCGGCACCCGCGCATCCATGAGCCCCGCGGCCCGCGCCGGCCTCGTGGCGGCCGCCGTGGCGCTCCAGGCCGGCCTGAGCGTCCACGCGATGCGCGGAAACTCGGCGACCTTCGACGAGGGCGCGCACCTGCCGGCGGGCTACACGCATCTGGCGCTCCTCGACCATCGCCTGAACCCGGAGCAGCCGCCGCTCGTGAAGCTGCTCGCGGCCGCGCCGCTGCTTGCGGTCGGCCCGG
>Ga0111538_10013429_pt1 | contig 10805 bp, 9 predicted proteins | sample SoiMethybrSBSTD1_FD_79669 | JGI IMG/M metagenome (GOLD analysis project Ga0111538, IMG submission 79669) | Bulk soil microbial communities from a Populus tree surrounding site in Tennessee, USA - Soil MetaG P. TD hybrid SBSTD1 (version 2)... | ecosystem: Environmental > Terrestrial > Soil > Tree... | reverse complement strand
TCGGCGAGGTCCCCGGTTCAAATCCGGGCACCCCGATACTTATGAGACCATCTGTGTAGCGATGCGACGCGCTCGCAGGACAGGTCTCGCCCTCCTCTCCTTGGTCGCGGGGTCGTTGGTCGTTCCGAGTGCGGCCTCGGCCCACGCGGTGTCGGGGATCGACTACCGCTTCCCGCTCCCCATCTGGCTTTTCGCGGTCGCCGCGGGGGTGGCCGTGCTCGCCTCCGCCCCCGCCGCGATGTTCGCGGTGCGCTCGGAGACGACCTGGATCGGACGCGACTTCTACCGCAAGATCCGGCCGCTTCGGCTGGGGACGATCGGTCTCGTCGTCTTCACGCTCGCGCTCGTCGACGTCCTCGCCGGCGGGCTCTTCGGGCCGGAGGACTTCTACGAGAACCCGGCGACGATCGTCGTCTGGGTCGATTTCTGGGTCGGCCTCGGGATCGTGACCGCCCTCGTCGGCAACGTCTGGGATTTCGTCAGCCCGCTTTCCGCCGCGGGTCGCGCCCTCGAGCGGGCGCTGGCCTTTCGCGGCGCCGGCGCTATCCGGTACCCGGAGCGGCTCGGCCTGTGGCCTGCGACCGCGCTCGTCCTTCTCTGGAGCTGGCTGGAGCTCGTCTGGGACCCGGCCAAGGAGCCGCTCACGCTCAGCGTCATCATCCTCGCCTACCTCGCGCTCCAGCTCGTCGCGATGGCGGTCTTCGGCACGGAGGTCTGGCTCGCGCGGGGAGAGCTCTTCACGGTCGTCGCGCGCACGCTTGCCCGGTTCGCCCCTGTCGAGCTCTACGTCAGGCGCCCGGCCGGCGTCTGCAGGGCGAACCGGTGTGTCGAGGAAGAGCGCGTCAACTGCCCGTCCTGCTGGCTCGACGCCGACCCCGACGAGCGCGGCATGCGCCTGCGAACCTACGGCTCGGGCGTGCGCCGCGAGCCGACGCTCGGAACGGCCGGAGGGACGTTCGTCCTCGCGCTTCTCGCCACCGTCGTCTACGACGGCTTCTCGCAGACCCAGAAGTACGTCCAGCTCGAGGGCTGGTTCCTCGACCGGTCGACGTGGCTCGCCGTGCACGAGACAGTGCTGGACACGCTCCTCATGGTCGGCGTCGTCGGCGCGTTCGCGCTCGCCTTCCTCCTCGTCGTGACAGCCGTGTCGCGCCTCGAGGCGACCTCCGTGGCAGACGCTGCCCGCCGCTACGCACCGACGCTGATCCCGATCGCAGCCGTCTACTTCGCCTCGCACTACTTCCTCTACCTCGTCTACGCGAGCCAGTTCACATGGGCCGCGGTTGCGGATCCGTTCGGCCGGGAGTGGGTTCCCGATGCGAGCCCCTGGACCGGCGTTCCCGGCGCGCTCGTCTGGTACATCCAGGTCGCCCTGATCGTCTGGGGCCACATCGTCGCGGTGTTCGAGGCCCATCGTGTGTCGCTCGGCGTCAACGTCGGTGCACGTCGCGCCGTGATGGCCCAGGTCCCGCTCATACTCCTGATGGTGGGTTACACCTTCACCGGGCTCTGGGTGCTGGGTCAGGTTCTCGCGGCTCCTTGATCCTCGCGCACGCCGGACACCACGGTTCGATCGCCTCGGCGTGGGAGGCGCCCGTCGCCGTTCTCCTGGGCGCGGCGCTCGCCGTCGCGCTTTTCGGGCAGGCCTTCGTCCGCCTCCGGCGGCGTGGGCGGAAGGATCACGCGGGCTGGGACCGGGCTGCGCTCTTCGCCCTTGCAGTGGCGCTCGGCACGCTCGCGCTCGTCTCTCCGCTGGATTACATCGGAGAGGAGTACCTGCTTTCCGCGCACATGCTCCAGCACGTGGTCATCGGCGACCTCGCGGTCGCCCTCGCAGTCGTCGCGCTCAGGGGCCCTCTGACCTTCTTCCTCCTCCCCGCAGTGGTGCTCGGACGGCTCGCCAAGCTGGACTGGCTGCGCTCCGGCCTCCGTGTCCTGCTCGATGCGAAGGTCGCGTTCGTCCTGTGGGCGGTCGTCATCGCCGCGTGGCACGTGCCCACCGCCTACGACTACGCGCTCACCCATCAGGTCGTCCACGACCTGGAGCACCTGTCGTTCGTCGTCGTCGGGACGCTCGTCTGGATTCAGCTCGTCGACCCGGCCCGGCGCCGCGAGCTCGGCCTCACGGGGAAGCTCGCGCTCGCCATCGCGCTCTTCGCGGCCGGGCAGATCCTCGCCGACGTCCTCATCTTCGCGATGCGGCCGCTGTACCCGAGCTACGCAGACCAGCCCGATCGGCTCCTCGGGCTCTCGCCCCTCCAGGACCAGCGGCTCGCGGGGCTCGTGATGATGGGAGAGCAACTGCTCACGCTCGGCACCTTCGTCGCCCTCCTCCTCATCGTCCAGCACCGGCGGCTCTTCCACCCCCCTGAGGACGAACGGCGCGTCGCGGCGTGAGCCCGGCGCCGTCGTCGTTCACCTTCGAGCCGCTCTTCCTCGCGCTCGCGACGGTGGCCGCCGTGCTCTACGTGCGCGCGGCGCGCATCGAGAAACCGCCGGCGTGGCGAATCGTGCTCTTCTCCATCGGGCTCTTGCTGGTCGCAGGAGCGCTGAACTCGCCCCTGGAGACCATCGCGGCCAACTACCTGCTGCTCTTCCACCTGCTTCAGAACGTGATGATCGCCGACTGGGCGCCGCCGCTCCTGATCCTCGGGCTCACGCCGGCGATGCGCGCAGCCGTGGCGCGGGCTGGGGGCAAGCCGTTCGCCGCGCTCACGCGGCCGCGCATCGCGCTCCCTGTCTGGCTCGTGGGCTGGTACGCGATCCACCTCGCACTCTTCTACGACTTCGCGCTCGAGCACGCGTGGACGCTGAACATCGAGCATCTGCTCCTAGTCGCCATCGGCTTCGTCTTCTGGTGGCCGGTCCTCGCGGACGAGCCCGCCGACGTCGGCGCGCCGGTGAAGATCGGCTACCTGGGGGCGGCCTTCGTCGGCGCTACCTTCCTCGGCCTCGGGTTCACGTTCTCCTCGACGCCGTTCTACGACTTCTACGCCGACGCGCCGCGGCTGTGGGGGATCTCCGCCGAGCGCGACCAGAACTTCGGCGGGATCCTCATGAACGTCGAGCAGGCGTTCGTGTTCCTCGCCGCGATCCTCTACTTCGTCTGGAAGCTCATCCCGGAGGAGGAGCAGACCCGGGGAACCGCCTAGCTGGGTTGGACGACGGCCTCGATGAGCATCCAGCAGCCGTCGGTGTCGAACTCGTCCTTGTAGCCCTGGCCCGGAACGAGCGGCGGGTCGAAGAGGAGCGTGTTCGGGCCGCCCGAGCTGCAGCGGAGCGTGGACGTCTTCTTCGCCTTGATCGCGAGGCGGTCGCCCTTGCTCACGTGCACGTGGACGGAGAAGGTCTCGACCTTGAACGGCTCGTTCGGATCCGGCTGGCCCTTGTACTCGATCCGCGGGCCGTTGCGGACGGCCTTCGCCTCGAATCCGCCCGGCGTCGCGTGTGCGCGAACGATCTGGAGGCGGAACGAGCCCGCATCTCCCGCGATCAGGCGGATCTTCGTGATCGTCCCCGGCTTCGGCGCCTTGTGGCCTCCGTTCGGTCGGCCGTAGGCCTCGTTCATCACCCAGGTGCAGGGCCGCGCGGGGTGGCCGCACGGATGCGGCGACTCGGCGTTCGACGGTTGCACCGTCGGGTCGAGCTTCGAGCCGAACATGAAGGTCGCCCGCGCGCTCGCGGCGAGAGCCGCAAAAGCCGCACAGACCACCGTGACGAGGAACAGGCGAATTAGCATCGCGCGATTCTCGTATGCGGGCGCACGGGTTGCAACCCTCCCGGGTGCGAGAGAAAATCCGCGTCCGATGCGGGGAGTGATTCTGGGATGCGGGCTGGGACTCGCGCTGCTCTGGGCCGGGACGGCCGGCGCTGCGGTCGTGAACGTCAACTGCGCGCACCAGAACCTCCAGAACAAGATCAACAATGCCGCAGCCGGCTCGACGCTCGAGATCAAGGGGACATGCAAGGGCCAGTTCGCAATCGCCAAGTCGCTGAAGCTCGTGGGCGATCCCTCGGCGACCATCGACGGCAACCAGGGTGGACGGACGCTGGACATTACGGGACCGGCGAATGTCACGCTGTCCCATCTCATCGTCACGGGAGGCCGCTTCAGCGCCAGCGGCGGACCCGTCGCCTTCGGCGGCGGAATCAGGGCTGCCAATAGCAATCTGACGCTCCGGCACGTGACGGTGCGAGGCAACACCGTCGAAGGCACGGGTGGGCCGGCGGAAACGGCGACGGCCATAGGCGGGGGTATCTACTCCGAAGCGGGGAGCCTGACGCTGATCGACTCCAAGGTGACCGGGAACTTCGCGCACGGCACGGCCGGCACGGCCAATGCCTACGCGGGCGGCATCTACCGAGCCCTTCTCGACATGACGCTCATCCGCACGACCGTGAAGGACAACCGCGCCGCGGCCGACGGCGGAGGCCAGGACTCGCTGGCGCAGGGGGGCGGCGTCTACATCGACGAGGGCCATCTGGAGGTCCGTTCGTCCCACGTCGACGGGAACACGGCGCGTGTGAACGGGCCGGCGGGTGGCGCCCGCGCGGAGGGAGGCGGCCTCTACATGGGAGACGGAGAGTCGCTCTTCGTCGTGCACTCAACGTTCAACGGCAACCGAGCCGCTGCGACGACGGGCGGGACGGCTGCGACGGCGAACGGCGGCGGGATCGGCGGACTGGTCACCCATGGGTCGATGACGAAGAGCAAGGTCTCCTCGAACACCGTCCATGCAGAGTCGACGCTCGACGGGGACACCGGTGGGGGCGGGATCGGGCTCGACATCCTCGACACGCTCGAGCTCACGTCCAGCCGTCTCGCCTCGAACGCCGTCGACGTCGTCGGAACCGGCTCCACTGGAGCCTCGGGCGGCGGGATTCAGCTGCGGTCGGGCACGCTCGAGCTCGAAAAATCGACTGTCGACCGCAACACAGTGACCGCGCCGAGCACGGGGGGCGGGAGCGCCGGGGGAGCTGGGATCCAGACCTCTGAGTCCCTCGTCTTGAAAGCGTCGACGGTGAGCCGAAACGTCGCCAAGTCGGCGACCACACTCGGCGGCGGCATCGAGCTCACGGGCTCGAGCGGCACTGGCAAGATCACGAACTCCACGATCGCCGGAAACAAGGCGTTCGGCGGGTCGGCGCGCGGCGGGGGCATCGACACGTTCCGCGACCTCACGGTGACGAGCACGACCATCGCCGAGAACTCGGCGAAGATCGGCGGCGGCCTCTACAACGAGAGCGGGACGACCACCATCCAGGCGACGATTCTCGCCGGAAACACGGCCTCGCAGAGCAGCCCGAACTGCGGGGGCAACATCGTCTCGGCCGGCCACAACCTGATCGCGCAGAAGAAGGATTGCACCCTAACTCCGCTGCCCTCCGACATCGTCGGGAAGGGCGCGAGGCTCGGCGCGCTCGGCGCCCACGGCGGTCCGACGGAGACGATTCCGCTGAAGTCGATCAGCCCCGCGCTGAACGCTCTCCCGTCGGCGGCCTGCAAGGTGAACAAGGATCAGCGGGGCGTGAAGAGACCGCAGGGCAAGCGCTGCGACATCGGCGCGTTCGAAGTGAAGAAGTGACTCGCGGCCTCGTCGTTCTGACGGCGGCACTCGTTGCCCTCTTGGCTTCCGGCCGCGCGGCCGCCGCCACGATCACCGTCAACTGCGCCCACCAGAACCTCCAGAACAAGATCAACAACGCTGCGCCCGGCTCGACGCTGAAGATCCGGAACACCTGCCTGGGGCAGTTCACCGTCGCGAAGAACGTGAAGCTCGTCGGCGACCCGACGGCAACCCTGGATGGCGACGATGCCGGCTCGACGCTCACGGTCAACGGGGGGCCGGTCGTGCTCTCGCATCTGAAGATCACAGGCGGTCTCGTCACCGGAGCCATCGCCGACGGAGGCGGGATCGTCCACTCCGGTGGAGCACTGACGCTCCGCCACGTGACCGTCGCAGGGAACAGGCTGCTCACCACGAGCATCGCGACCGGCGGCGGCATCTTCTCGAACGGGGGCTCGCTGGCGGTCCTGGATTCGGTGATCGAGAAGAACCTCGTGAAGCAGACGACCGGCGGGAGTGCCGTTGTCGCCGCCGGCGGCATCTACCGGTCCGGAGATGTGAAGATCGTCGACTCGACCATTCGCGGCAACCGAGCCGTTGCCTTTCCGACCGGCACGAACGGGTCGGCTCAAGGCGGGGGCGTGTTCCTGACGTCCTCGACCGCCATCGTCGAGCACTCCACTTTCACCGGGAATCTCGCGCGTGTCAGCTCGACGGGCGGTCCGGTCACCGCGGAGGGCGGCGGCCTGTATCTCGACACTGCAAGCCCGATCGACCTCGAAGACTCGAAACTCGAAGCCAACAGGGCGGCAGCCGAGACCGGAGGGACGGAGGCGACCGCGCGCGGAGGCGGCATCTACGCGGAGTTCTCCGGGGGAGCCATCGAGCGCACAAAATTCCTCGGCAACACGACGCACAGCGATTCGGCCGGCGACGGGACTGCCACAGGCGGAGGAGGGCTCTTGCACTCCGGCCTCGAGTTCGGCCTCGACCACGTGCGCGTTTCGTCGAACAGTGCTGACAGCCACGGCGACAGCGGGAGCGCTGATGCGGCGGGCGGCGGCCTGGCGATCGAGGGCCTGGCGCTGGTCAAGGCATCGACCTTCGACGCGAACACCGCTGACGCGCCCGAGGGAGGGATCAGGTCGGCGACCGGCGGCGGGCTCGACATCGACTCCGGCGGGCTGCGCATGACGACCTCCACGGTGAGCAGAAACCAGGCGAGCGCGCCCGGAGGCCAGGCGCTCGGCGGGGGCATCCGGGTCGACGGCACCGCGACGAGCTCGGTCAAGAACTCGACCGTCGCAGCGAACCGGGCGACGGGGAACACCGCGCGCGGCGGCGGCATCGACTCCTTCGTCAGCTCGTTGAGCGTCGTCAACGGCACGATCGCGGGAAACAGCGCCAAGCTCGGCGGCGGGCTCTACCGCGAGACGAACTCGCTGTCGCTCGAGGCCACGATCCTCGCCACGAACAGTGCGCCGACCGGGCCCGCGTGCGCCGGCTCCCCCACGTCGGCCGGCCACAACCTGATCGGAAATCTGTTCGGCTGCGGGTTCGCGCCGCTTGCCTCCGACATCGTCGGGAAGGGCGCAAAGCTCGGCTCGCTCGGAAAGCACGGCGGCCCGACGGAGACGATCTCCCTGCTCTCGTCGAGCCCCGCGATCAACGCGATCCCGTCCGCGCAATGCGCGGTGGCGAAGGATCAGCGCGGCGTGAAGCGGCCCCAGGGCCCGCGCTGCGACATCGGCGCCTTCGAAGTCAGACGCTGAGGGATTCTCAGCTGCGCACGTCGAGGCGGTGGACGACGGCCGTGCAGGCGTTCTCCACGTACTCCATCCCGGCCCGCTCCGCGATCCCCCGCGCTTCCGGCGAGACGATGCCGAGCTGGAGCCAGAGCGCCTTCGCGCCTGCCGCAGCTGCTTGCTCGGCGACCTCGGGGCAGAACTCGGGCCTCCGGAAGACGTCGACGAGATCGATCGGCTCGTCGATGTCCGCGACCGAGTCGACGCACGGGATGCCGAGAATCTCACGCCGGTGCGGGCGGACGGGGATGACCCGGTAGCCCTGCGTCAGCAGGTAGCGCATGACGCTGTTGCTCGGCCTCTCGGGCCGCGGAGAGGCGCCGACGAGCGCGATCGTCCTCGTCTCGGCAAGGATCTCGGCGGGAGTGCGCATCTGGCTTCCCAGGCTATCCTGACCGCATGTCCGAGCGGCTTCGCGTGGCCTGTGTTCAGCTCAACTCCACCGACTCGAAGGCGGAGAACATCGAGCGCGCCGACGCGCTCGTGGCCCGCGCGGCGGCGACCGGCGCCGACCTGATCGTCCTGCCGGAGAAGTGGACGGGCATCGGGCCGCCCGACCTCATGCGCAGCCTGGCCGAGAGCCTCGACGACGGCGAGACCGTCGAGGCGATGAGCGGCTGGGCGCGGACGCACGGCGTCACGCTCGTCGGCGGCTCGATCGTGGAGCGGCGCGAGGGCAAAGAGAAGCTCTCCAACACGTGCGTGGTCTTCGACCCGCAGGGAGAGATCCAGGCGGTCTACCGCAAGATCCACATGTTCGACGTCGAGATCGGCGGCCAGACCTACCGCGAGTCCGAGACCGAGGCGCCGGGAGACGCAACCGTCACCACCGAGGTCGAGGGCTGGAAGCTCGGCCTCACCGTGTGCTACGACCTCCGCTTCCCCGAGCTCTACCGCGTTCTCGCCGTCGAGGGCGCCGAGGTCGTCACCATCCCGGCTGCTTTCACTCTGTTCACCGGCAAGGACCACTGGGAGCTCCTCCTCCGAGCAAGGGCGGTGGAGAACCAGTGCTATGTCGTGGCGGCGAACCAGTGGGGCTCCTTCGCGGACGGCAAGGCGGCCTACGGGCGCTCGCTGATCGCCGATCCGTGGGGCGTCGTGCTCGCCGAGGCGCCCGACGAGGACTGCGTCATCTCGGCGGAGCTGGACAAGCGCCGGATGGAGGACATCCGCCGCCGCCTGCCCTCCCTCGCCAACCGGCAGCCGGCGGCCTACCGCTCGCCGACGGGCGTTTGACCGTCGAAGCCGTCCTCTTCGACGTCGACTTCACCCTCGCCAAGCCAGGGCCCCTGCTCGGACCGAGCGGGTATCAGGAGGCGGGGAAGAGGTTCGGTCTCGAGCTCGACCCGGGGCGCTACGCCGAATCGCGCGCGGCGGCGGTTGTCGATCTCCAGCAGCATCCCGAGCTCGAGCACGACGAGGAGATCTGGCTGCGCTTCACGGAGGACATCGTCCGGGGGATGGGCGGAGAGGGCGAGGCTTGCCGCTTCGTCGCGCAGGCGATCACCGACCGCTGGCTCGCGTCGGAGAACTTCGAGCTCTACGAGGACGTCCTGCCCGTCCTCGAGCTCCTGCGCGAGCGGCTTGTGAAGATTGGGCTCGTCTCGAACACGAGCCGCGACCTCTCGGCGTTCGTCGCGCACTTCAGACTGCCCGTCGACGCCTGGGTCTGGTCCGGCCGACACGGCAAAGTGAAGCCGAGCCCGACCATCTTCATGGCCGTCCTCGACGAGCTCGGAGTCGCCCCCGAGGCCGCCGTGATGGTCGGTGACTCGCTCCAGGACGACATCGAGGGCGCCCGCGCGCTCGGGATGCGCGCCTTCCTGGTCGACCGCGAGGGGCGCATGGAGGTCGAGGACGCGATCCCGACGCTCCTCGCTCTGCCGGCGCTGATCGGCGTCGAAGCGGATGCCTGATCCCGCCCCGCTCCGGGTGGTGCCGCGCGCGGTCGAGGAGTCCCTCGAGACACCGATCCGCGGGCTCATGTGGTCGCTCGGGCTCGGGGCCTTCGGGCTCGCGTGGTCGATCACGACGGTTGCCGCCTACCTGCCCCCTGTTCTGGGCGAGTTCACCCGCTCGGCCACGCTGATCGGCCTCGTCCTCGCGGCCGAGGGGATCTTCGCGTTCTTCATGCCGCTCTTCGTGGGGCCGATGAGCGACGCGACGCGGCTCCCCCTCGGACGCCGGCGGCCCTTCATGCTCCTCGCGCTGGCGCCGATGGCAGTCTGCCTCGCCCTCCTGCCGTTCATGCCGAGCCTGGAGGCGACCGCGCTCGCGCTCTTCGGGTTCTTCTTCGCCTATTACATCTACGAGCCGCCCTACCGCGGGCTCTATCCGGACCGCGTGCCCGACAGCTACTTCGGCCGGGCGCAGGGCGTCCAGCACGTGCTGCGCGGGATCGCGCTCGGCGCTGCCCTCGTCGGCGGCGGCTTCCTGCTCTCCGTGTGGGAGCCGTTCCCGTTCATCCTGGCGGCGGGAGTCACGCTCGCCGCCTGCGGCGCAGTCGTCGTGCTCGTGCGCGAGGAGGCCGCCGAGCCGACCCGCTTCGAGCGCTTCCGCTCGATCCTTGCCGCGCCGTGGCGCATCGTCCGCCGCGAGAAGCACGTACGCCGCTTCCTCATCGCCAACACGGCCTGGGAGGCGACCTTCGCGGGAATGCGGACCTTCGTCGTCCTCTACATCATCGACGGGCTCGACCAGCCGCTCTACGTCTCCTCGACGGTGCTCGGCGTCGTTGCGGCCGGGTACGTCCTCGCCGCGCTCGCGGCGGGGAGGTTCGGGGACGAGTTCGGTATCGGGAACGTCATCCTCGGCGCCTCGGTCGTCTACGGGCTCGGGCTCCTCGTCGCCGGCTTCGCGCAGACGTGGCACTGGTGGTACTACGCCCTGATCGCGCCGGTGGCCATGGCAGGCGGCGTCGTGATGACGCTTGCCTGGGCTCTTCTCTCCAAGGTCATGCCGGCGAGAGACCGCGGGACGATCACGGGCCTTGCGACGACCACGAAGGGGCTCGGGCTCGTCATCGGGCCGCTCGCGGCCGGAGCGGCGATCGACATCTTCCACGGCTACTTCAGCTCGACTGACGGCTATGCGGTCATCTGGCCGGTCGTGGCGATCCCGGTGCTGGCGGTCATTCCGCTCGTCGCCCTCCTCGCTGAAGCGGAGGGCTCGCTCAGAGGCAGGGAGACGCGTCGGGCCTCATGAGCCCGAAGCCCCACACTCTGTCGCGGAAGACGTAGAAGACGCTCGTCACCTTCTTGTCCGGCAGGAGAAGTGCCTCGTAGTGCACGCACTCGCGCTTGTCGAGCGACCCGTAGAACCGCGCGACGTCGGAGGCGTCCGCGGCGAGAAAGAGCCCGTCAGGCGTTCTCCAGCCGGTCGGGCGCCAGACCGTGAACGCCTGAGCCACGCGTCCCTGGTCGAATACGACGCC
>Ga0111538_10013427_pt1 | contig 10805 bp, 9 predicted proteins | sample SoiMethybrSBSTD1_FD_79669 | JGI IMG/M metagenome (GOLD analysis project Ga0111538, IMG submission 79669) | Bulk soil microbial communities from a Populus tree surrounding site in Tennessee, USA - Soil MetaG P. TD hybrid SBSTD1 (version 2)... | ecosystem: Environmental > Terrestrial > Soil > Tree... | reverse complement strand
TTAAGTGAGTAGTGAGTAGTGAGTAGTGAGATTTTAATCGACTCACTACTCATTACTGACCACTCACCTCTCCCTTCATTGGCATCAAACTTGACCTATATAACCTTTTCCTCCAAAACAATCAGAAAATATGGAGGATAGTGTTATTTTGTCATAGTAAAATGCTTTAATGAAAGAAACTTTTTTCCTGCGGCCTGAAGAAGAAATGGATTTTATTCCAATAATTCCCCTGAATGAGAACGAATCAGATAACGGCCCGGAAACACCCGTACCCAGTGAACTTCCATTATTACCTCTCCGCAATACAGTTCTATTTCCAGGTGTTGTGCTTCCCATTACAGTTGGCCGCGATAAAAGCATAAAGGCAGTTAATGATGCCTACAGGGCTGACAAATTGGTAGGAGTGGTTGCGCAAAAAGACAGTGAAGTGGAAGATCCTACAGTCAGTGATCTTGAAGATATCGGTACCATCGCAAGGATTGTTAAGCTCATCAAAATGCCTGATGGTGGAACTACTGTTATCATACAGGGTAAAACACGCTTCAAGGTAGGTTCTATTATTACCGACGATCCCTATTTCAAGGCGAATATCGAAACCCTCGTTGAGCCGGAAGTTCCGAAGAACCAGGATTTTGAAGCGTACGTTTCCAACATAAAAGATCTCGCAACACAGATCATCCAGCTTTCTCCCAATATACCCTCCGAAGCGGGCATTATCCTGAAAAATATCGAAAACCCATCTTTCCTCATTCATTTTATCTCAAGCAATCTCAACACCGACCTCGTTGAAAAACAAAAACTACTCGAGCTGAATAACATCCAGGCGCGTGCAGACCTGCTGATGCAATTGCTTCAACGCGAACTGCAGTTTGCAGAATTGAAAAATAAAGTGACCGTAAAAACTAAAACGGAACTGGACAAACAGCAACGTGAATACTTTTTACAACAGCAATTAAAAAGTATCAGGGATGAACTCGGTGGCGACCACAATGACCGCGAAGTAAAGGAGATGCTGAAAAAAGCAGAGAGCAAAAAATGGCCACTGGCTACAAAGGAAATGTTTCATAAGGGTATTGAAAAGCTCGAAAGGATGCATCCTGCGACGCCTGATTATTCGATTGTATACAATCATCTGGATCTCATACTCGATCTTCCGTGGGAGGAATACACTGAAGATTCTTACGATTTGAAGAAGGCTAAGAAAATACTCGATCACGATCATTACGGAATGGCCAGGGTTAAGGATCGTATTCTTGAATACCTCGCCGTGCTTAAACTAAAGGGTGACATGAAGAGCCCGATACTATGTTTTGTAGGTCCTCCGGGCATCGGTAAAACCTCTCTTGGCAGAAGCATAGCCAGCGCAATAGGTAGAAAGTATGTGAGGTTAAGCCTCGGGGGCTTACATGATGAAAGTGAAATTCGTGGTCACCGCAAAACATACATCGGTGCGATGCCCGGCAGAATTATCCAATCGATCAGAAAAATTAAATCCTCAAACCCTGTGATGATACTTGATGAAATTGATAAGGTTGGTCACGACATGCGCGGCGATCCTTCATCAGCGCTTCTCGAAGTGCTCGACCCGGAACAGAACAATACTTTCTATGATAACTATCTTGAGCACGAATACGATCTCAGCAAGGTGTTATTTATAGCCACTGCAAATGATATCAACAACATCCAACCTGCACTGCGCGACAGACTTGAGATCATTAACCTGAGTGGATACGCCGTTGAAGAAAAAATTGAAATAGCGAAACGTCACCTGGTTCCCAAGCAGCGTGAAGCACACGGTCTTAAAGACAAAAAGTTCAAGATCAGTGATAAGGTAATTGAAAAGATCATCCAGGATTATACAAGAGAAAGTGGTGTTCGCGAGCTCGACAGATACCTCGCAGCGATCATGAGATTCGAAGCGAAGGAATTTGCGATGAAGAACAGGATGAGATCGATCATGAAAATTCCTGATGTTGAAAAAATTCTCGGTCGCGCAAGATTCAGTAATGAATTGTATAAAGTGGCGAACATGCCGGGAGTAGCGGTAGGACTTGCCTGGACTTATGTTGGTGGAGACATACTGTTTGTTGAAACCAGCCTGAGTGATGGCAAAGCCGATCTCAAGCTTACGGGAAATCTTGGTAATGTAATGAAGGAAAGTGCGTCAACAGCATTGACATACCTGCAATCTAACGCACGCAAGCTGAGTATTGATCCGGAATTATTCGGTAAAAAAACTGTGCATGTACATGTGCCAGAAGGTGCAGTTCCCAAAGATGGTCCGAGTGCCGGGGTAACCATGATCACTTCTATCGCTTCGGCCCTCACAGGGAAGCGTGTGAAATCTTACCTGGGCATGACCGGGGAAATCACTTTGCGCGGACAGGTTTTACCGGTTGGTGGTATTAAGGAAAAAATTCTTGCAGCAAAGCGTGCAGGATTAAAAGAGATCATTCTATGCTGGCAAAATGAAAAAGATATTGAAGAAATAGATCCTGAGTTTATAAAAGGATTGAAATTTCATTATGTGAAAACTATGCAGCAGGTGCTTGAGATCGCGTTGGGTTAATAATTCAAAAAATATTTATTGAAAATTATATCCTCCGCTGGCGGGAGTAGCCCGAAGGGCCGGGGGTAGATCTCTATTCAATATAAACCATTTTTCTCCCATACCATGATTTGAGAGAATCCCTTATCCTGGCAGTATCTCCGGGAGTTGCCGGCAAAACAAAGTAAATCTTGAACAGAGTTGAATCCTTTGTCTCGAGTCTTACAGGAGCAAAATTCTGAAGTAACTGGGTATACCTGCGCAATGCTCTTCCCTTATTGGCGGTACGCTCAATAATAAATTTATAGGAATCTTTATGCTGGATGGTGTCACTTGTTCTTTGAATGGAATCGGGCATGCTGCTGATACGCGATGAATCTGTTTCAGCAGGAACAACAGAATAATTCTCTGCAGAAGACAGAGAAGGATTGCTGTTCCTGTTATACAAAATATAACCTCCCCATATTACGATCACAATTCCTGTGATCGCTCCCAAAGCTATGAGCACTTTCCTTGCACCTGTACCATGGGCATTTGTATCGAGATAAAATGGTTTAGCTTTTTCAATCTGTGATTCGGTTTCAGTGTGGTATGGGTCCATTTTATGCTGGGCAGGTTCACCGGATTTGAATTCAAGCAGGCCCTCACGTGTTTTTTGGAGTGATCCGATTCCTTCAATATAAAATGGTTTCCCGATATTCAGCAGAATTTTTCCATCTGATAAAAAAGAATCGAGATCTGATTCCGCGAGTGGTTTTATTTTGCCTGTTTCTGATCTGATGAAATTAATGAACTGTTCATCCGGTAGAAGGATCTGAATTTGCGAAAAATTGATGTTCAATAAAAAATCAGAAAACAGTTTATCATTAACATCAGGAACGGTGATGGAAGGATCTATTGTAAATTCGCCAATTCCTGGCAATCTTAATTTTTTCTCCTGGTAGAGGTACTTAGAAAATAAGGAGGATAGTTTCAAGATATAAGGATTTGAAATGCAAGTTAAAGATTAATTGCTGGTAACCAAAGCTTCCTGAAGCTATAGGACTTAAATTTGCTCTACAATAATTGAAGAGGTTTTCCGTTATGCTCGACCAGAAAGAAAAATTATTTGTTGAATATTGGGAACTGAACCGGATGAAAGAGAAGAATATTTTCTACCAGCTGCTTACCGGATTGCCAATAGGATTGCTGTTTGCATTACCCATAATTTTTATCTTATTTACGGGACGGTACTGGTTCAAAAGGGCCGACATGGTGGCAAATACTGAATTGAGCCCTATCATTCTGGTGTCAGCGGTGTTAATGATTGCAACCTTTGTAGCCATATTATATAAACGTCACCAGTGGGACATGAAAGAGCAGCAGTATAAAGAACTGAAAGTAAAAGAAAACCGAAAATCTTAACCTAAATATAGAGAAGCAACGAAAGCTTACCTGTAACTGTCAATAGCGTAAATATATTTTTGTAACAAATAAAACGAAATGTTAAAAACCCTGTTTTTTGTATTGTTTATCACCATTGCAGGAGTATCGTGCCTGAAATCCAGTGAAAGAACTTGTGCTTACCCGGTTAAAACAATTGTAGCCCCGCAAGCTGAACAGGATTCTATCGTTGCCTATCTCGATTCAAATAATATCGTTGCAGAACACCATCCTTCGGGGTTGTATTACAAAATTATAAATCCTGGGGAAGGAATAGATACAATGTTGTTGTGCTCCGAGATCCTTATTGATTACAAAGGCCAGTTCAAGAGCGGTCAGGTCTTCGACCAGGGAACTGAAGCATATCTTGTTCTCGGGGCGTTGATAGAAGGATGGAAGAAAGGCCTTCCCCTTATCAAGAAAGGAGGAGAGATCATATTGTTCATTCCGCCAACTCTAGGATACGGACCGGAAGATTACAAAAACCAGAATAATGTGGTGCTGATCCCTGGTAATTCGATGCTTATTTTCAATATTAAACTCAGGGACTATACGCCGGGATATTAGTCTTATTTTCACATGAAAAATTCCTCTTGCCACACGAAGCCATTTCCGTATTTGATATTTTTAAAATAGGTGTTGGCCCATCCAGCTCCCATACACTTGGACCATGGCGCGCCGCGCAACGATTCACATCGTTGATTGAAGAAAGATTTTCATTGTTGGATGTTGTTGCAATAAGAATTCTTTTATACGGATCACTTGCGAAAACAGGCATTGGTCATGGTACTGACATAGCTGTGCAACTCGGACTTTCCGGCGATGATCCGGTAACCTGCGATGTGAGCCACATTTCTTCAAAGATCGCAGACATAGCAAGCATGAAGATCCTGTTATTGAAAGGGCTTCATGAAGTTGATTTCGATCCGCGTGAGGATATCGAGTTCTTTATTACTGAATCGCTTCCCTTTCATCCGAATGGACTTACTTTTCTAGCTACCCTTAATAATGGAGAGCAGATAGCAGAAACCTATTATTCTGTTGGTGGAGGATTTGTTGTGCAGGAAAACGAGCAATTAGCTTCATCTTCTTCGGTACAGTTGCCTTTCCCGATCAATAAAGCCGACGACATTTTGCACTGGTGCAGAAAGACAGGGCTTTCCATCCATGATGTAGTGCTTGAGAATGAAAATACGTGGAGAAGCGAACAGGAAACAAAAGAAAACCTGCTTAAAATCTGGAGAGTGATGAAAGAGTGCATGTACAGAGGATGTCATGCCGAAGGTGAACTTCCGGGAGGATTGCAGGTAAAGAGGAGGGCCGCTGCACTGAACAGGAAATTGCTGAAAGGTCTTACATACGATGACTATCAATCATGGGTAAACGCTATTAAAAAAGGCGGGAACGATTTTAGGTATACGCTGGACTGGGTCAGCTGTTTTGCTCTTGCCGTAAATGAGGAGAATGCCTCATTTGGCAGAGTGGTTACTGCACCTACCAATGGTGCGGCGGGAGTGATACCGGCAGTATTACAATATTTTATTTTATTTAATGGAGGTGATGAAGAAAGAATAATTCAATTCTTACTGACTGCAGCCGAGATAGGAAGTATTTTTAAAAAAGGAGCTACAATTTCAGCTGCCATGGGTGGCTGCCAGGCAGAAATAGGTGTGTCATCTGCTATGGCTGCGGCCGGCCTTACTGAAGCGTGCGGTGGTACGCAAAGGCAGGCGCTGATGGCCGCGGAAATAGCCATGGAACATCATCTCGGAATGACGTGCGATCCTATCGGCGGGTTAGTGCAGATTCCTTGCATAGAGCGTAATACGATGGGCGCAATCAAGGCCATAACCGCTTCTCAGCTTGCATTGCAAAGCACGCCTGACTTTGCCAAAGTTTCTCTCGACGGAGTGATCAATACGATGTGGGACACCGCGAAGGATATGAATTTTAAATACAAAGAAACTGCTGAAGGTGGTCTGGCAGTGAATGTGCCACTGGGTTTAAAGGAGTGTTGATTTTTGCGTTTTCCGCTTGCTCTATTTACTCAATACTCAATGAGATGTTTATACAAAGTATCTCTTTCCACAGGCTTCCTCTTCACCTGTTTAATCAAAGTAACCAATTGCTCCGTCGACATTGAAGGTGACTGCTCCTCGGAGCCTGCCATAGAATAGATCTTCGTTGAATCATCGATTGTGCCATCAATATCATTAACGCCAAATGCAAGTGTAAGCTGCGCATTCTGACGTCCAAGCATCGGCCAGTATGCTTTGAGATGTTGGAAATTATCCAGATACAAACGCGCAACAGCATACATTTTCATGTCTTCCACCATTGTGCTTTCCGGCACATCACTCATCTCATTATCTTTATTACGGAACTTAAGCGGAATAAAAGTGTTGAAACCTTTTGTTTTATCCTGCAGCTGACGTAACTGCTCCATATGATCAATACGGTGATTGTAATTTTCTATATGACCATAAAGCATGGTTGCATTGGAATGCATGCCAAGCCTGTGAGCAGTTTCATGGATCAATAGCCAACCCTTGCTATCAACTTTATCATCGGCTATCTTTTCACGGATCTCAGGATGAAAAATTTCAGCGCCACCTCCCGGCAATGAATCGAGCCCTGCATCTTTAAGGTATTGCAAACCTTCTTCTACACTCATCTTTGCCTTACGGAACATATAATCCAGCTCAACAGCTGTAAAGCCTTTAATATGCAGATCGGAACGATGAGCTTTAATTTTTCTCAATAGTTCCGCAAAAAATTCAAGATTCATTTTGGGATGTACTCCTCCAACAATATGCACTTCTGTTACGGGCTTGCCATCATATTGCTTAACGATACCGAGCATACTTTCGAGACTTAATTCCCATCCTTCATCACGGTGCGCGTATAACCTCGAGTAAGAACAGAACTTACATGCGAATACGCAAACATTTGTGGGTTCTATATGGAAATTCCTGTTGAAGTATGTGGTATTGCCATGAAGTCGTTCCCTTACAAGATTAGCGAGTGCTCCGAGATAGGGGAGGCCTGCATTTTCAAACAGATATAATCCGTCTTCAATAGTGATTCTTTCTTTTGCAATGATCCTGCCCGCTATATTCTTTAAATTGCCGTCTTTTTCATTACTGATGATCTGTTCTACAGGTAGCATCCTGCAAAATTACAGGTGCGGCAGGTTAATCTTTTAATTTTTTTGTTAATTGCTTCAGTTCTTCGAGAGTGCCTTCATCTTTGATTTTTAAGGTACTGTGCCTCATCATTTCATCGTCGCTCAAAACCGTACACGAGAATTTCATGTGGTAATGTGTTCGGTGTTCTTTGAACAGCCACTTCCAACCAAGTTTGGGGAGTTTAAGCGTTTTAGCGTTGATGTGCATGTCAATGGTTTCAGATCCTTTTGCAGGGATGTTGACTATTTTATCCATGTCTCCATGCATCTCGATTCCATGGTCGATCTCTATTGAGTATTTTCCGTCTTTCATTTTTATGGGGAACGCATTATGGTTTTCAACATCCACCGACATGCTCATCTCTGCATTTTTCAATCCCATTTTGCCAAAATTCATCTTGCCGGCTTTCACGTGTATGTCTCTTATTGCCGGTGCCATCCTGGATTCATTTATATTAAATTTCCTAAATCCCGCAACAGGTATTTTCATTTTAAAATCCCCCTTTATTGTGTATAAGGCGCTGTCGCGTTTTTCATTTTCGAATTTTCTGATAGCCGATCTTATCTTTTGCACATCGAGATGCATCGGGATCTTTACTGTTTCTGATCCTTCGCGGGGGATGGAAATTTCTTTAAAGTGACCGCTGTGCAATACGGGTATAGAATCAATATATAAATCGTAATCAAGACTGTCTGCCACAAGTGTCGCAGGAAACCTGTTTTTAATTCTTGCCTCACCAACAATAGTAACATTGTGCTCATCAATATCTGAAATATAAATGGATTTGATTTTTACTTCGGGGGCAAGTGAAGAGATCTCATTTCTGAAAAATTTTTTTCCCCGCGTTCCCCACCAGATTGCTCCGATAAGAAAAAGGCATAACAAAATGGTCAGAAATCCTAAGATCTTTCTTCCTGTCATAAGGAATTAATACGCAAAAATCTCTATGATGGCGGCTTTAAATAAAGTAAATCATCCTACTGCCCCTGCAATACAACCGCACATCAGGCAGGCAATAGTTCCTCCAAGCAAAGCTTTGAGTCCTAATTCAGTAAGATTTTTACGCTGGTTGGGAGCAAGCTGGCTGATACCGCCGATCTGTATGCCGATAGAGGCAAAATTGGCAAATCCGCATAAAGCGTATGTAGTGATGAGAATGGATTTAGGATCTGAAATAATACCCGATTGCTTCATCTGACCAAATGAGAAGTAAGCAACAAATTCATTAAGTATGGTTTTCTCTCCAAGTAACTGCCCTACCGGCACCATCTCTTTAGCATTAATTCCGATAAGCCAGGCAACAGGAGAAAAAATATATCCCAATATCAATTGCAGACTTAGTGAATCATACCTTCCATTCGTCAATGCAGCGATATCATCGTTAATGTTGAACCAGTATCCGGCCGATCCTAGTATCCAGTTACACAAATACATCAGCGCCGTAAACACGATCAGCATAGCGGCAACATTCACCGCAAGCTTTAATCCATCTGTTGTGCCGAGCGAAATGGCATCAAGAAAATTATCGCCGATCTTTTCCTTAGGAACTTTTAATTCACGTATAACAGGTTCCGTTTGCGGGAATAACATTTTAGAAACTACTATCGCAGCAGGTGCACTCATGATCGACTGGCTCAGCATGTGCAGAGCAAAATACTGACGCTGTGCTACATCATCGCCGCCGAGAAAACCAACGTATGCAGCAAGAACACTTCCGGCTGTATTTGCCATTCCTCCTATCATGATACAAAGCATCTCCGACCTGTTCATCCTGTCGAGAAACGGCCTTATCATCAATGGTGCTTCTGTTTGACCAAGAAAAATATTAGCAGCAGTGGATACACTTTCCGGTCCCGATATGCCGAGTTTCTTCAGCATCCAGGCGAAAAAATAAACCACTTTCTGAAGGATGCCCAGGTAATAAAGTATGGCCGACAATGCTGAAAAGAATATGATGTTTGGCAACACCTGTACCGCAAAAATATAGCCCATGGTGCCAAGAGGATCTGCAAGCTTGTTGAACATGAACTCTGTTCCCTTGTGGCCAACATCGATCACCTCAACAAATACTTTTGACACCCACGTAAAAAAAATCTTGATAAAATTAACACGCAGAACCCCTAGAGCAAACGATACCTGCGCAATGACTCCTATCAATACAAGTTTCCAGTTAATGGCCCTTCGGTTATTGCTGAATATGAAACACACTACCAGCAGAAAAAACATTCCAAGCGTACCCCTTCCTAAACTTTCCCATTGTATGGATGTCATCATTTACGATGGTTGATAGGGCAAAATAAACCAATATTAAATTAGGGAATTAAAAAAGCAGGCCTGTTGGCCTGCTTCTTCAATTTTTTGAGGACATGTTTAGGCAGCCGGGGCACCGATGTGCGCCTCAATCTTTTTTACAAAGTTTGATTTCGGTTGCGCACCTACAAGTTTGTCAACCACTTTACCATCCTTGATAAATAATATCGCCGGAATAGAAGTGATCCCGTAGTTAACCGATAATTGAGGATTGTGATCCACGTTTACCTTGCCAATATTCACCTTGCCATTATACTCCTTAGAAAGCTCTTCGATTACGGGGCCAATCGCGCGGCAGGGTCCGCACCACTCAGCCCAGAAATCAATTACTGTTAATTTATCTGATGACAACACTTTCTCCTGGAAGTTTGAGTCCGTAAATTCTGCAGCCATAACTGTTATTTTAAGTTTATAATTTTTAATCTCTTGTTCTATTGTTTACAAATTACTAACCAGATGCAAGATAAGCGGAAATACTACTTAAGCTGTCATGACCTGTACTATTATGTCCCCATTTTCGAAGAGCCAGGCAGCCATTTCGTCATTCATTTCGAAGCCGGTTTCCCTCGTAAACAGGCTCACTTTGGCATTTAAACGAGGCTCGGTTATATTGAATTTCAGACCCGACCTGCCAGGGTGTTTTTTAACATTTTCATGGATAAATGTTAACAGTTGTTCGTTTACCTGTCTCGCTTCAAGTTCTAATACCAGCTGCCTTGTAAGCTGCTGTTTTATGTTCTCCAGCATTGTTATCCTGTCAACCTTGAATTCAAATTCAGCTTTGTTGAAACGCTGTCTGAATGAACCGGTTATATAAAGATTCCTGCCTTTCTCGAGGAACTGCGAATATCGCGCATAGTCATCCCCCCAGAGCATGAATTCCGATTTGCCTGAATAATCTTCAATAAAAAACGATCCGAATTGTTTACCGGTCCTGGATACGCGATGCTGTGCATCAACAACAAGACCAGCAAGCCTGAATGTTTTACCGGGATTTGTCTGCAGGTTGATAGCATCCTTTATTTCATTGAATTCGCCGATTTTAGTAATGCCATAATAAGCTATCTCGAACCTGAAATGATCGAGCGGATGTCCGCTCATGAACATTCCTGTTACATCTTTCTCATGCTCCAGCAGTTCAGTAAGTGTCCAGGGTTCGCAGTTGGGAATTTTTGGCGGAACAACATCCGGCATGGCAAAATCGCCGAATAATGTATTCGTAGAACCTGAGGCATTCATCTGGTATACATTTCCAAACTTTATTATTTTTTCAAGTCCTGTAGATGTTTCTCCTGTAGCAATATGAAAATATTCAGCGCGGTGCATTTCTTTAAACC
>Ga0111538_10013425_pt1 | contig 10807 bp, 9 predicted proteins | sample SoiMethybrSBSTD1_FD_79669 | JGI IMG/M metagenome (GOLD analysis project Ga0111538, IMG submission 79669) | Bulk soil microbial communities from a Populus tree surrounding site in Tennessee, USA - Soil MetaG P. TD hybrid SBSTD1 (version 2)... | ecosystem: Environmental > Terrestrial > Soil > Tree... | reverse complement strand
GTGATCGCCTTGATGAGACCGCCCTTGCCCGCCGCGTCACGCCCTTCGAAGACGATCACCACGCGCAGGCCCTTGGCCCTGACCCACTCCTGCATGACACACAATTTCGCCTGCAGGCGGACGAGCTCCTTCTCATATTTCTTGCGGGGCAGTTTGGACATGAATGAATTCCCTGGAATTCAAAATTCAAAATTCAAAATGAATGATCCGATGCACTGATCTCATGTCAGTGTCTGGCCTTGGCATTCTTGAATCCGCGTGTTGCATTTTGCATTTCTGCGTTGCAGCGCCAAGCGCTCTATGGCTGCCATCCCCCGCCGAGCGCGCGGTACAACTCGGCGCGCGCCTGCAGCTCGGCGCCGCGCGCCTGCGCCAGCAGCACCTGCTCGCGGAAGAGGTCCTGATCGGCGGTGAGGATTTCGAGATAGCTGGCGAGGCCGGCGTCGTAACGGGCGCGCGAGAGATCGGCCGCGTCCTCGAGCGCGGCGACGGCCGTCTCACGCTCCACGCGGACGTTTGCCAGCGTGTCGATGGTGACGATCGCATTGGCCACTTCTCGATACGCGTTGAGCGCCGCCCGTCGATACTGCGCCATCGCCTCGTCGAACGTCGCCTGCGCCGCCTCCAGGTTGCTGCGCAGGCGTCCACCCCGGAACAGCGGCTGCAACACGGAGGGGCCGGCCGACCACACGGCGCCGCTGCCGCCGAGCAGCGATGTCAGATCGCCGCTGATGGCGCCGAGAAGCCCGGTGAGACGGATCGTCGGGAAAAACAAGGCTCTGGCGGCGCCGACGTCGGCATTGGCGGCATGCAGCAGTTCCTCGGCCGCGACCACGTCGGGCCGTCGCTCCAGCAGCGATGCCGGCAGGCCTGGCGGAATCAGCGGCGGCGGCAGCTCGCTGCCCAGCGGCGTCCGCATGATGGGCCCCGGCGCCCGTCCGAGCAGCAGCGACACCGCATTCTCCGTCCGCGCGATTAGCTGCTCGAGATCGGGAATCGATGCGGCGGTCACTGCACGATTGGCGCGAATGCGATCGACCTCGAGGCGGTTGGACAGCCCGCCGTTGAGCCGATTCTCGAACAGCGTCACGGTCTGATCGTTGTTGCTCAGCGTGCGGCGCGCGATGTCGAGCTCCAGATCCAGTTGACGCAACAGGAAGTAGGTGGATGCGACGTCGCCGACGAGCGTGACCAGCACGCCGCGCCGCCCCTGTTCGCTCGCGAGCATGCGCGCGAACGCCGCCTCGTGCTCACGCCGGATTCGCCCGAAGAGATCCAGCTCCCACGACAACTGGAAGCCGTACAGCCCACCGTGCTGCACGTCGTCGGCGGTGCCCTCTCCGCCCAGGTTCTGCTGCACCGTGTAGGTGCCCGTCGCATCGACCTGCGGATAGAGAAACGACTTGGCGATGCCGGCTTCCGCCCGCGCGCGTTCCAGCCGTGCGACGGCGGCCTGGAGGTCCAAGTTGTTGGCGATCGCCTCGCGGACCAGCGCCTGCAGCGAGGGGTCCTCGAAGACCTGCCACCAGGGAAGATCCGCCAGCGACGCGGCTTGTTGCGGGGTGTCGACGAAGCGGTACGCCGGTGGCGTCAGCACCGGCGGCCGGGTGTAGTTCGGACCGACCGGAGCACATCCCGACGCAACGAGAGCACCCGCCAGCGCGAGCGGCACACCGAGACTCGTCAGGCCGCGAACCATTCACTCGCTCCCCGGGCCGTGCTCGGTCGCGAGCGTCGATGGGGGAACGGCGACCGACGCGTGCTTCGCCTTGCCGATCACCCTCTCGACGGCGACGAACAGCACCGGGATCAGGCAGACGCCAAGAATCGTCGCGATGAGCATGCCGCAGAAAACCGTCATCCCCATGACCTTGCGTGCCTCGGCCCCGGCGCCGGCAGCCGTGAGCAACGGAACGACGCCGAGAATGAAGGCGAAGGCGGTCATGAGGATCGGGCGGAAACGGAGCTTGGCTGCGGTGAGCGCCGACTCGACGAGCCCCTTGCCGGCGTCGTGCTCCATCTTGGCGAACTCGATGATGAGAATCGCGTTCTTGGCGGCGAGGCCGATGAGCATGATGAGTCCGATCTGCGCGAACACGTTGTTCACGTAGCTCTCGCCGATGAAGTAGCGCGCCGCCCACAGTCCCAGGTAGGCACCGAAGGCGGCGAACGGAGTGCCGAGCAGCACGCTGAACGGCAGGCCCCAGCTTTCGTACTGCGCGGCGAGGATCAGGAAGACGAGAAAGATCGCCAGCGCGAACACGACGGCCACGCCAGGCGCTTTGCGTTCCTGATAGGACATGTCGGCCCAATCGAAGCTCATGTCCGGAGGCAGCACCGAGCGTGCGGTCTCTTCGAGCGCGTCGAGCGCCTGCGCCGACGAATAGCCGGGCGCGGGCACACCGGTGAGCTCCGCGGCACGAAAGAGATTGAAGCGATTGGTGAACTCCGGTCCGGCGCTGCCGCGTGTCATCAGCAGCGTATCGAGCGGGACCATCCCGCCCGTCTGATTGCGGACGTAGAAGAGGCCCAGTTGCGACGGATCGCGCCGGAACTCGGGCTCGGCCTGCACGTACACCTTGTAGGTGCGGCCGAAGCGGTTGAAGTCGTTGACGTACGAGCTCCCGAGCAGCGCGCCGAGCGTCGTGTTCACGTCGTTGAGCGCCACTCCGGATTTCAACACCTTGCTGCGATCGATATCGGCAAAGATCTGCGGAACGGCCGCGCGATACAGCGTGCTGATGCGTCCGATCTCGGGCCGCTTGCGCGCGGCTTCCATGAAACGCTGTGCCTGCGCCGAGAGGTACTCCGGCGGGCCGCCGCTGCGATCCTGGAGTTGGAGCGTGAAGCCGGCGCCGGTGCCCAGCCCGGGAATCGCCGGCGGCCCGAATGCCACGACCAGTCCTTCACGAATGTCACGGGCGAAGGCGCGGTTCAGCGCTTCGGTGAGTCCCGCCGCCGTCTGCTCCGCGCCGTGCCGCTCTTCCCACGGCTTGAGCTGGACGAAGAAGAACCCCATGTTCGACGAATATGCGTTGGTGAGCAGACTGAAACCGGTGATGGAGTTGTATCCCTCGACCGCGTCATTGCGCGCGAGGATGGCTTCCGCCTTGCGCACCACCGCGTCGGTCCGCTCGAGCGACGCCGCATCGGGGAGCAGCGCGTTCACGAGGAGGTAGCCCTGATCCTCCTCGGGCACGAAGCCGGCCGGGATGTGGCGGACGAGGACGAGGATCACGTAAACGAGGACGCCGATGAACGCGAGGCTGCGAAGCGTCTTGCGGATCAGGATTGCCGAAAAGCTCACATACGCGTCCGTCGTTCGGCCGAAGATCCGGTTGAACCATCTGTAAAACGGTCCGAGGAGTGTCTTCTTGCCGGTCGGTGCCCGCAGCAGCAGCGCCGAAAGCGCGGGACTCAGCGTCAACGCGTTGATCACCGACAGCAACACCGACAGCGCGATCGTGATGGCGAACTGCTGGTAGAGACGACCGGTAATGCCGCCCATGAAGCCCACGGGCACGAACACGGCAATGAGAATCAGGCCGATGGCGATCACGGGCCCGGTGACTTCCTCCATCGCCTTGAGGGTCGCCTGCTTCGGTGACAGGCCATGCTCGATGTGGTGCATCACCGCTTCGACCACCACGATGGCGTCGTCGACGACGATGCCGATGGCGAGCACCAGGCCGAGCAGCGAGAGCACGTTGATCGAGAAGCCGAGGAAGGGAAAGAAGATGAACGCGCCGATCAGCGACACCGGCACCGTCAGCAGTGGGATGAGCGTCGCGCGCCAGTTCTGCAGGAACACGAACACGACGATGATCACGAGCACGACCGCTTCGAACAGCGTGTGCACGATCTCCTTGATGCCTTCCGAGACCGGCACCGTTGTGTCGAGCGAGATCAGGTACTGCATGTCCCGCGGGAAGCGCTTCGAGAGATCGGCCATCGTCGCCTTGATGCGATTGGCGACGTCGAGCGCGTTGGAACCGGGAATCTGAAAGACCGCGATCACGGCCGCCGGCTTGCTGTCGTGACGGCCGACGGCGTTGTACAACTGCGTTCCCAGCTCGATGCGCGCGATATCCTTCAGGCGGACCTCGGAGCCGTCCGGGCTCGTGCGCAGGATGATGTTGCCGAACTCCTCTTCGTTGAGCAGTCGCCCCTGCGTGCGGACCGTGTATGTGTACTCCGTTCCCGACGATGCCGGTGGCCCTCCGATCTGCCCCGACGGCGTCAACTGGTTCTGCTGCGAGATGGCGTTGGCGATGTCGGGCACGGTGAGGCCCAGGCGCCCGATGCGATCGGGCCGCAGCCACACGCGCATCGCGTAATCGCTGCCGCCGAACAGGTTGACCTGACCGACGCCGGGAATGCGCGCGATCGCGTCGTTGATGTTGATGGTCGAGTAGTTCGACAGGAAGTTGTTGTCGTAGGTGCCCTTCGGCGACTTGATCGAGATGATGAGCAGCGGAAAGGCGAGCGCCTTCTTGACCGTGACGCCGTAGTTCTTCACCGACTGCGGCAACTGGGGCATGGCCTGTGACAGACGGTTTTGCGTCAGCACGTTGTCCATGTCCTGGTTCGACCCGACCTCGAACGAGACCTTCAGCGTGAGCGTCCCGTCGTTGGCATTGGTCGACTTCATGTAGATCATCTGCTCGACGCCGTTGACCTGCTGCTCGATTGGCGTCGCGACCGACGTCTCGACGTCCGTGGCGCTGGCGCCGATGAAAGTCGTGGTGACCTGAATCATCGGCGGCACGATCTCCGGGTACTGCGCAACCGGCAGGCCGCGCATCGCGACGAGACCGAGCAGCACCGTGATGATCGACAGCACCATCGCGACGATCGGCCGGTTGACGAAGAAGCTGGCCATGATCAGTGTCCGGTTCCCGTCGTGGCGACGGGCGCCTGGTCGGCGGGTTCGCTCGGTGGCGGCATCGGCGTGGCGCGCACCAGCATGCCCTCGCCAATCGACTGCAGGCCTTCAACGGCGACACGCTCGCCCGGCTGCAGTCCCTCCTCGATGACCCACGACGTGCCGACGCGTTCACCGACTTTCACGTTGCGGAACGTCACCTTGTTGTCGGCACCCACCACGGCGACGCTGTACAGGTTCTGCAGTTCCTGCACGGCACGCTGCGGCACCAGCAACGCGTTGCGTCTGTTCTCGACGAGCACTCGTGCACGTCCGTATTGACCGGGCCGCAGGGTGAGCGACTTGTTCGGAAACACGAGCTGCACTCCAAGGGTGCCCGTCGTCGGGTTGACCGCGCGTTCGACGGCACGCACGGTGCCAGGGAAGGGGTGCACGCTGCCGTCGGCGAGCGTGAGCTGAATGCCGCCCACTCGTGACACGCGACCGACTTGCGTCGGGTACTGCCGGCGCAGACGCAGGTAGTCGGCTTCCGTCACACCGATCCGGAAGATGATCGGATCGATCTGTGACACGGTCGTGAGGAGCGTGCTCTCGCCGCGGCCAACGAGGTTGCCGGGTTTGACCTGCGTGGTGCCGACCAGGCCATCGATCGGTGAATTCACGCGTGTATATCCGAGGTCGAGCGTTGCCCTGTCGACCACTGCGTTCGCTGCCTCGACCTGCGCACGCGCGGCGTCCTGTGCCGCCAGCGCGTTATCCAGTTCCTGCTTGCTGACGGCCTGCTTCGCGACCAGCGGCGTATACCGGTTGACGTCGTTCATGGTCTTCTCGAGGCGCGCCTGCGCCGTTGCGACATCCGCTTTCGCAGCGGCCAACGTCGCTTCCAGCGGCTTCGGATCGATCAGGTAGAGCGGCTGACCCTTGGTGACGAAGGAGCCTTCCTGGAACAGGACCTTCTCGAGAAACCCCTCGACGCGCGCGCGGATCTCGACGTCCTGAAACCCCTCGGTCTGCCCGACCAGCTCGAGATACACGAGCACATCGCGCTGGACGACGTCGGTGACATACACCTCGGGCGCCGGCGCTGCCGCCTTCGGGGCTTCCTTCTTGCAGCCGGCGACGGCCGCGATCGCGAGTGCCGTTGCGATCACGGCGACGTGCGTGCGATTTGGGGGTTGCGAAGGCACGCCGCGCGCAGAGCAAAAGGCGCTCCGATTGGCGCTGGAGGCGCTCGTGGCTTCGACTGCGCCTGACGCTCGGCTCCCCTCACGGCATCCGGTGAGTCGCGTCACCACGCGTTGCGACGAGTAGGGGCCGCTGCGTGATTCGAACGCAGACATCATCCGATGGTCGATGGCAGGCCTGCTGCAACGCGTGGGCGACATGGTCTTCGTGCTCCTGCTGTTGGCCGGCGCGTCGGCCGTCGCGACGACGGAGCACACGCTGTCGCCGAAGGCGCTCGAGATTGCCAGACCGTTCGGATTCCCGATCACCAATTCGATGGTCGTCACCTGGGTCGCGGCATTGGGCGTGATCGTCTTCGCACGAGTGGCGACGCGCGACATGACACAGGTGCCGTCCGGCGCCCAGAACTTCGTCGAGTGGCTCGTCGAGGGCCTGTACCGATTCCTCGAGGGGATCATCGGGCGGCATCTGGTCGAGCGCACGTTCTGGTTCTTCGCCAGCGTGTTCATCTTCATCCTCACCGCCAACTGGGTGGGTCTCGTGCCTGGCGTCGGATCGATCGGCTGGGGACATCGGACGGATGCGGGATTCGTCGTCGACCAGCCATTGCTGCGCGGCGCCAATGCCGACGTCAACCTCACGATGGCCATGGCGCTCGTGTTCTTCGCGTGCTGGTCGTGGTGGAGCCTGCGTGAAGTCGGGGTGCGCGGCGTCGTCGGCGAGCTGTTCGGCCCGAAGGGCGAGAGCACCGGCCTGCTGAAGATCTTGATGGCCGGGGTGTTCTTCGCCGCCGGCTGTCTCGAGGTGATCTCGATCCTGTTCAGGCCCGTGTCACTGAGCTTCCGGCTCTATGGAAACGTGTTCGCCGGCGAGACGATGCTCGAGACGATGGCGCGGATGCCGCACATCGGGTGGCTGGTGCAGATTCCGTTCTATTTCCTGGAATTGATGGTCGGCCTGGTGCAGGCCCTGGTCTTCATGCTGCTCACCGCCGTGTTCACACTGCTGATGTGCCAGCCGCATGAGCGGCCGACGCCGGCCGTGCACCACTAGCGGAACGATCGCGGCGTCAGGAAGCAAAGGAGCGAGAGAAACATGGGTGGCAGCTTTCACGTCGGCCTCGCGGCACTTGGCGCGGCGCTCGCGGTCGGATGGATCGGCTCCGCGGCGTCGGCAGCCGTCGGACGGAATCCCGGCTCGTCGACGCAGGTCCTGGTGCAGTCGATCCTGGCGATCGCCTTCGCCGAAGCCATCGTCTTCTACACGCTCTTCCTCGTCAGATGAGGCCGCGATGCACCTGCTTGGATTGATTTCTCCGGCGGCGATGGGCCAGGTCGAGGAGCTGGCCCGTACGTTTGGCGTCGACTGGGCGCACCTGGGTGCGCAGATCACCAGCTTCGCGATTGTCTGTGCGCTGCTGTACTGGCTCGCCTACACACCGGTGCTGCGCATGCTCGAACAACGCCGCCAGCAGATCGCGCAGGGGTTGGCCAATACCGAAAAGATCAATGCGGCGCTCGCGGCGATCGAGGCGCAGCGCCGCGAGATACTCGCCCGCGCGCAGGGGGAGGCGGCGCGCACCCTCGAGGAGACGCGCGCGGTCGCCGCGCGGCTGCGGCAGGCGGAAGCACACAAGGCCGCCGCAGCGGCCGAGCAGATTCTGCGGGACGCGCAGCAGGCAGCCGCCCGCGAGCACACACGCATGCGGGCGGAGCTCCGCCGCGAAGTCGGACATCTCGTCGTCGACGCCACGGCCGCCGTCACCGGGAAAGTCCTGACGGCCGACGATCAACGGCGCCTGGCCGAGGAGACCCTCCGGAAGGTTGCATGATCGCCACTCGACGCGATCGCCGTGACGCGGCGCGATTGTGGCGCCTGTGTGTCGTCCACGAAGCGATCGATCACCGCCGCGTGCGTGAGGTGGTCGAGGGCATCCTCGAATCGAGTCACAGTCGCGGCCCCGCGATCCTGTCGCGCTTTCTCCGGCTTCTCAGGAACGAGCAGGCCCGGCATGCTGCGCGCGTCGAGAGCGCGACCCCGCTGGACGTCCCCGTGCGCGCCGACATCGACGCCGCCATTGCCGGCCGCTACGGTTCGGATGTGACGACGACGTTCGACGTCGCCCCGGCACTCATCGGCGGCATCCGCGTGACGATCGGCAGCGATGTGTACGACGGCACCGTGCGCGGCCGGCTCGACGCGCTGGCGGCGCGCTTCGGGGGAGAGCCATGACCACGCTGCTGCAGGAGATCGAAGAGCGGATTGCCGCGGCCACCGAACCTGTCGTCAAGCGCCACGTCGGCGTGATCCGTGAGGTCGGCGATGGCGTCGCGCGCGTCGAGGGGTTGGGCGACGTCATGCTCAACGAAATGCTCGATCTCGGCCACGGCGTCACCGGCCTGGCGTTGAGCCTGGAGGAAACCGACGTCGGCGTCATCGTGCTCGGCGACGACACGCGGCTCGCAGAAGGCGGCGAGGTCCGCGCCACGGGGCGACTGCTCGAAGTCCCCGTCGGCAAAGGCCTGCTCGGGCGCGTGGTGAACACGCTCGGTCAGCCGCTCGACGCCAAGGGGCCGATTGCCGGCGACACGATGTATCCGGTCGAAAAGATCGCGCCCGGCATCATGCGCCGGCGTCCGATCAGCCAGCCTGTGCAGACCGGCATCATGGCCATCGACGCGATGATTCCGATCGGGCGCGGGCAGCGCGAGCTGATCATCGGCGATCGCGCGACGGGCAAGACGACCATCTGCGTCGACGCGATCATCAACCAGGCGCGCCTGAACAGCGCGGCGGACGCGGCGCGCGACACCACCTACCGTCCGCTGTACTGCATCTACGTGGCGATTGGCCAGAAGCAATCGACCATCGCGCAACTCATCTCCGTGCTCGAGGAAGCCGGCGCCCTGCCGTACACGACGGTGGTCGTTGCCGCGGCGGCCGACTCGGCGACCAGCCAGTACCTGGCGCCCTTTGCCGGCGCGGCGATGGGGGAGTGGTTCATGGACCACGGCATGGACGCGCTGATCGTGTACGACGATCTGTCGAAGCACGCCGTCGCCTATCGGCAGGTGTCGCTGGTGCTGAAGCGGCCGTCCGGACGCGAAGCCTATCCGGGCGACGTGTTCTACCTGCACAGCCGGCTGCTCGAGCGCGCCGCGCGCGTCGGCGAACGACACGGCGACGGCTCGTTGACGGCACTGCCGATCATCGAGACGCAGGCGGGCGACGTGTCCGCGTACATCCCGACCAACGTCATCTCGATCACCGACGGTCAGATCTATCTGGAAACGGATCTCTTCTATCAAGGCACGCGTCCCGCGATCTCGGTCGGACTGTCGGTATCACGGGTGGGATCGGCGGCGCAGCTCAAGGCGATGAAACAGGTCGCCGGGCGGTTGAAGGGAGAGCTGGCGCAGTTCCGGGAGCTGGCGGCGTTCGCCCAGTTCGGCTCCGAGCTCGATGCGGCGACGCAAGCCAAGATCGGTCGCCGGACGCGCATTCTCGAGCTCGTCAACCAGCCGCAGCACGATCCAATTCCGGTTGCCATGCAGGTCGCGCTGTTGTGGGTGGTGCAGAACGGCTACCTCGATGCCGTCGCTCTGGACCGCGTCAAGGAGTACCAGCGCCGGTTCACCGAATTCCTCGCGTCGTCGGAATCCGATCTGCTCGCGAGTATCTCGACGCAGGGGACGCTCGACGACTTCCTGACCGCGGGCCTGAAGCGGGCGGTGGACCGCTTCACGCCGCTGTGGGCCTGAGTCGATGGCGAGCACGCGCGAGATCCGCCGCCGGATCCGTTCCATCCAGAGCACCGCGCAGATTACCAACGCGATGCAGATGGTGGCGGCCGCCAGGATGCGCAAGGCGCAGCAGGGGGCGATCGACATTCGTCCGTTCACCCAGTTGCTGTACCGCATCCAGCGGATCGCGACCACGAGGGTTGTCGAGCTCGCGCATCCTCTCCTCGATGTGCGGCCGGTCAAGACCCGGGCGGTGATTCTCGTTGCCTCGGACAAGGGGCTGTGCGGCGCGCTGAACAGCAACGTGTTCCGCCTGGCCGGACGCTACGATCCCGAGTCGACGCTGTTCATCACGGCCGGCCGCAAGGCGGCGCAATTCGTCGCCCGCACACGACGACGGCTCGTCGCCGAATTTCCGTATGGCGACACCCCGCGCTATCCGGAGTCGCGTGCGATTGCGAAAGTGGCGCAGGACCTGTTCCTCGAACGGCAGGTCGACGAGGTGCGCGTCATCGCGACGCGCTTCGTCAACACGCTCGTGCAGCAGCCGGTGACCCTCGAGTATCTTCCCGTCGGTGACGTTCGCTCCATCGAACTCCCGGGAGCTCCACCGCCGGCCGCCCGCGACACGACCGAGTTCCTGTTCGAGCCGAGCGCTGCCGACATCATCGGCTACCTGCTTCGCATCTACCTCAACGCGTTCGTCCACGTCGTGCTGTTGAACGCGAAAGCCAGCGAGCAGAGCGCCCGCATGGTCGCGATGAAGAACGCCAGCGAGAACGCCGCCGATCTGATCAAGGAATTGACCCTGGACTACAACAAGCTGCGGCAGGGACACATCACTCAGGAGCTGCTCGAAATCGCCGGCGGACAGGCCTAGCTGGATGGTGGGTGGTGGGTGGTGGGTGGTGGTTGGTGGATGGTGGTTGGTAGTTGGTGGGTTGTGATGGATGGCGCCTTATGAAGACAGGAAAGATCGTCCAGGTGCTTGGGC
>Ga0111538_10013424_pt1 | contig 10807 bp, 8 predicted proteins | sample SoiMethybrSBSTD1_FD_79669 | JGI IMG/M metagenome (GOLD analysis project Ga0111538, IMG submission 79669) | Bulk soil microbial communities from a Populus tree surrounding site in Tennessee, USA - Soil MetaG P. TD hybrid SBSTD1 (version 2)... | ecosystem: Environmental > Terrestrial > Soil > Tree... | reverse complement strand
TGCGGGTCAGGACCTGGAAGCCGTTGCAGATCCCGACGACGGGACGGCCGCCGGCGACGAATGCCCGCAGGCACTCGCCCAGCCGACCACCGTCGCCGGTCACGAGGTCGAGGGCGAGCATGCGTCCGGCACCCAGGGCGTCGCCGTAGCTGAACCCACCGGCGATCACGAGGATGCGGGCGGCATCGAGCCGCTCCGGACACGCAGCGAGCTCGGCGGCCAGCACCACCGCCGGCTCGGCGCCGGCGAGGTCGAGGGCGAGCAGGGCGTCGGTGTCCCGGTTGGTGCCCGGCCCACTCACCACGAGCGCCGCCGGCCGGCTCATGCGTCGCCCCCGGTGAAGGCCGCGACGAGGGCGTCGACGGGGATCGGGGCGAGCCCGGGCAGGCGGAGCGCCGGTTCGGCCGTCACCGCGCCGAGCCGGTGGGCCGGTCCGGCGAGCTCGGCCACCCGCTCGACGTCGTCCGGCCGGACCTCGACGACGAGCCGGCCTGCCGACTCGGCGAACAGGGCGGTGGCCGGGTCCGGGTGGGGCAGCGACTCGACCTCGATCCCGAGGCGGCCGGCCACGCACAGCTCGGCCAGGGCTACGGCGAGGCCACCCTCGCTCACGTCGTGGCAGGCGCGGACGAGGCCGGCGCGGATGGCCTCGTGCAGCCCGCGGTATCGGGCGGGGGCGTAGGGATCGGGCTGGGGCACGGCGCCGGGGTCACCGGGCTCCGGCTCACCGTTGACGAGGTCGAGGTGGCTGCCGGCGAACTCGGGCCGGGTGTCGCCGAGCACGAGCACGACGTCGCCCGGCTCGACCAGCTCGGGCGTGACGCAGCGCCCCACGTCGGGCACGTGGGCGACGGCGGTGACGACCAGCGTCGGTGGCACGGCGTGGCGTCGTCCGTCCGCCCCCGTGTACTCGTTGTTCAGCGAGTCCTTGCCCGACACGTACGGCGCCCGGTGGGCGACGGCGGCGTCGTGGCAGCCGTCGACGGCGGCGACGAGCTCGCCGAGCGTGGTGGCGCGGAGCGGGTCACCCCACGAGAAGTTGTCGAGCAGGGCGACCCGGTCGGGGTCGGCGCCGACGGCGACGACGTTGCGGATCGCCTCGTCGACGGCGGCGTGGGCCATCGCCTCGGGGTCGTGGAGGCCGTACCACGGGTTGATCCCGATGCCGACGGCGAAGCCGTGGGTGTCCCGTGGGTCGGCGACGACGACGCCGTCGGCAGGGGCATCGCCGGCGACGCCGACCAACGGGCGCACCACCGTGCCGCCGCCGATCTCGTGGTCGTAGCGGTGGATGGTCGCCGCCTTGGAGGCGATGTTGCGGTGGGCGAGCAGCGCCAGCAGGGTGCCGGTCGGGTCCGGGACCAGCCGGCGGCGGGGCCGGCGGTCCGGCGCCGGGAGCTCGGCCACGAGCTGCCGGCGCGGTTGTCCGTGGTGCAGGAACCCGGTCGGCAGGTCGGCGACGACCGCCCCGGCGTGGCGGACGACGAGCCGCCCGTCGCCGGTGAACCGCCCGAGGTCGGTGAGCTCGACGCCGTGCCGGCGGGCGAGGGCCCGCAAGTCGGGGAGGAGGTCCGGGGGCACGGCGACGACCATCCGCTCCTGCGCCTCCGACAGCCAGATCTCCCACGGGGACAGCCCCGGGTACTTCAGCGGCACGAGCGAGAGCTCGACGTCGGCGCCGATGCCGTCGGCCATCTCGCCGACCGCCGAGGAGAGCCCGCCCGCCCCGCAGTCGGTGATCGCCGTCCACGTCCGCTCGGCGCCCGGGCCGTCGGGTCCGGCGAGGACGTCGATGAGCAGCTTCTCCGTCACCGGGTCGCCGATCTGCACGCTCGCCCCGGCCACCTCGCCGGTCGTGGCGTCCATCGTCGCACTGGAGAACGTCGCACCCCGGATGCCGTCCCGGCCCGTGCGCCCACCGAGCACGACGACCCGGTCGCCCGGTGCCGGCCCGCGGGGGAGCGGCTCGTCGGCCGCCACGCCGATGCAGCCGCAGAAGACGAGGGGATTGGTGGTGAACCCGGGGTCGTAGAGCACGGCCCCGGCGACCGTCGGCAGGCCGATCTTGTTGCCGTAGTCGGCGACGCCGGCGACCACGCCGTCGCGGATCCGCAGCGGGTGCAGGGCCCCGTCGGGGAGGTCCGCCACGGGTAGGTCGGGCGGGCCGAAGCAGAGCACGTCGGTGACGGCGACCGGGCGGTGAGCGGCACCCAGGACGTCACGGATGACGCCCCCAACGCCCGTGTTGGCGCCGCCGAACGGCTCGACCGCCGACGGGTGGTTGTGGGTCTCGGCCTTGAGGGCGAGCGTCGTGCCCTCGGCGAACGAGACCACGCCGGCATTGCCGACGAATGCGGAGCGCACGAACGGGGCGGCGACGGCGTCGGTCGCCGCCCGGATCCGGTCGAGCAGCGGCGGTTGCTCGACGCCGTCGACGGTGATCGCGGCGCGGAACGTCTTGTGGGCGCAGTGCTCGCTCCAGGTCTGGGCCAGGGTCTCGAGCTCCAGGTCGGTCGGGTCCCGCCCCTCGGCGCGGAAGTGGTCGCGGATCGCCTCCAGCTCGCCGGGGTCGAGGGCCAACGCCCGCTCCGCCCCGAGCCGGGCGAGCCCGCCGGCGTCGAGCTCACGGACCGGGATGACTTCGGCCGGCCCCGGCGGCTCACCGGCCGGGCGGAACACCGGTTCGGCGGCACCGGAGGACCACCGTTCGATCACCGGGTTGGCGATCACCCGGCGCAGCAGCAGCTCGGCGGTCCCGTCGTCGACGGTCGACGGGAACTCGATGCGCGTCCCGGTGGCGGCGGCGTCGACCGGGACGCCGAGGCGCGCGCCGGCGTGGACCACGGCCCCGGCGGCGGTGTCGGTGACGCCGGGGTGGAGGATGATCTCGACGTCGCCGGCGTCCGCGGCCGGGACCTCCCAGGTCCCGGTCTGGAGCAGGGGATCGACGAGGAATTCGGCGAGCCGGTCGAGATGGGCGGGATCGAGTTCACCGTCGACATAGATCACGTCGGCCACGCCGACGGAGCCGTCGACCGGGACGCCGAGGGCGGCGGCGCTGGCCTCGATGGCGGCGGCCCGGGGGTCGGGGCCCTTCGACCGGAGGGTCAGTCGATGCCCGGACGCCACTGCCCCGACCCTACGGACCGCACCGCGACCGGATCACGTCTTTGAACGAAATGTCAGCGCCGGCTGCAAGCTTGCGGATGGAAGAACTTCCACCGCCGCCACCCCTTGACACCGGCGGGAGTCACGGGGAAAGGTGCTCGGCGGGTCCGACCCGGCGAGTCGGGCCGGACATCACCAAGGGGGCGCGCATGACGACGCGACGTCGGTTCTTCGGCTTCGTAGCAGTGACATTGATGGGGGCGCTCGTCGCCGCGCCGGTGGCAGCCAGGCCCACGGCACCTGGCGACGACCTCTACGTGCCGCCACCGAACCATGGCGCCAAGCGTCAGATCGCCCAGCTGACCGCGGAGGGGGACAAGGCGGCAGCCGGACGGATCCGGGCGATGATCGACACCCCGCAGGCCGTCTGGTTCACCGCCGGGACGCCCAAGTCGGTCCGGCAGGACGTCCACGTGACAGTCACCCGGGCGGCCGCCAAGCGGACCGTCCCCGTGATCGTGGCGTACAACATCCCGTTCCGCGATTGCGCCCAGTTCTCCGCCGGCGGCGCCACCACCCCCGAGGAGTACAACGCCTGGATCGAGGGGTTCGCCGCGGGAATCGGTGACCGCCGGGCGATCGTGATCCTCGAGCCCGACGGACTCGGCATCATCCCGTGGTACGACCCGTACGGCGGCGCCGATGGGTCAAATGCCCTCGAGTGGTGCCAGCCGCCGGAGGCCGATCGGGCGACGGCGGCCTCCGACCGGTTCGCCATGCTCAACCACGCCGTCGACGTCCTCACCGCCCTGCCGCGGGTCGACGTCTACCTCGACGGCACCCACAGCGCGTGGCTGGGCTCCGGTGACATCGCCCACCGCCTGGTCCAGGCCGGGGTCGCCGAGACCGACGGCTTCTACCTGAACGCCTCCAACTAGCAGTTCACCGTCAACAACACGCAGTACGGCACGTGGATCTCGTCGTGCATCGCCTACGCCACGGCGGTGGTGGCCGGCGACTTCGTCAACTGCCCGAACCAGTACTGGAACGGCGGACCGCTCCCCGCCAAGATCGCCGTGCTCCTCGGCGAGTGGATGGGCGTGGCGCTGGACCGCTTCGGCAAGTGGAGCGACGAATCCGACGTGGCCGCCCTCAACACGTCGGGGATCAACCTCCGCTACGCCAACATGCTCGGCGCCGTCGAGCCGACGGCCCACTTCGTGATCGACACCAGCCGCAACGGCGTGGGCCCGTGGCAGCCACCCGCCTACCCGGATCCCCAGGACTGGTGCAACCCGCCCGACCGCCGGATCGGGCTGACCCCGACGTTGGACACCGGCACGCCGCTGCTCGACTCCTACGTCTGGATCAAGATCCCGGGCGAGTCCGACGGTGAATGCACCCGTGGCCTCGGACCGGCGGGCACGACGGTCGACCCGGAGTGGGGCCGGATCGACCCCGGCGCCGGCGACTGGTTCCCGGAGATGGCATTGGATCTCACCCGTTGATCCCGTTCTGTCGTTTGGGATCGGCCCGAATCGGCCGGTTCCAAACGACAGAATGCGGTGGGTGACCGATTGGGTGGTTGTCGGCGGCGGTGCCGCGGGGTGCGTGGTCGCCCGCCGGCTGGCCGACGCCGGCCACCGGGTGACCCTGGTGGAGGCCGGCGCCGCGTCGCTGCCCGACCCGATGCGCGGCCCGAGCTACTTCGCCGCCGTCACCGAGCCCGGCTGGACGTTCCCGGGGCCGTTCCTCCGGGGCCGCGGCCTCGGCGGGTCGGGGTCCGTCAACGGGATGCTCGCCACGGTCGGTGAGATGCGCCAGTACCGGTCATGGGGCTGGGACGATGCGCCCGAGGCGCTCGCCCGGGTGCTCGTGCCGCGGGAGGCGCCCGCCCTGGCCGAGCTGGGTCCCGTGGACCGGGCCCTGCTCGCCGCCGCGCCCGACGCCGCACCGGTCCCCCTCACCCGGCGAGCCGGCCGGCGGGTCACCGCGGCCGACGCCTACCTGGCCGCATCCCCGACCGACCTGCGCGTCGTCACCGACGCACCCGTCACCCAGGTCGCCTTCGACGGCCGCCGAGCCGTCGGCGTCACGCTCGCCGGCGGCGCCGAGATCGACGCCGCCGCGGTCGCCGTCGCCGCCGGTGCGGCCGGGTCGCCGGCGCTGCTCGCCTGCTCCGGCGTAGATGCCGGCGGCCTCGGCGAGGGGCTGCGCAACCACCCCGCCGTGCCCGTCACCCTCACCCTGGCGGGCGACGTCGACGTCGACGCCGACGGTCTGGTGACCGGGACGTTGCTGCGCCGCGGCGACATCCAGATCGTGCCCCTCAACCACCTCGGCGCGGGCCGGGAACGGCTGGCGATGCTCCTCGTCGTCCTGATGGCCCCGACCGGCGTCGGGCGGGTGCGGGCGGGCGAGGGCGAGCCGGTCGTCGAGATCGGGCTGAGTGGCGCGGATCGCACCGCGCTGGACGCCGGCGTCGACCTCGCCCGCGAGCTGCTCGCCCTTCCGGCCCTGCGCCGGATCGTCGCCGACGCGTCGGTCGGCGAGCCGCCTGCCGGCGTGTTCCACGCCACCTCGACGTGCGCGGCGGGCGTGGTCGTCGACGACGGCGGGGCGGTCGTCGGGTACGAGGGGCTGTACGTCGTCGACGCATCGGTGTTCCCGGACGTCCCCGCCACCAACCCGTACCTGCCGACGCTCATGCTGGCCGAGCGGCTGGCGGCCCGGCTCGCGACTACGTCGTAGCGCCGAGCAGCTCCTCCATCGACTCGTGCAGCAGGTCGGTCATGCGCCAGAGGTCCGGGACCAGCTCCCGGCAGGCGACGAACCCGAAGTCGAGGTTGCCGTTGTAGCTCTGCACGGTCATGTTCAGCCCCTGGCCGTCGGTGAGCGCCGAGATCGGGTAGAAGTGCTCGAGCTCGGCGCCGGCGAAGTACAGCGGCATCGGCGGACCCGGCACGTTGGAGATCACCAGGTTGAACGGCGGGGCGGTCCGGTCGGCGACCCGCAGCCGGCTGTACATCCGCATCGCCCGGGCGACGACCGCTGGCGGGGCGAAGGAGGCGAAGTCCTGCAACGACTCGGCGGGGATCGCGGCAAACCGGGACTTGGCCGCGCTCATGCTCTGCTGCACCCGTTCCAGGCGGGCGACCGGATCGGGCTCGCTCGTCGCCAGGTCGGCGAGCACGAGCGACACCCGGTTCTCGTAGGTCTCGGACTCCGCCCCGCTGCGCACGCTCACCGGGACCATCGCGATCAGGTTCTCGTCGGGGAGGCAGTCGTGCTCGAGGAGGTAGCGGCGCAGGGCGCCCGAGCACACGGCGAGCACGACGTCGTTGAACGTGCAGCCGGCGGCGCGGCGGATCTTCTTCGCCTCCTCGAGCGGGATCGTCGTGTAGGCGAACCGGCGGTGCGGGGTGATGCTTGCGTTCCAGGGCGTGCGCGGTGCGGCCGTCGGCGGGAGCGGCGGCGGGTGGTCGACCTCGTTCGGCGCGTCGCGGAGCCGCCGCCGCAGTAGGTCGCCGATGGGCCCGGGGACGGGTTGGGCGACGAGGTCGGCGAGGGCGAGCATCCCCGCGCTGCGGGTCAGCCAGCCGAGCTCGCGCAGCGTCTTGACCGACAGGCGGATGAACTTCTCGGGCCGCCGGGCGTACTGCGTCATCGTGCGTCCGAGCAGCTCGAGATCGCCCGGGATCGGGTCGGGAGACCACTCGGCCGGCTCCCCGGCCGGCCGGGCGTCGCGTTCGACGTCGAGCATCGCGGCGAGCATGAGCGCGCCAGCGGCTCCGTCGATCGCGGCGTGGTGGACCTTGGTGACCTGGGCGATGCGCGTGCCGTTGTCGACGCCCTCGATCACGTAGAGCTCCCACAACGGGCGGCTGCGGTCGAGCTGCCGGGCGTGGATCCGGCTCACCACCTCGGCGAGCTGCTGCGGACTGCCCGGCGGAGGCACGGCGTGGTGGCGGACGTGGAAGTCGAGGTCGAACGACGGGTCCTCGACCCAGTAGGGGAGGTCGAGCCCGAACGGCACCTCGACGAGCCGGCGCCGGAACGGCGCGAGCTCGTCGATGCGCTCGAGGATCTTCTGCTTCGTCGCCTCGACGCCGGCGCCGCCCGGGGCGTCGGTGGGGTCGTAGATCGTCAGCGACGCGACGTGGCCGAACACGGCTGCCGTCTCCATGTGCAGGAAACCGGCGTCGATGCCCGACAGCTGCTTGATGCGGCGACTGTAGGCGCGCCGCTCAGGCCCGGATCGCGGGCGGCGCCGGCGAGCTCGCGCGCGACCTGATCGAGTGGCGCACTGCGAGCACCCACCCGACGGCCACGCAGACCGAGAAGATGAACCACTGCACGGCGTACGACAGGTGCGGCCCCTCGCCCAGCTCGGGGAGCGCGACGGGGGTCGGGAAGGGGCCGGCCTCGGCCGGCGCCGATTCGGTGAGCTCGACGTACATCGGCACCACCGGCCCGGGGAGCTGGCCGGCCAGGCGGTCGATGTCGACCCGCTGGACCTCCGTGAGGTCCCCTTCGGCCGGGTCGCTGAGCTGGCCCCGGCGGCGCTCCTGCGAGGGCCGCAGCCGGCCGGCGACGTCGACGTCCCCGGCGGGCGCCGACGCCCGGTCGGTGTCGAGGGGCACGAACCCCCGCTCCACCAGGAGGATCCGCCCGTCGGCGAGGGCGAGCGGCGTCACCACGAGCTCACCGGCCGCACCCCCCTGGGACCGGTTGACGACCACGAACTCCTCGTCGGGGAGATAGGTCCCCTCGGCCACCACGCTGCGCCACTCGACCCTGTCCGGATCGGTTGCCGGGCCGAGGACCGAGTCGAGCGGTTGGGGCGGGACGTCGATCCGGCTGGCGACCTCGTCGTTGAACGCCCGGCGCTCGTCGAGCCGGCGGAGCTGCCAGAACCCGAGGTTGATCAGCAACACGATGCCGCCCGCGACGAGCAGGTGGAACCCGATCCAGCGGGGGCGCAATAGGAAGCCGTATCGCGTAGTCACTGGATACCCGCTCCCCAGTGCGAGCGAGTGAGCGCCAGCGAGCGAGCGGCCAGCAACTGCGCAGGCAGTATGCGGCGTGGCCGGGGAACGCAGTGAATGGCGCCGACGGTACCGTCGGGTCGGTGGCGAGCGACCTTCCCGACTTTCATCTGCCCCACGCCGAGAAGATCGAGTGGATGGTGGAGACAGACGGGTTCGCCGTCGAGCCGGTGCTCCCCGACGCCACCGTCGACCCGCCGCGCCCGGCGTACGCCTACACGATCGGGTTCCCCGCCCACGTCGTGTTCCCCGAAGTGGCTGTGTTCGGCCTGATGCCCGCCGCCGCCCGGGGCCTGCTCGGCCTCGTCGCCGATGCCCGCCTCGGCGGCACGGAGATCCCCCTCGACGTCGAGCTGGTCGGGCTGCTCGACAACGAGCTGCGCTGCCGGTTCAGCCCGATCGATCTCACCCGCTGGGGCGAGTGGTTCGCCACCGCCGCGGCGTGGTACCGGGGTCAGCCGTTCGAGGCGGTGCAGCTGATCTATCCCGACCGCAACGGCTTCCTCCCCTACGAGGCGGGGTTCGAGCAGCGGCTCCGTTTGGCCCAGCCGGTAATCGCAACCCTGGCGGCGTAGAAACGCCCTGCTACCCTGGTCGGCAGCATTTCGAGCGGCCCGGGCGACCGGGCCCGGCAACCTGGGTGAACGCCCCCAAGGTGCCTCCGCCGGCAGGCGGGATGTGGCCGGAGCGATCCGGCAATCCCGGCGTTCGGGCGCTCGCGATGCGACTGGCGAAGGCAACGATGCATCGACGAGGAGGAGGATGAGAGCGGAGGCCTTTCCGGCGACCGGAGCGTGGCGCCCGGGTGATCCGCCAGGACGACGGCGCTTCTTCACGTTCGCCACCGACCGACGGTTCGCCCTCGAGAGCGGGGTCGCGCTGACCGACGTCACCGTGGCCTACGAGACGTGGGGCACCCTCGCCGCCGACGGTGGCAACGCCGTGCTGCTGTGCCACGCGTGGACCGGCGACAGTCACGTCACCGGGTCGGCCGGCCGCGGCCACCCGACGCCGGGGTGGTGGGAGGGGATGGTCGGGCCGGGCCGCCCGATCGACACGGACCGCTGGTTCGTCGTCTGCCCGAACGTGCTCGGCGGGTGCCAGGGGAGCACCGGACCGGCCTCGCCGCACCCCGCCGACGGGAAGCCGTACGGATCACGGTTCCCGGTCATCACAATCCGCGACATGGTCCGCGTTCAGGCGCGCCTCGCCGACCACCTGGGGATCAGCACGTGGCACTCGGTGGTCGGCGGCTCCCTGGGAGGCATGCAGGTGCTCGAGTGGGCGATCATGTACCCCCACCGCGTGCGCTCGATCGTGCCCATCGCCACGTGCATGCAGGCGACGGCGCAGCAGATCGCGTGGGGTGCGATCGGGCGTCGGGCGATCGCCCTCGACCCCCGCTGGCGCGGCGGCGATTACTACGACGCCCCGCCCGGCGATGGTCCCGGCGAGGGGCTGGCCATCGCTCGCATGGTCGCCCAGGTCACGTTCCGCAGCGACAACATCTTCACCGACCGATTCGGGCGCAACCTCGCCGACCGCGCCAGGCTCGGCGACACGTTCGGCCTGTGGCAGCAGTTCGACGTCGAGCGATACCTCGAGCACCACGGCACCAAGCTCGTCCGCCGCTTCGACGCCAACAGCTACCTCGTCATCGGCAAGGCGATGGACCTCCACGACGTGTCCCGCGGGCGCGGCCACCTCGCCGGGGCGATGGCGCGGATCACGGCGGCGGCGCTCGTCATGGGGATCTCGTCAGATCTGCTGTACCCCCACTATCAGCAGCACCAGATCGACCAGATCCTCCGCTCCGAGGGCGTGCCGAGCCGGTACGTCGAGATCGACTCGCCGCACGGCCACGACGCGTTCCTCATCAACCTCGATCAGATCGCCGGCCCCATCGCCGAGTTCCTCGATCAGAAGGCAGAGTAGGGGTGTTCGGATCCCTCGGTGAGGGCAGCGGCACGCGCTCGTCGAGGAGGCCCACGACGGGGCTCTTCGACGGGACGCGCAGGGTCAGGTAGTCGTCCATCGGGTCGTCGGGCACCGGTCGCAGCAGGTAGAGCTCACGACCTCGTGGCGGCGTCGGCGCCTTCGCCTGGACCCGCCAGATCCCCGACCGGGTGCGCCAGAAGGATCGCCGCGAGACCATCAGGGTCCCGTCGGACAGCACGACCACCCGCACCTCCCGCATGCGTCCGGCCGGCGTGCCGGCCCGGTCGATCGGCTGGGCGCTGGTGAGGAAGCGGCGGCCGTCCTTGGCCACCCAGTGCGGCTCGATGCGGTGGGCGACGTAGAGGAGCCCGGCACACAGGGCGACGGCGCCCAGGAGCCACGCCAGTTCGGTCACCGCAGCCAGTGTTACCGCAGTTGCCGCGGCGCGCCAGACTCCGGCGGTGCCCGAGGTGCTGGAGGTCGAGCTGACCCGGCGGGGTGTCGCCCATCTCGTGGGCCGCACGATCGTCGCCGTCGAGCGCACCGATCCCTTGGCGGTTGCTGACGGGGTCGACGCGGAAACTCCTGGTTCCCGGATCGAGTGCTTCGACCGGCACGGCAAGCTCCTGCTCGTGCGCACGGACGGGCCGACCATCGGCGTCCACTTCGGGATGACGGGGCGCCTGCTCGTGAACGGCGACGCCGTGATCGAC